>Ga0302279_10006251_pt1 | contig 12767 bp, 7 predicted proteins | sample III_Bog_N3_3_FD_194541 | JGI IMG/M metagenome (GOLD analysis project Ga0302279, IMG submission 194541) | Peat permafrost microbial communities from Stordalen Mire near Abisko, Sweden - III_Bog_N3_3 | ecosystem: Environmental > Terrestrial > Soil > Wetlands > Peat | place: Sweden: Abisko...
GAGTCAGACGGCGCCTTGGGCGCAACCGGCTGCACAGCAGCAGCGTTCGCCTGGCTGACGGATGACTCGGCCTGCGTGAGATGTGGCTGCGGCGGCGCTGCCGCCGCGGGAAGCTCCGTGACTTCTGGGGTGACGGTAGCCTCCCGGAATCGTAGGGGTGTGCATTGCAGCGCGGTAAGGTACGGCTGGGATTGCGCGGGTTCTCCTGCGTGCGCCCCGACTTGGATGCGCACATAGAGCCCCGCCAACATGCCCCTTGGAAGGAGGGCCGAAAGGGTCATTAGCGTGAGGCAACGGAGTGCCGTACGCATGCCTCTCGGCACTTGCGATGGTTCGCGGAGATTCATTACGAAGTAGACGGTCCATGTTAGTGGATAGTCACGAGTCAGCCCGACTCCTCTATCGGACCGCAAGGGGCCGCGCTGAAAGGAAAACGCCCTGAAAAGGGCGTTTAGGCGGCGATCCGCGGCGAGGCGTCGAGCAGCACCCTCAGGCGCCTGCCGACATCATCCAGGGCGTAGGGCTTCTGGAGCCAGTCCTCCTGGCCGACTGCCTTGAACTTGGCGCGCATGTCGGAAGTGATGTGACCGCTGATTACCAGCACCTTGGTGCCGGGTCGGCAGGCCTTGATGACCTTCAGGACCTGTAGCCCGTCTGCCCCGGGCATATTGAGATCGAGCAGCACGAGGTCGAACTGCCTCTGGGTGTCCCCGATGAGCTCGATCGCCTCGAGGCCGTTGGCGGCCGCGACGACGTTGTAGCCCTTCTTCATGAAGGCCCGGCAGAGGAGGTCCCTGAGGGGCTCCTCGTCGTCTACTATCAGCAGCCTCTCCGAGCCGCCCGGGAACTCCGTGCTTGCCTTGGCGAGCACGGGCGCCACGGCGCCCTCGGCCATCGGAAAGTAGACGCTGAAGGTGCTTCCGGCTCCCGGGGTGCTGTCGACCTCGATGAAGCCGTGGTGGCCGACGACGATCCCGTAGACGACGGCGAGGCCAAGGCCGGTGCCCTGGTTGCCCTGCTTCGTCGTGAAGAAGGGCTCGAAGATCCTGGCGCGCACTTCCTCGCTCATGCCCATCCCGGCGTCGCAGACCTTGAGGCACGCGTAGTTGGCCGTCGGTACCGCCTCGTGCCGGCCGAGCTCGCTGCCGGGATGGATGGTCGTTGCGACCGTGATGATGCCGCCCTGCGACATCGCATCCCGCGCGTTCACGCAGAGATTCAAGATGATCTGCTGCAGCTGGTTCTGGTCGGCCCTGAGCGGCGGCAGGGGCTCCGTGAGCTCGAGGTTGAAGGTGATCGTCCTCGGGAACGTCTCCGAAAGCATGGTGACCAGGTCCTTGACCAGCTGGTTCAGCTCCACGGGAGCGAAGCTCGCCTCGGCCTTTCGGCTGAACGTCAGGATCTGGCGGACCAGGCCCGTCGCCCTCTGAACCGCCGAGCGGATCTCCCTGAGGCCCTTCTGCATCAGTTTCGGGTCGACCGTCGCCTGCATGCAGACCTCGGCGTAGCCGTTTATGATGGCCAGGAGGTTGTTGAAGTCGTGGGCGATGCCGCCGGCCAAGGTGCCGAGGCTCTCCATCTTGTGCGCCTGGCGAAGGTCGTGCTCCAGCTTCTTGCGCTCGGAGATGTCCTCGCGAAGGCACAGGTAGTTCGTGATCTCGCCGCCGGGGCTCCTCAGGCAGGAGACCTTGACCGACTCCCATACGATCGAATGCTTGCCCCTCTCGGTGGAGAGCTCGCCGCGCCACTCGCCGCCGTAACGGATCGTCTCCCAGAACTTCTGGTAGGACGCCTCGTCGGGATGGCCGTCCCGCAGCACGTTTATCCTGCGGTCGATGATGTCCTCGAGCGTGTGGCCACTGACGGCCGTGAACTTGGAGTTCACATACTGCGCGTTGCCCTCCAGGTCCGTGATCACGATGGAGACGGGTGATTGCTCGACGGCGCGGGAGAGGCGGTAGAACTGCTCCTCGGCGAGGCGCTGGCGCGTGATGTCACGCCCGACAGCGCGGATCGCGACCACGACGCCGTCGTCGTCGCGAAGGGCGACCTTCTCCCAGGAAAACCAGCGGATGCCCTGGGGCGTCATCCAGCGGTGCTCGCTCGTCGCCGCGTGCGGCGGGCGGCTGAGTTCGGCGACGACGCTCTTCAGCTTCTCGGCGTCGTCCGGGTGGACGAACTCGGAGACGCGGGTGCCAACGAGCTTGTCCGCGGACTTGCCGAACTTGCGCGCGAAGGAGAGGTTGGCCGCGAGGACGTGGCCCTCGAGGTCGCGGCAATACGCCGGGTCGGCGCTCGCCTCCCAGGCGCCCAGCCAGCTTTCGGCTCGCTCGGATTCAGCGATACCGGTGAGCGATTCGCTCTTCTTGAAGGGCATTGGTTCGATAATCGGCAATCGAGGCCGGTACTTGAGGGGTCCGTTGTCTCGCGAACCCCGTTGCCGGCCGATTGCGGGATCTCCTTACAGCAGTCCCTGCATGAGGGACGGCAGATGGTGGAGAGAGTTGGCGATCGAAGCCTTGGCCAGCACGCTCTCGGGACCCTCGGCGCCGTAGAGTATCCTCCAGCCCTCGAGCCGCGTCCAGTCGTCGGCGGCGACGGGGGGAAGCTTCTCGAACCCGCCGGTGATGCCGGTGTGGCGGACGACGGAGTCGGCCACCTGGAGCGCGGCTGCGAAGAGGCGGTGTCTCGGGGCATGGTCGGGATCGGCGTGGTGGCGGACCGCGATCACGATCTCGTCGGAGAGCCCGTGGCGCTCGATGTAGTGGGCGCCGATGCGCGCGTGGTCCCATCCTATCACCTCGCGCTCGTTCCGGCAGACCTCGAGGGGTGTGGAAGCGGGCATGTTCATCGCGGTCACGAGCTCGTCCGGGAACACCGAGGCCATGACGACCTTGCCGATGTTGTGGAGGAGGCCGACAAGGTAGTCGGTGTCGTCGTCGATTTTCAGGGGCGTGGAGGCGAGGATCTCGCGTGTCAGGATGGCGGTGCCGATGCTGTGGCTCCAGAGGGCCTTCCAGGGAAGCGCGGCGTTGAGCTTGAGCTTCTCCATCTCCTCGATCACGGGCGTGGCCATCGAGAGCTCCCGGATCTGGCGAAGGCCGAGGAAGAACACGGCCTCCTCGATGTTGTTCAGCCTCGCGGAGAGGCCGAAGTACACCGAGTTCACCATCCGCAGGATGCGCGCGGAGAGCGACGGGTCGCGGCGGATGATCTCGGCGATCTGGGAATTGAGGCTGCTGTCGGAGCGCACGAGGTCGCTCAGGGCCTGGTTTATCGACTGGAGCGAGGCGAGTTTTGGGCATCCCTCGATTCGGCGCCTTATCTCGTCGTCCGTGAAAGGCGTATGTGCGGTTGGGGCCTGTAAGGTGGTTTCGATGGGCATGTGAAAATGAGTTGCGCGGGCACGCCGTGACGCAGTCGTGTCCTGAGCACAGATATCGACCCCCGGATGCCCGGCTTAAGCGCGATTGCTCTAAAGGAGGGCGCCAATTGTGACGACCCATCCCGTGTCCCCCCACAGTGCAGCTGCCAAAACTTCAGCGGCTTATTCAGGATTCGATGTCCCACCTCCAAAGTGGCCGGCTCGAGGCGGCGGCGCGCCTGTGCTCGCAGGCCCGGGGGATGGCCCCCAAGTCCTTCGACGCCCACTGGATCTCCGGCTCGTGGCGCTCAAGCAGGAGCGATTCGCCGAGGCGGCCGCGTTCCTCGCGGACGCCCACAAGATCACACCTTCCCATTCCGGCTGCAGCCTCAGGCTCGGCTTTGCGCTCGTTCGCCTGGGCAGGCACGCCGAGGCGGAGGTCGCGCTTCGCGCAGCCCTAAAGGCCTCGCCCAGGGACGCCGAGGCCTGGGACACGCTGGGCTTTGTGCTTCGCGTCCGTGGAAACCTCCGGGAGTCCATCGCGGCCCACCGCAAGGCCGTGGAGCTCCAGCCCCAGCGCTCCCTTAGCTGGCACAACCTCGGCAACGCGCTGCAGTTTGCCGGGAAGCCGGGCGAGGCCCTGGCCGCCCAGGAAAGGGCCGCGGCCTGCGACCCAACTTCGGCTTCGGCCCACCACGGGCGAGCCATGGCGCTCCAGTCCTGCCACAGGATCCCGGAGGCTGTTAAGGCGTACGGCGAGGTGCTGCGGATTGCGCCCGGACACCATGCCTCGCGCAGCCTCAGGCTCATGGCGCTCAATTACCTGGACGATATCGGGCGCGGCGAGTTGTTCGCCGAGCACGCCGCGTTCGGCGCCGCTGTCGGCGCGGGCAGGCCGAGGTCCTTCCCCAACAGCGCGGATCCCGCGAGGCGCCTCCGCGTGGCCTTCCTCTCGCCGGACCTGCGGACCCACTCCGTCGCCTACTTTCTCGAGCCCCTGTTGACGCATCTCGAGCGCAGCCGCTTTGAGGTCTACCTCTACCACGACCACTTCGTGGAGGACGCGGTGTCCGAGCGCCTTCGCCAGCGCACCGAGTCGTGGCGCAACTTTGTCGGCCTCGACGACGCCATGGTCGAGGCCTTCATCCGCGCGGACCAGCCCGACATCCTGGTCGACCTTGCCGGCCACACGGGCATGAACCGCCTATCTCTCTTCGCGAGGCGGCTCGCCCCCGTGCAGATCGGATACCTCGGGTACCCGAACACATCGGGCATCGACTCGATGGATTACCGGTTCGTCGACTCCATCACGGATCCTGTGGGGGATTCCGACCCGCTGCACACCGAGCACCTGGTCAGGTTTGCGGACACGGCGTGGAGCTATTCGCCGAGTCCCGAGTCGCCGGCCCCGGGCAAGGGGAGCGGCGAGGATCCCGTCACCTTCGGCTCTTTCAACAACTTCGCCAAGGTCACGGACAAGACGCTCTTCGCCTGGTCAAAGGTCCTCGATTCGATCCACGGCTCGCGCCTGCGGATCAAGAACACGGGCCTCGACGACCCGACCGTGACCCTCCAGATCCGCGAGCGCCTGATGCGCGCCAACATCGATCCCTCGAAGGTGGACCTTCTCGGCCGCACCGAGGACATAGGCGGCCACCTCGCGCAGTACCACGGCGTCGACGTGGCGCTCGACACCTTCCCCTACAACGGGACGACGACCACCTGCGAAGCCCTGTGGATGGGCGTACCCGTCGTGACCCTCTCCGGCGACCGCCATGCCTCCCGCGTCGGGGCGAGCCTCATGACCGCGGTCGGGCACCCGGAGTGGATTGCGCGCAGCTGGGACGATTATGCCGCCATCGCCTCGTCGGTCGCCAAGGAGCGAAAGGAAGGCCGCGCCGGCGGGGCACTCCTCAGGGAGGACATGAGGCAGTCGGCGCTCATGGATCATCCGAGCCAGGCGGACAAGTTCGCCCATGCGCTCATCACGTGCTGGGGAAACTGGTGCCAGAGGGTGGCGATCGCCGCCTGACCGCCATGTCGCCTAACCAGATCAGGAAGATGCTCGAGAAGGCCGTGGATTTCCACACGGCCGGGCATCTCGACGAGGCGGACGAACTCTACACGAGGGTCAGCCACGCGGATCCCGCAAACTTCGACGCCCTGCATCTGTCGGGCATGATCGCCATCCAGAAGGGACAATACGGTGAGGCCGCCGAGCTCCTGGGTCGCGCTCTGAGGCTCAATCCGGCGTCGGCCCCGTGTGAGATGAGGCTCGGCGTTGCGTTTGCCGCCCTGGCCGAGCACCAGAAGGCGCTGGTCCACCTGGAGGCAGCGGTCGCCCGCTCACCCGACATGCCGGAGGGCTGGTGCCACCTGGGCGCCGTGCAGAAGGCGCTTGGCAAAACGACGCCCGCTCGCGCCTCCCTGGAGCGCGCGGTCGCGCTCTGTCCCAATTTTGTCGAGGCGCTGGACCAGCTGGGCGCCCTCGTCAGCAGCAGCGCGGGATTTGAGGAGGCCGTGCCCATCCTGCGGCGCCTGGTGGCGCTTCAGCCGTCGAGCGCCCTCTCGATCGCCAACCTCGGGGTAGCCCTCGCCCAGTCCGGCCACCAGGACGAGGCCCTCGGCTACCTCGACCGTGCGGTGCAGATCGACCCCTCCCTTTCGCTCGCCCACACCGGCCGCGCGCTTGTCCTGCAGGAAACCTACAGGATTCCCGAGGCGGTCGAGGCCTACCGGATGGCGCTTGTCCACAATCCGCTGAACCTCGACGCGCGAAGCGGCCGTCTCCTCTCGCTGCATTACCTGGAAAGTGTGAGCCGCGAGGCCGTCCTGGCCGAGCACCTCGACTTCGGCAAGGCAGTCCCCGAGCCCCGGGCCCTGCGGCCGGTGAACCTCCCGGATCCCGAGCGCAGGATAAGGGTGGGCTTCCTCTCGCCCGACCTGAGGACCCATTCCGTCGCCTATTTCCTGGAGCCCCTCCTTGCGGGACTCGACCCCGGCCAGTTCGAGATCGTGCTCTACCACGACCATGCGCGCGTGGATGGGATGTCGACCAAGCTGCGCTCCCGCGCCGCACTGTGGCGCCACGTTGCGGGGATGCCGGCCGACGCGGTTGAGGCGCTGATCCGCTCCGATGCGCCCGACATTCTGGTGGACCTGGCGGGGCACACGGGGCTGAACCGTCTTGCGGTCTTCGCCAGGCGTGTCGCGCCGGTGCAGGTGAGCTACCTCGGTTATCCCGACACCACGGGCCTGAGGGAGATGGATTACCGCTTCGTGGACCAGGTGACGGACCCCTTCGGGGAAGCCGACCGCTTCCACACCGAGGAGCTCGTGCGCTTTGCGCCGACGGCGTGGTGCTACTCCCCGCCGTGCTGCGCCCCGGAGCCGGGCCGCAGCGAGGATGCCTCGGACCACGTCACGTTTGGCTGCTTCAACAACTTCTCGAAGGTCGGCGAATCGACGCTGAAGTGCTGGTCGCAGGTCCTTGCCTCAGTGCCGCGGTCCCGGCTCCTCCTGAAGGGGCACGGTCTTGGCTCCTCCCTGATCGCGGCGCGGATCAAGGAGCGGCTGGTTTCCAGCGGGCTCGAGGACCACCGCGTGGAACTCGCCGGGCGCACGTCGAACGTTGCCGCCCACCTCGGACTCTACGGCATGGTCGACGTGGCCCTCGACACCTTCCCCTACAACGGGACCACGACGACCTGCGAGGCGCTCTGGATGGGAGTCCCGGTCGTCACGCTCCTCGGCGAGCGCCATGCGGCGAGGGTGGGGGCCAGCCTCCTGACCGCGGTGGGCCACCCCGAGTGGATCGCGCAAGACCAGGCCGACTATGTCCGGATTGCCGCTCAGCTGGGACGCGACGTGGAGCGACGGACGGCGCTAAGGTCATCCCTACGGGACGAGATGCGCTGGAGCCCCCTCATGGACCAAGCGGCGCAGGCCGGGCGATTTGGCTCCGCGCTCAGGCAGGTCTGGGCCTCCTGGTGTTCGCGCAACGCGGACGTGGGTGAAAGTCGGCATCCGATTCCGCTAAACCCGGAATCCGCCGCGCCGATAGGTTCCCAGACCCATGACTTCTCTGCTCTTTCCGCGTGAGACGCTGCTGCACGTAGTAAAGACCCTACCCGCGGCACCGCAGATCCTTGCGAGGCTGGGCAAGATGAGGCTCGATCCCACGTCGGACCTCAATGACGTGACGGCGCTCCTGAAGTGCGACGCGTCGCTGACGGCCAGGATCATCCGGATCGCGAACACCCCGGCCTACATGGTCGGCGTCCCCTATGCCTCCCTTGAGCAGGCGCTGGCCCGGATCGGCTTCGGCGAGATCTACAGGATCGCCGGTTATGCGGCCGTCGCCCAGATGACCAACCAGAGCCTGAGGGAATACGGCATCACCGGCGCCAGGTTGCGCGAGAACTCCCTTCTTTCAGCCCTCCTCATGGAGGCCTTCGCGGGCTACGTCGGCGTGGAGCCCAGCGACGCCTACTCTGTCGGCCTCCTGCGCTCGATCGGCAAGATCGCGATCGAGGGCTTCATACGCGACTCCATCCACAGGGAGAGCTACGACCCGAGGTCGGGCAAGCAGCTCGCCGAGTGGGAAAAGGGCATGACCGGCTTCACAAATTGCGAGGCGGCGGCGTTCGTCCTGAACGAGTGGCACTTTCCCACGGAGATCTGCTCGGCCATAGCCGCGCACTACCATCCGGAGGCCGAGGCGCCCCAGTCGGCCCTCGCGCATCTCCTTAGCCTGGCGGCCGGCGCCGCCGACGAGCTGGGCTTCGGGATCCAGGGCGAGGAGCCTTACTGGCACCGCTCCAGGGAGCGCATGGCCACGGCAGGCATCGACGACGACCAGTACGAGGCGGCGCTCAAGGCCGCGAACGTCCAGTTCACCAAGCTGCGCGCGGCCGTCGGCTGAACGGGCGGATGAAGACTTTCTTGGCAACCAAGGACACGAACCGGGTGAGCGATGGATCGCAAAACCCGCGGGATGGAGGCACCGCACCGGCGCCCCGCCAAACGGCATTCGAAGGATCGAGCGACTCCGGCGCTCATGCTGGCTAGCTGCGTCCCGAACGGTCCGGTGCTCGAGAGGGAGCTGGCCTTCTGCGCCGGCGACAAGGTCGTCCCGGGCGGCGTCCGCCGCGTCCGCATCTGCTATTTCAACTCCTGGGCCCGCGGGCTCCAGGATGCCGGCTCCTACGTCGCGGGGATTCCCAGCATCCCGATCGCGACCTTCGTCACCGATTCCAGCGACAGCGGCCTCCTCGCGAAGGCCCGCCTCGACTGCGACTGGTACGGGGAGAACACGCGCGTCTTCTCCGGCATGCGTCACGACAACCTGGCCTTCCTTCCGGCGATGGTGTGCGGCCCGTCGGGCGTGCCGGACGTGGCGTCGCTGCCGAGGGCCGAGGGCGAGGAGCGCTGGTTCGTCACGATGGCCCACCAGCCCCAGGCGCTCGGCCCCCTCGCGGGCAAGGCCTTCGAGCTCCTGGCGAGGAAGGGAGTGAGGCACCTCTACTACGCGTTCGACGAGGCAAGCCGCTTCATGCCGTGCTTCAACGACATCGCGCCGTACCTGGACGTGCTTGTCCATGACGAGGAGCCGCTGGCGGAGGCCGGCAGGGCGAGGCTCAAGGCGGGATGCCGCAGCGTGCGCCGCAGCTGGGTCGCCAACATCGCCCCTTACGACGTCCCCTTCAACGAGGCGCCCGAGGAGAAAATCCTCTTCCTGGGCTCCCAGCTTGGCCTGACCCCGCACCGCGAGCGCCAGATCGCGCACTTGAAGTCCGTATTCAAGGACCGATTCGTCGCGATCCACGACCACTCGGTCAGCGTCCAGGGACGCTCGGCCCTCAACCGGTTCAAGGTCGGTTTCTGCCCCGAGGGGCGCAAGTTCACCACGGCCACGATGGCGGCAAGCCACACCGACCGACCCTTCTGGTGTGGCTGCAGCGGGCTCGTCCCGGTCTCGGAGGACTCGTCCCGCGGCGGAAGGCTGGAGGAGCTCCACAGGGAGGGCCTCATTGTCCGCTACCCGAAGGGCGACCTGAAGGCCTTGGTCGAGGCGTGCGAGAAGGCGCTTTCGACCGACGATGCCGCGCGCCGCCGGATCTACGACCGCTTCAACGAGCGGGAGACGGTGGGCACCGTGGTTTCCGAGCAGATCCACGCCGCGGCGTAGCGCCGGACGCCCGTTCCCCCCGGCCGGGACGCGACACCCGGAAATGCGAAGGCCCCGGACGAGCCGGGGCCTTGCTGACGACCCGAACTCGGGTCTGTCGGGGCCTCCGCAGGGACCGGCGTGCGATTCGTGGGTCTGGCCGCCACCCGTGCGGCGGCCAGACCTGGGCGAATCGTACTATCCCTGTGCGGATGGTACTTACTGCAGGAGCTTCAGCGCGATGCTTGAGCTCTGGTTGGCCTGCGCCAGCATGGAGGCGCCGGACTGCACAAGAACGTTCCAGCGTGCGAGCTGGGTGGATTCCTGGGCAACGTCGACGTCCGTGATACGGCTCGAGGCGGCCTCGAGGTTCTGCTGGTTCACCGTCAGGAGGTCCGTCGCGAACGTGAGGCGGCTCTGCTCGGCGCCGTTCTGGGCGCGGAGGGTTGCCACGTTCTGGATCGCGGTGGTGATGTCCGTCAGCTGAATGCTGCCAAGGGTGGCAGCGGACGTGCTGGTGAGGACGCCGACTCCTGATGTCGTGCTTGTGATGTTGGCAGCCGTCAGGGTAACGGCAGCGGAGGTGCTGGCGTCATCCGTCGTGGCGACAGACAGCGAGGTCGAACCGAACAGGCTGACACCGTTGAACTGCTCGGATCCGATGGCCGTGAGCTGGGACTGGAGCTGCGAGAACTCCGAGTCATAGTTCGCGAGATCGGACGAGTTCTTCGTCGGGTCAGCGTACAGGGTCTTCAACTCGCTGATGCGGTCGAGAATCTGGCCGGCGACTTGCAGCGCGCCATCCTGCGTCTGCAGGTAGGACGTTGAGTCACCGATGTTCGACTCCGCAGCGCCGTCACGGGTGGCGGCAGCCGAGAGCTTCATCGACACGGCGAGACCACCAGCGTCATCGGACGGGTTGACGATTTTCGATCCGCTCGAGAGCCTGTTAAGGCTCGTCTGTAACATCGAGTTCGATGTTGCCAGGTTGTTCGCCGCAATGGTCGCGGCGATGTTGGTATTAATCACGACTGACATGGTTCATTCCTTGATCTTGATGCGACTATCCGTCGTCGCCACGTGTCTGGATAATCAGCGCCAGACCGCGCTGTTCGGGGCAAATGCCCCAAAGGGTTCTGCACTTGGGCCCGTGCCCGCGTGCGAAGGGGAGATCTAAAGAACCTGGTTTCCCGCCGAGACAGACAACCGCGTCGATCTATTGCCGCGGGGCCGGTGGACTAGACCGGCCCGCGCGACGGGAAACTGTTGCTTACTGGAGAAGCTTCAGTGCGATGCTCGAGCTCTGGTTGGCCTGGGCCAGCATCGAGGCGCCGGATTGCACAAGGACGTTCCAGCGTGCGAGCTGGGTCGATTCCTGCGCGACGTCGACGTCGGTGATGCGGCTGGAGGCGGCCTCCAGGTTCTGCTGGTTGACCGTCAGCAGGTCGGTGGCGAACACCATGCGGCTCTGCTCGGCGCCGTTCTGGGCGCGGAGTGTCGCGATGTTCTGGATCGCGCTCGTGATGTCGGTCAGCTGGATGCTGCCGAGCGTGAGGGCGGACGTGCTGCTGATGACACCGACGCCGGACGTGGTGCTCGTGAGGTCGGCCGCCGTGATGGTGACCGCCGTCGCCGTGCTGCCGTCCTCGGTCGTGGAGACCGAGAGGCTCGTCGAGCCGAACAGGTTGACGCCGTTGAACTGCTCCGAGGTGATCGCCGTGAGCTGGTTCTGCAGCTGGGAGAACTCCGAGTCATAGTTCGCGAGGTCGGACGAGTTCTTCGTCGGGTCGGCGTACAGGGTCTTCAACTCGCTGATGCGGTCGAGGATCTGCGCGGCAACCTGGAGGGCGCCGTCCTGCGTCTGCAGGTAGGAGGTCGAGTCGCTGATGTTGGACTCAGCGGCGCCGTCGCGGGTCGCGGCGGCGGAGAGCTTCATGGACACGGCGAGACCGCCGGCGTCGTCTGCGGGGCTTACGATCTTCGATCCGCTCGACAGCCTGTTGAGGCTCGTCTGCAGGTTCGAATTCGACATTGCGAGGTTATCAGCGGCGATGATCGCCGAGATGTTGGTGTTAATTACAACGGACATGTTTTTATCTTCCTTGATGCTAAGCGCGGCTTCCGTGCCGCAGTCGGACCAGGGTGATCGGCTCCTGGACGCGCCGGTCAAAGTTTCCTTCGACGGGTTCAGCAATCGGCCGGGGTCCGGACATGCTTTATGCCAAAGATGAATAAATCTTTGGTATGCCTCTCGGGCCTAAACTTCCTGGGGGAGCGGCCGATATATCTATCTCAGAAGAACCACCCCTTTAACCATGGCAGGCGTACAACTTTCCGGACTCATCAGCGGCTCATTTGACTGGCAGACAGTCGTGAACGAGCTCGTGCAGATCGATAGCCAGCCGGTGACGAACCTGCAGACGGACGAGGCGGCGAATAACTCAAAACTCTCTGCCCTTGGCCAACTTAGCGGGGACTTCACGGCGCTCCAGTCCGCGGCGACGGCGCTCCAGGCCGACGGGCTCTTCAATGGCGTAACGGCCGCGTCCACGACGGCGAACAGCACCTGGACCTCCACTGCAGCCAATGGCACGCCCCCGGGCAGCTACGCGATCGACGTGACTTCGCTGGCCACGTCCGCGAGCCTGAACGGCGCCAGCAACATCGCGGGGCCCCTGAGCACGACGAGCAATGTCTCCGGCCTCACCCTAGCGACGCTCCCCACGGCCACGGCGCCGACGGCTGGCAACTTCACGGTGGACGGTCAGACGGTCACCGTGGCCCTCACCGATTCCCTGCAGGATGTTTTCAACAAGATCTCGGCCGCGACCAGCGGGAATGTCACGGCGAGCTATGACCCGACCGGCGACAAGATCACGCTCGCGAGCGCGGACCACACCCAGATCGTCCTCGGTGCTGCGAACGACACCAGCAACTTCCTCTCGGTGGCACGCCTCAACAACAACACGACGGACTCGGTGACGAGCTCCGCGAGGCTGGGTTCCGTTTCGCTCAGCTCGCCGCTCGTCTCCTCGGGGCTCAGCGGCGCCTTCTCCGGCGTCGACTCCTCCGGGAACGGCTCGTTCACGGTCAACGGCGTCAGCATCGCCTACAATGTGAACACCGACTCCCTCTCGACGGTGCTCGGGCGCATCAACAATTCCTCGGCCGGGGTCACGGCGAGCTTCAACCCGACGAGCGACAGCGTCTCGCTGAGCAACAACTCGACGGGCG
>Ga0302279_10006254_pt1 | contig 12764 bp, 11 predicted proteins | sample III_Bog_N3_3_FD_194541 | JGI IMG/M metagenome (GOLD analysis project Ga0302279, IMG submission 194541) | Peat permafrost microbial communities from Stordalen Mire near Abisko, Sweden - III_Bog_N3_3 | ecosystem: Environmental > Terrestrial > Soil > Wetlands > Peat | place: Sweden: Abisko...
TACGCGCACCGTCGATCTGGTCGACGATGCCGGCGCGCTTGGCAACGATCGTCGCACCGGAGTCACGTGCAACGGCTGCTTCCATGCCGGTGCCGACCAGCGGCGCATCGGCGCGCACCAGCGGCACGGCCTGGCGCATCATGTTGGAGCCCATCAGCGCACGGTTGGCGTCATCGTTCTCGAGGAACGGGATCAGCGCCGCGGCGACGGAGACCAGCTGCTTTGGCGAGACGTCGATCGCGGTGACGTCCTCCGGCTTCACCAGGCGGAAGTCGCCCTGCTTGCGCACAGAGACCAGGTCCTGGGTGAAGCGGCCCTCGGCGTCCATCGGCGCATCGGCCTGGGCGACGACGAGCTTCTCCTCCTCCATGGCGGAGAGGTAGCGCGGCTCCTTCTGCACCACACCGTCCTTGACCAGCATGTACGGGGTTTCGATGAACCCGTACTTGTTGACCTTGGCGAAGGTGGCGAGCGAGTTGATCAGGCCGATGTTCGGGCCTTCCGGCGTCTCAATCGGGCAGATACGGCCGTAATGCGTCGGGTGCACGTCGCGCACTTCGAAGCCGGCGCGCTCCCGGGTCAAACCGCCAGGGCCAAGCGCAGACAGGCGGCGCTTATGGGTGACCTCGGACAACGGGTTGGTCTGATCCATGAACTGCGACAGCTGCGAACTGCCGAAGAACTCACGCACGGCGGCGGCTGCCGGCTTGGCGTTGATCAGATCGTGCGGCATCACGGTGTCGATATCCACCGAGCCCATACGCTCGCGGATGGCGCGCTCCATGCGCAGCAGGCCGAGGCGGTACTGGTTTTCCATCAGCTCGCCGACCGAACGCACACGGCGGTTGCCGAGGTTGTCGATGTCGTCGATCTGACCGCGACCGTCTTTCAGCTCGCACATGATCTTGACGGTCTTGAGGATGTCTTCCTTGCGCAGGATGCGCATGGTGTCCTCAGCCTCAACGCCCAGGCGCATGTTCATCTTCACGCGACCCACGGCCGACAGGTCGTAGCGGTCGCTATCGAAGAACAGCCCGCGGAACAGCGCTTCGGCGGTCTCCGGGGTCGGCGGCTCGCCGGGACGCATGACGCGATAGATGTCGATCAGCGCGTCGTCACGGCAGGTGTTCTTGTCCACCGCCAGCGTGTTGCGAATCCACGGACCCGTGGACTGATCCACCGCAAGCGTCGGCAGGCGATCGATGCCGGCATCTTCCAACGCGGCAAGACGGGCTTCAACCAGTTCCTCACCGGCTTCGGCATAGATCTCGCCGGTGGCTTCGTTGACCAGATCAACCGCAACAAAGCGGCCGAGCAGATCGGAACGGCCAACCAGCACTTCCTTGGTCTTCTCAGCGATCTTGCGGGCGGAGCGCGAGGTCAGCTTGGCTTCGGCTTCGGCGACGATCTCACCGGTCTGCGCATCGACCAGGGCTTCCAGCAGCTTGATGCCACGGAAGGCCTCAGGGTCGAACGGACGCGCCCAGCCCTTCGGGGTGCGGCTGAACTCCACCTGGCCGTAGAAGTTGGACAGGATCTCCTCGTCGTCCATGCCCTTGATTTCGCTCAGGTCGATCGGCTCACCCTTGGCAATGCGCGCCTGGCGCAGCACGTCGGTGTGGGCGGAATCGAGCGCGTACAGCAGCGTGGTGACCGGCAGCTTGCGCTTGCGATCGATACGCACGAACACGAGGTCCTTGCTGTCGAACTCGAAATCGAGCCATGAGCCGCGATACGGGATGACACGGGCGGCGAACAGGTACTTTCCGCTGCTGTGCGTCTTGCCCTTGTCGTGGTCAAAGAACACCCCGGGGCTGCGATGCATCTGCGAGACGATAACCCGCTCGGTGCCATTGATGATGAAGGTGCCGTTGTCCGTCATCAGCGGCATATCACCCATATAGACGGGCTGCTCCTTGATGTCGCGGATCGAGCGGGCGCCGGTATCTTCATCAAGATCCCAGACGATAAGGCGAAGAATGACCTTCAGCGGCGCTGCGAAGTTCAGCCCGCGCTGGATGCATTCCTCAACGTCGTACTTCGGCTCTTCCAATTCGTAATAGACGAACTCAAGCCGGCCACGGCCGGCGAAATCGTCGATCGGGAAGACCGATTTAAACACTTCCTGCAGGCCGGTGTTGGTGCGGCTGTCGTGCGGCGTGTGCATCTGCAGGAACGCTTCGTAGCTCGAGCGCTGCACATCGATCAGATTCGGCATCTGTGCCACTTCGGGGATACGCCCAAAGCTCTTGCGGATGCGCTTCTGGCCGGTGAAGGACCTCGTGATCGCGTTCATGCCTGTCCTGATCCCCAGTGGTATGAAAGCCGCGGCGGCTTTCGTCGTCTTGCGTCTGTCGTCCAGTCCGTGGAGGGTCTGTGGCGTGCCCCGACCAACCAAGGGGCTCAGCAAATTCCGTTGCACTTTCCGCCGGTGCGGACAGCGAAACGCAGAATGGGACGGAAACCAACGTGGTTTCCGCCCATTGCAGTCTCAGATCCGCGGTTGCCCGCGGCTCAGTTCAGTGATCGTCAGATCACTTAACCTCGACGGTCGCGCCGTTGTCTTCAAGCAGCTTCTTGATCTTGGCGGCTTCGTCCTTCGTGGCCGATTCCTTCACAACCTTCGGAGCGCCTTCGACCAGGTCCTTGGCTTCCTTCAGGCCGAGACCGGTGATCGAACGGATTTCCTTAATCACGTTGATCTTCTTGTCGCCGGCACCGGTCAGGGTGACGGTGAACTCGGTCTGCTCTTCAACCGCAGCGGCCGGAGCGGCAGCAGCAGCAGGGCCAGCAGCAGCAACAGGAGCGGCGGCGGAGACGCCCCACTTCTCTTCCAGCAGCTTCGACAGCTCAGCGGCTTCCAGAACCGTGAGGGCGGAAAGCTCGTCTACCAGTTTCGCCAGATCGGCCATTGTCATCGTCCTTTAAAGTGTAGTCTGATCAGTTCCGTGCAAGGCATTGCTGCCATGCGGCTGTACAGTGTTGGGTTTCGTTCAGGCGGCTTCGGCTGTGTCAGCCTTGTCCTTGTCGGCGAACGCTGCCAAGACCCGTGCGATCTGTGCGCCTGGTGCCTGCAGGATACCGGCGATGCGGGTGGCGGGGGTGTTGAGCATCCCCAGCAGTCCTGCACGCAAGGCATCCAGGCTCGGCAACTCGGACAGCGCCTTGATCCCATCCGCATTCAGCGTTTGGGTTCCGAGCGCTCCACCGAGCACGACGAACTTATCGTTGGTCTTGGCGAACTCGATGGCGGCCTTCGACACAGCCACTGCATCACGCGACCACGCAAGCGCGGTCGGGCCCTTCAGCAGCGGTGCGATGCCATCGAACTTGGTTCCGTCCAAGGCAAGGATGGCCAGCCGGTTCTTCGCGACCTTGTAATTCGCACCCGCCGCCCGCATCGCACGCCGCAGTTTGGTGACATCGGCGACCGTCATGCCCTTGTTCTGGGTCACGACAACCATCGAGGTCTCTGCGAACACGCTGGCGAGCGAGGCCACGAAATCTCGCTTCTCCGTACGGTCCAAATCCCGTCTCCGTCGGTGGCCTGATACGTTTGGACCGCATCAGACCGGTTTGCCCAAATGGGCCAATCCCGAACACCCAAACTCCAGGCGCCCGGGGTGACCCGGTTCGCCTGTCCATGTCAGATCACCGAAGCGACCCAACCAGCCGGAACCACCAGAGAACACGCGGCCTCAGCCGCAAAAATTCTCGGGCATCCCCGTCTCCCGTGCGCGATCTCGAAAGATCCTTAATGCCTGCGAAGGCAACGTGCGGTCTCGGACAGGATCGGGGGCTCCCGCCCCCTGCCCGCCCCGCATTGCTGCGGGGCGTATCTCATAGGCCCAGGCGTCAGACGCCGAGGCTGGTCACGTCAACGCGAACGCCGGGGCCCATCGAGGAGCTGACGGCAACCTTCTGCACGTAAGTGCCCTTGGCGCCGGTCGGGCGAGCCTTGACGATGGCATCAGCGAACGCGCGGGCATTTTCCAGCAGCTTCTCGGTCGGGAAGCTGGCCTTGCCGATGCCGGCGTGCACGATGCCGGCCTTTTCGGCGCGGAACTCAACCTGGCCGGCCTTGGCCGCCGTGATGGCGCCCTTGACGTCCATGGTGACAGTGCCGAGACGCGGGTTCGGCATCAGGCCGCGCGGGCCGAGGATCTTACCCAGACGACCCACGAGGGCCATCATGTCCGGCGTCGCGATGCAGCGATCGAAATCGATCTCGCCGGCCTGGATCTTCTCGCCGAGGTCTTCGGCGCCGACCACGTCCGCACCGGCGGCGCGGGCTTCGTCAGCCTTCGCGCCACGGGCGAACACGCCGACGCGCAGGGTCTTGCCGGTGCCGTTCGGCAGGCCGACGAGGCCACGGACCATCTGGTCGGCGTGACGCGGGTCGATGCCGAGGTTCATGCTGATTTCGATCGTCTCGTCGAACTTCGCGGTGGCGTTCGACTTGGCGAGCGCGATGGCGTCGGAGAGCGAATAGGCCTTGACGGCTTCAACGGTCTTGCGGGCAGCTTCGAGGCGCTTGTTGTGTGCCATGATTTCAGCCCTCCACCACGGTGAGACCCATCGAACGGGCGGAACCCTTGAGCATGCTCACGGCGCCGGCGATGTCGTTGGCGTTGAGATCCTTCATCTTCACGGCGGCGATCTCTTCAAGCTGAGCGATCGTGACCTTGCCGACGGGAGCGCCCTTGCCAGCCGTCGTCGTGCCCTTGGTGATGCCGGCCGCCTTCTTCAGGAAGTAGGTGTTCGGCGGGGTCTTCATAACGAAGGTGAACGTGCGATCACCGAAGGCGGTGATGACGACGGGAATGGGCATGCCCACTTCCATCTGCGCGGTCGCCGCGTTGAATTCCTTCACGAAGGACATGATGTTCAGGCCGCGCTGACCGAGCGCCGGTCCGATTGGCGGCGACGGATTTGCCTTGCCCGCCGGCACCTGCAGCTTAATGTAGCCAACAATCTTCTTTGCCATGATCCCAGGCTCTTTCCCAGGGACCGCGGTGCATGCGACCTCTCCACGCACGATGCGTGGCCCGAGGTCTCCCGCGTTCCAAATGAGCTGGGGGTGCTAGAGGAAATTCCGAAACCTGTCCATAGGGAAATTGCGGGATGGCCTATTCGCACACGCTACGGGGAACACGCTATCGGTTCGACACGCTGCGCCAGCTGATGGCCGCCGCATCTCCCCTCCGGTCCGGCGACCAACTGGCCGGGATCGCCGCGGCATCCGCCAGCGAGCGGGTGGCGGCGCAGATGGCGTTGGCGGACCTGCCTTTGACGGTGTTTTTGAACGACGACGTGATCCCCTACGAGCAGGATGACGTGACCCGGCTCATCCTCGACAGCCATGATCGCAGCGCCTTCGCCCCGATCGCCCACCTGACGGTCGGCGGCTTTCGCGACCATCTGCTGCGCGAGTCGGAGCTAGCCGACCTGCGCTGGGGGCTGACCCCGGAAATGGTGGCCGCGGTCAGCAAGATCATGCGGCTGCAGGATCTGGTGGCGGTCGCGGCCAAATGCCGGGTGACCACAGCGTTTCGCAACACCATCGGTCTGCCCGGCCGGATGGCGGTGCGGCTGCAGCCCAACCACCCCACCGATGACGCAGCCGGGATCGCCGCCTCCACCCTGGACGGGCTGCTGCTCGGCGCCGGGGATGCGGTGATCGGCATCAATCCGGCCACCGACAGCCCCGAGAGCACCCACCGGCTGCTGGACATGCTCGGCGGCCTGATCGAGCGCTACGACATCCCCACGCAAAGCTGCATCCTCGCCCACGTCACCACCACATTGCGCTGCATCGAGGCGGGAGCCCCCGTCGACCTGGTGTTTCAGTCGATCGGCGGCACCGAGGCCACCAACCGCAGCTTCGGCATTTCCCTCGCTTTGCTGGCCGAGGCGCAGGACGCCGCTCTGTCGCTGACGCGCGGGTCGGCTGGGCAGAACGTGATGTATTTCGAAACCGGTCAGGGCAGCGCGCTGTCGGCGAACGCGCATCACGGCGTCGATCAGCAAACCGTCGAGGCGCGGGCCTATGCGGTGGCGCGGGCGTTCGATCCGCTGCTGGTCAATACCGTGGTGGGGTTCATCGGCCCGGAATACCTCGCCAACGGCAAGCAGATCACCCGCGCCGGGCTGGAGGATCACTTCTGCGGCAAGCTGCTCGGCCTGCCGATGGGAGTCGACGTTTGCTACACCAACCACGCCGACGCCGATCAGGACGACATGGACGCGTTACTGACGCTGCTTGGCGTCGCCGGCGTTACCTTTGTGATGGGCATCCCCGGCGCTGACGACGTGATGCTGTCCTACCAAAGCACCTCGTTTCACGATTCTCTCTATGTGCGCGAAGTGCTGGGCTTGCGGCCGGCGCCGGAGTTCGAGGCCTGGCTCGCCCGCATGGGGCTGGACGGCGCCACGCCGGAGATGCTGCCGGCGCTGCTGGCCGGGGCGATGCCGCAATGACCGCGCCGACGCGCTGGACCGATCTGCGCCGCTATACCTCGGCCCGGGTGGCACTGGGCCGGGCCGGCAACGGACTGCCGACGGCGGCCCACCTCGCCTTTCAAGCCGATCACGCCGCAGCCCGCGATGCGGTGCACGCGGCACTGGATGTTGAGGCATTGCTGGCAGACCTCGGCCGACCCGCGAGCGTGGTGCGCAGCGCGGCGCCGGATCGCGCCACTTATCTGCTACGCCCCGATCTCGGCCGCAGCCTGCATCCGGAATGCCAGCTGGAGCCGCAGCCCGGCTGCATCGCCGTCGTGATCGCCGACGGGCTGTCGGCCACCGCCGCCCAACGTCACGCGGCGGGCCTGGTGGCGCTGCTCGGCCATCACGGCCCGATCGTCATCGCCACCCAGGCGCGCGTGGCACTCGGTGATGCCATCGGTGCCGCCTTGCAGGCCGAAGCGGTGCTGGTGCTGATCGGTGAGCGGCCCGGACTGTCGTCGGCCGACAGTCTCGGCGCCTACCTCACCTGGCAGCCGAAGCCCGGGCGAACCGATGCCGAACGCAACTGCGTGTCCAACATCCGCCCAGACGGCCTACCGCTGCCCGATGCCGCCGCCAAGCTGCGCTGGCTGCTGGCGGAAATGCGCCGGCTGCGGCTGTCCGGTGTGGCGTTGAAGGACGAGCAGCCGGTCTACGGCAGGTCGATAGACGTGGAGACGACGTAGCCGGAGACGTCGCCGACCTCGACTTCCGCCCATTGGTTCAATGCGTGCCAGACCATCTGGCGCACTTTCACCCTTGTGCCAGGCATCAGTTGGGTGATCGGCATGGATTGCTGATCGGGCGCCTGCATCAGCGTCGCCCCGCTGGCACGGATCACGCCCGCGCGCTTGAACGGCGTGCCCAGCGTCTGCTCGGGCGTCGGATGCGCCAAGGTGTTGCGCAGCGACGGGCCGAACGCCAGCACCAGGGCGACGAGAATTGTCGAGGCGATCACCACGCCGCCGAGGAATTTCCACACCTGCTCGGCCGAGCGCGACCGGTCGATCGCGTCGCGCAGGGTGTTGTTCTCCAGCCGCAGCGCATCGCGCTCGCGCAAGGCGTTGCGCGCCTGAACCTCGGTGAGTTTCAGGCCGTGACGCAAGGCGGACAACTCACGCTCGAGATGGCCGATATGTTCAGCCGCATCCGGCAGCTTGCTGAGGCGCTCGCGCCCACCCGTGCGCATCGATTCGCTGGCGCCGGCCAGGAAGAACGCCTTGAGCTGACCGCCGGACAGCCCGACCCGGCGCGCCAGGGCGGCAACCGCGCGCCCGGCGTTGTCAGCCTCGCCCGCTTCGGAGACCAGCATGGCCATCCGGCTGGCGAGACGCTCCAGATCCTCTTCGCTGACCTCAGTCACGCAAACTCCCCTGGTTGCCGGCTTCAACCATTATCGTTCAAGAACCAAACGCAATTGCCGCACCAACGAGACCGCCAGATCATGCCACGCCTGCTCGGCAGGCTGCACATATGTGTCACGCGGTGGCGGATCGCTCAGCAATGACAGGATAGCAGCGGCGAGGCTCTTGGCATCCGGCTCACACATGCGGGCCAACGGTTCGTCCTGCAACTGCTCGACCAACCCGCCCACCCTGGTGGAGACCACCCAGCGCCGGGCGGCGATGGCGGCGGCGGCAACCCCGCTCTGGCTCGCCTCGATATGTGACAGCACCAGCGCGTCCGACCACGCCAGCAGATCGGCGATTTCGTCTTCCGGCACCCAGCGGTTGTCCACGCTGACACCGGGCATGGCGCGCAAGGCCGCCAATGCGGGGCTTTCCGGGCCGTGGCCAGCCACGCGCACCACAATATCGGGGTGATCGCCGATCTCGCGCAGAGCTTCGGCGAACAGGTCGAGGCCCTTATATGGCAGCAGCCGGCCGAAAAACAGCAGCCGCAACGGGCCGGGCGCGCTGCGCGGCGGCGGCGGAACCGGGCCAAAGCTGCGCGGCGGGTGGCTGAGGCTGATAACCGGGCGGCGGCGGACTTCACCGCGCGCGGCCAGCGTGTCCGCGACATGGCGTGACAGTGTGGCAAGCCCGGTCGCACCATCGGCGAGTTGGCGCTGCAGCGTCATCTGGAATGGAAAGCCGTCGCCGGGATGGGCGTCGGCGTCATGGATCAGTACGAAATACGGCACGCCGAGCCGGCGCAGCGCCGCGGCCATCAGCAGGTCGAGTGCCGCCGGCATGGCGCATACCGCGACATCCGGCGCCAGCGCCTGCAGCCTGCGGGCCAGCGACGGCACCAACAGCGGCATGGTCAGCAGCCGGGCAAGAAAGCCGGCCAATCCGTCGTAAGTGGGATAGGCCAAGGCGCAGGCGGGCGGATTGGGGCCCTGCAGCGGCTCGGACTGCGCGGACAGCGACAGCAGGCTGACGGCGTCGTCCACCGTTGCCAGCGCCTCGGCGATTTCCACAGCCACCCGCGGACCACCGCCGCGACGGCCCCATTGCCAGACAAGAATGCGCAGAGGCTTCGTCATCACAGAACCGGCAGCCCCATTTCTTGCACCGCGGCCCGCAGCCGGCGGTCGTCCAGACGCGCGTGCACCATTCGCCGCCCGGCTTCGCCGAGCGCCGCACGCTGGTCAGCGTTGTCAGCGAGTTCGCGCAAATGGGCGGCAGCAGACTCGATATTCGCCTCCGCCCACACCGCATTTGGCGCCTCGAACACGCCGCGCGGATCAATCGCCGGTACCAGACGATAGTCAACCATTCGTGCCGAATTTGCATCCATGAACTCGGTGGTTCCGGACCAGCCGGTGGCGACCACAGGCACGCCGAGCATCATCGCCTCCGCCGGCACCAGGCCAAGCCCCTCGCTGCGGTGCAGCGACAGCACAATGTCGGCGCAGGCTGTCAGCGCGTAGCGGTCGGCAGCGCTCAGCGTGCGGGTGTCGAAGCGAACGTTGTCGAGCCCATGAGCCGCGGCCACCAACGCCTGATAGTCATCCGGATAGAACCCGGTGTTGGTCAGCTTGATCAGCAGGATGCGGTCGGGCCGGTTGCCGAAGGCGGCCCGGTGGGCCGCGATTGCGGCAAGCGGGTTCTTGCGGGCGAAACTCGACGCCAGATTGAACGACACCAAGGTCACCACGGCGCCCTCGGGCATGCCGAAATCGGCGCGGGTCAGCGCGCTGCAAACCAGTGGGCTGATCGCCAGCGGATTCGGCATCACCCGCAGTTGGATGTCGCTGTTCGGCGGCAGCATGGTGGCGACGGCGTCGGCGGTGAACTGCGAGGGCACCCAGATTTCATGCACGAAATCCAGGCCGACCTTCCAACTCGCCGGCATCGTCGGCAGTTCCCACGCCCAGTAGCCGATCACACGACGCCCTTTGATCAGCCGGCGCGGCATGCGCAGCAGCGCCAGCGGCATCAGCGGCGCGTTCACATAGATCACCAGCGGCATGCCCGGCGGCGGGATCGTCAGTCGCTCATGGCTGCGCACGGTGGGATCACCGAGGTCGAGCGCCACCGAAGGCGTGTGCATGCCCGCCAGCGCCGCCAGGATGTGGCGGGCACCCTCGCCGAGGCCGGAGGGCCGGCTGATCTCCCCGGCAACGGCGAGGCCGTGGGCGGCCGGCGGCGGGTTGCGGTCTGGCTTCGGCGCCAACAGCGCGGTCGCCGAAGCCAGCACCTGGCGGCGCGGCCCCGCGGGCAGAGCGCGCCACAGGCGATGGGTCAGGCTCAGCGAGGATGAAGAATGGGACATGCGGGCGGACCGTGCCGTTCCGGGACAGCAATCGCAAGAGGTAAGCCGCTATCTTTCGCAGCGATGGTGCGCAAAGCCGCCTAACTGCCGCTATTCTGCCGCCCGGTGATCAACCGGCGGCACCACTTCCCCCGTCCGCGCATGTTTGCCCTGGCGATAGCAACGCACCAGGAGTTTCGCGATTGCACCGTGTGCGGTTGCGGGACAGCGTGCGGCGTATACACTCGCTTCATGGATCGAATTCACCCGACACTTTCATCGCATCCGACCTCGGCCGAGATGCTCGCAGCGCTCGTTGGTTTTGACACCACCAGCCGCAATCCCAACCTGCCGCTGATCGATTTCGTGCGCGGCTGGCTGGACCGGAACGCGGTGCCCTATCGCATCAGCACCGACGCCAGCGGCCAGAAGGCCAATTTGCACGCCATCATCGGCCCGCAAACCGCTGGGGGCATCGGGTTGTCCGGCCATGTCGACACCGTGCCGGTCGATGGCCAGGCCTGGAGCAGCGACCCGTTCACGCTGCGGGCCGAGGGCGGCCGGCTGTATGGGCGCGGCTCGGCGGACATGAAGGGCTTCGTCGCCTGCTGCCTCGCAGCGGTGCCCGATCTCAAGGCGATGCCCCTCGCCCGCCCGGTGCATCTGTTCATCACCTTTGATGAAGAGACCACGATGGAAGGTGCCCGCACGCTGATGGACGACGTCGCCGAAAGCGGCCTTCGGCCCAGCATGTGCGTGGTCGGCGAGCCCAGCATGATGCAGCCGATCCTGGCCCATAAGGGCCGCATCGCCGTCAAAGTGCGGGTGCGCGGGCGGTCCGGCCATTCGAGCCAGCCGGAAGGCGGCGTCAATGCCGTGCAGGCGGCGGCCGAGGCGATTGCCTGGATCGCCGGCGAGGCCCGGCACCTGGCCGCCGAGGGGCCGTTCGAGGACGGCTTCGATCCGCCGCACAGCACCGTGCATGTCGGCACAATCTCCGGCGGCACCATCCTCAACATCATCCCCGAGGACTGCGAGTTCGTCATGGAATGGCGCACCATCCCCGGCCACGATCCGCACGCCGAACTGGCCAAATTCCGCGCCCATATCGCCAAGACGCTGGAGCCTGCGATGCACGCGGCACACCCCGACACCGGCTTCAGCTACGAGGTGATCGGCGACATTCCCGGCATGGGGCTGGCCGCAGACCACGAACTTACCAGCCTTATCAAGCAGGTGACCGGCTCGAACAGCACCGGCAAGGTCAGCTACGGCACCGAGGGCGGCATCTACCAGGAGGCCGGCATTCCCACCATCGTCTGCGGCCCCGGTGACATCGCCCAGGCGCACAAGCCGGACGAATTTGTGGCACAGAGCCAGCTCGATGAATGCGACGGCTTCATCCGTCGCCTCGCCGTCAGGTTGCAGACCTGATGCCCAATCCGGACAGCGCCATCCTGCCACAAACCCGCCCGCCGGAGTTCGAGGTGCGCATCGCACCGCCGGATATCACCGACTGGCTTGGCGGAAATATCGGCCTGCCCGGGTTTTCCAGCTTCCGCGGCCCACGACCGGGGCCACATGTGGCGATCCTGGCGCTGACCCATGGCAACGAGTTCGCCGGCGCCATCGTGCTCGACCGGCTGTTGCGCGAAGGGCTGCGCCCGTTGCGCGGCATGCTGACGCTGGGCTTTTGCAACATCGCCGCCTTCGAACGCTTCAACCCGGCGCACCCGACCACCAGCCGGTTTATCGATGAGGATTTCAACCGGATCTGGGACCGCGACGTGCTCGACGGCACGCGCGAAAGCTATGAGCTGGAACGGGCACGGGCGATTCGCCCGGTGATCGATACGGTGGATGTGCTGCTGGATCTGCATTCCATGCTGTGGCCCTCCGATCCGCTCATTCTCTCGGGGATCTCCGGCAAGGGCCGCGCGTTGGCCGCGACCATCGAGGTGCCCGATCTGGTGGTCGCCGATCAGGGCCATCTCGGCGGCCGGCGGATCATCGACTATCACCGCTTTCAGGACACCGCCACATCGGCTGCGGCCAATCTGCTGGAGGCCGGCCAGCACTGGCAGCCCGAGACTGTCGATCTCAGCGAACGCGCGGTGCTGTCGATGTTGCGCGGCTACGGCCTCATCGCGGGTGCCGCCACCGCCCCCGGCCCGCAGCGCCGTGTCGCCGAGGTCACCCATGTGATCACCGCCGCCACATCCAGCTTCGCCTTCGTGCAGCTGTTTCGCGGCGGCGATGTGGTGGCGCGGCGCAACACGCTGATCGCCATGGACGGCACCAGCGAAATCCGCACGCCCTATGACAATTGCCTGCTGGTGATGCCCAGCCTGCGCCCCAGCCGTGGCCACACCGCCGTACGACTGGGCCGTTTCCAGGCTTGACGCCACATCGCTGCCCAGCGACGGATCGGCTAAAATTTTAGGATAACCACCATGCACCGACCTGACCTGTTCCGGCAGATGACCGCTGACGGCTGGACCGTGATCGAAGACGACGGCTTCATCGGCCTCGTCGGCCCGTTTCTAATGCGCGGCAGC
>Ga0302279_10006256_pt1 | contig 12761 bp, 6 predicted proteins | sample III_Bog_N3_3_FD_194541 | JGI IMG/M metagenome (GOLD analysis project Ga0302279, IMG submission 194541) | Peat permafrost microbial communities from Stordalen Mire near Abisko, Sweden - III_Bog_N3_3 | ecosystem: Environmental > Terrestrial > Soil > Wetlands > Peat | place: Sweden: Abisko...
GGCGACCGGTCGGATCGGTCACGAAGACGCCCACTGGAACCGCCTCGAGAAAGTCCGAGAGCTGCTTCTCTCGCCGCGCGAGCTCACGCAGGGTCTCCTCCAGCGTCTTGTAGAGGCGTGCGTTTGCGAGGGAGATCGCCGCTTGCGCCCCGAGCATGGCGAGGAGCTTGCCGCGTGCACGCGAAAATGCTCCCGGGATCAAGTCGTTCTCGAGGTAGATGAGCCCCGAGGCGTGTCCGCCGATGACGAGCGGAAGCGCGACAACCGAGAGCGGGCGGTCGGGTCGGATCGCAGGGTCCGAAGCAAAGCGAGGGTCGCTGCGAGCGTCGGCGAGAGTCACCTGTTCGCCAGTGCGCGCAACGTACTGGAGAATGCTCCCGGGGACCTGGCGCAGATCCGCAAGCTCGGTCCCTAGGGGCGGTGCCTCCTCGCCACGCGCCGCCTCGAGCCAAAGCTTGCCGTCGTGCTCCAGCAGGAGGAGCCCTCGGGTGGCCCCGGCGTTCTCGACCGAGACGGTTAGGATCCGGTCGACCAGCCGGTCGGTGCGGATCTCGCTGGTGATGACCCGCGTCGACTCCCAGACGCTCGCGAGGTCGAGGTCGTCGCCGGTTACGTCGATGGTGATCGGCCCCTTCGCTGCGGACGCGCGGGGGCCCACGAGGTCCGGGAGCTCCACTTCGAGCTGACGGAGCTTTGCGGTTGCGCCCCAGCGCGCGTACGCGCTGCACGCCTCGAGCAGGTATGCACGCGCCGACGTGAGCTTGCCGCGCGATCGGAAGAAGCGCCCGGCGAGCTCGTTCGCGATCGCCTCGTCTTGGACGAACCCATTGTCACGCGCGGCCTCGATGGCCTCGTCGTAGGCGTCCATGGCGGCGAGCGGGTCGCCCGACAGGCGCGCGAGCTCGGCATCGATGAGCCGCGTGCGCTGTCGATGGTTGTGCGGGGCGTGCGCGACATATGGGTCGAGCGCCGCGCGGTTCTTGCGCGCGCGTTCGAGGAGCGCCTCGCGCGCCTCGGGAGACGTGGCGGATTCGGCGAGCGCGATGCAGGCGAGCGCGAGCATCTCCCCGAAGATAATCGGGTGGTACGTGGCCATTACGCCGTCGACGAATGCCTCCCCGGCGTCGGCAGCCTGGACGGCGCCCTCGAAGTCACGAAAGAGAAAACGCTGGAAGATGCGCTGCGTCGAGAGCACGTACGCCGCGCCGCGCGAACCCGTGGCGACGAGCGTGGCGAGCTCCTCCTCCTCGGAGCGACCCCCCCCGTCGAGGCGGTCTGGTCGGGTCGCATCCCCACGAAGCGCTCGCACCAGGCGGCGCTGCGGGTCCGTGCAGTCGAACGGTACCTTTTGCCCGAGCCGGTGCATCGCCCGCGTCTCGCGCTCGAGGTCGACCGCAAGCTCGTCGAGCGGCAGCCCCGCATAGAACGCGTTCGCCAACGACAAGTGCGCAATCCACATCGCGTACTCGTGGTCCCCCGCGGCGAGCGCCCGCGGCAGGTATTGCCGGTGCTTCGCCACGGCCTCCCGGATCGGCATCGTGTGCGGGAGCACGAGCCCCATCAGCACGTGCCCGGGCCGGACGTCGTGACCCCGATGGTTGAAACGTTCGAGCAGTCGCAAGCAGAGCTGTCCGAGGTCGTGCCCCGGGGCGAGCGCTCCTGTGCCCGTAAGGACGAGCGCCATCACCGCGTAGCCGTAGGTGGCCGACGGAGTCACGCCGCGCTCGATCGTCATGCGCATGATCTCGGCGGATAGGATCGGCAAGAGCAGTGGGACCGCGACGTACGCCGGCGCCATGATCGCGTTGGCGAGGCTCACGGCCGCGGCGGTCGTCGGATCCTCGAGCTCGGAGAGCGCGACGACCCCCTCGGCGCCGCGCGACCCGAGAGCTGCCATAGCCCCCCCTATCCTTGCCCCCACGTCGGCCATCGTGGGCTCTCGGGGCACCTGCAGTCCGAGGTCCGCGAGCCCCGCGAGCGCTACCTCGATGGCCCCGAAGATGTCGCGTCCGGCTCGGTCGAGCGCGCGCACCTCGAGCGCCGCGACCCGGTGGAGCGGCGATAATGCCATGGCCAGCGCAGCCTCGAGGTGCCGGTCCATCCGGGCGCTGTCTCCCGCGAGCGACGCGGCGCGCGCCGCGTCGATCAGGAGCGCTCGGACCGGATCGCCGTTTCGCTCCCGTGCGTCCTCCGGCAGCAGCTCGACGGCGTGGTCCAGGAGCGTGAGCGCAGGCCCGAAAGCGCCGCTCCGCAGGGCGCGACGGCCGGCGTCGGCGTCGCGTAGGAGCAGCGCGGCGCGCTCGTCGGGAGCGAGGAGCGGGATGGCCAGGTTCAGGTGGTGAACGACATCGAACAGGTCGGCGTCGGGCCTCTCTGCGAGCGCGCGTCCCGCGCGGAGGTGGATCTCCTGCTCGTCCTCTCGGGAGAGGCGCACGTGCGCCGCCTCTTGGATACGGTCGTGCGCGAAGGCAAAATCGGTGTCCTCGTCGTCGCCCGCGCCCGGCCACCAGTGCTCGTCAAGCGCGAAGACAAGGTTGAGCGACAGAGCGCGAGAAAGATGGACGTAGGCCTGCTCTGGCGCGCAATCGAGCACCGTGGCGAGCAGGCGGAGCGGGAAGCGGGTCCCGAGGCATGAGGCCACTTCGAGCGCGCGCCGCGTCGCGGACGGCAGCTCGCGCACGCGCCCTGCGACGTAGAGTGCTGCGTCGTCGCCGAGGCCGCGCTTCTGGATATCGGCAAGGCTCCACCTCCAGACGCCGGCCGCGAGCGTGAGAAGGCCGTCGTCGCGCAGCCCCTCGACCACGCTGCGTACGAGGAACGGGTTCCCTCCTGTCCAGGCGTGCGCGAGCTCCGCGAGCGGGCGCACCTCGGCGACGGGGTACGCGAGCGTATCCGCGAGGAGATCTTCGACGTCCGAGGCGCCCAGCGGGCCTAGGAGCCGCACACTGGGCGCTGCGCCGAGCTCTCGCGCGCGTGAAAGGGCGCGCGTCAGCGGGTGACTGTCGTCCACGTCGTTCGAGCGGAACGTGCCGAGGAGAAGCACTCCCCCGAGCGCCGGCTCGACCAGCAGGTGCTCGACGAGCGCGATGCTCGCGAGGTCGGCCCACTGGAGGTCGTCGAAACACAGGACGACCGGTGCTCCGGGGGCCGGGAGCGCGGCAATGAGGCGCGCGAGCGAGTTGCGGAAGCGGTGCTCGCCGTCGACCGCCGAGACGTCTGCCGGCGCTGGCTGTTTGCCGACGAGCAGCTCGAGCTCTGGGAGAACGTCGGTCAAGACACCGCCCGTCTCCCCGAGGGCCGCTCCGAGGCGCCCGCGCCAAGTTGCGATTCGATCTGGATCGAGGGCGAGGACCTGTTGCACGAGCTGGCGCAGCGCTGCGACCACCGACGCGTATGGGACGTCGCGCCGAAACTGCTCGAACTTGCCCGATACGAACAGCGCTCGCCGCATCGTGGCGCCCCGCAGCGCTTCGCCGATCAGCGACGTCTTCCCGCTCCCCGCGGGCCCAGCGATGAAGATCGCCTCGCTCACCCCCGCGGTGACCCGCGCGATAGCGCCTTCGAGCGCCGCCAGGTCCTCCTCGCGGCCGTAGAGTCGGTCCGGGATCCTGAGCGCTTCGGTCCGGTCCCCTCGACACCGCGCGAATGGCGCGAGCCCGCCGTTGCCGTCGAGTCCAGCAAGGCACGCGTCGATGTCCGTACGTAAGCCCGCCACGCTTTGATAACGCCCGTCGGCGTCCTTCGCGAGCAGGGTCATCACGACGTCGGAGACCACAGCGGGGACGTTCGGCTCGCGTTCGCGCGGAGGGACGGCCTGTCGCGCCATCTGCGCGTAGACCACCTCGTTCGCGTCGTCTCCGGCGAACGGGGGAACACCCGTGAGCAGATGGTAGAGCGTCGCGCCGAGCGCGTAGTAGTCGGACCGGACGTCGATTGCCCGGTTCATTCGCCCCGTTTGCTCGGGCGACATGTACCCCGGCGTCCCCTCGATGCGGTCGGTGCGCTTCGGAAGGTAGGGCTGCGCGGTTCGCGCCGTGCCGAAGTCGACAATCCAGAGGCGGCGCGAGGACGGGTCGCGGATTACGTTCTGGGGGTTCAAGTCGCCGTGTATGACCCCTGCGCGATGCGCGTGCTCGAGGATGCCGAGGAGCCCGCGCGTGATCTCGAGCGCTTCACGAACCTCGAGCGGTCCGCGTGTGCGCAGGGCGCGCAGGGATTCGCCAGGGCAGTCCTCCATCTCGAGCCAGGCGGCGCCATCGCGCGCGTGGAGCGCAAACATCGCGGGCACCCCTGCGCCAACCGCGGCGCGCGCGAAGTCGTACTCGCGCCGGAGCCGGCTCACGTCGCGCGGCGCCGCGAACGGTTCGCGGAGGCGCTTCAGGACGACCGGCTGGTCGTCGCTCGCGCGACGCGCGCGATGGATCGTGGTGCGGACCCCCTCGTGAAGGAGCACCGGGTCGCGGTAGTCCGCGAGGATCATACGAGGATGCTTGCGGTGAGAAGCTCGGGGTGAAGATACGGGAAGCTCCACGGTCTCGCGGCGTCCCTCGCCTTCGAGTCGCGCCCGATGGCGGCCAAGTCCTTCTGAAACTGGACGAGTGCTGGAGCGACCCGCGGGTCGTCGAAGTGCCCGGTCGGGTACTCGCCGAGGCGGTTCAGTCTCGTCTGCCCGAGAAAGTAGAGCATCTCCAGGAGACCGTTCGCGATCGACAGCGGAGGGAGCATCGCGAGCCAGTCGGCTTCGGTCGGCGCCTTCCCCGCCACGGGGCCCGGGCCGAACCCCGTCGACGGCATGCTCGGCGCCCACGAGGCAAAGTCCCACCCGGCGTAGTTGATGACCGCGTGCAGGCCCGTGATGCGGAAGAGGACGTCGCCCGTGAACCCGGCCAGCCCAGCGATGCTGTCGAGCTTCGGCATCCCGTGGAAACCGCCCGGTCCGCCGAGCTCCTCCGCCCACGCTCGGACCTCCGCGTCGGTGCGCACGGCATCGTCGCTCGCGTAATAGACGCGGATGTACCCTTCCACCCAGCGGTGGATCGCGTCGGCCAACGGGACTCCGTCGTCGCGGAACGGATAAACGGGCAGGCGCCGCCTATCGTCCACGCCCCGCGCCGCGAGCTCCGCGCGCGCCCCCGCTCGGTCCCAGCGCTCGCTCGCGACTGCGCGGTTCGTCACCTCGAAGTCGGCCTCGCGCGTGCCAGCGAGGAGCGTGTCCTGTGTCCCCCCGGTGTTCACGACCGAGGTGCGCGCCCGCTCGTTGACCGCGAGCGTGTACTCGAAGTGCGGCAGGAGCAGATGCAGGAGCGGGTGCGACGGGGCGAGCTGCCGGTGGCTCGCGCAGATGAATGCTTCGGTGACGGCGTGGCAGAGCCCAAAGTGCGCCACGACACCGTTCACGTTCATGTCCGCCGTCTGCACCGCAGTCTTCGCCATCCTCCACGCTAGGCCGTCCCCCGGGAGCCAGACGGGGTTGTCCTTGGCCGGGCGCTGCTCGAGCTGGATGCCCACCGGGCGCAGCGCGCCGTCGGCCGTGCGGACGAAGAGCGCGAGCGGGGCCCAGAGGTATCGAGGCTTACCCGCGGTCTGCCCCGTCGGCATGCGATCGAACATCGCGTAGTCGGAGAGGAAGAGGCGCCCCTCGGCGCGCGCAGCATCCAGCGTGTCGTTCCCGCCGACGGCGCGCGCAAAGGTGGCCGCATCGAGCGGAAAGTTGTCGGGGAGAGCGTCCACGCCGCGCAGGTTGATCGGCGTCGCTCCCGCTACCTGCTGCCAGGCGAAGAACAGGTCATCGTCGAAGCCCCCGTGGGCGAGCGAGCGCGGCTTTGGCAGGGTGGCGATGAGGTCGGCGTACCCCGAGAGCTCGGTCGGCTGACGTTCCGGGAGGTGACCGGTCGTCGCGCTGAGGTGACGTGCGAGGCCGAGGACCGCCTCATGCGGCGCGCGTGCCGCGAGACCCGCGAGCCCGTGATCGTCTTTCGGCCAAGTTGCAACCGATTGCGAGGCGCGGTTCTTCACGATGTCGGCGGCGTTCTGCATCATGGCCGCGAGGTATCGCGGATCGAACTGCTCGTGCAGCGGCACATGAGTCGCAAACAACATCCCCAACGTGTCGCGGTTGTAGCGGTAGGCGTTCGCTTGATCACGCCGGGCGTGGACGCGCCCTTCCGGGTTCGGGTCGTCTTGCGGCAGGAAGAGGCGCATGGGTTGCCCTAGATGTTGATGCTGGACGGGATCAGGCTCGGTCGAAGGTAGGGGTACGGGAGGAGGCGCGCGGCGTCGCGCGCGGCGATGGCGGCGTCGACGGCTGCGAGGTCCTTCCGGAACGCGACGACCCGCGGGGCGACACGTGGGTCGCCCATGTGCGCGTAGGTGCCGAGGGGGCGGTAGTAAATCCCCGAGAGCAGGTACACCGTGTCGGCCTGGAGCGTCAGGCAATCCCAGGGGGGCATCAGCGAAGCGAGATCGGCCTCGGTGGCGGAACCGTCGAGCGCAGGCGGTGGACCCCAACAGGCGCCGGCGACGTTGGCGCCCCAGCCGAAGTACGGGAACTGAGGGAAGTTCACTGCGGCGTGCTGCGCGCTCCCGATATGGATGATGTTCGTCATCCACTCGACGAGCCCGGCGACGGTCTCTACCGGGCGAATTCCACGGAGCGCCCCGCCGATGGGGCTCCCTACCTCGGCGACCCACGCGCGGAGCTCGTCATCCACGACGACCGCGGCGTCGTCCAGGTAGAAGATGCGCACGTACGAGGTGACGAACCGCTCGATGGCGCCATACACCTCCACGACGTCTTCGCCGTACGGGAAGGCCAGCTCGGCGCCGTCCATCCCGCGGGCGCGGATCTCGCGCGCCGGCGCACAGTCCTGCAGCACGAAGCGGTCGATCGCGGCACGCACCAGGCTCACCGCGACATCGATCCGCGCAGCGAAGACGCGGTCGACGATCCCGCCCGGGGCGATGAGGAAGTGCTTGGCGGAGTCGTTCACTGCGAACGTCCCGGCGATGTGCGGATCGAGGAGCTTGCGGAGCGGGTGCTCGTCGCCGAGCTGCCTGCGCCCTGCGATGCCCACCGCCTCCATCACCATGTGGGTCGCCCCGATGTGCTCCATCGTCTCGTGCACGTTGGCGTCGGCCACCTGCAGGCAATAACGCGCCATCGCCCAGGTCACCCCGTCCTTCGGCGTCACGACCCCTCCGCCCGGCTCGAGCTGGATCGCGACCGGCAGGAGCTCCGCTCCGAGCGCAACAAAGAGGCCGCGCGCACCGCACACGTACTTCTGCCGCCCGAGGTACCGCGTCGCCGGCGCGCCGTGCAGCATCGTGTAGTCGACGAGGTACGCGTGGCCCGTCGCGAGCGCCGCCGCCAGTGACCCCTCGCCGACGGCGCGCTGCCAGTGCGCCTCGGTGACGGCGAAGTCGTCCGGGAGCGATGCGATGCGGCGCAGCGACATCGGATTGGCCCCAGCGACTCGCTGCCAGGCAAAATATCGATCCGCCGAGGCCGGGTCCTTGCTCTGACGCTCGACGAGGGTCGGCTGCGGCGTGAGCGCGAAATAGCGGACGTAGTCGGCCATCGTCGCGGGGCGGGTCTTCGGAGCGCCCGCCGCGAGATCTTCGATCACTTGGTAGAAGCCGGTGCGGAGGTCCTCCGGGCTGGTCGGAATCCTGGGAGGGCCGATATCTCGTGCCCCTTCGAGCGCCATGCGCGCGCGGTTGCGCGTCAGCTCGACCGCCAGCTTCGCGGCGTGCGGTACGTAGTCGAGCGGGTAGCCGTCGGGGGGAAAGACGTGGCGAAGAGTCGCGCACCCCGGAGGCCACGACCAATCCCACTCGTAGATATCCTCGACCGGCTTGCCGTGGCGGTGAACGAGCTCGGGCACATGTGGCTTCGGCGGTGGCATGGCTCCCCTGGGCGATCTCGGGCAGTTCGCGAGCCGCGGGCTGCCACGCGCTGAATAGAGGACCGCGATACTAGCTTCAGTGCCGTGGGGCTCGTCAAGGCATCGCGCAGTGCTCCGGGGCGGCTTCGACAGCCCGCGAGTCCGAGAGACCGCTCAGAGCAAATGGAGCAGTCGCTCCTTCACCTGTGCGCGGCTGACGGCGTCGGGGGCCGCGTGGACGCAGCGCTCCCAGATTTCGACCGCACGGTTCTTGAATCCGGCCCGCTCGTAGAGCAGCGCGAGGTTCTTCAGAGACGGGAAGTGCTTCGGGTTCAGCTCGATGGCCATCTCGAGCTCGCCGATGCCGTCGAACACCTGGTCCTTCTTTCCGTAGAGAAGCGCCAGGTGGAAGTGGAGGCGGTAGGCGAGCGGATCGAGGTCCGTCCCGTGTTTCAGGAGCGCGATCGCGTTGTCGATGTCGCCAGCCTTGTAGGCAGCGATCCCGTCGTCGAGCGCCTTGGCTGCGTCGGCACTGAGAATGTCGAGGTCGGGGGGGGGCGCCGCGTCCTTCGTCTCGCCTGCGGTCGGCCGCGGCAAGAGTGCGCGCGTCACGGCGTCCACGACGTCGGCGAGTCGGAACGGCTTCTCGAGGTAGTCGAGAATGCCGTAGCTACTCTTCAGGTCTTCCGCGACTCGCCAGCCGCGGTAGATGGCGCTGATCATGATGATCGGAATGGCGCCGTAACGTGGGCTCGCCTTGAGCCTGCGGGCCACGTCGAAGCCGTGAAGGCCCGGGAGCATGGCGTCGAGGACAAGGAGATCGGGAACATGCTGCTTCACCATCTGCAGCGCGATCGAGCCGTTCGCTGCTTCGACGACGCGATGGCCCTTGGAAAGAAGCACGCGCTTCAGCATCTCGCGAATCTCGTCCTCGTCGTCGACGACGAGGATAAGCTTCGACTCGGCGTTCGTGTTCCGTCCGGCCGAGCCGCGCAGGGCGCTGTCTCCGCCCAGCGTCAAGTCCTCCGCGTCGGGGCCGGCATCCTCGATCGGGTACGACTCGCGCTCCGCGTGCGCGCTCGGCGGCGCAGTCGGCGGTGCTACGACCGGCGCGGCGACGACCCGGATCATGCCGCTTGGGGTTCGCGCCGCGTGCGCGACCCGGTAGTCGTCGGACGCCTGCATCCCGCGCGAGTCGACCCCGAGCTCGCGCATGCGCCCGTCCGAGACGTTTGCCCCGAGGAAGTAGACCGCGCGCCGCGACCGCGCGTCGTGCGCCGCTTCGATCGTCCGGGTGAGCTCGTGCGCGATGGCGGCGTACGGATAGACCTTCTTGCCCGTCACGAACTCGATCTCGTCGATCGCGCGCTTGTCGTTCGGGTTCGCCATCGCGAGGAACACGTGCTCGCCGCGGACGAGGACGGGGAGGATGACGTGCGCTTCGCAGACCTCGCGCGGAATCAGCTCGAGGTCCTCGACGAGGATGACCACCTCGCCCAGGTCCACCCCCGGTACGCCGTACCTCTCCGCCAGAGCGCGTAGCTCTTCGACCTGCGTCACGGGCTCGCGGCCCCCGCCTCGGTGAGACACGTCGCCGCTTGCATCGTGGCTAGATTACCACGGCTTTCATCCGGCTTAGCCAAGCGGTGCGAAATGCCGCGTACTCGCCACGAAAGATGGCGGCCCGCGCCGCCGCGACGAGCTCGCCGTAGAAGTGAAGGTTATGGAGCGACAGGAGCCGCAGCACGAGGATCTCGCCGGCCATGTAGAGGTGCCTCAGATAGGCGCGTGAGTAGCCGACGCGGCAGGCGGCGCAGGCGCATTCGGAGTCGAGCGGCTCTTTGTCATCCTTGTACGCGGCCTGCTTGATCACGATGCGGCCGTTGCGCGTGAAGGCCTGGCCATTGCGCGCGTTTCGCGTCGGGAGCGCGCAGTCGAACATGTCGACCCCTTGCTCGATCGCGACGATGAGATCCTGTGGCGTGCCCACCCCCATGAGATAGCGAGGCCGCTCCGCGTCGAGCGTGTGGGCGACCTCCGCCAGCGTCTCGTACATCTTCGGGATCGGCTCGCCGACCGAGAAGCCGCCGAGCGCGAGCCCGTCGAAGCCAGGATCGAGCGCCGCGAGCTCCTCCGCGTGCGCCTTCCGGAGCGACGCGATCGTCCCCCCTTGCACGATGCCGAAGAGCGCCTGCTTCTCCGGACGAGGGCTCGCGAGCGCGCGCCTCGCCCAGCGCGTGGTCTGGGCGACGGCCGACTCGAGAATCGACGCTTCGGAGCCGCCGGGCGGGCACACGTCGAGCTGCATCTGGATGTCGGCGCCGATGAGCCCTTGAACGCGGACCGCCTCTTCGGGCGATAGGTGCCGCTTGGCGCCGTCGAGGTGCGAGCGAAACGTGAAGCCGTCTTCCGAAGGGGTGACGAGCGATGCGGGGCCTGTCTTGCCTGCGGCCGTCTTTCCGCCGCGACCTCGCGACCCGACCCCCGCGCCCAGGGAGAACGCCTGAAAGCCGCCCGAGTCGGTGAGCATGGCGTGCGGCCATCGCGTGAAGCCGTGGAGCCCGCCGAGCGCGTCGATCGCCTCGGGGCCGGGGCGTTGCCAGAGGTGGTACGTGTTTCCCAGCACGACGCGCGCGCCCGTGGATGCGACCTCTTCCGGGGTGAGCGTCTTGACGCTCCCCTGCGTGCCGACCGGCATGAACGTCGGGAGTGGCACGTCCCCGTGCGGCGTCGTGAGGACCCCGGCGCGCGCGTGGCCGTCCGTGGCCTCGATGCGAAGCGCGAATCCAGGCGTGCGGGGCGCGGTCATGCGGCCTCCGAGGAGAGCGCACGGCGCGCGTCTTCGCAGGGGTTGAGCAGCATCGCGTCGCCGTAGGAGAAGAAGCGATACCCGCGGGCCTGCGCGTCCGCATACGCATCGAGCGCCCGCTGCCTTCCGGCGAAGGCGGACACGAGCGCGAGGAGAGTCGACTCGGGGAGGTGGAAGTTCGTGAAGAGCCGATCGACGACCTGAAAGCGGTACCCCGGTTGGATGAGGAGCCGCGTCTCGCCCGAGCCTGGAACGACGTGACCGGAGCGCGTGCGGTCGGCGGCGGATTCGAGGGCGCGTACCACCGTCGTACCGATGGCGACGACCGGCGCGCTCCGCGTGCGCGCATCGGCGATCGCAGCGGCCGTTTTCTCGGGGATGTCGAACGCTTCGGAGTGCATGGGGTGGTCGTCGAGGTCGGGAACGGTCACGGGCTGGAACGTCCCGAGGCCGACGTGCAACGTAACCGAAGCGAGCACGCAGCCACGGGCCGTGAGCCGCGCCACGAGCTCCTCCGTCAAATGAAGACCCGCAGTCGGCGCCGCGACGGCCCCAGGAGCCCGCGCGAAGATCGTCTGGTAGCGCTCGAGATCGGCGGCGTCGTCCTCACGGCGAATGTACGGCGGCAGCGGCACGTGACCGCAGCGCTCGACCGCCTCCGACACGCTCCCCGACTTGGCCGTGATTTCGACTTCGAGCAACTCGTCCTTTCGCCCGACGACGCGCACCTCGAGCTCCCCCACGTCGATCCACGTCTCCGGCCTCAAACCCTTCGACGCCTTGCCCATGGCCCACCACCGCTCGACCGACCCTCGCTCCGGCGTCGCATGGCGCACCAGAAAGATCTCCGCCTTTCCCCCTGAGCCGCGCTTGTGACCGAGGAGACGCGCGCGCATCACCCGCGTGTCGTTCACGACGACGAGCGACCCTTCGGGAATGCGGTCAGGGAGATCGCGCACGTGAAGGTGCGTCGCATCGCCCCTGGCAGGGAGGTCGAGAAGACGCGCGGAGAGCCGGTCCGCCGCGGGGACCTGCGCGATGGACTCGGGGGCGAGCGCGTAGTGCAGAAGGTCGACCTTCATCGGTCGCGCCAGGTACCGCGGGGCGCCTGCGATGTCGAGGAAGGTGTGTGCCGACGCTACGACGCGCGCAGGCCTGCAGCCGTCAGCGACGGAGGTACGGGCGAGCTTGGGGTCGGGCGCGGCGTCTTCAGCTTCGCGCGCAGGAAGTCTGCGAGCTCGGGGACGACGTAAGGTTTGGGTACGAAGCCAACGACCCCGCAGTCGGCCCGGCTCAGCTGGCGTTCGCTCAGGTGATAGGCGCTCGTCAGAACGACGCGGACCCCTGGATGCGCGTCGCGAATCTTGCGCGCCAGCTCGATGCCGTTCAAGCCAGGCATCATGAGGTCCACGAGCGCAGCGTCGTGCGGCTCCCGCCCCAGAATCTGCAGCACAGCGTCCGCGTCGCGCGTGCCTGACGCCTCGAAGCCCTCGTTGCAGAGCGCGGTCACGAGCATCCGGACTTGGTTCTCTTCGTCGTCGACGACCAGCACTCGTGCCACTGCGGCCCTCCTAACGACGTGCTTCGCAGTCCGCGCGTCGTACGGCACCAAGCAAGTGTGATGCCGGCGAAGGCTTGGCCGGTCTCTGAATGATTCCGTTTACCTACGGATGGGCACTTCCCTGCATTGCCGCGCAGGCTTGCACTCCTGCAGCTCGGGCGTGCAAGCGTGCAGCGTGGGCGAGCGCATCGTCGGTCTCCGGCCCCGCAGAAAATGGCTTTCAGTAACGGGCCGCTGCCGGTGAACCCGCTACCCCGTGAAGGTGATGCCAAGCCTCGTCATCTTGCGCCAGAGCGTCGTCGGCGAGACCCCGAGCACCTCTGCGGCACGCTCGCGACTCCCGTCGTTGTCGCGGAGGGCCGCCTCGATCGATGCCCGCTCGGCGTGATCCACCGCTTCGGCAAGCGAACGGCCCGCGGAGGCTTGCGTCCGCGCAACCCCGGGCGGCGGCTCCATGTCGGGCGGCAGAAGGTCGTCGGCGGTGATGACCCCGTCCTGGATCAACGCG
>Ga0302279_10006257_pt1 | contig 12760 bp, 7 predicted proteins | sample III_Bog_N3_3_FD_194541 | JGI IMG/M metagenome (GOLD analysis project Ga0302279, IMG submission 194541) | Peat permafrost microbial communities from Stordalen Mire near Abisko, Sweden - III_Bog_N3_3 | ecosystem: Environmental > Terrestrial > Soil > Wetlands > Peat | place: Sweden: Abisko...
CAAGCACATTACCCACGACAAAAAAGGCTCGTCTGAGTCATTTTGATTTACGCCATTCGCGCTGGATTTTCGCATTGAAAGTCACAGAGTAATGGCGGTTGAAACGTCCATGACCAATCATCCTGATCGCGAACTGGAAATATTCAGCGCGGCTCGGCGATTACCGGCCTCGGCGCACGCGGCCTACCTCGACCAGGCCTGCGGCGGTGATGCGGCGTTGCGTCAGCGCGTCGTGGAACTTCTAGAAGCGGGTGCGGCCGCGGGTGATTTCATGGAAAGTCCTGCGGCGGCGGTGCCCAACCCAGTCGTTTCCGCAATTGAAAATCCCGGCAGCAAGATTGGACGCTACAAACTGCTTCAGAAAATCGGTGAAGGCGGCTGCGGCGTGGTCTATATGGCGGAACAGACTGAGCCGGTGCGGCGGCTGGTGGCGCTCAAAATCATCAAGCTGGGCATGGACACCAAGAGCGTCATCGCCCGCTTCGAGGCGGAGCGGCAGGCACTGGCCTTGATGGACCACCCGAAGATAGCCACGGTGTTGGACGCGGGCGCGACGGAACAGGGCCGCCCTTATTTTGTGATGGAACTGGTGCGAGGAGTCAAAATCACGGAGTTCTGCGACAACCACAATCTCACGACGAGGGAACGGCTTCTCCTGTTCATTCAAGTCTGCCAGGCCGTCCAGCACGCGCATCAAAAAGGAATCATCCACCGGGACCTAAAACCGTCGAACATCCTCGTCACCCTGAATGACGGCGTGCCGCTGCCCAAAGTGATTGACTTCGGCATTGCCAAAGCCACACAGCAAAGGCTCACCGACAAGACGCTGTTCACCGCGTTTGAACAGTTCATCGGCACCCCCGCCTACATGAGTCCTGAACAGGCGGAGATGAACGCGCTGGGCGTGGACACTCGCAGCGACATCTATTCCTTGGGCGTCCTGCTTTATGAATTACTCACCGGCGAGACGCCATTTGCCTCGGAAAAATTAATGCAGGCGGGCGTCAATGAAATCCGCCGCGTCATCCGCGAAGAAGAGCCGGTGAAACCTTCGACCAAGTTGAGCGCGATGCTCGCCGGCGACTTGACGATCACGGCCAATCGTCGCCAGACCGAGCCCCCCAAGCTCCTTCAATCAGTGCGTGGAGATTTGGATTGGGTTGTGATGAAGACGCTTGAAAAGGATCGCCACCGGCGCTATCAAACCGCCAACGGTCTGGCGATGGATATCCAGCGGCATTTAAACAATGAACCCGTGCTGGCCTGTCCGCCCAGCGAACTCGAGCACGGCGACCCCAAGGCCGCCGATAAGCTGTTGCCGTTGGTTTATGAGGAGTTACGCAAGTTGGCGGCGTCGAAAATGGCCAATGAATCACCGAACCAGACTTTGCAAGCCACCGCGCTCGTGCATGAAGCCTGGCTGCGGCTGGCCGGCAACGCGGAGCCAAAGTTTGCCAATCGCGCGCACTTCTTCTCCGCCGCCGCCGAGGCGATGCGCCGCATCCTTATTGATAAGGCGCGCCGCAAACGTGCCCTGCGTCATGGCGGGGACCAACGACGGGTGGATCTGGACGATTTGGAAATTCCCACCCCGGGCAAAAATGATGAAATCCTCGCGATTGATGAATTGCTTGATAAATTGGCCACCCAAAACCCGGTCGAAGCCGAACTGGTTAAGCTTCGCTACTTTGTCGGCATGACCTTGGAGGAAGCGGCCGACGTTCTGGGGGTTTCCGCCCGCACCGCTGACAATTACTGGGCTCATGCTCGAGCCTGGCTCTTCCGCGCAGTAAGCGCGCAGCGCCAATGAACTGGGGGGGACGGAGCGTCGTTGGATTCTAGCAGACCGTCCGGGGTGGAGGGGCCAAGTCAGGAGTGTTTCCACCGAAAATAGCGAGAAACTTGGCGGAATACATCGCGAAGCGTCCTGTACTGCGGTGATCCTCCACCGCTTTTGCGGTCCAACCTCCGAATCGCCCTCACCAGTTTCTTCCTGCATCAGCACCCTCAGGGCGTCCCCGCCCTGCAAAAATCGCAACTTAATGCCGTTATAGATTGACAACTGGCATTATAGTGCGTATTATGAGTTTAAGGTAGCGAATGAAGGCATCAGAATCAGACTCCGCTTTGAAATTGCGACCGACAGTTCGGCGGCGCGGTCCGGCACGATGCCGCCGGGCGTTCGTGCGGTGCGGGTCAAAGCGCGGCCCCATACCCGCATCTTGCGGTCGTAGCTGGCAGCCGTCCCACCGGGTGAAACCCAGTCAAACCCAGTCAAGGTCAGTCAAGCCTGATCAACAACCCTTCACGCTTTTAACGCATTTTAACCCTGTGGGTCAAACCAGCCTAACCCAGCTCTTTGACATATTAACGCGCCGACGTGTCACCGCGTCCAACTGCGGCGATCGCGCCACTGCGGGGCCGCACTTCCAAAACCTGCGCGGGCGGGGTGGCGCAGACAGGGCATTCCGGGTTCTGCCGGATATTGAGCCGGCGAAACTGCATCGAGCCCAAGTCCATGGCGAGCAGGACGCCCGCCAGCGGCGTGCCGAGGCCGGTGAGCACTTTCACCACCTCCACCGCCCCGAGGCAGGCGACCGTGCCGGACACCGCACCCAGCACGGGAAACTGCCGGTGCCAGGTCGCCGGCGCCTCCGGGCACACACAGGTCAGACAACCCGTGTGGCCGGGCACAAACGTCGTCAGATGCGCTTCCAGCGCATACATCGCACACTCGACCATCGGGCGCCGCAGCGCCACCGAGGCGCGGTTCAAGGCGTACCGCTCCTCGAACAACGGCGCGGCATCCACCACCACATCGGCCTGGTTCACCAGATCAAAGGCGTTGGCGTCCGAAATATTTTCACTGACGCCGACAACGTCGAGGCGCGGGTTCAGATCATGGAGCCGGCGGATGATGTTCTCCATCCGCGGCCGGCCGATGTGATCGTGGGTTTGGAGCAACTGGCGGTTGAGGTCGCTGGGGCGCAGTGTGCCGCCATGGGCGAGAATGAGCCGGCCGACACCGGCGGCGGCGAGTTCCAGCGCCACCAATCCGCCGAGCCCGCCGACGCGGGAAATCAGCACGCTCGCGCCCTTGAGCCGGCGCTGGGCCGCCTCGCCAAAACCAGGCAGCCAGATCTGCCATTCGTAAATGGCGCGCTCCTCGGAAGTCAATTCAGGCAAATGATCAGACATAATGGTTCAGGGTTGGAGGGTGGGGGTCGTTTCGGTCACCCGGCCGGCTTGCAGCCGGAACAGCAAATCGGCCAGCCGGGTCGCTTCGCTGAGGTGGTGCGTGACATGGAGGACGGTGACGGCGGATTCACGCTGGATGCGGTGCAGCAACTCGGCAAGCGGTTCACGCGTGTCATCGTCGAGCGCGGAAAGGGGTTCATCCAGCAACAACACCCGCGGCCGGGCCGCCAGGGCCCGGCCCAGGGCGACGCGCTGGCGTTCGCCCCCGGAAAGTCCCGCCGGGCGGCGGTCCAACAGGGCCGTGATGCCGAGGGGCACGGCGAGCTCCGCCACGCGATGGGCAATCTCGCGCGCGGGCCGGCGACGCACCCGCAGGGCGAACCCGAGTTGCTCCCGCACCGTGAGCGTGGGAAACAACGCGCCGTCCTGCGGCACATAGCCCAGCCCGCGTTCGCCGGGGGCCAGATGCGTCACTTCGCGTTCCCCGAGCCAGACGCTGCCCGCGGTGGGGCGGCGCAGGCCGCAGATGATTTCGAGCAGGGAGGTTTTGCCGCCGCCGGTATGCCCCATCAGCACGCCGTAACTTCCCGTGGGGACGGTAAACGAAATATTTTCCAGGGCGAACGCCCCGGCCCGCCAGGCAACTTGATCGAGTCGGATCACAGGCGTTCCCCCATGAGGCGGACGCTGGCCAGCACCACGATGGCGAGCACCACCATGACCATGCTCACCGCAATGGCCGCCTCGAGATTGCCCACGCTCAATTCCAGCCACACACTGGTGGGCAGCACTTCGGTCTTCATGCGCGTGGCACCGGCAAATACCAGGATCGGGCCGAATTCCCCCAAGCTGCGAGCCCACGCGATGCTCGCGGCGGCGACCATGCCGCGCCGCGCCGCCGGCAGCGTCACCAGCCAGATGGCGCGGGTGCGCGTACAGCCCAAAGTCAGGGCCACATCCTCCGGCCGCGCCGAAAGCTCCTCGAACGTCCCGCGCATGGTGCGCACGGCGAACGCCGCGCCAATGACAAATTGCGCCAGCACCACGCCGGCAATGGTATACGTAAATGGAATCACGCGTTCGATGAGCTGCCCCACCAAGGTCTGGAAAAAGATCAGCAGGCAAAGCCCCACCACCATGGGCGGCAGCACCATCGGGATGTCCAGCGCGGCATCCAACAATGCCCGGCCGGGAAAGCGCCCGCGCGCCAGCAGATAGCCGACCGGCACGGCCAGCAGCAGGGAAAGCAGTCCGGTGAGGGTGCAGGTCCACAGGCTCAACCCGATGGCGTAACGGATCTCGCGGGAATGCAAGGCGCGCCACAAATCGCCGGGCGAACTGTGTACGGCGGCGGAGCCCAGCAGCCCAAGCCAGAACAACAGATACCCCCCGGTGATGAGGCCCAAGACAAGCCATAGCGGATCAAAGGCGCGCCGACTCACGGCGTGGAGTGATTGGGACCGCCATCATCGGCCAGCAGCCACGCGGGCACCTTGATGGCGGCGCTTTTGATGGGCGCGTCGTTCCGCCAGCGGAAGCCGGCGCTCTCAAAATATTTCTGGTTCGCCTTGAGATGCTCCAGCAGCCGGTAGGCCAGTTGCCGGTGCTCGGAATCCCCGCGCACACTGAACGGCTGCACCGCCTTGCCCCCCGCCATCTCGAGCGGCAGGTAATCCAAATGCGCGCTCTGCGCAATCGCGTTCACCTTATAAACCACGACCGCATCCAGCGCCCCGGCCCGGAGTTGATTGATGAGAAAGTCCGCCGTGGGCACTTCGACGACGACATTTTTCTGCACGTTGGTCACCAGGTCCACACTGCGCAACAGCCCCCGGGTGATGAAGCCCAGCGTGCTTTGCTGGGAATTACAAATGCCGACGCGCAGGCCGGGGGTGGCCAGATCGGCCAGGGTGTGAATCCCGTGCGGATTGCCCTTCTGCACCGCCATCCCGATGTCCGTCTCGGTGAGCGCGACGGCGTCGGGAAAGTATTTGGCCACTGGGGGCACAAAGCAGAGGTCGCAGGCGAAATAGGCGTCGGGGAACTTGGGATTGCTGGACGTCGCCATCGCCTTCATGGAGGCGCACAGGATGCCGCAACCATTGATCACCGTGGTGATGTCCGCCCCCTCGCGGTCGGCAAAATCATGGAGCAGCGCCTCGATGGCCGGGCGGTTCACACCGCCGCTGTACAGAATGAGTTCCGGCCGGGCCGCCCACTTGTCGCCCTGCACCGGCGTAAACCCATCGGCTTTGAACACTTCCCCGCCCTTTTCCGGCGCGGCGAGATAGCGGGCGAAGCGCAGGGCCGCCTGCGGGCGCGCCGTAAAGCTCAGGACGGCCACGCTGGTGTTTTCCACGCGGGCCGACAATTCCGGCGCCTCCACGGCGTCGAGGCCGGAAAACGTGTTGACGGTGGAATCCCAGACGATGGCCGCATCCACCGCGCCGAGTTTCAGGTCATTCGCAATTTCCGACACCGTCGGCTTGGTCACCACGGCGTGCGCCGCCAGGGCCGCATAAGCGTCACCCAGGGCGGCCTTGGTGGCCTTCCCCACACTGGCGGCCTCGGGATTGGCCAGGGCCAAGCGCACCCCGTCGCGCTCCAGGTCGGCGAGCGTCTTGATCCCCTTCGGATTCCCCGCCGCCACGGCGATCACCGGGTGTTGGCGGGCGAGCGGAATGACTTCGCGGATGACATCGAACTTGCGGGCATCGGCCAGGGAAGCGTCATCGGCGGCGATGAACAGGTCGCCCTGCCGGGCGACGCGCAACTCGGCCAGCAGCGTGCCGGTGCCCCCATACTGCAACTGCACCTGCACCCCGGTTTCCGCGCGGTATTTTTCGGCAATGGCCTCGACCGGCTTTTTCAAGCCCGCCGCGCAATAGACCACAAGCGTTTTGCCATCCGGTTCCGCCGCCGTCACGGTGACGGCGCAGGCCGCACCGCAGACGATCAGCAACAGCAATATTTTACCAACATTACCCAGTATATGTTTCATATGCTTGACCTCAAATTCAACCGTCGGGAATCAACCTCAGGGAAATTCCTCGCGGGGTTGGATCACCAGGGTCTGCGCTTTCAGCGAACCGGCGGGCGCGGACGCCGCCCCGGCCTTCTGCAGGGCGTCATCCCAATCCACGCTCAGCAGCAGATCCCAGCCGGGGTTCTGCGCCTTGACTTCACAGGAACAGGAGCCCAGCAGAAAATGCGTCACCTCTTCGATGAAATCATCGTTCAACCGCTCCTGCGGCCACGCCCCGAGTACGCGCCCGCGCCCAAAGACCACGGCCACAAACGGCTGGTCGGCCGGATACGCGCTCAGTCCCGCCGGACCGGCGAGTTGCGAGATCAACTCCACTTCATTCGTGTCGCTGCGCTTCACGCGGAGCAGCGAAAGCTGCACCTTGAGCTGCGGCCCCGGCCCCAACTGGCTGTCGGGATCATTGGGATCCAGCCGCGGCAAACCGGTGGCGGCTTCCAAAAACTTCAGCCGGTCGGTCAGCAGATGCGCGTCCGCTTCATTGACCGCCGCCGAACCACCCTCCACCAGCACCCACACGGCGGAATCGCCGTTGAGAATGTGCTTGATCACCGACTGCCGCGCCGGCGAATCGGTCAAATGATGGTAAATGGCGGGGGAAAGTTTCCCCTCCCACTCGGGCTTCTCCGATCCCTTGACGTGGAACGGAAAGAACAAACGCGTGCCGTTGGTGCCCACCGCCGCTTCCAGGTTCAGGCCGGAGCCGGAACTCAGGTTGCGGAGGTCCGTGGCCAGCGGCTCGGCCGCGAGCACCGCCCGCGGCGCCTCCAGGCGGAACGGGTCGGCGGGCCAGTGGTCCAGCGCATACCGAAAGACCGGTATATCGCAACCGAACGCGGCGGGCACGCCCAGCCCCAGCAGTAGGATTAAGGCCGGGGCCACTGCCCCCGATTTCCATAAGCCGCCACAAAGTACCGCAGACTTCCAAGTCTGCTGTATCGCGGGTTTCCAAACCCGCAGGCCGTTGAACCCGTTGGCGCCCGTGTCCCTTGGATGATCCGCTGATTCGGAAATCGGCGATACGGCAGGTTTGTCCCGCCAAGCGGGATGCGCCACCGGGGCATTTTCAGGATTCGTCCTCATGGCAAGACGGGCGGTTTGGGAGGTTGTCCGTAGCATCGTATTTTTCCATCCTCGGTTACGATGAAGATGCGGCCCTGGGCGACCGACACGCCATCCCACACGGGGGGGCTGTCAATCGTGAAATCCCGCGTCACCTGACCGTCACCCTTGTTAAAGATTTTAACGAGCGCCCCGCGCTTGCCCGACAAACTGGCGTCCTGCTCATCCAATTCCTTCTGCACGGTCGGATCTTTCTTGGTGAGCCGTTCAAAGATTTGCTCTTCGTTGATCATATCCGGCGGACCCGCCACCACCAGATTCGTGCCGGACATCGAGAGCCCGCGGGTGGATACGGGGACGTAGGACGTCCAGTCGTATTTGACATAAGTGGCCGGCCGGCGCTGACCGCCGCCAAAACCACCACCGCCGCCACCGCCGCCGCCAAAACCGCCACCACCACCCCGAACCGGAGCGCCCCCATCTTCATCATTGCCAGCAAAACCAGCCCCACCGCCAAACCCACCCCGACTACCGCCGCCACCGCCACCAGCACCGGCGCCAATCCTGGCGCTGCCCTGGGTGTAGCCATCAGGGTCATTTCCGCCAGCCGGCCGGCCGGAGGCATTCCCACCCAGATTGGTTCCGGCACCGGCCGGGGCCGCGCTCAAAGCGCCACCGCGATTCAAATCACCCTGCTCTGGCGGCAATGCGGAATTTACGAACAAACCTTTGGAACCATTGGTTCCCTCCGCCAGCACCGGCGCTTCCGGCCGGTGGAACCACAGGGCGGCGCCTTTCTTGCCCTTGCCAATGTCCACCCCGGTGAGCACGCCATCAATATGGTTGGTGGAATCATCCCGGGCGTCATTGTTGTCAAAGGAACAAGCCACGATGGCACCGGGAGCGGAATTGGCATTGGCATCCAGGGCGCGCTGCTGAATTTCTTCGGAAGTGAGCGCCCGGAAATAAACCGCCACTTCATCGAGCAAACCATAGTAAGGATTGCCGGGGGCATAATCGCCCACGCCGGTGGCGGCCGCGCCATCCCGGGCCCCGCCTTCGCCACCGCCCCCGAAACGACCGCGACCCGCCGCCCGCCCCGTATTCACGCCGAACTCCAGCGGCGAGGGCAGTTGGGAATCCATCAACGCCGGGGTGGTGCCGTCGTTGACAAAATGGCCGTCCACGTAGAGCCGGATGGAATGGTCCGGATCCAGCACCCCCGCCAGATAATGCCAACCGGGGGTCAGCGGAGCGAGGGCGGACACCGAAACCAAGTCCCCGGCATTGCGAACGTGGAACACGGGGAAGCTGTCGCGCAACGCCAACGCATAACCATAATGATTGTTGCCGTGCGCCACGATCACCCCATTCGGTCCGTCGGGCAGCACCCAGGCTTCCACGGTGATCCCCTTGCCGGTCGGAATCAAGCGCTTGTCATCCGGAAAGCGAACGCCCGGATACTGAATCTCAGGAGCCGCGTTGCGCCCGAAACGACCGCCAAAACCGTTCGTGCCGCCTCGGCCAAAGCCGTTGGTGCCCCCACCACCGAAACCGCCAAAACCAACGCGCGCGGGCGGCGGCGGGGCGTCCGGCGCATCAATGCTCGACGAAAACAACTGGTTTTCCATCGTGGTCGTCCACTGGAGATATTGCGGGTCGCGGCCGTAACCAAAAACATCCTTGTCGTCAAACACCAACATGCGTCCCGAGGGCGTGTATTTGCCGGCCTGATAATAGCCACCGTAGCCGCCGGCGAAATTTTTGCCATAGACCCAGTAACTGCGGTGGAACAGGGCTTCGTCCAGGAAGCCAATCGGGGAGAACAAATGCCGCCCCTCGCCCTGTTGCGCCGCGCCCTGTATCTGCTCATTGCCCGACACCGGCCCGATGTCCACGCGCACGCCGTTCGTGTCAATTTTCTGACTCCGCAGATACGTCCACTTGCCATCGCTCACCAAAATATCATTCAGGCCCACGGGCATTTGCAGATTCTTGAGCCGCAATTGAAAATCGCCCCCGGTTTCCGGATCCACCCGGTCGTAAGTCTGTTCCACCACCTTGCCGCCCGTGGCGGCATCCAGCTTGAAGAAATGCAGGCCGCCATCCAGAAACACGGAGCGGCCGGTCAGGAAGCTCACTTGGCCATTCTCCACCAGCACGCTGCCCGGCACCGGCCAGAGGCTTTCCAGTTCTTCAAAGGCGAACATCTGCTGGCCGAGATACGGCCGGTAGCGCCACACCAACGCCCCATCCGTCACCCGCAATGCATAAACGCTGCCGTCGTGGCTCCCAAAATAAATCCGGCCCTTCCAGTACGTCGGCGGCGAGTCCACCCGGCCGCCCGTGATGAAATGCCATACCGGCTTGCCGCTGTTCAAATCCAGCGCATAGACCGTGCCCGAATCCACCTGCGCCACAAAGGCTTTGCCGTCCGCCACCGTCAACGCGCTCAGTTTGCCACCGATGGGAATATCCCAGGCCTGCGACAAATCCTCGCTCAGCCCCTGATCCGTGAAACCGCTGCGCTTCGAGTCATGCCGGAACGTCGGCCAGTCCAACGCGCCCGGATCCTTCCCGAGCGGCGAATCATAGGCGGGACCGCGTTCAAGGCGCTCCTCCTCCGGCAACAATTTCGGGGCCTGGCTCGCCCGGTGCGGCGCCAGACAGTTCAGTCCGTCCAGCTTCGCCTCCGTATAGCACGCGCAATTGTGCGGCCCGGCGTAGATCAGGCCGTTGGCCGGCAGCGTGCCGAACAGGCACGCCGAGCGCACATAGTGGTTGATGTCCCAGTGCTTGGCGTTGAAATCCACAAACTCGATCCCCGTGCGCGAGGGAATGATGAAGCGCTCCGTCGCCTTGGCGATATAGCAGCGGTGATGGAACCAGTAGGTGTCCACATCCGGCATGAACCGGCTCTTCACCTGGCCCGTGAACGGATCGCGCCCGGTGAACTCACCCGTCATGTTGCCCGAGGTGTCCGGCGCGTTCCACACCAGCCCGCCCGTCAGGATCAAATCCTCCGGGGAACGATAGCCGGATTTCGCGTGCGGCGCCTCCCACAGTTCCTTGCCGCTGGCATTATCAAAGCCCTTCATCGCGCCGTCGCCGCCCGCATACAACACCACGTTGCTGTATAAGATCACGCGCGGACCGAAATTGTATTCAAACAGCGGCCGGCGCGCGGCCGGCGCGGTGGCCCAAAGCTCCGTCCCGGTGGCCGCGTCCAGGCTCACCAGCTTGTCCCCATCGTGGAAGACCACTTTCTGACCGTCCACCGCCAGCGTTAGCGGGGCGTATTTGCCCTCCCGCCGCCACAGGATGCGTCCGCTCGCCGCGTCAATGGCCTGCAATTCGCGCGGCTTCTCATCCCAGTCAAACTCCGTCTCCACCCGTTGCTGGTCGCCGGTGTTGTATTTGGGCGCAAAATCCTCCAGCGTCCACTGGCGCGGATTGACCAGCACGTAGAGAATCCCGTTCACATTCAGGATTTCCTCGGCCCCCTTGGTGCTGTCATAGACTTTGAGCACCTTGCCGGTGGCCCCGTCCAGTTTGGTGACCGGCGCTTCAATCGAAAGGGTCGTATAAATATGGTCGCCATCGGCCACCAACCGCCGCGCCAGTTGCGTCGGCCCGGACTTCAGCGGCCATAAATGCGACTGCCAGTGGGGAATCTCGTTCGTCCACAAAATCGTGCCATTGAACGCGTCCCGCGCCGTGATCACCCAGTGCGCCGGCAGCAGAATCGAGATGCGCGAGCCCTGGTCCATGATGTAAAACAGCCGGCCCCCGGACGACACTTCCGCGCTCAGGCTCGACATGCGGTCGTGATGCCGCGACCAGCGTGGACTGCCGATCCACTGGTAACCTTCCGGCGGCGCCACCACCATGTCCTTGGAGGCCACATTGCCCCGGGCGTCGTAAAAGTAATGCGTCCACTCGTCAATGTTAGTCGGGCGCGGCTTCACCAGTTTCTGCCATTCGCCGTTTTCCTTGTAGTAGGCGACGCCGTTGGGCGTCAGCACCCGGAGCAGGTCCTCATGAGAAATCCCGTCGAGACTATCGGCCACCAGCAGGTTGACCAAATTGTCCACATAGGGCAGCGGCCCCGGCCGCCAAACATCCACCGTCACCTGGCCGTGCAATTTCTCGGCCAGCAGCCATTCACGGTCGGAGGGCACTTTGGCGGCATCGCGATCGAGACCCTGCACCTGATAACTATCGCTGCGCCGCAATGCGGCGGTCAGTTGCACGTCGCCGGCACCCAAATTGACAATGAAACCACCCTGCACCCCGGTGGCCGCAATGATCCGGGCGGCTTCTGCATCAGCGGCGGGATTAGGCGCGGCCAGCGCCGGGAACGCGGCGGCCAGCAGGAGGCCGCCCGTCGTCAGTAGGCGGCACAGGATTGAGGGTTGAATCAGATGACGCCAAAGAGAGATGGCGAAACGGCGGGATGTAGTTTGGTTTTGCATGGGCGCGCGGTCATTTTTGGTCCCGTCCGCTTGAGAACCGTTCCCAAACGTTGAAGAGTCATGCGCGCCCCTGGAGAGGTAGCCTCTGATTCATATCCAAGACCAAATATACGACTATTATTATCGTTTATAATTTATTGTCAACTGCGTTTTTGGTTTGATTAATTGTCCGGATGGGGCCGTTCGCTGGTTTCATCCGGGGTTTTAAAGTTTGGTTTTTTGCTCGGTTACGGCGGCGGCGGCGGGTTCACTTTTTACTCAGCGCGGCGGCGATGGCATCACCAAGGTCTTCGCTGTCCAAATCTTTGCCGATGATTTTGCCATCGGTCCCGATGAGGAGGGTGAAGGGGACGGTTTCCACGCCGTATTTCGCCGCCAGTTTGTTCGTCTCGCCTTCTCCATCAATGTATTGCGGCCAGGTCATGCCCGCCTGATCCTTGAGGAAGGAGGTCAGTTGCGCCCGGTCGGTATCCAGACTGATGCCGACGATTTCAAAGCCCTGGGGGTGGAATTTCTTGAAGAGATCAATGACGCCGGGCAATTCCGCGCGGCAGGGCGGGCACCAAGTGGCCCAAAAATCCACCAGCACCACCTTGCCCTTGAACTTGCCCATGGACAACGGCCGGCCGTTCAAATCCTGTTCCGAAAAGTCGGGAAACGGCGCGCCAATGGCCAGCTCGGCCTGAATTTTCTCGTCGGTTTGCTGTTGGTCGAGGGATTGGAGAAAGCGGTCCGCCTGCTGCCCCACATGGGTGTCGGGGTAATCGGCCTTGATCTGTTTGACGAGGGCGGTGCCTTTTTCGACGTTTTCGAAGACTTGGAAATAGAGCAGCGCTTTGAGATAGGAAATTTGTGCCGCCTCCTCCGTCTTGGCCCCGTTTTCTTTGGCGACCAGGGCGTCAAAATGCTTGAGTTCCTCCGTGAAGTCCGCCTCGGTGATCTGGCCGGCGTTGATCTTGCCTTGAACGGTCTGAACCAACGT
>Ga0302279_10006265_pt1 | contig 12752 bp, 14 predicted proteins | sample III_Bog_N3_3_FD_194541 | JGI IMG/M metagenome (GOLD analysis project Ga0302279, IMG submission 194541) | Peat permafrost microbial communities from Stordalen Mire near Abisko, Sweden - III_Bog_N3_3 | ecosystem: Environmental > Terrestrial > Soil > Wetlands > Peat | place: Sweden: Abisko...
GTGGAGGGGGTGAGGCCGACGATCGGCGCTTCCGGGCGTTCGCGGGCGGTCCGTAACGCGGTGCTGCCCGAGGCGGTGAAGCCGACGATCGCCGATGCGCCGATGGTGTGCGCCACCTGGCGGCCGGCGGCGGCGATGGCGTCTGCCACCGAGTGCTCGGGGTCGTGGCGTGAGGCGTCGATGCCTTCGCGCCAGCCGGGGTCTGATTCCACCCGGGCGATGATGCGGTCCATGATGTTGACTGCTTCGATCGGGTATTGGCCGGCGGCGGTCTCGGCACTCAGCATGACCGCGTCCGCACCGTCGAACACCGCGGTTGCCACGTCAGACGCTTCGGCGCGGGTGGGGGCGGGGGCGGAGATCATGCTTTCCAGCATCTGGGTGGCCACCACCACCGGGCGGCCGAGCTTGCGGGCGGCGCGGATGATGCGCTTTTGCGCCAGCGGCACATCCTCCGGTGGTAGTTCCACGCCGAGATCGCCGCGGGCGACCATCACGCAATCGGACAGCGCGAGGATCGCATCGAGCTCGTCGAGCGCCTGCGGTTTTTCGATCTTGGACATGATCCAGGCGCGGCCGGCGGCGATGTCGCGCGCTTCCGCCACGTCTTCGGCGCGTTGGACAAATGATAGCCCGATGTAATCGGCACCGTGTTCGAGGGCGAAGGCGAGGTCTTCGCGGTCCTTGACGGTGAGCGCCGGGATCGGCAGCACCATGTCCGGCACATTGACGCCCTTGCGGTCAGACAACGGGCCGCCGGTGACGATTTCCGTCATCAGATGATCCGGCCGCACGCGGGTGACGCGCAGGCGCAGCTTGCCGTCGTCGAGCAGCAAATTGGTGCCGATCGAGGCGGCGGCGAGGATTTCCGGGTGGGCCAACTGCACGCGGGTGGCGTCACCGGGGGTCGGGTTGAGGTCGAGCTGAAAGCTTTGGCCGGTCTGCAACTGCACGCGGCCGCCGGAGAACCGGCCGACGCGCAGCTTGGGGCCCTGCACGTCCGCAAGGATGCCGATCGGGCGTTCCAGCTTGCGTTCGAGGTCGCGGATCATGCGGAAGCTGGCGTCGTGATCGGCGTGGGTGCCGTGGCTGAAGTTGAGGCGGAACACGTCCGCCCCCGCCTGGAACAGCCGCGCCAGCATTTCAGGATTGGCGCTCGCCGGCCCGATGGTGGCGATGATCTTGGTGCGGCGACGGCGACGGATCCTGGTGTGCAATGACATTTGAAAATCCTAAGCGATCAGAATGGCGCGGATATCGTTGACGTTGGTGAGCGTTGGCCCGGTGCGGATGAGGTCGCCGGTGGCGTCGAACAGGCTGTAGCTGTCGTGGGCGGTGAGGACGGCGCGCGGGTCGATCCCCGCTGCGCGGGCGCGGGCGAGGGTGGTGGGGGTGACGATGGCGCCGGCGGCGTCTTCGGTGCCGTCGATGCCATCGGTGTCACCGGCGGCTGCCCAGATGTCCGCCGCACCGTCGAGGGTGATGGCGAGGGCGAGTAGGAATTCGGTGTTGCGTCCGCCGCGCCCGGCTTTGCCCTTGCCGATGCTGACGGTGGTCTCGCCGCCGGATAGCAACAGGGCGGGGGCTTTGAGCGGGTGGCCGTGGGCGCGCACCGATTTGGCGATGCCGGCGAGCAGGATGCCGGCTTCCCGGCTTTCGCCTTCCAGCGCGTCGCCGAGGATCATCGGCGTCAGGCCGTGGGCGCGGGCGGCGGTGGCGGCGGCTTCCAGCGCGACGGTGGGGGTGGTGATCAGGCGAAAGCTGGCGTGCGGGAGTTCGCCGGGCTTGGGCGTTTCGCTGCCGTGGGTGAGCCAGGCTTCCATCGCGGGCGTGGGGGTGATGGCGTAGCGCGCCAGGATCTCCCGCGCATCGGCAAAGCTGGTGGGGTCGGGCACTGTCGGGCCGGAGGCGATCACCGCGGGGTCGTCGCCGGGCACGTCGCTGATCGCCAGGGTGACGAGGCGGGCGGGGGCTGCTGCTGCGGCGAGCCTGCCGCCCTTGATGGCCGACAGGTGGCGGCGCACGGCGTTCATCTCGCCGATGGTGGCGCCACTGGCGAGCAGGGCGCGGTTGATCGCCTGCTTGTCGGCGAGCGTCAGGCCGGGGGCGGGCAGCGCCATCAGCGCCGAGCCGCCGCCGGAAATCAGGGCGATCACCAGATCGTCGGCGGTCAGGCCCTTTACGACTTCCAGCATCCGTTTGGCCGCAATTTCGGAGTTGGCGTCTGGCACCGGGTGGGAGGATTGCATCACCTCGATGCGCCTGGTCGGCACTTCATGGCCGTAGCGGGTGACGACGAGGCCGGTCATCGCCACGTCCGGCCAGGCGGCTTCCAGGCTGGCGGCCATCGAGGCGGCGGATTTGCCGCAGCCGATCACGACCACGCGGCCTTTCGGCAATTCGGGCAAATGATCCTTCAGCATCACCCGCGGATCGGCGGCGGCGACGGCTGCATCAAACACCTCGCGCAGCACTTTGCGCGCATGTGCGTCGTCCCAATGCATTTACCGTCCCCTTATCGAAAATGAACTATGGCGAAATCGGGGCAATGGCACCATCTATGCCGCACTGCACAAGGAGATCGCCCATGAGCAAGCCCGACATCGACGCCGCCACGACCACCGAACTTGAAGCCGCTGCGTTTCGCACCCTGGTAGCGCACCTTCGCGCCCGAAGCGACGTGCAGAATATCGATATCATGAATCTCGCCGGGTTCTGCCGCAACTGCCTCAGCCGCTGGTATCGCGAGGCCGCCGCCGAGCGTGGCCTCGTGATGGGCGACCCGGAAGCCCGGGAGATCATCTACGGCATGCCCTACAAGGAATGGCAGGCGCAGAACCAAAAGGCGGCAACGCCAGAGCAATTGTCGGCATACGCGGCGTCTGGCCATTCGGACTGAGCCGGGTTTGCTCCATTGACCTCCGGGGGGCGGGGGGCTACCTCCGCGCCCCCACCTGCAGCAGGAAAAAACCATGGCCGACGACGCCAGCCCATTCGACAGCGGTGCCAACGACACCCAGGACAACGCCCAGTGGGGCAATATCGCCGCCGACCGGCTGCGTAGCCTGATCGAGCGCATCGAGCGACTTGAGGAAGAGCGCAAGGCATTGTCCAGCGATATCAAGGATATTTACGCCGAAGCGAAGAGCGCGGGTTTCGATCCGAAGGTGATTCGCAAGCTGATCAGCATCCGCAAGCAGGAGCCTGCCGATGTTGAGGAACAGGAGACCCTGCTTGACGTCTATCGTCGCGCGCTGGGGATGTAGGAAGGGTTAGCTCCTGGCCGACGCAACGCCACCGCGTAGCCCGCGTGCCAATGTTACGGCGCTGCGGCTGCTGATCCCGTATCTGCGGCCATATCGGGCGCGGGTGTTCTATGCGTGGGTGGCGATGGCTGTTGCGGCGGCTTTGCTGCTCGGCCTCGGCCAGGGTTTGCGCCATCTGATCGACCAGGGGTTCTCGGCCGGCAATGCCGGCCAGCTCAACGCCGCTGCCCTGGTGATGTTCGCCGTCGTGGCCCTGCTGGGGCTATCGACGGCGGTGCGGTTTTATCTGGTGTCCTGGCTTGGGGAGCGGACGGCCGGCGATATCCGGCGCGATCTGTTCGAGAAGGTTATCAGCCTGTCGCCGGCGTTCTTCGAAACCGCGCGCACCGGCGATATTCTGTCGCGGATGTCCGCTGATATCGCGGTGCTGCAGACGCTGGTCGGCTCGGCGGTGTCGCAATATCTGCGCAGCGCCATTCTCATGCTCGGCGCGTTGGCGATGCTGCTGATCACCAGTGCGAAGCTGGCTGGCATCGTGCTGCTGGTGGTGCCGGTTGTGGTGGGGCCGATGATTCTGCTTGGCCGTCGTGAGCGCAAGTTGGCGCGTGCCGCGCAGGAGCGTGTTGCCGATCTCGGCGCCGCCGCCGAGGAATCGCTGGCAGGGTTGCGCACCGTGCAGGCCTTCACGCACGAGACGATTGCCCGCAAGCATTTCGCGGTAGGCATCGAACGCTCGGTGGAAACAGCGCTGGCGCGGGTGCAGATGCGCGCGCTGGTAATTCTGCTGGTGATCGTGCTCGGTTTTGGCGCCATCACGTTTTCGTTGTGGGTGGGCGGGCGCGATGTGATCGCCGGGCGTATCACCGGCGGCGATCTGTCGGCCTTCGTGTTCTATGCGGTGCTGCTGGCGACCTCGGGTGCCACCATGAGCGAGTTGTGGGGCGAGGTGCAGCGCGCCGCCGGCGCCTCCGGCCGGGTGGCGGAATTGCTGGCGGAAGTGCCGGATATCCGCGCCCCCGCCCACCCGGCGCCACTGCCGCCGCCGGTCGGCGCGGTGTCCTTCGAGCACGTCACTTTCCGCTATCCGGCCCGGCTGGAAACGCCGGCCTTGGTGGATTTCAGCCTGAACGTGGCGCCAGGCGAGACCGTGGCGATCGTCGGACCTTCGGGTGCCGGCAAGACCAGCCTGTTCCAGTTGCTGTTGCGTTTCTATGATCCGCAGGAAGGCACTGTGCGGCTGGACGGCGCGGATCTGCGCACGCTCGACCCGCAGGATCTGCGCGGGCAGATCGGCCTGGTGTCGCAGGACCCGGTGGTGTTCAGCATGTCCGCCCTGGAGAACATCCGATTCGGCCGGCCGGATGCGTCCGACGCTGAGGTGGTGGCCGCGGTGCGCGCCGCCAACGCCGGTTTCCTGTTGGACCTGCCGGAAGGGCTGAACACTTTCCTGGGTGAAAAGGGCGTGCGGCTGTCCGGCGGCCAGCGCCAGCGCATCGCCATCGCCCGCGCAATTTTGCGCGATCCCCTGGTGTTGCTGCTCGACGAGGCGACCTCGGCGCTGGACGCCGAGGCCGAGCGCGCGGTGCAGGACGCGTTGGAGACGCTGGCGGTGGGGCGCACCACCCTGGTGGTGGCGCACCGGCTGGCGACCATTCGCGGGGCTGACCGGATCGTGGTGATGGATGCCGGCCGTATCGTGGAGACCGGCACCCATACGGAACTGGTGGAAGCAGGCGGCCTTTATTCCCGGCTGGCCGCGCTGCAGTTCACCGATGCGGCTACTACGTGATCGGCCGCGCCACGTGCTGCTTGAACGCCGGGCGCTCCAGCAGACGGTGATACCAGGTGGTGAGGTGGGGAGCCGCGGGCCTGCCGGGGATGTCCATGTTCAGCCAGCGGTGGGCGTGCACGCCGAATGCGATGTCGGCGAGGGTAAACTCGTTGCCGGCGACGTAGTGCAGGTGTTCGAGCCGGTCGTTGATGATGGTCCAGATCCCGGCTGCTTCATCGATGGCGGCTGATATCGCGGCATTGTCGCGCTTGTCCGGCGCGGTGCGCACCAGGCCCTGGAACAGCACGGATTGCGGGCGGTTCAGCGCGGTCTGCTGGAAATCCATCCACATTTCCACCCGGGCGCGCCCGACGGGGTCGGCGGGGTAGATCTCGCTGGCGGGGGCATAGACATTGGCGAGATAGCGCAGGATGACGTTGCTCTCGAACAGCGCGAGATCGCCGTCTTCCAGGCTGGGCACCACGCCGAGCGGGTTCATGGCGCGGTATTCGGCCGTGGCGGTGCCGCCGAACGGGCCGCCGACGTCGACGCGGTTGTAGGGCAGGCCGAGCTCTTCGAGCAGCCAGATCACCTTCATCACATTGCTGGAATTGGCACGGCCCCAAAGCTTGATCATCGTTTTTCCTCCTGATGATGCGCACGCTAGGCGAGGGTTCATGTTCGGGCAACTTGCCGGAAAGCTCGGGGGCGGTCATATCGGAGGCATGATCATACCTCGACTCCGCCTTGCCCTGCTGATCTGTGCGCTCGCCTGTGGCGTGGTGCTGGCAACTGCGCTCGCCAGCGAAACCTATGGCGGGCTGGTGCCCTGCGCGCTGTGCCTGGTGGAGCGCTGGCCCTACCGCATCGCCGCCGTGCTGGCGCTGGTGGGCCTGGTGCTGCCGCGCAACACCGCCTGGATCGTGCTCGGGCTATGCATTCTGGTGCTGCTCGGCGGCGCCGGTGCTGGGTTTTTGCATGTCGGCGTGGAGCAGCATTGGTGGCCAAGCCCGATGCCGGAGTGCATGGCGCCCAATCTTTCGGGGCTTACGATCTCTGAGCGGCTGGCGCGGATGCCGGCCCGTCCGTCCAAGGCGTGCGAGGATCCCACCTATCTTTTGGCGTTCCTGCCGGTGTCGATGGCGGAAATGAACATGATCTTCTCCCTCGCACTCGCCGGCGGCCTTGCTATCTTTGTGGGGCGCAATCGCAGGAACCTGATATGACCGACCGTCCTCTCCCCGGCGACCTCACCGAACAGGCCGACATCGCGCGGATGATCCGCGTGGACCACGCCGGCGAATTTGGCGCCTCGCGCATCTACGCCGGCCAACTCGCGGTGCTCGGCCGTGGCGACAAGGGCGATCTGCTGCGCCATATGAAGGCGCAGGAGCAGGTGCATCTGGAGAGTTTCTCCAACATGATCGCCGATCGCCGGGTGCGCCCGACAGCGTTGCTGCCGATCTGGAATATCGCCGGCTTCGCGTTGGGCGCGATCACCGCCGCGATGGGCGAGAAGGCGGCGATGGCCTGTACCGTGGCGGTGGAGGAGAGCATCGACCAGCATTACCGCGAGCAGATCGAACGCCTCGGCGAAGATGAGCAGCCGCTGCGCGACACCATCGAGAAGTTCCGCCTTGAAGAGGTGGAGCACCGCGATATCGGGCTGGAAAACGGCGCCGAGCAGGCGTTCGGCTATCGGCTGCTGTCGGGTGCGATCCGGCTGGGCTGCAAGGTGGCGATTGCGGTGAGCGAGCGGGTTTAGCCGGGGCGAAGTGCATGGGTCTTCGCCTGTGAAACCGGTAATATAGGGCCAGTTATCATGCGTTTCTCGGTCATCGTCGCAACACTGGCCGCATTGCTTTCCGCCGGCACAGCGCAGGCGCAGGCGCCGGTTGGTGTGGTGACGGGATCGGCCTGGCAGCACACGCCTGAGTCCGCACAGGCACTGATCGCCGAAGCCGATGTGGCGTTGCCCGCACGTGCCACCGGCGGTGCGGTCTATTACGGCAAGTTCAAAGCGATTCCGCCGACCCAGGCGCGCGTGCCGGTGATCGTGTTCCTGCATGGCTCCGGTGGGCTCGGGCTGAAGGCGATCGGTGAGTGGCAGCGTTGGCTGGCGGGGGAAGGCTACGCGAGCATTGCGCCGAATTCGATGATTCTGCCGGATCGGATCACCTACACCTCGCCGATTGGCCGAGACGCGTATGAGAAGATCCACGCACTCCGCGCCTCGGAGATTCCGCTAACCTTGGCGGCGCTGCGCACGCAGAACTGGGCCGATCCCAGGCAATTGATCCTTGCTGGCGCCAGTGAAGGCGGGCCGGCGGTCGCGCGCTATGCCGGCGACGCGTTTGCCGGGCGGGTGATCATGAGTTGGAGCTGCGAGGACAACTACTTCGTCACCGCCCATCGCACCGCGGTGCGCGACGGCGACAAGATATTGAACATCATGAGTTCGGTTGACCCGTTCTTCTCGCGCACCAATTCATGGCTCGATTCCCCCACCGCCGTCGGCCATTGCGCGCCGGCATTGCGCGACGACAAGGCTGCGATGATCGTGTTGATCCCCGGCGCCCCGCATACGCTGCTGAACCTTCCGCAGGCGCGGTTGGCTTTGTTGGGCTGGCTGCGCGATGTGGTGGTGACGAAGGAGTAGAGCTTCAGCTCTCCGGCTCGGAATCCCAATACAGGTAATAACGCCAGTTCACGTGCAGGAAATTGGGTGGAAACGGCCGATTATGACGCGTTCTTGGCCCGCAAGGTGGAACTGGCGCGCGCCTCCCTTCAGGCTGGACGTGGCCGTGTCGATGACGATGTCGAGGCCGAGTTCGCCGCCCGTCGCGCTGTCGTGCTGGGCGCGATTGAGGCGTGAAGATTCGCTGGACGCCGGCAGCTGAGCAACACCGCCGCGACGTTTGAGGCGATCTCGCAGCTGAAAGTCCGACCGCCGCGGCAAGGATGGATGAACTGTTCGGCCTTGCCGCTGTGCGGCTGTCTGCTTTCCCGCATCTCGGCCGTGCTGAGACCATTCCCGGCACGTGTGAGATGCTCGTGTCGATCCCGGGCGTTCCGCACGCGCTGCTGAAAAATCCGCGACGCTGCTCGACCCGCCTGCGGACAAAGAAAAACATATATCTTTTCTATATGCGACTTTGATAATTTTAATCAGCCCGTGCTGGCAGCGCGATGCTTTTGTTAAATAATATCAGTCGGATCACGCATTGAAGCAGAATGGTCTCCAGGCTTGCATCCGGCCTGTCGCCACCATGCTGCTGCTTGGCGCGAGCGTTCTCGCATCCCCCGCCCACGCCCAGAGCTGGCAAGGCATCAAGGACCAGGGGACCCAGGCCGGACTGACCCCTTCGGTCGTCTATGACGGTGATGCCCTCGCCAATACCAGCGGTGGCGCCCGTCGCGGTGTCACCTATCTCGGCAGCCTGCACCTGCAGATGGCGCTGGATTTCGACCGCCTCGCCGGTATCCCCGGCCTTACCGGCTGGGTCGAAGGCCTGTGGCTGCAAGGCGGCCAGGCCACCGGTCTTGTCGGCGATGCCCAGGGCGTCAGCAACGTCGCCGGCCCGGCGGGGCTGCGGCCGTACGAAGCCTGGCTGCAGTACAACTTGCTTGGCAGCCGCGTCTCTTTGCTGGCCGGGCTGTATGACCTTAACCTTGAATTCTATCGACTCCGCTCCGCCGGGCTTTTCCTCAACAGCTCCTTTGGCATCGGTCCGGAGTTTTCACAAAGCAGTCCGAACGGCCCCTCGATCTTTCCGGTCACCTCGCTGGGGTTTCGGCTCGCTGTCAAACCCACCGCCAACACCATCATCCGAACCGCCATCATGGATGCCGTGCCGCTCGACCCGCCCAACCAGCCGCCCAACACATTCGACGCCCACAACGGCGTCCTGATCGTCACCGAAGCCGCCTATTTCTTCCGCCCCCCGGCCAGCGCCCCGCCAAACTTCTCGCGCTCGCTCATCGGTCGCCGCTCGGATCTCTCGCCTTATGAAGACAAGATCGCCCTCGGCGGGTGGTACTACACGTCCAGCTTCAACGATCTCAGTGCCGTCACTTCAACGGGGGCGCCCGTGCAACGTCATGGCGAGGCCGGTGCCTATGCGCTGCTCGACCAAACGCTCTACCAGTCCGGCGAGGATCCCAAGCGGCATGTCTCCGGTTTTCTGCAGCTGGGCGTTGCCGATCAAAGCGTTGACCGCTTTGCCCGCTATATCGGTGCTGGCCTGAATGCCGGCGGCCTGGTCCCAAGCCGGCCCGACGACGAATTCGGCGTGGCGGTTGCCATCGCGCGCAATGGCAATTCCTACATGCAGTCCCAGCTCGAAGCGAACCAGCCGGTGACTCGCGCCGAAACCACCGTGGAGATCAGCTATCTCAGCCAGCTCACCCCTTGGCTGGCGATGCAGCCCGATCTGCAATGGGTGTTCTCTCCCAACACCGACCCACGCCGGCGCACCGCCATTGTCGCGCAGCTCCACTTCGAAGCCTCATTCTGATCACCGACGCAGTCAGAGGTTGGGGATCATCCGGCGCAGCACCTGATCTTTCCATACGAAGTGGTGCACCAGGGCCGCTGCCGCATGAAGCCCGGCCAGGATCAGGATCGCGTTGGCCAGCAGTCCGTGGACGTCTTCGACATTGTTGCGCAGGGCGGTGTTCCCCGGGGCGATCGAGGTCAGTTGGTAAAGATTGAGGATATTGTCGCCGCGAACCAACGCATTGGTGACGCCTGCGACCACCACGGCGATCAACAGCGCATACAGGCAATAGTGGATCGCTGTCGCCGCCGTCTGCAGCAGGCCGGTCGTCGCGGGCGGCAGTTTGCGACCGCCGGTGGCGCGCCAGAACAGGCGCACGGCGAGCACACCGATCAGTACCACTCCGAGCAGGATATGCGACGAGCGGGCATAAATGCGGCCGGCGCCCTGAAAATCGTCGATGAACTGGGCAATTAGCCACATCACCACCACCAGGGCGGCTGTCAGCCAATGCAACACGATTGTTCCACGGTCGTAACGCGGTGCGTCAGACATATGATCATCCTGATTTTGGTATCATGATCCCATCCGGCGGATCGGTGAGAAAGTCATCTAAAAAGATCGTCAGATCGGGATGGCCAACACCCTGCGGCCTTCTGTCAAGGCAACAGCGTGATGGATGCGGATTCAGCTTTCCAGCTCGGAATCCCAATACAGATAGTCTCGCCAGCTCACGTGCAGGAAATTGGGTGGAAACGCCCGGCCGTTGTCCTGCAATTCCCAGGTGCTCGGCTGGCGCGCCGGTTTGCGTGGATACATCCGGCACTCGCGCGGCAACGCGGAGCCCTTGCGCAGATTACAGGGGCCGCAGGCGGTTACCACGTTCTCCCACGTGGTGCGTCCGCCGCGGGAGCGAGGGATGACGTGGTCGAAGGTGAGGTTCGGCGCCGGCTCGCGTTCGCCGCAGTACTGGCACTCGAACGCATCGCGCAGGAACACGTTGAAGCGGGTGAAGGCGGGTTTGCGGGCGGCGGGGATGTAGTCTTTCAGCGCGATCACGCTAGGCAGCCGCATGGTCATCGAGGGGGAATGCACTTCGGTTTCGTATTCGTTCAAAACCGACACGCGATCGAGGAACACCGCCTTGACGGCATCCTGCCAAGACCACACAGACAACGGAAAATAGGAGAGCGGGCGGAAATCCGCGTTCAAGACCAGCGCTGGAAAATGCTGTCCGCCGTCAGGCAAAAGCCACTCCCTTGCGGGCGGCCCGAGCAATCTGATGAAGCCGTTTCAGAGCCGGCCACAGATCCTGGAGCACCGCCATCAACTGATTGATATATTGCACCTGGGTTTGGCCGTCGCAAGGAGCGGATGGCTGGTTTCACGGCAGCGTCATGAAGCGGCAAAACCGCGTTGCAGGGCGATGGCGCCGGCGGACAGGCCGGCATCGTCGATTCCGTGGCCGAGATCCGCGCAAAACAGCGTTTCCACCGGTACGCCGGCCGCTTGCAGGGCGGCCGCGGCCTGGTGCGAATTTTCGGCGGGAACCACCGGGTCGGCGTCGCCGTGCACCAGCAGCACCGGGGCGTGGTTGGTGATTTCGCCGAGTCGTTCCGGCGCCAGCAGCCGGCCGGCATAGGCGAGGATCGCCCGCGGTGGCACAGCGCGGCGCAGGCCGGTGTGCAGCGCCATCATGGCACCCTGGCTGAAGCCCATGATCGCATAGTCAGTCACCCCGTAACGGGCCAGTTCTTCATCAATGAACCGGTCGAGCCAGACCCGCGAGGCATCGGCGCCGGCGACGCGGGCGGCGTCGCTGCGGTCCCACAGGGCGAACCACTGCCGGCCAAAGCCTGCTTCATCATAGGGTTCCGGCGCGTGCGGGGCGACGAAGACGGCGTGTGGCAGGGCGTGTGCCCAGGAGGGCGCGAGGTCGATCAGGTCGGCCCCGTCGGCCCCAAGACCGTGCAGCAGCACAACAAGCTGGGTGGCAGGTGCCTCGGCTGGACCCCAGCGCATGGCATCGTCGGTCTGCTCGGTCATGCTCTTTCTCCCTCGCGTCATTGAGCTATACCGGATTTTATGGAAATCGTGACCCGTTTCGCACCAAGTCCGACTGGGCAATTGCATCTCGGCAGCGCTCACGCCGCGCTATACGCCTGGCGTCGCGCAAGGCAAGCCGGGGGACGATTTTTGCTGCGGATCGAGGATATCGATGCCCAGCGCTGCCGGCCGGAATATGCGGCCGGCCTGCTGGAGGATCTCGCCTGGCTTGGGCTGGATTGGGACGGTGAAGTTCGGGTGCAGAGCGAGCATCTGGCCGAGTATGAGGCCGTGCTGGCGGGGCTGCGGACGCGCGGGCTGATCTATCCGTGTTTCTGCTCGCGGGCCGATATCGCCGCCGCCGGCTCGGCCACGCACGGGCCGGAAGGGCCGGTCTATCCCGGCATCTGCCGTGCTTTGCCGGACGAGGTGCAGGCAAAGCGCATGGTCCGCGAGCCCTATGCCTGGCGGTTGGATGTTGGCCGCGCGCTGGCCAGCGTGGCGCAACCGCTGTGGTTTCACGAGCAGGGCGCACCTCGGCGCTGCGCCCCGGCGCGGTTCGGTGATGTTGTGCTGGGGCGGCGCGATTCGGTGGGCAGCTATCACCTGTGCGTGACCCATGATGACTGGAAACAGGGTGTCAATTTGGTGACGCGTGCGGTCGATCTGCTGGTCATGACGGAAGTGCAGCGGCTGATCCAGGCGGTGATGGGCTGGCCGGCGCCCGAATACGCGCATCATGCCCTGCTCACCGATTCCGAGGGCCGCAGGCTGGCCAAGCGCGATCACGCCGTCAGCATCCGGGCGTTGCGCGAAAGCGGGCTCAGCCCGGTGCAGGTTCGGGCGTTGGCGAAGTTTCCGGATCCGGGTTGATCGGTTCCAGCAATCCGGCGTCGTTGTTGCGGACATTGCCGACGCGGGAGCTTACCGGCCAGATGCGGAACGCTGCTTCGGACGGATGGAGCAGGGTGGTGGGGTCGCCTTCGGTTTCGCCCAGCCACAGCGGCCAGTCTTCCGGCTCCAGTACCACCGCCATCCGCTCATGCAAGGGAGCCAGTTGGGCGCAGGCCTGGGTGGTGAGGATGGTGTAGGTGCGCAAAACGGTGCCATCCGCGCCGCGCCAGCCCTCCCACAGCCCGGCTAGCGCCATCACGCTGCCGTCTGCCCGCG
>Ga0302279_10006268_pt1 | contig 12749 bp, 13 predicted proteins | sample III_Bog_N3_3_FD_194541 | JGI IMG/M metagenome (GOLD analysis project Ga0302279, IMG submission 194541) | Peat permafrost microbial communities from Stordalen Mire near Abisko, Sweden - III_Bog_N3_3 | ecosystem: Environmental > Terrestrial > Soil > Wetlands > Peat | place: Sweden: Abisko...
ATCGGCCAGCTCCTGAAGCTCGCGAGCCCCGCCTACCACAAGCGCGGCTTCGCCAGCGACGACGACGTGGACTACGCGAGCCTCAAGGAGTTCCTGACGACGACGTTCCAGTCGACGGACGGCATCCGCTACGAGATCCGCTACCGCAAGATCACCTTCACGGAGAGCGAGCACGTCTACGTCGATTACACGTACGCCGCGAGCTACAAGATCCCGGGTGTGAAGAAGGAAGAGTGGCGGCACGCCGTCGCCGACAACCGCCTCGACCTCGTCCCCGAGGGCGAGACCTACAAGATCATCGCGGGGATGTAGTTGGCCGAGCTTCCCCGTGACGCCGCCACGGCGCCGCCTTCCCCCGCGCGCCCCTTCATCCTCGCGCACGTCTCGGACTTCCACGTCTCGACCTTCGGGGACACCTTCCACGATCGGGCGCGCATCGTCCGGCGCAGCGCGATGCAGGCGGACGTCAGCCCGTCGCGCTACGAGGCGAAGTGGGAGGAGGGCGGCTGGCGCGTGCTCCACCAGATCGGGGCGCGGCCGGGCAAGCTCGTCATCGTCGACCCGGAGGGCTACGCGCACCCGCTCCCGTCCGTGAGGGCGTCGGGCGGCATGATGGACCCGGTGGAGCGCGCGGCGATGAAGGCGTGCCGGCTCGAGGCGCGCAACGCGCGGACGCTCGGCGAGACGCGGCCGACCGAGGGCGCCGTCGAGATGATGCTCGAGACGACGCCCAAGAACTCCAACGTGCGCCTCTGGCGCGCGGCCCACGCCATCGCCGACGACAACGTCGACGCCGTGATCATCACAGGCGATCTGACGGACGACGGGGACGGCTACGAGCTCATCGAGGGTGCCTTCGCGCGCTGGAAGGACAAGGGAATGCTCTTCGCCATTCCCGGCAACCACGATCTCTACCTCTTTCCACTGGCGGGCAGCGGGCGCCCCCGGCCGACGTCCGAGAGCAAGCGCGCGGCCTGGAACGCGTTCGCCAAGCGCCTCGGGCTCGACGTCGACCCGTGCGGGGCGTGGCACCGGTCGCTCCCCGAGGCGAGCCTCGTGCTCGTCGGCCTCGACTCGTGCGCACGCCCCCAGCGCCGCTTCTTCCGCCAGAACGGCGCCATCGGCCCTGTGCAGCTCGACTACCTGCGCGAGGTGGCGAGGGGCGCTGCCTGGAAGGCGGCCCGCCACCGCATCGTCGCCTTCCACCACCACGTCGTCCCGCTCCCCCACGGCGTCGGCCGGAGCGCGCCCACCGAGTTCGGGATGCGCCTCGACGACGGCAAGACGGTGGCCGAGGTGCTGAACGAGGTGGGCGCCACGATGGTCATGCACGGCCACCGCCACGTGAGCGAGCAGCGCCAGCCAGCCGGCTCGAACTTCCGCATCCTCGCCTCGCCCTCCCTCACCCTCGGCTGCCGCAGCGGCGACGCGCCCTCGTACTGGCGCGTCGAGCTGGGAGAGCACGAGCACGTCACGCGGGTGAGGATCCCCGTGCCGGCCGTGGAGCAGACGGAGGACCCGGGTCAAGAAGAGCCCGCCGTCGAGGGCTAGTCATTGCCGCGCTTCTTACGGGCTGATGATGATGAGCCCGCTGTCGTCCGAGACCACGTCGTCCGTCGCGTCTGCCGCCGCGTCCGTGCTCGTCTCTGCAGTCCCCGAGTCCACCACGACGACCACCGGCGGGGCGAGGAACGAGCACGACGGGTTCAGCTGCGGGTTCAGGATGAGGTTGCCGTTGTCGCACGCGTTCTGGTTGATGGCGTTGACGCAGGCTTGCACCTGCGTGCTGTCGGGCGCGCTCGTCGTCACGAGGCCGTGCAGGCAGGCGACCTGGTAGAACTGCTGGCAGGCGTCCACCGCGCTCAGCACCGACGAGTGGACGGGCGTGCCCTCCAGCGAGACGCCGCAGCGCGGGGCGTTGGCGCAGAGCGCGTTCTCGATGGTCTTGCACGTGTCCACGCCGACGGCGCCGTTGCTGCTGCACGCCCCGAAGAGCGCGAGGAGCCCCGCCACCACGCCTAGACCGAACAAGCCACGGACCATCACCCATGGCTCCTACTACGACCGCGCCCGCTGACCAAGTTTCCGCTCGGCGCCGCCAAGCCCGGGTGCGGGCGAGGAGGAGGTGTGGGCGACGGACGAGCCTCGTGCCCGGCAGTTGTGGCACGATGCCCGCGTGCCCGCGATGGTCCTCTCCGCCGGCCTCGGCACGCGCCTCCGGCCGCTCTCGACGTGGCTCCCCAAGGCCCTCGTGCCCGTGGGGGACCGGAGCGTGCTCGCGCACGTGCTCGATCGGCTGCCCCCCTCGATCGGCCCGATCGCCGTCAACGCGCACCACCGCGCGGCGGACCTGCGGGCGTTCCTGGGCGCGCGCGCCTCCTCGCCGGGGGCGAAGGGGAGCCCCGTGCACCTCGTCGAGGAGCCCTCGCTGCTCGGGACGGCGGGCGGCGTCGCCAACGCCCGCGCCGCGCTCGGCGAGGGGGACGTGCTCGTCTGGAACGGCGACATCGTCGCGCCCATCGACGTGCCCGCGCTCCTCGCGGCCCACCGCGCGGGCGGCGCGAGCGCCACGCTCGTCGTGAAGCTCGGCCCGGCGCACACCGGCAACGTGGGGGTCGACGCGTCGGGGCGGGTCGTGCGGCTCCGCAAGGAGTCGGTGGGCGAGGAGGCGAGGGGAGGGGAGTTCGCAGCGGTGCACGTCCTCGGGGCGTCCTTCCGCCCGACGCTGCCGGCGGAGGGTTGCCTCGTGGGCGACGTGTACCTGCCCGCGCTCCGGGAGGGCGCCACGCTCGGGGTCTTCGCCATCGAGAAGTGGAGCGATATCGGCGACGTGAAGGCGTACGTCGACGCCAACGTCGCATGGCTGGCGGAGCGCGGGCTGCCGCGGTGGACAGGAGCCGGGGCGCGCGTGGGCGGCGGGGTGGAGGTCGTACGGTCGGTGATCGGGGAAGGGGCGGAGGTCACGGGGGAGGGGACGCTCGAGGACTGCGTCGTGTGGCCCGGGGCCAGGGCGGTCGCGCCGCTCCGGAGGGCGGTCGTGGCCGTGGAGGGGATCGCGAGGCTCTGACCGAGCGCCCCCGTTCGCGAGGGTCCGACCAGGCGGCGCGAGCTTCGCAAGGTCGTTCGCGAGGTTCGCAAGGTCGTCTGCGAGCTTCGCAAGGTCGTGTGCGAGGTTCGCAAGGTCGTTCGCGAGGTTCGCAAGGTCGTCTGCGAGGTTCGCAAGGTCGTCTGCGAGCTTCGCAAGGTCGTCTGCGAGCTTCGCAAGGTCGTCTGCGAGGTTCGCAAGGTCGTCTGCGAGGTTCGCAAGGTCGTCTGCGAGGTTCGCAAGGTCGTCTGCGAGGTTCGCAAGGCCGTCTGCGAGGTTCGCAAGGTCGTCTGCGAGGTTCGCAAGGTCGTCTGCGAACGGCGTTAGGTCGTTGGGGAAGGGCGTGCCGTATGGGGCGAACGTGGAGGGTCGATCCCCCACATGACCACCCTCGATGTCCCGTGGACGGGGCGGGCTGACGCGCTAGCCTTCGCGGGTGCCAGGCAAGAAGGACGAGACCGACCACAAGGCCGACGAGCTCCGTAGCGCCTACCGGGGCAAGCAGCCCGACGAGTACGACGCCCGCCTGGACGCCGAGCTCGCCGCGATGGACGAGCCGCCGCCCCCGCTGACGACGCGCAAGGGCGCGGGCGCCTTCGTCACGTCGTACCTCGGGCGCCGCGCGGTCAGCGTGCTCGCCGCCGGCGGCATCATGCTCCTGCGGGGCGGCTCGGGCTGGGCGGTCCTCGGCGGGATGGCGTGCGTCCTCGTCGCCGGAGGGTTGCTCACGTACGTGTGGCAGAGCACGCGGGAGAGGGCGCGGCAGGCGGAGGACGTGGACGACGGCGAGTAGCCCCCGCCTACCGCACCAGCAAGACGGACCCCCCCGTCACATCCCCGTCGGCAGCACGAAGAACGACTCCATCGTCACGTCCCCGCCCACCACCGCCACCGGCCCCGTCGGAAGCTGCACCGCGGTCGCGCCCTTGCGCGGAACGTTGAACGTGATTTCCGTCGCGCTGGTCGCGGTGACCTTGTAGGCGTGCGTGTTGTTCGAGGCGTCGTTGCCCACGACGAACGCGGACGTCGCGTTGATCGCAAAGGCCTGCGCGGAAGGCATCGTAACCATGGGCGCATTCCAGGGCGTCGGCGCGCAGTTGGCCGTGCCGCCGTCCGGAACGCACGACAGGTTGTACACGCGAACCCCGGGATCTTTCTTGGTCATGGCGTCGACGCCGCCGGCCACGAGGATGTGCTTCGAGTCGAGCGCGGTGGCGCCTGCGCCCACGGTGCTGTCAGGCGGAAACTGGGTGAGGGACGTCGCTTGGGCTGCCGATTCTGCGAGGACTTCCAGCGCGGGTGCCGAGCCCGAGCCGCCAATCACGACGAGGCCAAGCCCCGCGAGCGAGTCGGTCGTGGGCACGAAGGTGGCGGCCGCTCCCGAGCGCTCGTTCTGGAGCTGCGCGAACACCATGTTCTCCTGCGAGTCCATGTAGAGCACGCTCACCGTCATGCCCAGGGTGGGGTTAGTCGCGGCGACGATGAAGGTCGAGCCGTCCGGAGTCGGCACGCTCCCTCCGCCTGTCACCTCGGCAAAGTTGCCGCCCGTGGGGGCGGTCGCCTGCGTGTAGGAGCTGTCGCTGAAGTCGTAGAAGGTGGAGTTGGTGCCGTTGAGGAGCAGCGCCTGCGTGCCCGTGCATGCGAGCGACAGCGGAGCGACCGGGAGCGCGGGCGGCGACTCGAGCGGCGTCCACGTGAGAAGGTCATAGACCTGCGTGGCCTCTTGCTCCGCCACGACGGAGCCCCCCGTCGCGAGGACGAAGCGCCCGTCCAGGATGCACAGCAGCGGAGACGCGACGCTCGCGGACAGCGGGTTCGGGAGCACGGCGAGCTGGCCGGTGCGCTGCACGAAGATGTCGAGCGTGACGCCCTCGAGGTTGTCGAACTCGACGGGAAGCGACTCCCCCCAGACGACCGTGTTGCCCGCGTCGTCCGTCGCCGAGGCGGTGATGGCCGCCGTGACGCTGGTGCTCTGGTCGGGCAGCGTCACGTCCCCCGTGCCGGGCAGCGCGCTCTGCGAGAGCACGGTGACGCCGCCGTCCGCGTCCGTGGCGGTGATCGTGAGCGTCGTCGGGAGCGGCGTCTGCGTGAACGTCGTCGCGCCCGTGCCCGTGATGAGCGCGATCGTGCCCGACACCTGCGAGCTGCAAGCCAGCGCAATCGCGGCGGGAAGCAGCCACAAGAGCCAGCGCGGGCGGAAGGAACGCATCGCGCCCGTGGTCTAGCAAACTCGGGGGCCCCTGTCGCTCTAAGTCGCCGCGGCTCGCCGTTCTGCGGTCCCTCGACCCCGCGCACGAACTGTCGGAAACTTGGCCGAATTACCACAGCGCAGCTAGCGCAAGAGGGTCCCCGATGAATCTCGCCGAACGCGTCCGAGCCACGATCCACAGCGCACTCGAGCGGCTCGCCATCGCAGGCCAGCTCGGCAGTGATGGGCAGGCCGCGATCGCCGCGAGCACCGCGTGGACCGTGGAGCGCCCGAAGCGCGCCGAGCACGGCGACCTCACCACGAACGTGGCGATGGTCCTCTCGAAGCGCGCGGGCAAGCCGCCGCGCGCCATCGCCGAGGCGCTCGTGAACGAGCTCGCCGCGGGTGCCGTCGTGCAATCCGCGGAGATCGCGGGCCCGGGCTTCGTGAACCTTCGCCTGCACCCGGGCGCGCTCCAGGCTGAGCTGCAAGACATCCTCGCGGCGGGCCCCTCCTACGGACATCTCCCGAGCGCCACGGGCGAGCGCATCAACGTCGAGTTCGTGAGCGCGAACCCGACCGGCCCGCTCCACGTCGGCCACGCGCGCGGCGCCATCTTCGGCGACGCCGTGGCGCGCCTGCTCGAGGCGACGGGCAACCGCGTCATCCGCGAGTACTACATCAACGACTTCGGCAACCAGGTCCGCCTCTTCGCCGACTCCGTCCTCGCCGTCTCGAAGGGCCTCCCCGTGCCCGAGGGCGGCTACCAGGGCGGCTACGTCGAGGAGCTCGCGCGCCACCTCCAGAAGGTCGACCCCGAGGCGCTCGCCGGCGATCAGGCCGCGCTCGCGCGCACGGCCGTCACCTGGATGATGCGCGGCATCCCCGGGTCGAACATGCTCCGCGGGATCAAGCAGACCTTGCGGGACCTCGACATCGCGTTCGACGTCTGGTTCAGCGAGGAGTCGCTCCACCGCTGGGGCGAGGTCGCCGTCGCGCTCCGCCAGCTCAAGGACGCGGGCTACCTCGTCGAGAAGGACGGCGCGACGTTCTTCGAGATGAAGGACGAGGGCGAGGGCGAGACGGACAAGGAGCGCGTCGTCAGGAAGACCGACGGCGCCTACACCTACTTCGCGAGCGACATCGCCTACCACGCCGACAAGATCTCGCGCGGCTACGACCGCCTCATCACGATCCTCGGCGCCGGCCACCACGGCTACGTGGCGCGCGTGCGCAACGCGCTCGTCGCGCTCGGGCTGCCGAGCGAGCGCTTCGAGGCGCTCCTCTACCAGATGGTCTTCATCCTGCGCGACGGCAAGCCCGTGAAGGCGAGCAAGCGGGCGGGGACGATCATCACCGCCGAGGAGATCATCGAGGAGATCGACGAGGCCGCCGGGCGCAAGGGCGCCGGGCGCGACGCCCTCCGCTTCTTCTTTCTCTCGCGCAGCGGCAGCACGAACGTCGACTTCGACCTCGACCTCGCGAAGAAGAGCTCGCTCGACAACCCGGTCTTCTACGTCCAGTACGGGCACGCGCGGCTCTGCTCGATCCTCGCGAAGGCGCGCACGCTCGGCATCGAGCCGAAGAGCACGCTGACGGCGGCGGAGTGGTCCCACCTCACGCACCCCGACGAGCTCGCCATCGCGGCGCGGCTCGCCGAGTTCCCCGCGTTGCTGGCGGGCGCCGCCGGGACGCGCGAGCCGCACAAGATCATCTTCTACGTGCAGGAGCTCGCGCAGAAGTTCCAGAGCTACTTCACGCGCCTGAAGAACGAGAAGGACCCCATCTTGCCGATGGAGTCGACGCGCGCGGAGACGGGCTGGGACACGCGCTGGAACCACGACAAGACGGCCGCGCGGCTCGCGTGGGTGTCGGCGATACGCATCGTGTACGCAGCGTCCCTGACGCTGCTCGGGATTGGCGCGCCGGAGCGAATGGATCGCCCGGCGACTTCGGACGGCGCGCCGGCGGATGAAGGCGCGGACGAAGGCGAGGGATCGGGCTGACGGTACGCCCGCGGCTCGCGCCGCGGCGTGCTCAATACCAGGAGCTAGAACGATGATGGATCAGGGCGCTGTCAGGAACCTCGAGCAGATTCAGGAGCAGGACCCGCAGGGGCGTACGCCGAAGGTAGCGGCGGCGGCCATCCTCGTGCTGGGCGGCGCCTGCGTGGTCTTCGCGACGCTGGCGCTCTCCGGGCACAAGGGGGCGCCGGTGGCGGCCCCGGTCGACCCGCTCGGCGACCTCGTGGCGCAGCACGGCCGCGCGGCCCCCGCCGCGGCCATCGCGGCCGTGAAGCCGACCGACCTGTCGACGCACGACGTGACCTTCCCCTCCATCCTGAGCGACAACACCTCCCCGACGACCGCCCTCGCGGCCGTCCGCGGATCGACGCCGACGGCGGCCGTGGCAGCTCCTCCGGCCGCGGCGGTCGTCGCTGCCGCGCCCGCCAACCCTGGGCCGCCCCCCGCTGCGGATCGGCTGCCCGTCATGCCGCTGCCCGCGCAGAACCTGCTCGAGGCCACGCCCGTCATCACGCGCCCGCGCGACGCGATGACCCAGGCGGCGAGCGACTCGGCCCAGATGGCGACCCCGCCTCCGGCCTCGACCGGCGCGGGACACGAGGGCGGCTACCAGCTCCAGGTGAGCTCGTTCCGCACGGCCGCGGAGGCCAACCAGTTCTCCGACCAGCTGCGCGCCCGTGGACACAAGGCCTACGTCCAGGAGGCCCACGTCACGGGTCGAGGCACCTGGTTCCGCGTGAGGGTCGGCCCGTTCGCGAGCCAGCACGCGGCGGCGAGCTACCGCATCGGGTTCGAGTCGAAGGAGCACGTCGTCCCCTTCATCGTTCCGCCGGCGATGCACGACTCCGCCAAGTCGACGCCCTGACGCCGCCACGCGTTTGACACCGCCATCTCCTTGACGGCGGAGACGGCAGGGGTCCGGATCCAGATGTCGCGGCCTTGCACGTTCTGCGGACCCCGGCGCGCGTAGCGTCGAGTCGCGATGCGTCATGCGTCCCGACGCGTGATGTGGCACACCATGGGTGTGACAGCCCTGCTGAGCGTGCCCCCCTGGCTCGTGGCGCTCGCCCTCGCCATCACCGCTCCCATGTGCGTTCGCTATGTCGCGGACGCCATCGAGCGGCGCGCGCGCGGGCGGACGGCCGAGATCCTCGCCCGAGCCGACCGGCTTCGCGGCGCCGTTGACCAGACCCGCGACGTCGACTCCACTACAGGCGCCGACCGAACGGATGGGGCTCCCGTGGACGGCATGTAGCCGCCCCCTGCCTCGCTCCATGTGCGCTGCGTTACTTCCGCCTTGCTGAATTTCGCACGAGCCTTACTGGTATGGAGGGTGCACCGCTGAACAGCAGGCGCTCTTTCTTCGTCTGACCGTCTGAAGGAGAAAGGTCGCCTGGTCGAAGCCGCACGGCGCGCTCGTCCGTATCACCACCCATCGGCGGCGTACGTGGCGTTCCTGGCGGCGCAGCAGCTGTAACGTTGGCGTACGTTGCTTTCGTCCAACACGCAGGTAAGCCTGCGGTCCATTCCGCGACGTCGAGGAGAAACACACGATGGCACGCTTGTTCGGACTCATAGGAAACCGCCCCGACCTCGGTGGCCGGCTTCTCGGCTTCGAGTCGGAAGCGCTGCGCGTCAAGACGCGAGGGTCGGCCCTCGGCTGGGGCATCGGCTTCTACCAGGGCGGCGAGGTGCTGATGCGCCGCCGCCCCATCGACGACCGCGAGGAGATCGACATCGCGAAGCTCGCCGCCGACGTCCGCGCGGACGTGCTCGTCGGCCACGTGCGGTCGGCCACGGTAGGCGCCCTGCGCACCGAGAACACGCACCCGTTCCGCTACCGCCAGTGGATCTTCGCGATGACGGGCACGGTCGCCCAGTTCGAGCCCATCCGTGAGCGCCTCATCGCCAGCGTCCCCGAGTTCTTGCGTGGCAACATCCGCGGCGACACCGACTCCGAGATCGTCTTCCACATCTTCCTCTCCTTCCTGCACGACGCGGGCAGGCTGAACGACGCGGTGGTCGAGCCGCAGGTCATCTGCGAGGCGGTACGGTCGAGCCTCGCCGTCGTGGACGGCATGTCGGCCGAGGTAGGAGGCGGGCCGGGGAAGGTGAACCTCCTCCTCGCCAACGGGGACGAGCTCATCGCCGTCCACAAGGCCGACAGGATGTGCTTCCGCGTCTTCAGCGGTCGCAACGACGCCGACATGATCATCGGGGACGACGCGCAGCTCCGCCGACGCGCCCCCGAGCTCGCGAACATGCACTTCACGCTCGTCGCGAGCGATCTCGACGCCGAGCTGCCTCCGCGGTGGAAGCCCGTGGCCGACAACGTGATCGTGACGATGACGCGAGGCGATGCGCCGCGGATCGAGGCGCTGTAGACTCCGTCTGTGTCGCTTCTTCGTACCCTCGCCGCGCTCGGGTGGGGCGCCCTGGCCCTGGTCGTGGTGGGTGTGGGCTGCGCCCCGACTCCGATGACGACGGCCGTGGAGCTTCCCCCGGCCCCGCGCCACCCGGACGGCGTGATGCTCGATCCTGCCCCGGCCATCCCGACGGTGGGGGAGCGCGCGCCCGCCCGCGGTGTCGTCGCCCTGCGTGAGCCGGCCGGCGAGGAGGAGGCGCTGCGCGCCGTCCACGACTTCATCCAGGCGTTCGTCCACGCGGACAAGGACGCGATGCGCTGGATCCTCGCCGAGCGCGCCACCCAGCTCGACGCACACGGCGCCGGGAGCGCCGAGTCGCTCCGGGCGTTCTTCGAGCTGCGCCTGCGGAGCTTCGACTACACGAAGCTCGCCGGGGTGGAGCTCTACCGCCCCGAGCAGATCGAGCGCTACGCCTTCGACGAGCTCGGCGGCGGCGGCGCCCGCCCGCGGCCCGGCGAGATGCGCCTGGGCGACCTCCTCGTCCGCGTCCCCATCCTGACCCCGCGCGTCGGCAACGACCGCCTCTTCGGCGACGTCGTGGTGCTGCTGCTGCGGCGCGAGGACGGGCGGTTCAAGATCGCGGGGTACGGGGAGGACTCGGCGCCGTAGTCGTGTCCCCCTCGGGTAAGCAAAGCCCTGTCATCCTGAGCGAAGCGAAGGACCCCCAGCAGGACACCCATGAGGAGAGGCGCGCTGCGCTTGGGGGGTCCTTCGGCTGCGCCTCAGGATGACAAGCCTGATGACGAGTTCCTCTACTCCACCCGGTAGTCGTCCAGGCTGATCTCGTACTTCTTCAGCCAGCGGTGGATCTGCATCCGCTCCTTGCCGAGCTCGCGACCCACGGCGGCGACGTTGCCCTGGTGGCGGGTCAAGAGCTCGCGGAGCTCCGCCTCGGTCGGCGTCGTTCCCTGGCGCCTGGGGATGGCGCCGGCCTCGGGCGCCGCCTTCATGGGGAGCATGCTCGGCAAACCGATGCGCTCGCGCTCTCCGCCGTAGCCGCGCATGTGGTCGGCGATCGCGTCGGGCAGCTGGCGGGTGTCGAGCGGCGCGCCTGCGGAGAGCGCGACGCCGCGCTTGATGCAGCTCTCGAGCTCACGGACGTTGAAGGGCCAGTCGTAGTGGAGCAAGGCCACGAGGAAGGAGAAGGTGAAGTCCGTCCCGGGCGAGCCGTACTTGGCCGTGAAGCAGCGGGCGAGCTGGTAGATGTCCTCCTTGCGCGTCCGGAGCGGGGGCAGCTTCACGGCGTGCTCGTTCAGGCGGGCGAAGAGGTCGCCGCGGAACTGGTTGGCGCTCACGAACTTGTAGAGGTCCCGGTGCGTCGCGCAGACGACGCGGATGTTCACGTGCTCGGGCAAGGTCGCCCCGAGCGGGAAGACCTCGCGCGACTGGAGGACCCGCAAAAGCTTCGCCTGCGCCTCGAGCGGCATGTCGCCGATCTCGTCGAGGAAGAGCGTCCCGTTGTCGGCGAGCTTGATGAGCCCGGGCTTGTCGCGGTCCGCCCCCGAGAAGGCGCCCCGGCGGTAACCGAAGAGCTCGCTCTCCAGGAGGTTGTGCGGGATCGCGGCGCAGTTGATCGCCTGGAAGGACCCCTTGCGGTTCGCAGTCCGGTGGAGCTCGCGTGCGACGACCTCCTTGCCGGTGCCCGTCTCCCCCATGATGACGCACGAGAGCTCGGTCGGGCCGATGCGCTCGATGTCCGCGGCGATCTGGTCCATCTGGCAGCCGCCCACAAGGTCCTTCACGGTCCGCGCGAGCCGCTCGCGCTGGACCTCGCCGTCGAGCCGGTAGCGCACGAAGCGCTCGGCCCCGGAGTCGACGAACTTGAAGATCGCGTCCCCGATGCGGATCTCGTGGCCGTGCTCGAGCACCATCTCGCTCACGAAGGCGCCGTTCACCATCGTGCCGTTGCGGCTCTTCAGGTCGCTCAGCACCCAGCGCTTGCCGACGTACGCGATGCGGGCGTGGTTGCGGCTGACGGCCTGCTCGGGCACGCAGATGGGCGTGCTCACGTCCCGGCCGATGATGAGCTCGGGCGCGTCGAACACGTACGCGGGCTGAAACTCCTGGAAGTGCGGCGCGTAGAGGAGGACGAGGCCGGGCTTGGAGGCGGCGTCGGGGCCGCCCACCAGGTTGTCGCGCGGGGCGGCGTCGTCCGGCTCCCCGTACGAGGACGACGTGCCCGTGCGGTGCTTCATCCCGGGCGTGATTCTATCACGGTCCACGCCACGCTTCGGCGGACGGTCGGTGCTCACGTGAGCGTGAACGAAGGTCGGCCCACGTCCTCGAGGCGCCCGTCTGCGTCGACCACGACCGCGCCGCCGCTCGGGACGCCGATGGTGCGGACGCCGACGGACCCGCCGCCCTTCGCGAGGAGCATCTGGCGAACGATCTTGAGCTCCGACCAGCCCTCCTCCTCGGCGTGGCAGTCGATGACGAGGTCGGGGACGACGCCCGTGCAAGGGACCAGGGCGCCGCCGTCGAACGGAGCGCTCGCGTCGGGCTCGTCGGGCCAGCTCGCCCAGAAGGCGCAGAGCATCATGCTCCCGGCGCTCACGCCGACGAGCGCGGTCCCTCGCTCGCGCGCCTCGCGGAGCCAGGCGTCGGCGCCGCTCGAGGTGAAGAGCTCTGCGCCCGCGACGGGATCGCCGCCGGAGACGAAGATCACGTCGGCCCTCTCGACGATCGCGCGCCCGTCCTTGTCGGACGCGTTGCCCTGCTCGCCGGGCACGAAGAAGCGCTCCACGTCGACGCCGAAGACCTTGGCGGCCGTGGACACCATGAACGAGAGCCCGCTCGTGCTGTGGTGCATCGCCGCGTACGACGCCGCGACGCGGGGACGCTTGCCGCTCCGCTTCGCCCCCTCGAGCGCGCGCTTCACGACGGTGGACAGCGTCCCGCCCTGACCGGAGCCGATGAGGTAGACGGAGCCGCGCGCCATGCGGGGAGTCTAGCGCCAATGCCGGTCATTGAGACGCCCTTGTCGGTACCGGGAGCGTCAGCGACCGGTGACGCAGCGCTGCAGGTCT
>Ga0302279_10006269_pt1 | contig 12745 bp, 11 predicted proteins | sample III_Bog_N3_3_FD_194541 | JGI IMG/M metagenome (GOLD analysis project Ga0302279, IMG submission 194541) | Peat permafrost microbial communities from Stordalen Mire near Abisko, Sweden - III_Bog_N3_3 | ecosystem: Environmental > Terrestrial > Soil > Wetlands > Peat | place: Sweden: Abisko...
TGGCTCGACGGTCTGGATAGGTCCCCAGGGCGAGGAGGACCCGAGGGTGGGTGCAAAGGGATACAGCATGGCGGGCTCCGGCGCCGACCGAGGACCATTCCCCGGCCGGCTCGCCCGGCCCGGCCCTGCCTTTTCCTTTGAGGATGCGCCCGCCACTGAGAGGGGGGATGCAAGCATCACACCGCCTTCGGCAGAACGGTTTGAGGGGGGTATTTCGCCAGGACGGCGGTGAGCAAAGCGGGTTTGTCCGTGGGGACGAAGACCCGGGGAGCGTAGGCGATAATCTCCACGAAGCAGCCGAGGGGTAGCAGCGTGGAACGATGGCCGGCTCCGCCGACGAGTTCGAGGCGCCAGCGATCCATCACCCGCGCCCGGCGCAACCACATGCCCCCAGTGAGGGATAGGGACACGCCTTCGGACAGGACCATTTGAGCGGTCTTGTCGCCGTCGGACAGGGCCGCCGACAAGGTCGTTAGACCCAGCGCGACCTTCAGCTGGGGAATGTGGGCGGCCTCGATCACCCGGCCAAGCCAGCGTCGGCCATCCGGGGCCTTGAGGCGCCGCACTGCGGCGCCCTTGTGGGGCAAGCTCGACCAGATCGGCAGGAGCAGTCCGCAGATCAAAGCAAGCTCGCGTGTGATCCACGGATCGGCTTGCGCGATCTCGCGATCCCACGCCTGACGCCAGGCCTGAGGGGACGCCGGCTCCCAGGCCGACTCTTCGAAGGCCTTGGCGGAAACGACGCGGCGATGTTCGGGCCGGTGCAGCCTGAGAGCGGGTAGCAATCGGTCTTTGTCATCGGTCGTGGTCAGGCCGCGTTGCGCTATGGCGGCGCGCCCGGTCTTGGAGTTGACGACGTAGGAGATGACCTCCGGGTCCACCCACGTCAGGGCGTCGTCGGCCGACGTGAGCGAGCGTCGGGTACGGATGTTGAAGCGCAGCAGGCGGGTCTCCGCGCCCGTGTCCTTGTCCGTCCGGATCACCTCTTCCTCTGCAACCTCGACGTCTTCGGCGACGATGTCCTCCATGCCCCGGTCAAGCTGGCCCGCGTTCTGGGCCCGCTCCAGGATGGAAGACAGGATCTCGTCGAACGCCGCGAAGAGGGCGTTCTGATCGGCGATCCTCAAAGCCAGCAGGCGATTGAGGAAGGTGTTCATCGGCGGCATGTCTTCCGGCGATTTGAGCCCGCCCTCATGATCGACCAGGTGAAGTCCGGTCTTGTCCTCGAACGTGGCGCGGTCCATGGCCTCAAGTTCACCAAGGTGCAGGGCGCAATAGAAGGCCTGCAGCGCGCGGTGCGCCCACGGGCTCTCCAAGTTGTCCTCGGCGCGGAAAAGGCCGTTACCGGCCGTCCGACGTTCGCCTCGAGTAAGAGCGCCCAGGCTGTCAAGCCGCCGCGCGATGGTCGAGGTGAACCGCTTCTCTCCGTGGATGTTGGTGGTCACCGGCCGGAACAGAGGCGCACAGGCCTGATTGGTCCTGTGGGAGCGGCCCAGGCCCTGGATGGCGGCATCGGCACGCCAGCCGGGCTCCACCAGATAGTGGACCCGACGCTGGCGGTTGGCCGTGTTCAGGTCGGCGTGGTAGCTGCGACCGGTGCCGCCGGCGTCCGAAAAAACCAGCACGCGCTTCTTGCCGGACATATAGGCGTCGGTCTCGGCCTTGGCGGCCGTGGCGCTGCGCCGTTCGACCACGCGGCGGCCGTCGCGGTGGATGATCCGGCGCGACCGCCCTGTGACCTCGGCCACCATGTCGGCGCCCAAGCTCGCCAGGACCGCGTCCAGGACCCCATGGACAGCGGGCAGGCACGCCAGCTCGGTGACCAGCTCGTCGCGCAGTCGCAAAGCTTCTTGGCAAAGGACCGGCGCGCCGTCGACCATCAGTTGCCGCATGGTCACATTGCCTTCATCGTCCTCGATAGCTTCCATGGCATTCACGGGGAATGCGCCCATGAGGTAGTCCAGCACCTGGTCCTTGGGCGTCAGGTCAACCTGCAGGTTGTTCCATTCCTCGGGCGGGATTTGCGCCAGGCGGCGCTCCATAACCGCCTCGTTGGTGGAGACGACTTGGACGACGGCGGAGCGAGCTTGCGCGAGATCCTCTCTGATCGAGGCGATCAGGGTCGGCGCCTTCAGCCCGGCGAGCAGATGGCCGAAGAAACGCTGCTTGGAGCCTTCAAAGGCCGAGATCGCCGCCGAGACGGCGAGACCGGACAAGGCCTTGCCGCCCTCGGTGACGCCGACCGCCTCCAGCGCGTTGCGCAGGTTCTGGTGGATGAGGTGATAGGCGTCCGCCCAGGCGTCCCAGATGACGATGTCATCGTCTGTCAGGGAGTGGTTCAGGGCGTCGTACTCGACGCCGTCGAAGGACAGTGAGCGGGCGATGTAAAGGCCCATGGCCTTCAACTCGCGGGCGATCAGCTCCATCATGGCGACCCCGCCCGTATCCACGGCGTCCATGAAGGCGTCGCGGGTAGGGAAGGGGGCGTCAGGGCCGCCCCACAGGCCCAGGCGGGCCGCGTAGGCGAGGTTGGCGGGCGTGGTGGCGCCCGTGGCCGAGACGTACATGATGCGAGCGTTGGGCAGGCGGTTCTGGAACGCCAGCCCGGCCAGGCCCTGCTGCGAGGCCTTCTTGGCGCCACGCGCGCCCTTGCCGCCGCCGGCGGCGTTCGCCATGGCGTGCGCTTCGTCAAACACGATCACCCCGTCGAAGTCCGCGCCAAGCCAAGCCACGATCTGGTCGAGGCGGGATGCGCGCTCGCCCCGCGCCGGCTGGCGCAGCGTCGCGTAGGTGGTGAACAGGATGCCGCGATCCATGCGGATGGCGTCGGCCTGCTTCCATGCGGACTGTGGCGTGATGTCGCCGGGGGCGCCGCCGATCGACGTCCAGTCGCGGCGAGCGTCCTCGAGCAGCGGGTCGTTCTTGGATAGCCACACGGCCCGTTCCCTGCCCTGGCACATATTGTCGGCGATCACGGCGGCGATCTGACGGCCCTTGCCGCAGCCCGTGCCGTCGCCGAGGAAAAAGCCCTTGCGCAGCCGGAAGGCGCCCGCCACGTCGTCCTTCGCGAAATGGAGCAAGTGGGGGCTCTCTCCCGCAATCCAGGAGCCGGGCAGGAGCTGACTGTGGGCTTCGCCCGCGTAGATCACAGTCTCCAGCTGGGCGTCGGACGCCAAGCCATCCGCGGATATGGCCGCCGGCAGGACCGGGCGATAGCTCGGCTCGGGCGCAGCGACGGACGCCATGGGCCCGGATTCCACGAGGAGGGAAGGGTGCGGCGTGCTCTTGGCCAGCTTCAGGCGACCAAGGGTGTAGGTCTGGTAGAGGCCGACGTCGTGGCCTTCCCCGGACCAGGGGCAAGCCTCGTAGGCCAGCGGAGCGGCCGTGGCGAGGAAGGCCAGGCGCATCGAAGGGGTCGCCAAGGCGCGGGCCCGGGGCGTCAGTAGGGCGGTCCGCTCCACGGTGCGAAATTGGCGCGGCTGGGCGCTAGCCCGCGCCGGAACGTCTTTGGCCATGCGCGCGGCGTCAGCCAGGGTCAGGGCTTCACACACTGTCGGGACAGTCCCGCCCGGCTCGCCGCGATCCATCACAAGCAGAGCCGTCTGCACGCTGGTCCCGTGTTTGGCGTAGGCCCGCTGCATGAGCTGCAGGCGCAGGTGCATGCGGCCGCGCGCGGCCAGGGCGCCCATTGCGGCCGCGTCCTCAAAGAAACGCGCCGGAACGATAGCCGACAGGCGGCCGCCCTCGGCCAGGCAGTCCAGGGCGGCGTGAAGGTGCGCCTCAAGGCGTTGGAACGGCGGGTTGAGGACCACGACCTGGAAACTGCCGGACGCCGGCAGGATGTCCTTCAGGTGTTCGCAGTCGTGCTGCGAGCGCGCGGCGAGGGGGAACAGTTCCTGAAGGATGGCCGCCCGGCCCGCGCTGAGTTCGTTGAGGGTGACGGCGCCGCCGCAGGCCTCAGCCAGGACGGCCAGCAGGCCCGTTCCCGCCGAAGGCTCCAGGACGACGTCGCCCGGGCGCACCTGGGCCGCCAGGACGGCCAGGGCGCCCAGCTGGGGCGGGGTGGAGAACTGGTCCATGGCGACCTGTTCTTCGCTACGGCGGGTGTGGGTGAGGCTGAGGTCGGCGAGAGCCGCGAGCGATGCGCAAATCTCCGCCGGAGCGTCCTCGAGGCGTTGGATCAGCGGGGCCAGGCGGCGCAGCTGCAGGACCAGCGCGGCCTCGATCGCGTCGTAGGCGTCGCGCCAAAGCCAGGCGCCCTCGGTGTCCGAGCCGCCGAAGGTGGTGGTCATCACGTTCGCGACCAGCTTGCGGTCCAGAACGCGGGAACGGTTCAGGTGGGGAACAAGAGCGCGTGCGGCAGAGAGGACGTTGGCGGCCTTGTCGTCGCCGGCGGCGCAGGCGCTGAAGATCGGAAGCAGGGCGTTCATGGCGGGGATCCAGGTCACCCGCCTCGGAGGGCTCATCCCTCCCGAAACTGCGGGCTCAGCCGAGCCCGGCCCTTCCTCCTATCCTTTCCTCCTATTCGCGCGATCGCTGCGGGTGCGAGCGAGGCTAGCGACGCTTCACGACTTTGATGCCGGCCATCCGTTGGCGAAGCTTCGCTGGCGACGTTCGCCAGGAAGCTCTTGCTGAAGGCGCCGAGCGGCTCGCGCGGCTCCAGATACCGGGACCGGGCAGGCTCATCGCGGTTCAGTTCATCGACATAGATCAAGGCCAAGAATGACCAATAAGTCGGCGCCCCGACGCGAGACCACTGGATTTTCCGGTTGAGTTACTAAATAATCATGTGTCATTCCACTTAGAAAATGAGCCGATCATGCGGGACGCTCAGACCCCACCCGAGATTATCGACGGCAAGGCCGTCCGTAGCCTTGTCGAGGCCCAAGCCATCCGCGGCGCCACAATTCTCGGCCAACCTGGGGGGTGGGCGGTATTGGTGCGTTATGGCGCAGCTGAGCGCGCTGTCGCCGCGCAACGGGCGCGCCAGCCGCGCTTATGGCGGAACCTCAACTCCGCCGCTGCCTACGTGCGTGACGATCTTGGCCTGGCGCGTTTCGAAGTCGATACCCTCAGACACCAACCCGACGCCATCGTGCGCCGACGTCCGGACCAGGCCGAAGCTCTGCGCCGGGCGCACGCGGCGGCCTTGCACGACGCATGGTTCCGTACCGAGGTCGCGATGGCCATCGCCGAGGCCGATGCGCCCGACGCGGTCTGGGTTCCGCAAGAGGAGGTCGAGGAAGATATGCGCCTTCAGCGCGCGGCGATTGAAGCGCGCCTTGCCTCGACGGCGCGCTGATGCGGCTGACCTGGACGTCGCGCGCGCGGCGCGCACGGACTGCGGCGATCGACTACATAGCACGGGACAATCCCCAAGCCGCACTGGATCAGCTCAGCGAGATCGAGCGGCAGATCAAGCACTTGCCGGATCACCCCGCCATCGGGCGACCGGGTCGCCTCGCCGGCACGCGCGAACTCGTGATCAGCCACACGCCATTCATTGTGGTTTACCGGATCGAGGGCGACGCCTTACAGATTCTGCATTTCCTGCACGGAGCCCAGCAGTGGCCACTGGGAGCGACGTGAGGGCAATTTCCGCTTCCGTTCCAAAAGTCGTCCGTTTTCAGGCCTACCGGCTAACCAGGCCCTGCGGGTAGGGGTCAGTCCCGCCCGCCGGCGCTCGGTTTCGGGGTTCTCAATGGCCATGAGAACGAACCGCGGCTTATTGCGCTCGGCTCGCGTTTAGTGTCGGAGGGCGAAGAAGAGGATCGTGGCTATGAAGCCGTTGATCAGCATGATCGTGCTGATGTTCCAAATCAGGAGTTCAGCCTTGAGCTTGGCGATTGAGGTGTCGATATCCGCCTTCGTCGCCAGTTGGGAGATATCGGGCAGGCCCGAGGTCTTCCGCGCAGCGTCGACCATCGCCTCCACCTGCTCGTCGGTGAAGCCAACCTTCTTGTAGCTGAGCGCGAGGGCGTAGGTATCAAGGGCCATGGTGTTCATCTGGGGCCTTTCTAGCACGGTTTCAATGAATAGGGAGCCTGAGCGGCAGCCCCCACGCCCGAAAGCGCAGGGGCTGGCCGTGACTTAGGCAGCCAGGCCGACCGCCGCTTCTTCAGGCTCCTCGCCCTGGCCCGGCTCGTTCTGCGCCTCTGGTTCCCCGGCGGGTTCGCAGGTCTCGTACGTGAGGTCCGCCGAGGCCGGCTTGTCCCAGGAAAGTGCCGCCGGCGCGAAGGATCGCTCGGCCGCGCATTCGGCGACGAAGGCGACCAGATCGCCCTTCTTCAGGGTCTTGGCGCGCGGGTCGTCCACCCCCATCTCCTCGAGCAGCTCCAGCAGCTGCTTCTTGGAGTGGACGCCGAGGTAGTCCGAGTCGGGCGTCCAGTGTAGCGAGATGTCGGCGCCGCAGAGCGCGGCGATCTCGGCGGCCTCGGCCCGGGCGCCGTGGCGGATCAAGGTGGTGCGGGCCTCGCGCATGTTGAGCGAGATGGCCGTCAGTTCGGCCATCAGCGCCATCTTCTCGCCGTGCGCCAGGGCGCCGACCCAGCCGATCGGGCGCAGGCCGGAGGCCTTGTACGCTTCGCGTCGGGCCTCCAGGCGGGCGTAGACCTCGCCGTCCAGGGTAGCAATCGGCTTGGACCCGAGGCGGGTGTAGCGTGATCCCTTGATCTGGCAGGCCGCGTTGTCGGTGTCGCCGGAGCTGTTCAGCGCCAGCGCCTTGAACAGCTGAGCGACCAAAACCGTGAGCGCCGAGCCCGGATCGTCGGCCAGGTCGCGGATCAGGCCGCGCGTGGCGACATCGGTCCGGGCCTCGTGGAAGATGTGGCTCGAGCCTTCGACGTCCACGTCGGCCCGGGGAACCTCCACGTCGTTGGACGCCCGGCCGAACCGGCTCGCCGGGACGTAGGCGTCCTCGTCGTCCGTCCCGCCCTCGATCTCATCGTCCGGCAGCTCTTCGACCGCCAAGGGGACCGAAAAGAAGGTCGGCTCGATGCCGAAACCGTCCCGATCGGGCGACAGGATCACGGCGCCGATCTTGGCGCGCGTGAGCTTCGCGCGGGCCGCGCCGGCCAGTGCCTGGATCACGGGAACGAGCCGGGCCGGGGTGGCCTCGGCCGTTAGGTCGAGCCCCTGCAAGGCATCGGTATGCCGGTCGACCTCATCGTCCGCGGCCGCCTGGGCTGCGCGTTGCTCGTCGGTGTAATCGTTCCGGTAGAAGTAGCCCAGGCGGTCGAACCCGTCAGGGGCCCCGAAAGCGGCGTCCTCAGCGGCAAAGACCTTCAGGCCCGACTCCGTCAGGGCCGTCACGATCGGCTGGATGCGCGCGCGCCAAGCGTCACGCAGGATCTGCGGATCCAGCAGGCGATCTTCCATCTCGCCGAACAGGTCGGTTTCCACACGTCCGCCGGCGGCCAGGTAGCGGTCCATGCCGACCAGGACGAAGCGGGCGTCATCGGCGGTGACGCGGTCGCGCTCGACCAGGGTGCGCAGCTGGTAGTCCTGGAAGTAACCCTGCATGGCGTTCTGGGCCAGCTCGGCCTGCTGCTTCTTGTCGGGCAGGCGAGCGAACAGGCGGACCTGTTTGAGGGTCAGCTTTCCCTTGCGCAGGGCTGTCAGAACCGAAGCGTGGACGCCGGCGAGAGCGTCTAGACGCTTGATCTCGATCTCGGAGTAGCCGAGGGCGCAGGAGATGGCGGCGGTCTCCATCTTGGCCTTGCGCAGGCGCCCAATGGCTTCGATCACGTCGGCGATGTGAGCCGGCGCGTGTTCGGTGTTGGGCAGCACGATGGCAGCCGCCTGCTGGGCCGGGGTTTCGGCCAGGAGGCACTCGACGGCGTAGTCGTCGGTGATGGCGCCGCGCTCCAGGAGCGCCAGGAGCGCAAAGCGGCGGCGGCGGCCGTCCAGCGCCATGAACGCCTGCTCGCCTTTGCGGCCGGGACGGACGATCGGCGGCATGATGACGCCGGCGGCGAGAATGGTGTCGGCGAGCTGGGGCACGCCGTCGTCGGCGGGCTCGCTGGAACGGAGGTTTTCCTTGGCCAGGCCGAGGTCCGCGAGGCGTACCTGGACGTTCGCCATGGACGTGGGAAATTGGGGCGTGGGAGATTCGACGGGAGAGGCAGTGGCGGTCATGAGGCTCAGGCTCCAGCGCCTGGGCGAGGGTCATCCTGCCCCTGGGCGCACTCGCCCAGACCCTTCCTCCGTCCTTTAGACGCGAACCGATGCCGGGCGGCAGGCCCAGTCGTTCCAGTCCCCGAACGGCGCCGGCGGCAGGGCCACCTGGCTGTCGACACCGAGGCAGATGATCCGCTCGCGCAAGATCCCGGCCGAGCGCTCGCCATCCTTGCCGCGGTCAGCGGCGATCAGCACTCGGCGGACGCCCTCGGGCGGGCGCCAGCCGCGCAGGTTGCGCGTTGACTGCAGCGCCCAACCCGGTAGGCCGAAGTGCTCACTGGCCGAGCGGGTGGTGAACACCCCTTCGCCCACCAGCATGTGCTCGCCCGCCGGGTCCAGACGCACGGCGCATCCTGTCGCGGGCGGAGCGCCGACGGTCTTGCGCGCGAAGCGTAGATCCAGCGCGCGTTTGGCGTTGGGGGCGAGGTAGGTGATCTCCACGGCGACGAGGCCGCCGGCGTCGTCGAGGATGCCGGCCAGAAGCGCCGACCGGCGAGCCCGCCCGGGCCGGTAGACGGACACCGGGGCGTCGGGAAGAAAGCGAAGCGCCTCAGGGCCGGGAAGGGGGCCCTTCAAGCCCCGCAGCCGGCAGTGCCGGGCCGCCAGGGTGTTGCCCAGAGGACGACCTGCGTCCCAAAGCCGCCGCGCAGCCTCCAGCCGCTCCCGGTCGCAGGGCGCTGGAGCCTCCGGACGGCCGGTGACGAGCACGCCCGGCCCATCGATCGGCGCGTTGGCGCTGTCGATCAGGCGCCGTTCGCGAAGATCATCCAGGACCTGCTTCCAGTCGGCGCCGCCGAAGGTGTGGACGACAACGCGGTCGCCCTGCAGGAGCAGGGAGACCGATCGGTCCTGGGCGCTGTGGTTGGGGGCGGGCACGCTCGCGCGTCGGCCGGCGTCGTAGAGTTCGCCGCCGAGCGCGTCGACGATATGGCGTAGGGTCATCGCTGTCTCCTCGGGTCCACTGGCACAGACCCTTCCTTCTCCTTTGGGCGGACGCCTCAGTCCGCCCTCGAAGGGCAGTTCTAGTGGTGAAGACGCGGGCGAGCCGTCGGTCCTTAGGCCGCCTGGACGGCGAGCTTGAGGCCCAGAGCCCGAACCACCTTCAGGAAGGTGTCGAGTGACGGGTTGCCATCCTCTGTGAGGGACTGACGCAGGGTTTGGCGGGACAGGCCGGCGGCGCGGGCGAGCGTCGCATAGCCCTTGGACCGCGCCACGGTGCCCAGCGACTGGGCGATTTCGGCGGAGGTGCCGTCCTCGAAGCTGGCTTCCAGGAAGTGAACCACGTCCTCGGGGGTCTGGATCAGCTCCGCCGGGTCCAGCGGATACGTCTTTAGGGTCATGGCTCAATCTCCCTGGCCATCGCCTTGGCCCGCGCGATATCGCGGTCCTGGCTGGATTTGTCCCCTCCGCAGAGGAGGACAATGACCACCTCTCCGCGTCGGACGAAATAGAGCCGGTAACCCGGCCCAGACTTTATGCGCGCCTCGCTGACACCTTCGCCGACAGGCTTGACGTCGCCGAGGTTGCCTTGCGCCATCCGCTCGAGGCGGACGACGATGCGTTGGGCGCCGATCCTGTCTCTGAGGCCACGAAACCAGCTCAGAAATTCGGCCGTGCGTCGCAACTCGTACATGGCGCGATCCTACTCCCTGCGGGCATTGCTGACAATTGTAATTGTCACGTCAGAACGCGAACGCGCCCTGGCCTGTCTTCGCCTAGGTGTAGCTGGAGCGCCCGCCGCCGGCGTAGCGGTCCCGGCCGACCTGGGTCCAAGAGAGGTGTCCGGCCTAGTCGTAGTCGAACCATCCACGCTCCAGGCCGATGATGCGCAGCCAGGCGCTGTTGTCATCGCAGCCACTGTCGTTGATCGGCCAGTGACGCACCGAGTGAAGGTCGGACCCTCAGCCTCCTCGCGTGAGGCGCTATGCCCGATCAATCCTCGTAGCCGCGACGGGCGCTCTGAGCGAGCATAGCGCCAGACAGGGCCATCACGGCGAAGATGAAGCGCAAAAATCCACGCATGGTTGTCTCCAAAAAAGGGGTGAAGTCGCACCCCGCCTACAAATCTCCATCCTCCACGGGGCGTTGCGGGACGACCTCTGCGCGCAGCGCCGATGGACAAAAACGAGAAAAGCCCGGCCGCGAAAGCGGCCGGGCTGGTGGAGCGGAAGGGTCTTAGAAGGGTATTTCCTCGTCCGTGCCGGGACCGGCGGAGCCGACCTCGTCGTCCTTGGCTCCCTTGACCTGGACGAAGCGGACGGTGTCGTTGGGACCCATCACCACCTCGGTGGAGTAGCGGTCGACGCCGTCCTTCTCCCACTTGCGGGTGCGGTTCTCGCCCGTCACCAGGATCGCGTCGCCCTTGGTCAGGTGCTTCTCGATCAGGCCGACCAGGCCGTCGCCCCAGGCCACCACGGTGTGCCACTCGTCGAACTTCTTGCCCTTGCTGAAGGACGTGGTGCAAAGGCGCAGGGTGACGACGCGCTTGCCGGAGTTGGTGGTGCGGACTTCCGGGTCATTGCCCAGGCGGCCGAGCAGAACAGTTTGGCTGAACATCTTGGTCTCTCTTTCTTCAGGGTCCGGCCGGACATCCGGCCGGTTCGCGGGCTCCCGCGATCACGCAGCCCTTTGGGCGAGGGGATAAGCGTCGGACCGAAGTCCGGGCGGGGTGGAAACCGTGTCTGCAGGCCTTGGCCGAAGACCGGAGGGTCCGCCGCGCCCGCCTCGCGCAGCGGGGTCGACTTCGAGGACGACGCGCCCTCGCCTAGGCATGAGTGATTGATCGCGGCCCCCGCACACGGCGGTGTCTGGCCTGGGCCCAGAGCTTGGAGAGACGGGCAGGTTCGGCCAAAAACGGTCGCCGGCGCCCCTTCGGCCCAGACCCGGTGACCAGCACCTGGCTGCCATAAGCCGTCCCACACCCGCAGCCCCAAGCATCGCTCCCGGCTAGGGCGGGACCGTTGACGAAAGGCCTGCCCCGGCAGGCCAGGGGCGAGGTCTCTACGAGCCCGCCGAGCTGCGCCGATAGAAGGCGCACGGCCCAAGGTGGCGCACCCGGCGACACCGATTCCCGCCAACTCGGGATAGGACGATGTCAACCCAACCCAGACCGGCGAGACGGTGCGGACCAGACCACGCCGGCCCTCAAGTCCGGTCAGGCCCAAGCCAAGATCGGGGAGCCGAAAGGTCCCCTGTCCGACACGGACGCCCAATCCCTTCCGAAACCCTACGCCCGCCGCCTGGCGCTCGCCGGCGGGCTGCCTCGAGACGCGGCGCGCGGACCATGCCCGTAGGCCCTCCAAGGGCGCTCTCATCCCGCGCCGCCTTCGGCGCGAGCGGGCTGCTGCGCGGCATGGACCCGCTGCAGCCAGTCCTCCCAGCGCCCGGCGCTGACGATCACCTGGGCCCGGTAGGGCCCGTTCTGCGCCGGGGTGCGCGAATGGTAATTGGCGACGCGTGTCCAATAGTCCCCGCTGTCGCGCAACAGGTGCGTGCGGATGCGCCAGGCTGCGAGCTGATAGGGGTAGCATCCGGCCGCGAGCGCCCAACGCGGATCAACGCCGTAAGGCCGCAGCTGCGCGAGCCAGGCCGTGTTGAGCTGCATGGGCCCCAGGTCGTAAGTGCCGTTGCTGTTGCGGCGCGCGAGACCGGGTCGTCCGCCCTCTATCTGGGCGACGGCCAGCATCACGCTGGGCGGTAGACCGAAGCGCTGCGCGGCCGAGATCGAACAGACGATGCGCGTTTGGACGTCGGGAGGCGGAAGGGCGGACGGCACAGGTCGCTCCGCTCAACGGCCAACAAGCGATGGGAAAGCCGCCGCCGCCCCCAGCGCGACGGCCGAGCCCAAAACCAGGTGCAGCCCAAGGGCGATGGCCTGCCCGGAGCGTCTCGCCGGCAGGCAAGCGCTGGCCAGGGCGCTGACCGCCCCGGCTAGGACGGCGGGCCCGATCAGGCCGGCGGGGAGGATCATCCCAAGGCCGGCGATGAGCTTGACGTCGCCTTGCCCAAAGGCCGCGCGCCCGCGCCAGGCGCACATGGCCCAGGCGAATGCGATCCCCAGGACATAAAGGCCGACGCCGGCGCCCAGCAGCTGAAGACGGCTCGCGCAGGTCGCGAAAGGCCGGAAGGCCAAGCTCAGGAGGCAGGCCGCGAGGGTGAGGATGTCGGGCAGGACGAACTGGTCCCGGTCGGCGGCGGCGGAGCCGGCGAGGCAGGCACAGACCAGATAGCCGGCGAGAATGGTCGGCGAGGCCGCAAGAGCCATCCCCAGGGCGAGGCCGGAGGCGAGCATGATGGACGATGGCCGTAGGCCGGCGGAGATCCGCTCCAGCGCGGGGTCCGTGGCGCGGGCCACCCAGAGCCCGCCGCTCGCCGCCAAAGGCGCGAGGGCGGCGGTTGCAGCCACGAGACAGATGGCGCTGGTGGAGAGAGCATGGCGCAGGGTCATGGGCGCCAAGACGTCAAGCAGCCGTATATCGAGTTGTCGCCTGAGTTATTGATAGATGGGAGAAGAGCAACAGCTGAGAACATCGCACGTAATCTGGGTTCTAGGTGGGCTGGCATTCGA
>Ga0302279_10006278_pt1 | contig 12723 bp, 7 predicted proteins | sample III_Bog_N3_3_FD_194541 | JGI IMG/M metagenome (GOLD analysis project Ga0302279, IMG submission 194541) | Peat permafrost microbial communities from Stordalen Mire near Abisko, Sweden - III_Bog_N3_3 | ecosystem: Environmental > Terrestrial > Soil > Wetlands > Peat | place: Sweden: Abisko...
GCTCCATCGACACCGAGAGCGTCTCTTCGAGCTCCGAGAGGCGCGATGCAAGAGGTTTCCCGACGTCGAACCTCTTACACCGGTGCTCCATCGACACCGAGAGCGGCTCTTCGAGCACCGAGAGACGCGGTCCTCGAGAGTCCGGGGCCGCCGGCCTCTCCCGGCGCGCGTCGCGGCGTTCGAAGACGACGAAATCGTAGACGCGGCTGGGCGGATGGAGGGCGACGAGGGTTCGTTGCATCGCGGGCTCCCGGCCACGTGGGTGCGAGTAGTGACGGCAAGCTTGGAGGTCTACACCGGAGTACTAGGGCAGTGGGACGCTGGGACGCCGACCTGGACGTAGGGGAGCCGCAGGGACGGCCGCCACGGGCAAGTGTCGCGCGTGGAGCGCCGATCAAATCGAGTTGAATCGTGGACTTACGCGCTTCCAAGGGGCGGAGCCGGCGTCCTGGCGTCCTGGCGTCCTAGTAGCCGGGCGTTCACCCACCCGAAAGCTGGAAGCACCCCGTCAGTGCGTCACGATCTCGGCGATCTCGGCAAAGTCCGAATCGTCGACGGCCCCCTCGACGAAGCAGCGGACGCGCCCCGTAGGATCGATGAGCGCCTGTTCGGGGAGCTCGGGGCTGCTCTTCATCTTCAGCCCGGCGAGGAGGCCCGTGCGGTTCGGCCCCTCCGGTAGCCACAACGAGCTCCGGACCCCGTCCTGCGGTTGCTTCTCGAGGAAGTCGTGAAGCTGGCGGGAGTCGTCGTCGAGCGAGACGAACGCGAACCGAACGAGCGCGCCTTGCTTCGTCAGCTGGCTTTGCCAAGCGGCGAGCCGAGGCATCTCCTCTTTGCACGGGCCACACCACGCGGCCCAGAAGTTGATCCACGTCCAGCGCCCGCGCGCCGGGGGCATAGCCCCCTCGAGCGGCAGCGCGCCTGAGGCTTCCACGTGCGCGAGCGTCATCTTCGGGAGCGTACGTCCGCGAGCATTTCCGTCGCCGTCACAGAGCAGCTTCCGCGCACGCGGAGCGGCGCTCGCGGGTGCATGGGCTTGCGCAGTCGGAGCCGGTGCGGTCGTCGGAGCCCCGCCGCTCGCCATGACCTGTTCGCTACGCGATGTGGGCGCTCCCCCGCTGCTCGGTGCGTCACACGCCGAGAGTGCCAGAGCGACGGCAATGGACGCCGCAGCCGCGCTTCGCCGCAGGGCGACAGCTAGAGACGGCAATCGACCCATGACGCGAAGGCGCTCCGGTTGATGGTCTCCGGGGTACAGCGTTTCCCCTCGCGCGAGGTCGGCCAGTCGCAATAGGCGTTCGACAGCTGGGCGAACTCGCTGCCGAGCCACAGCAGCCCGACCTGGTTGTCGAGATCCGGGTCCTGGAACGACTCCTTCAAGTGAAACAGGACCGAGTTGGCGCGCTTGTGAGACAGCGCGCGGTTGCGCTCCGTCGTTCCGTCGCGCGACGCACGGGCGACGACGAAGAAGTAGCGTGCGCCCTTACGGTCGAGCCAGCGCTCGTCGAGCAGCTTCTTCGCACCCGTGTCCAGAACGTCCGAGGCGTCGTCGAACATCAGGACGGCGCCGCGCTCCTTGAGCGGCGTGAAGAGCGCGTTGAAGTCGTCGTCGGTGATGGAGGCGAACGTCTTCACGTCGGCCGGTTGGCAGCCGCGACGCTGCTCGGCTCCGACGAGCCCGCATGCGTTCAATACGCGCTGCAGGACTTGCTTGAATGCGGGGGTGCAGTAGGGAGCCTCGGCGTCGTCCGCGACGGCTACGGCCTGCTGAGCCGCGACCGCTGCGGGGTGTGCGAGTCGCTCCTTCGCGCCATGAACCATTGACGCCACGGCGCCCGTGCCCGCCAGCAGCAGCGCCAGAGCGACTGCTCCTCCAATGATCGCGGCGCCGGCACGGTTCGTTCGGCTCGCACCCCCTCCGTCTCTCGGACCGCCGGGTGGGTCGACCAGATCCTGCGCAGACGCCGTACGCCTTCGGTTGTCGCTGGTGCCACCGCTAGTCATGGAGCACCTCGGGCGCGAGCTGCGCGAGCGTGTACTTGAGGCCGAGGTCCGTGTCTTCGTCGCAGAGTCGTTCGTTGCCGAGGAACATCTGCGGCGTCGAGACGGGGATGTGATTGTTGGCCGCAAAGTGGAGCTGCTGGTTCAGCTGCGTATCCACCTGCTTGCTTCCGACGCACGCGGCGATGTCGTGACCCCAGCGCTGGGAGATCTTCGCCGTGAGCGAGCTCGTCCCCTGCTTGCCTAGCTCGCGAAGCGTGTCTTGCTCGTCGTACGCCCACTCGAGGATGGATCGAGCTCGGTCGTTGCCGCCGCAGATGACCGCCTTCGCGAGGACGCACGCGCCAGGGTGAAGCGCTCGGTCGAGCATCCAGTTGCATTCGCTGTCGAGGGGGAACATCGCCATCGTAACGTCTAGCTTCTCGAAAACGTTCTCGTCGACCAGGCGCTCGTGAAACGCCTTGCACGTCGGGCAGAGGGGGTCTTCGAACAGGGTGACAGCGCGAACGGGGTGCATCGTTCGGATCTTGAGCAGGCCATGGTGCGGGTCGCTCGACGTTGCGAGCTTGCCGCACGTCTCGAGCAGAGGGCGGTAGTCCGGCAAGAGCCCGACGTAGGCGAGCGCGGGCGCGAGCGAAGAGGCTCCGAGCGCCGCCAGAGACACCAGCGCGAAGGCTGGTAGTGGCCATCCCCTGGCAGCCCCGTCCGGTGAATCCCCCTTCGTCTCTCGCGAGTGCAATCGCATGCCAACGACGGCGGCCGTCGCCATGATCAGAGACGCCGTGTAGACGCCGACGCAGAGCTTGCAAAGCGCGTGCAGGTGGGTGACCGAGATCGTGAACATCACGACCGACACCAGGACCGGTCCGAGCGAGAGCACCACGAACGTCGGATAGGCCGCGCGGGAGAGCCGGCGATCCCCGACCCAGAGGTAGACTGCGTACCCGACGAAGAACGCGAACGCGCCGAGACCGAAGAGCGAGATCGGCACTCCGCCCCAGTACGTCGCGCGAAGGACCGCAGAGAACGGGCTGAAGAGCGCCGCCTTGCACGGGTTGTCGGCGTCGCTCGAGACGGGTGCGCCGGGGATGAAGCTGCAGTGAACGGCATGCACCTGCCGGTCGAGCTGCTGGGCGTAGTCGTACGTGGAGTAGGCGGAGAACACGAGGCCGAGCACGGCGGCGATCACCGCGAGCAGAGCAGCCTTCTTTGCGCGCATCGGGGGCCATATGTGCACGTGCGGCCGCCATCGTCAAAAGCCTGGTCACGGGGGCATCACGGCGCCAGCCGAAGCGCGCCACTTCGGATATCGTGCACGCCATGTCTGAACCGGTCTTGCCGAAGCGCGCCCGCGTGGTCGTCATCGGAGGCGGCATCATTGGCTGCTCCGTGGCCTATCACCTCGCCCATATGGGTTGGAAAGACGTCGTGCTGCTCGAGCGCGACCGCCTGACGTCGGGGACGACGTGGCACGCCGCCGGTCTGATGGTGACCTTCGGCTCGACGTCCGAGACTTCCACCGAGATGCGAAAGTACACCCGCGATCTCTACAGCCGGATCGAGGCCGAGACGGGGCTTGCGAGCGGGTTCAAGCCCGTCGGATTCATCGAGGTCGCCGCCGATGCGGATCGGCTCGAAGAGTATCGTCGAGTGTCGGCGTTCAACCGCTACTGCGGGGTCGACGTCCACGAGATCTCTCCGTCGGAGGTGAAGGCGCTCTTCCCGCTCGCGAAGACGGACGACTTGCTGGCCGGTTTCTACGTGAAGGAGGACGGACGCGTGAACCCGGTCGACGCGACGATGGCGCTCGCGAAAGGCGCCCGCATGCAGGGGGCCACCATCCTCGAGCAGGTCGCCGTTACCGGGCTCCTCCACAAGCGCGGCGTCGTCACCGGGGTGCAGACCGCTCATGGCGACATCGAGGCCGAGTACGTCGTCAACTGCGCCGGCATGTGGGCGCGGCAGCTGGGCGCCAAGACGGGCATCAACATCCCGCTGCAGTCCGCCGAGCACTACTACCTCATCACCGACAGGATCCCGGAGATCTCGACGACGTGGCCCGTCCTCGAAGACCCCGGCTCTCACGGCTACTACCGCGAGGAGGGGGGAGGGCTGATGATCGGCCTATTCGAGCCGGTCTGCGCGCCGTGGAACGTCGGGGGCGTACCCGAGGACTTCTCGTTCGGCGAGATCACCCCCGACTGGGACCGCATGGGCCCCTATGTCGAGCGCGCCATGAAGCGCGTGCCCATCTCCATCGAGACGGGCGTGCGAAAGTTCTTCTGCGGGCCCGAGAGCTTCACCCCAGACCTGCAGCCCGTCGTCGGCGAAGCCCCGGAGCTCAAGAACTACTTCGTCGCTGCGGGGCTCAACTCGATCGGCATCCTGACGGGAGGAGGTCTCGGGCGGGTCCTCGCGCACTGGATCATCACTGGGCGTCCGGACGTCGACGTCACCGGGTTCAACATCGATCGCCTGCACACCTACCAGGCGAACCCCGAGTACCGCCGCACGCGCACGGTCGAGTCTCTCGGCATGGTCTACCAGTGCCACTACCCGACGCGATCCATGCTCACGGCGCGGGGCGCGAAGAAGTCCGCGCTCCACGACCGGCTCGCCGCGCAAGGGGCCTACTTCAAGGACGTGAGCGGCTGGGAAGGGCCCGACTGGTACGCTCCGGAAGGCGTCGAGCCGAAGGTCGAGAGCCTCTCATGGGGGCGCCAGCCGTGGTTCCCGTACTGGAAGGCGGAGCACGACGCGGCCCGTGAAGGAGTCATCCTGATGGACATGTCCTTCATGGCGAAGTTCGTCGTGCAGGGGCGTGACGCCGGGCGGATTCTGAACACCATCTCCGCCAACAACGTCGACGGACCGTCGGGGCTCATCACGTACACGCAGTGGTTGAACGAGGGGGGGACGCTCGAGGCTGACCTCACGGTCACGAAGCTCGACGACGAGCGCTTCTGGGTCGTCGCGTCCGACACTGCGCACCGCCACGTCGAGACCTGGATGCGCCGTCACATTCCCGACGAAGCGCATGCATGGGTGACGGACGTTACGTCTGGCTACGCGCAGATCAACATCCAGGGTCCGCGTTCGCGAGAGCTGATGCAGCGGGTCACGACCGCGGACCTATCGAACGAGGCCTTCCCGTTCCGCGGGGCGCGCGAGGTGGACATCGGCTTTGCGCGCGCGCTCTGTGTGCGAATCACGTATCTGGGAGAGCTCGGTTACGAGCTCTACGTGCCGACGGAGCAGGCGACGCACGTTTACGATCGGCTAACTGAGGCAGGGAAGCATGTCGGCTTGCGCCACGCAGGGCTGAAGGCCCTCGCGAGCCTTCGCATGGAGAAGGGGTACCGCGACTACGGTCACGACATCGACAACACCGACTCCGTCCTGGAGGCGGGTCTCGGCTTCGCGGTCGACCTGAAGAAGCCGGGTGGATTCATCGGGCGTGACGCCGTCGTTGCGAAGAAGGCGGCTGGCCCGCTGAGGAGGAAGATCGTTCAGATTCTGGTGAAAGACCCTGAGCCGCTGATGTTCCACGCCGAGGTGGTGCGAAGGGACGGCAAGGCGGTCGGTTACATCCGCGCCGCTTCGTACGGATTCACCGTCGGAGGCGCCGTCGGGCTCGCGATGATCGAGGCGGGCGAGACGCTCGACCAAGCTTACCTTGACCGAGGGACCTGGGAGGTCGAGATCGCCGGCAAGCTGTACCCCGCTCTAGCCTCGCAGAAACCGCTGTACGATTCCGACATGAAGCGCGTGAAGTGCTGACGCCATGGATCGACTTCGTCGGAGCGGGCCGTTAGCAGGCGCGTTCATGTCGTTCGTCGGGATGCTCGGGGCATGCGGCTCGAGCTCGGCCCCGAGCGGCCCCGTCACGGGTTGCGCAGCTCTCTCCGCCTGCTGCTCCGCGCCCAAGTTGCCGGCGTCCGACGTGACGAGCTGTTCCAGCGCGGTGGACGAGGCTGACGACGACACCTGCGACGAGCTCTTCACCGAATACGAGATCGATGGCTACTGCGGCAGCATCGACATCATGGTCTACGATGCGGGTGACGCCGCGCTGAGCGCCGACTGCACGGAGCTCGAGGTGTGCTGCAGCCAGGCCACGTTCACCGGCAACGCGTCCGACTGCGAGACCGCCACTTATTCCGGCGACGCTCAGACTTGCTACACCGCGCTCAGCTCGTATGCGTCGAGCGGAGCGTGTGGGAACGCGTTCGACGCGGGGATGATTCCCGCCCCGTAGGTGCTCGGCCTCGGTTCGTGCTCAACGGGTCGTCGCTCGTACGCACTTCCCCTTGGTTCCTTTGCGCGCGTCGCTACGTCGGGTACGACCCGTACGAAACCCTTCGCGCAGCGGTCGAAATCGCGCCCGCGATGCTAGGACTTCGTCATGCACCGAAGCTCGATCGCCGCGCTGCTCCTCGTTGCCACCTCCGCGAGCCTTGCAAGGGCTCAGTCGGACACCCCCGCGAGCGTGCCGAACGTTCAGTCGATCCTGCCGAAGGCGCCGACCGTCACGGACGCGATGCTGGGGCCGGTTCCCCCCCCGAAGCGATTGCTCGCCTCGTGGGACGAAGCTCTCGATTACCTTCGCGCGCGCTCCACGAACCTGAAGATCGCGGTCGATCAGGTGATTCAAGCGGAGGCGCTCACTGCCACCGCGCTGGCGCAGTATCTGCCGTCCCTCGGGGGTTGCAGTGGCGGCTCGTCGGTCTACGGGTGTGCCAACGGCACGTATACGCATCAGCTCATCACCAACCGGGTTGGCGTGGCCCAGTCTACGCAAAGCCTTCCCACTTCGAACATTCTGCCGGTTCGCGACACGCTCACCGGCAGCATGAGCCTGTCGCAGGACATCATCAACTTTCAAGAATTCGATCAGATCGGGATCGACAAGTTGAGCGAGCGAGCTTACCGGCAGACGGTCGAAGACACGAAGCGGACGATCGAGCTCAGCCTCGCGACGCAGGTCGTCTCGGTCGTGACCGCGGAGCGCGTCGCCGATCTCAATCGCGTCGGCCTTCGTGTCGCTCTGGAGCAGCTCGAGTTGACGCGGAAGAAGGCCGCCGACGGCGCCGCGACAGGCCTCGATATCGTGCGCGCGCAGCAGAACGCTGCCAACGCCAAGGCGACGCTCGTTGCAGGGGACGAGACGCTCCGCCAGGCGCGTGAAGCGCTCGGGATAGCGCTCGGGATCCCCGAGGAAATCGGCGTCGCGGCGAGCCTGCGTATCGACGGTTTCGCCACGGACGCCCTTCGTGCGTGCCGTGTCATCGACGACGTCAACGAGCGGCCGGACATCGCCTCCGCGCGAACGAATCTCGAAGTCGCCAAGCGCAACCTTCGAAACGTCTGGTTCTCGTTCCTCCCGACGATCACGGGCCAGGCTGCGCTCAGCGGCACGTCGGTCGTGCCTCAGGGGTATCCGAATCCGACCCTCAGCATCGGGGCCGTGCTCACCGTGCCCATCTGGGACGGCGGGACGCGCTTCGCGAACGTGAAGAACGCGCGCGCCGCGGAGGACATTGCGCTCCAGACGCTCGACGGTCTCAAGCGCGCCGCGATCATCCAGATCGAGCAGGCCCAGCGTGGGATCGAGGTCGCCGAGCTCTCGCTACACGTGGCGGGGGAGCAGCGCGATCTTGCCGCGCGCAACGACGAGATGACCCAGCTCGCCTGGTCCCACGGGCAGGGGACGAGCGTCGATCTTGTCACGGCATCCGAGGCGCACCGTCAGGCGGAGCTGTCGTTCGCCGTCGCCGAGTTCAATGTCGTGAAGGCGCGCCTCGCCGCCAACCTGGCGCTCGCGACGTGCCCCTGGTGAGCGCGACCTGACGTCGGCGTGAGCTCGGACCTCGGTCACGGCTCCGCGTTGCGCGCGCAGCGAAGGCCGAACTTGCCGTATTGCGTGAAGATGGGGAAATCGTACGAGTGCAGCGCGAACCACGGAGGCGTGGAGTCGGGTGACCCGCTGTAGTGGCCTTCCCACGAGCCCCCCTCCCACGAGTCGCTTGGAAGCGTGGCCGGCCCGCGAAACACGCCCGGAGATTGGACGCCCTTGTAGTTGGTGCACGTGCAGTTCGACGTCTCGCCATCGTTGCTCGCACCGCAGTCGCAGAATTGGTACGACCCGGCGAGCGACGTTACTGCGGTGGCTTCCATCAGGTTGGCCCCCAGGTCCTGCCACCCCTCGCCCGTGGACGCCTTGATGAGCGTGACGTCGAGCGGGAAGCGGCCTGGCGAGGCGATGAAGGAGCTGTAGTCGAGCCCCGAGGCGATCTCGGGTGGCGGCGTGTTCATCGTCCCGCCGTTCGGCCAGAAGTAAAAGAGACCCGGGACGCCACCGAAGCTGTCGTTATTCCAGTCGACCGTGTTCAGGAAGTTCGGAATGTTCGGGTCTCCGATGACATAGCCCGACCCGGGCGCGGGCGGTGAGGCAGCCGTGTACACCGGATACGGATTGGGGATGAAGGGGGCGCCGGAGCCCGCGGTGGGAGTCCACGGGTACTGGCCGTTGCCATACGCCAACTGCACCTGCGCGAGGGACGGGAGGAAGCCGCCGTCCCATGCGCAGAAGGCCGCATACATGTAGTACGGAGCGCAGTTCATGGACTTGATGTCGTAGAAAGCTTGCGCATAAGGGCGCGCGGGCGAGTCAACCTGGACGAGGCCAACGCCGTTGCCCGCCGCGTCGTCTTCGGGCCACCAGTACGTACTGGCACCCGCCGCCCCCTCGTCCGTGAAACAGCCCTGCACCTGGCTCGGGTACGTGGTGTCCATCGTAGTCGCCCCCGTCGCCTCGATGATGTTGAGCGCGTTGTAGTAAGTCTGCGGGAGGAGCTGGATCGCGGCGCTCGGGATCTGCGCGGCGAGGGTCTTGCCGATGGTCGTCCCGGCCGCGATCTGCGAGGTCGCCCAGTCACGAAGATCATAGAAGTAGCCATTCGGGTTGTTCGCGCCATCCCCCTGCATCTGCGCGTTGACCGACTCTACGAACTGTCGCATCCGGCCTGCGGTGACCTCGTACTTGTCGAGGCGCACCGTCGTTTGGGTCGGAAGGAGCAACGAGCGGCAGCAGCTCTCGTGAGATTGCACCGCGTCGCTGGTCTCCCCTGTCCCGCAGGTATCGAGGCCTGCGTGCTGCCCATTTGCCATCGCGACCGCCGCGGACGCGACGCCCTTGCACGACTGCCCGGCCACGCACCGACCGGTGAGCGTGCTGCAATACGTCGAGAGACAGTCGCCGTCGGTGAGGCACGTTTTCTCGTCGGCGCACGCGGGGGCGCCGTCGGAGCCGAGCGCACCCTTGCCGCCGCAGTCGATGTCCGTCTCGCTGTCGTTCTTCACCCCGTCGTTCGGCGCTGGCACCTGGCAGGTGCAGGACTTACCCGCCGGGCAGTCGATGGCTTTTCCGTTCGCGCTCGGCGTCGTGATCACGCCGGTGGCGCACACGAGCGACTCGCAATCGCTCCCAAGCAGGCAGTTTCTGTCCGCGGGGCATGCGGGCGCGCCATCGGAGCTCGCATTGGGCGCGCCTCCCGCGAGCAGCGCGCCGCCGCAGTCGACGTCGGTCTCGCTGTCGTTCTGGACCCCATCGGTCGAGGCCGGCGCCTGGCACGCGCACGTATCGCCCGTCGGGCAGTCGACGGGGCCTAGCCCCGCCCCCGCGGTGCTGTTGCACACCCCTTGAACGCAATCGGTCCCGAGGAGGCAGGCCTGCCCCACTGCGCACAGCGGCGCGCCGTCGGAGCTCGCGTTCGCGCCCCCGCCCGACACGAAGTCGCCCCCGCAGTCGACGTCGGTCTCGCTGTCGTTCTTCACGCCGTCCGTCATCGTCGGGGCCTGGCATGTGCAGGTCTGACCCGCCGCGCAATCGATCGGGCTCCCGTCCGTGCTCGGGGTCGTCACCGGGCCCGGGTTGCAGACGAGATCGATGCAATCGTTCCCGAGGGCGCAGACCTTGCCATCCGCGCATGCCGAGGCGCCATCGGACGCCGGATTGGGTTGCCCACTTGCGAGTAGCGATCCGCCGCAGTCGATGTCGGTCTCGCTGTCGTTTTTCACGCCATCGGTAGCGCTCGGAGACTGGCAAACGCCGTTCGTACAAACCACGCTGAGGCAATCGGTGGTGAGCGAACAGGCTTTGCCCGAGGCGCACGCCGGGGCACCGTCGGAGCTCGTGTTCGTGGTGCCGTCCGCGAGCAACGCACCTCCACAGTCGACGTCGGACTCGCTGTCGTTCTTCACGCCGTCCTGGCTCGTCGCCGGCTGGCACCGGCGTGCCGACGCTCCACCGTCCGGCCCCCCCGCCTCGATTGGCGATGCATCGGAGGCCCCGGCGTCCCCCGTCGCGATGGCTCCTGCGGCGCAAACCCCCTGGGCGCAATCGCTCCCGATCTGGCACGTCTTGCCCACCGCGCAGACGGGGGCGCCGTCCGACGCGGGATTGGGCTGTCCATTGGCAAGGAGCCCGCCGCCACAGTCGACGTCCGTCTCTCCGCCGTTTTCGACCCCGTCACTGTCCGTCGCGGCGGCGCACGCGTGGCTCGTGCAAATGAGGCTCGTGCAGTCGCGCGGGGCGTTGCACTTCTTGCCGGTGCCGCATGCGGGGCAAACCGGGCCGCCGCAATGCAAGTCCGTCTCCTGATCGTTGAGGACCGAGAGACCGCACGACGCGGCCACGCAAGTTCCTGACACGCAGAGCGTGCTCTTGCAGTCGGTGTCGGCGTGGCAGGACTTCCCGTCCGGGCACGCCGGCGCACCGTCGCTGCTCGCCACGCCCACACCGCCACAGTCGACATCGGTCTCGCTGTCGTTCTTCACCCCGTCCGTTGGCGACGGCGCTTCGCACGCTTCGCTCTTGCAGACGTGACTCTGGCATTGGCTCGAAGACGAGCAGTGCGCCCCGGTGGCACAACCCCCATCACACGTGTGTCCGCTCGTGGCATCGCCGAGCTCGTGCTCTGTCGCGTTGCCCGCCGCGTCGGTGAGAATCCCGGTTTCGTCGCTGCTTCCGCAGCTCGCGACCCAGAGCGCGACTACGAAGACTCCTAGAGATGCGCGCAAGCCGTCTCGTCCCATCGCAGTCACCCCGCTCCGCGCGCGGCGATTCGCTGCGAGCGTTCTTCATGCTGCGGCATCCGCGCTGCTCTCACAATCCCGATCGCGCGACGGACCCGCGGAATTCGGTTCAACTCAACCATTCGCGAGAGAGCGCGGGGGCCGCCGTCAGGGTTTCTGTATGTAGATCTCGACGTTCCGGTCGGTCCTCGTGCCGTGCCCGTCGTGCGCCCAGCCCGAAACCTGATCGGCGATCGCGAGCGTCCTCCCGTCGCTGGCCACCGGGTCGCCGGCCGTCTGGTAGTTCGTCACGATCGCGCGCATGCGGATCCAGCCGTTGTCGTCGTCCCATACTTCGATCATGCGGAACTGGTGCGGGTAGTCCGCGAGCGCCCCGGTCATGACCTCCCAGAACGCGTGGCCCGTCGTCGGGGTCACGTACCGAACGCGGTGGGTGTGCACGTGGCCAACGATCGAGAACAGGATGTTGTCGTACCCGCCGAGGAAGTCTACCCACTGCTGCGACGTGAGCGCGTCGGCTTGCAGCGTTCCGCCGAGGCCTGACCCGTCGGTGATGTGGTCGGTCGAGTGATGGGACGCCGTGATGACGAGCTTGCTGTCGGCCATCGCCTGGTCGAGCATCGGTTTGATGGTCGAAGTGACGTCCGCCTGGTGCACGACCCCGTCGTCGCTCCCTGTCTCGGCGGGAGTGTCGAAGATCACGAACCTGAGCGGCGTGCTCGGGACGTCGAACGTGTAGAACGCCTTTCCGCTCGCCATCTGCGCGGCGCCGACGCCATGCCCTGCCCCGTCGCTCCCGATCACCTTCATGAGCTCGGTCCGCGTGAGCGGCATGCGCCGTGGATCGGCGACGATGGGGCCCGTGAATAGCGGCGCCCCGGGCTGCGAGTAGTCGCGCGTCTCGCCGAGCGCCACCGTTCCGACCGCCTTCGCCTGCGAGGCCGCGTTCACGACGAAGTTCCCTTGCACGAGGACATCATGATTGCCGGTGACCCACCACCAAGGGACCGTGAGGCCGTCTGCCTTGAACGGGTCTTTGCCGTCGTTGTTCGGCCCCGGGACGGGGTCGCTTACGTCGCCGGAGTCGCACTTGACCGAGGAGGACCCGTTCATGATCTGAAGGAACCAGCCGATTTCGTTCGTCTGGGCGTTGTCCGAGTTGTCGCCCCCCGTCAGCACGAACGAGAGCGGCAGTGCCTCGTCGAGCGTGTTGATGGTGCGCACGGCCGCGTTCAAGATGCGGCACTCGTGCCCTTCCTGCGGCCGGAACGCACCGTCGGTCGCGCCTGTCGCGGCGGGGACATCGTACTCGCAGAGGCGGTTGGGCGACTCGTCGTCCGCGAGCTGCAGGTCGGGCAAGTGGACGAAGCGGACGAGCATTGTCGGGTTCGCGCCCGGCGTGGGCTGCGCGGCGCCGGGCGGAAGGACCGCGCTGAGAGGCTCCCCGGCCCCGAGGGTCGTGAGGCCGTAGCCTTCGCTGAGCCACTGCGAAAGCACGGTGGGAGACGAAGGGGGACCGGGATCGGCAGGGCTAACCAGGGCGTGCGTGGGGACGATGCTCGCGTCGGTCGTGAGTTGCGCTGCCGTCAATGCGGGGAGGGTGGCCGTCGGCTCGAGGAAACCCGT
>Ga0302279_10006279_pt1 | contig 12723 bp, 8 predicted proteins | sample III_Bog_N3_3_FD_194541 | JGI IMG/M metagenome (GOLD analysis project Ga0302279, IMG submission 194541) | Peat permafrost microbial communities from Stordalen Mire near Abisko, Sweden - III_Bog_N3_3 | ecosystem: Environmental > Terrestrial > Soil > Wetlands > Peat | place: Sweden: Abisko...
CGCAAGAGACCGTTGTTGCCGCGGCCCATCAGCTCCGCTTCGCCCCCGGGGAAGGGGAGCGCCTGCATGGTCACAACTGGCGCATCAAGGTCGTCGTGAGGGCGATGGAGCTCGACGCGCGTGGCTTCGTCCTCGATTTCAACGATCTAGGGGCCACCCTGCGCTCGCTCGTCGAGCCGTACGAGCATGTGTTTCTCAACGAGATCGCGCCATTCGATGACGTGAACCCGACCGCGGAGAACATCGCGCGGGTGGTGGCCGACAACCTTGCGGCGAAGGTCGACGACGCGCGGGTTCGGGTCGTCCGGGTCGAGATATGGGAGAACGACCAGTGCAGCGCGACGTACTTTCGCGCGGCGTGATCGATCCTCGCTGAGGATCGAATGGACCGCGGCCAAGCCGTCTCAGTGTAGGGCGCTCTCGTCGTCGACCAGACGCATCGGGCCCTCCGGCGCGGAAGGGTCGTAGAAAGCTCCCTGCCGGTCGGCCGTTCCCCCGCGCAGAAGCCCGTCCCCCAGCTCGACCAGGAAGCTTCCTCCCGCCTGCGGATCGCTGCGCGGAAAGGTCTCCACGTAGGCCAGGACCTCGTGCCGAATCGTCGATGGCGTCGCCGGAGGGTGCTCGCAGATCCATGCGATCCGCCCGGAACGATCGCTTGCGCCGCAGCGATTCAGCGCCGCCGCGTCGAGCGCGCCGTGTGGAGCTCGGCCGATGGCTCGCGCGGCCGACTCGCGGACGGTTTCGGAACGATCGGTCAAGAGATCTCGCTCGATCGCGCCGTCGGCGCACCGCGCCCCGGCGAGGGCCAGGCCGGCGAGCGCGTTCGCCTGGACGGTCGCGCGAGCGTCGTGCAGCAGCGAGCACAGCGTTGAGGTTGCTTCGGTGGCGCCGGTCCGCGCCGCGATACGACCGAGCGCGGCGGTAGCGTTCTCCGACAGAATGACGCGTTCCGGGCCTTTCGCCGCGGCCGCGCGCCGAAGATCCGGGATGGCGTCCGCGGCTCCGGACGACCCGAGGCCCCAGGCGGCATTGGCCTGAACTCCGGTGTCCTCGTCGCTCAGGAGACGGCGCAAGAGAGGCGCCGCCTCCGCACGGCCCGCCACCGCGGCCGCGAGCGAGCGACGATCCGTGGCATCTCCCGCTCGAGCGAGCGACTCGACCACGGAGTCGATCGGCGCCGTCCGACCGAGCACGAGCAAGATCGCGTCTCGTTCCCCCCCCGCGGACACTCGTAGCGCGGCGTGAAGGATCTTCCATGCGGTATCCGAAGGCGCCCGAACGAGTATCCCGCGTAGCGCCGTCAGGGCCGACATGCGATCGATTGCGGCGCCTGCGGTGAGGTCGTTCAGCAGAGCGTCACGCGCCACGGCTCCCCCCGTGGCTCCGAGCGTGTTGGCCGCGTGAAGACGCACTTCCGGCACCTCGTCCTTCATCTGCTCGACGAGCACGGGGTCGGCTTCGATCGGCCCGAGCGCGGCCAGGGCATCGAGCGCCGCGACGCGCGTCGGAAAGTCGCGCGAATGGACGAGCCCGAGGAGTACATCGCCGGCGCGCCTCGCCCCCGTACGGCCGAGCAGCTCGATGACCCCAAGTTGCTCCTTGGCGCTCAGGCCTGGAGACCGCGCGACGGCCAGGAGTGGATCGACCGCACGACCGTCCGGATGCGCCGGGTCGAGCATCGCGCGCGCCGAAAGGAGCGCCTGGCTGCGAATCGAAGGATTCGCGTCGCCCACGAACTCGAGAACCACGGGGAGTTGGTCCGGTCCGCCCGCCGCGGCAAGAGCATGCAGGGCCGGCGCCTTTGCGAGCGTGCCACGTCGAAGCGCCGCGACGAGGTCCGACGCCGCGGAAGATGCGTGCAAAGCACCGAGCACCCACGCGGCCGTCGTCGCGGCAGAAGGGGACGTACCCGTCCGAAGCATCTCCCGGAGCGAGGCTATCGCCAGGTCACCCGCGGCTACGAGCGCATCTCGGAGGGGTGTCTGCCCGAGCGCATCGCTGCCGTCGTCGTCGACACCAAGCCGCCCGAGAAGGACGTGCAGCGCTTCGGTGGAACCTGCCGCTGCCAGGGAGCCGAGCGTCTCCAGCGCGGCGCGCCGGACAGCGGCGTTTCGGTCCGTCACGAGCGGTGCGATTGCGTCGACGGCGTCGACTCCGTGAACGCGGCCGAGCGCGCTAAGCGCGCCCGCGCGTACCTCCGCCGACGCATCGCGAAGCTGCAGCAAGAGCGCGGGGGCCGCCCGCGCGTCGCCCAGATCCCCGAGCGCGTGCGCCACTGCCTGCCGCACTTCGGGAACGGAGTCCTCGACTTTCCCGATCAACGGCATCACGGCGCGTCGATCCCCGATGCGCGCGAGCGCCCGCGCGAGCTCGACGCGCACCGCGGGAATGCCGTCGTCGAGCTTTCCGAGGAGCGGCGCGACGGCTTCGACCGAACGCTGCGATCCGAGAGCTTCGACGGCGCTAGCGCGCACGGCGGCGTCGGCGTCGCTCAGCGCTCGGGCGAGCGGGGCAATCGCGCGAGGGTCGGGGAGGGCCCGGGCGACGGCACAGGCGGCGAGGCGGAGGCGGGTGTCGTGCTCCGCCAACCACGGGATCACGAGCTCCGTCGCCCCAGTGATCGGCATACGCAGCGTCGTCGTCGCGGCCGCGAGCCGAACCCCCGCGTCGCCGTCGGCGAGGGCTCGAAGGAGGAGAGGTGTTGCCCTGGGACGTCCGAGCGAATCGACCTTCTCGACGGCGAGCGTCCTGACGATCGCATCGCCGGAGCTCAGGTCGCGTTCGATCCGTTCCGGAACGTCGGGCCACACGAGGGCGTGCGCCGGGGCGGGGACGACCACGAATGACGCCGCGAGCAGGGCAGAGAGTGCCGTTCGTCTCACGCGCACGACGATAGCATCGCGAGGTCTGATCTACGCGCCTACGCGAGCCCGCCCCGTCGGCGCGCGATCCAGTGCGCTCCGAGGAGAATGGCTGCGCTGACGGTCCAGACCCACGGCGGTGCGACTGGGGCGACGTGCCGTTCGGCGCTCACCGTCGTGGGGCTCGGAAGAGGGATCCCCGAGACGCCGTCGCTCGCCCACGCGAACGCGCCGCCGGATGCCTCCGCGAGCTCGCGCAATCTCGCGCCATCGGGGCGTGAATCGGCCCACTCGTCGCCTCCGGCCTCGCACGCGAAGTCGCGACGCGTCGTTCCGCTCGCGCCCACGTGCAGGCGCGCGACGTAGCCCCCGGCCGCGAGCGGAGGGAGCGAGAGCTCCGTCGTGCCCGCCGCGTCGGCCACGACCTCACGATGCACCGGGGAGCTCTTCCCGGACGCCGCGGACTCCTTCTCGAGCGGCGCGACGTCCACCGAGAGCGAGCGACTTGGCGAGTGCGCGACCTCCGGGAGGGTGTGGACGCGGAGGGTCACGGGGAGCCCGGCCGTACAGCCACCGACTACCTCGACCTGCGCCGGCTCGAACCTCGGATCGCGCATGAGCCAGCCGAGGAGCCCACTCCAGAGCGCTCCATAGCCTCGCCCGGCCGTGCGAGCGCCGAGCGGGGAGAACTCGAGTCTCCACGCGCCGTCGAGGCCTAGCGCGATGGTTCGTCCGTCGCCGGCTTCACCGACGGCGAGCACCGGCATCGGCTTGCCATTGGGCGTGGTGCGTGAAGGATGCGACCAAAGCACGACCGTCCCTGGACGTGCATCGCCGAGCACGTTCGTGCCGGGCATCGCGGGGAGCTCGTCTCCCACGATCGCTCGAAGAGGCGCGAGGAGCGGAGCCGCTCGCCCCTGCTCGGTCCACGAGGGCTCGAAGCTTACCGGATCGCTCGCGGTCGCGTTCGGGGAGCTATCGAGCGCCACGGGTAGCACGCCGACGGCGTTGCCCAGCGGGGTGTCGGCGTAGCCTCCTCCGATGAACGAGTTCGGGCCGCCCACCATGATGAGGCCGCCGCCCCCGCGGACGTAGCGCGCGAGGGCCGGTAGGTGCTTCTCGAGGCCGTACGGCTGCGCGTCGAAGTCCTGCAGAACGACGGCGTCGAACGTCGGAAGGTCTTCGCTGAAGAGCTCGTCGACGGGGAAGGGAATGAGCGCCAGATCCTGCTGGTCGGCGTGTGGGTTGTCGGTCGGGGTGCGGAGAATGAAGAACGCGACGACGTCCACCGAGGCGTCGCTCTTCAGCCATTCGCGGAGCGCCCGTACGTCGTCCGTCGGACGTCCGGCGACATGAAGGACCCGGACCCGCTCCCGCGCGACGTCGAACGTCACGAGCCGCCGATCGTTCTCCGGAATCGTGTCGCCCGGCGGAGACACGAGGGATACGTCGAGAATCCGCGATCCCGCGCGCTCGAGCGTGACCATCAGGTCGACGGCCCCCTTTCCGTCCTTCACGTGCACGGTCCCCGACGCGAGCAGAGACGGAGGACCGTCCTCGCGCAGCTCCTTCGCGGTGACCTTGAGCTCGTCGCACGGCAAGCCACCCGCACACCCGACCTCGATGTGGAGCGGAAAGGCGACGTGCGCGACGGCGACGCCGGCCGCCGCGACCTTGCGAATGCTGGCGTCGGCCGGAGCGTCACGCGTCGTCGCGATCGCGTGAACCGGAACGCCAAGAGTTCTCCCCAGGGCTCGCAGAGCTGCGGGGGACGCGTCGGCCGTAGGGTTGTCGAGTCGACCGTCGGATACCACGATGACGGCGCGGGGACGTTCGTCGGGGGAAGCCGCGAGCGCCTGGATGGCGGACGCGAGATCGCTCCGAACGGCGCGGTCGGAGTGGCCCCCCCCCACATCGAACGGTGTCGGTGCTCCGTCGCCGAAGCCAAGCACCACCAGACGCGCGTCGCTCGCACGGACATTGATGGCGGCGATCGCTCGATCGCGAGCCGCCGCGCGTGTTCCAGCGCCGCTACCCGCCGCGCCATCCGCGAGCGCCATCGACCGCGACGTGTCCGCGAGGACCACCACGCGCGGGCCGACGATGTTCTCCTTGGCCGCGACGCGAACGGGGCGGAGTACGGCGAGAACGAGGGCGACGATCGCGAGGACCCCCGTGAAGAGGATCCCTGCTCCTCCACGCTCCCGACGCCGGAGCTCGATCAGCAAGAGCGCGAGATTGCACGCCGCGAGCGCGACCGCGACGACGATGGCCCACGTCGGCAAGTCGGCGCTCGTCGCCAGCCTCGAGACGGTGTTCACGTCACGGCTCCGAGCCTGGCTCGGGCACGAAGGCGCGGCGACGCATCAGGAATGGCGCATGCACCTGGTCGTCCTTGTAGTTCGAGCAGAGGACGTACATCGCGATGTTCACGCTCAGGCGGATCGCCTGCTCACGCTGGATCTCGCCCCCGGGGCTCACGGAGAACTCCCACGCGCCCGAGGCGCCCTTCGCGAGCGCCCCGCCGAGGTCGTGCTCCGAGAACACGACGGCTGCCTTGCCGCCGCGCACGATGGCGTCGAGCGTCCGCGTGCCGAGCACACGTCCCGCGGCGCGGCGCAGGAGATAGAACGAGCGGAAGATGACGTGCTCGCTCCCTATTGCGATGGGGGTCGTGTCGGGGAGGACGCGGGCGATCTCCGCGCGCGCCGTGCGCCCGAACGCGCCTGGGGTTCCGTCGTCCGAGGGGCCTGCGTCGTCCACGAGCACTACGCCGCCGAGGGAGAGAAAGAGACGGAGACCCGAGATCTCCCCCGCCGTCAGCGGCTGGACCGCGGAGTCGCCGCTCCAGTAGACGAAGGGCTCGTCGGTCAACGCCGGCTCATCGGCTCGCACCTTGAGCGGACGATGGCGTGCGGGGGCGCTCGTGCGTGACTCGAGCTCGACCGACCAGCGAGCGGGGGCGGTTGGGCGCGCCGCGTCACCGCGACCCCCCGTGAGGAGCACGCGCGGGTCGAAGGCTCCGATGTCGCCAAACGCTCGAGCAGGGCGTGGTACGGCCGCTGCGAGCGCGACGGCAAGAAGAGCCGGCGCGACGCTCGCCCATCGCCTCGCGAGTCGAGACGTTCTCAATCGAAATCCTCGACGTGCCAGATGCCAGCCTCACGCTTCATGGTCACGTGATGCCCGCCCGGGATCACGGCCGTCGAGGCATCGCCCGTCGTGTGAATCGGCAGCGTCGCGGGGTTTTCGAGCCCGCCCACGAGCGTGCGCAGGTCCTGCTCGATGGCGCTTCGGGTCGCCGGGGAGAGCAGGCGAAGGAGGCCCGGGTAGCTTCGTCGCGCGATAGCGCGGCGCAGCTCATCGAGCGCCGCCTCGGGCGTCGGTGCGCCACCCGGCACCGTGCCCGCCGTGGTGACCGTGAAACCCTGACCCGCCCAGTCAAGCTCGACTTCCTCGCCGTCCGCAAAGCGAAGCCGCGCTGTCGTCTTCAGCCGCACGTCTCGAGCGCGGAGCGCGATGGCCTCCGCGGCCAGCTCCGCCTTCTCGTCGGCCACGAGGCGCTTCACGTCGTCTCGCGACAGCGCACGCTTCGCGGCGGGGCTCAGCATTGCGTAGACGGCGTCGGGATCGCCCGACCCTGCCGCCCGCGCAAACGCATCGGCCGCGTCGTGCGGGTCGCGTACGCGGCCACCGCTGCAGGCGGCGACGCCACACGCGATTGCGAGCGACCGTCCTACAGCGCCGAAAGCGCGGAGCCGTACGCGGACGGGCGGCGTCACGGTGTTCCACGAACGCTTTTGGCCGTAGCGCTCTGCGGCGGTGAAGTCTGGGGGGGCGCCGTGCTCGGGTGAGGGATCTCGCTCTTGGGTGGAGCGCTCGCCAGCACGACGTCGAGGTCGAAGACGTCGCGTAAGAGCTCGCTCTTCGCGCGCACCGTCCACTCTTCGAGCTCGCGTTCGCCATCGCCCTGAAGGAACAGGAGGAGCCGCCCTTTATTCCGATCGATCACGGCACGAACGCTGTCGACCTTCCCTCGATGCTCGCGGTCGAGCGCGTCCGCGATGCGGAGAATCGCGGCCAGCGCCCGCACCTTCCCGCGCGCGTCCTTGTCGAGGTCGCGAAAGTTCGGATGCGAGGCGTCGGGCGGGCTCTTCCGGTGGTAGCGCGCGATGTTGGCCACGACCGCGCGCTCGTCGGGCGAGAGCCCCATGATGTCCGAGTGCTGAATCAGGTAGTAACTGTGCTTGTGATGGCCGTCGTAGCGGACGAAGTCGCCGATGTCGTGAAGGATGGCGGCCGCGCGCAGGAGGAGCCTCTCGCGCTCTCCGTATGAATGCACCTTCTGCATGTCGTCGAACAGCAGCCCCGCGAACGTCGCGACGCGTTCGCCGTGCGGCTCGTCGAAGGCGTAACGGCGCCCCAAGCGTGAGCACGCGTCGATGACGCTCTGCGCTTCGCGCGCCGTGTCCCAGACGTGAAAGTGCTTGTCGACGAGCTCCTCGAGGATGCCATCTTTCAACCCGACGGCGGGTGCGACGATGACGCCCGCGGCTGCAACCTCTGCGATGCGCTGGAGGATCGCGCACGCGGGGATGATCGTATCGGCCCGATCGGGGCGGAGGCCATACCGCTCCCGTCGCTCCACCGGAGTCAGCGTCCCGAGCTTCGAGAAGAGCGCGCGCATCGCCGGCACGTCGATGGCGCTGCAGCCAAGCTGCGAAGGGGCGGGACAGAGCTCGGCGAGCGTGTCGATGTTCCCACCGGTGCCGATGACCACGTCGAACGGAAGCTTGAGGTGTGGCGACGCTTCGACGAGCGCGCGGTCGACCATCTCGCCGACGAGGTGCGCTTGCTCCAGGCTGACGGGGCCCGTCCCCTTGAGGAACGTCTCGATCAGACGGACCGTTCCGACGGGGAGCGAGATGGAAAACGCGCTCTGGCCCCGTTCGAGGACCGTCAGCTCGGTCGAGCCGCCCCCGACATCGACGAGCAGCGCGCGCTTGTCCTGAAGGGCAACCCTGCGCATGACCGCGAGCTGGACGAGGCGAGCCTCCTCGACTCCCTCGATGATCTCGAGCTCGATGCCCGTTTCGCGGCGCGATCGCTCCACGAGTGTTGCGCCGTTCGAGGCTTCGCGCACGGCGCTCGTCGCCGTCGCCCGGTACGCATCCACCTTGGCGGCGTCCATCGCCGCGCGGAACTCACGGAGAGCAGCGCAGGCCTGACCGATCGACGTCGGCGTCAACTTCCCCGAGATGAACACTTCGCTGCCGAGTCGCACGGGCGCGCGAAGGCTCGCGATCTCGCGCCAGCCGCTTCCACCGTGGACCTCGCCGTCGCGAACACCCTCTCGTGGAAGAAGCGTGAGCTGATGCACCCCCGCGTTCGGGGAATCCGCCTCCACGACCCTCAGCCGGAGGGCGTTGCTACCGACATCGAGCGCGGCAAAGCGCGGCATGCGGGAGAACGTAGCGAGACGGTGCGTCGGCCGCTAGTGTTCTCCTCACGGATGGAGCCCCCGACGAGCGCAACTCAGCTGGCGAGCGCCCGCCCGATCCTCGCCGCGGCGACGGCCATCGTCCTCGGCCTCGCGCTCGTCGGCAGCTCGCATCCGGATCTTGGTGGCGCTCTCGTGCTCGCGGGTTGGCTCGTGATGGCCGCGACCATCCATCGCTTCGGCCGCAGCGCGGCGCGCTAGCTAAACAGCTAAACGCCGCTCCACAGGACGACCACGCCCCCCTCGGGCTCGATCGCCGGCACACGCAACGCCGCGTAGCCGAAGTCGCGATCGGCGATCGTGAGAAGGCCGTGCGCGGGGCCCGATGCGGTCTTCGTGAGGAGGTCGAGATCGAGGACCGCCTTCAGGCTCACGGGCGGCGTCATGGGCGCTGCATAGGCGCCGGTCTTGTCGAAGACGACGACGTAGACCACCGGGAGGTTGTCGTTGCTCTTCGTCTTCGTCTGCTCGGCCGCCAGCTGCTCGCGAAGATCCTCCTGGAGGTGAAACGCGAGCCTTCGAAGCGACCAGCCCGTGACGAGCATCCCGTCGAACTCGCCGCGATCGTTCTTCACGGGGGCGGCGGTGACCCAGTCTCGATCCGGCTCCGGCGTGGGCTTGGTGCCGCCGAAGCGCCCCGTCGCGAACGCGAGGGTGCCGTCTTTCGTCTTTTTCAAGTCCGGGAAGGCCTTCCAGAGGTCTTGTCCCGCCATGATGTCCTGGTCGAGGTCGTTGCGAATGGCCACGCCGTTCGCGTCGGTGAGGGCGAGGAACGTCGCGTCCGAGCGGCGCAGCTCGGGCACCACGCTCCGCATGTGCTTCAGCCCTGCGCGAATGCCCGCCATATCGTCGGAGGCCTCGGCCCCTTTGGCGTAGAGTGGAGCGAGGAGAGCGATGCCGGCCGGCAAACCGTGCTCGAGATCTTGAACGTCGGCGGTGGCACGCTCCGAGACCTTCGACACCCAGTGCGTCGCGCGCTCTTCACTCGCCTTCGCGGTGTCCGTGCAACCCGACAGGACGAGCGCAGCCAAAGGCACGAGGTACGCCCACGCAGATGCGCGTCGCGGAGAGAGCCCGAAGAGCATCGACGAAGGGTACATCGCAAGGCAGCGCCGACAAACGATCTCCCCCTGGCGCACTTGAATTGGCGGACGTCGTCGGCGCGCGAATCTGGAATCGAGCCGTCGTGCAGGCGTCGATCAAGGGATCAGAAGAGCACACACGAGCTCGTCACTCCCGGGCGCCAGGTTCGAGCAAGGGGCATCCGCTTCGACGGAGACCTCGTAAGTGCCCGGCGGCACGAACGTGTCGATGCCGAACGCCGCGGTCAGCGGAGCCGTGAACGTCTGACTGCCGCTCGAGAAGACGACATACGCTCCGGGCGTAGGGGTGCACTGGCTCGTGGGCGCGCCGCCGTTCCGCGTCACTGTCCCCTTCAGCTCGGTCGCCATCACATCGAGCGCCAGGTTCGCCGGTGAGCCGCTCACCTGGAGCGACGGAAGCACGCGTGCCGAGCCTGCCGGTAAGTTGCCGCACGTTCCATCCCCAACCACGTCGACCTCGTACGTGCCGGGCGGCACGAACGTGTCCATCCCGAAGGTCGTGGTCAGCGGCGCAGTGAAGGTCTCGCTGCCGCTGGTGAAGACCACGTACGCTCCTGGCGTCGGGGTGCAGTGGTTCGTGGGCGCACCGCCGTTGAGGGTCACCGTCCCTTTCAGCTCGGTCGCCACGACGTTCAAGGCGACGGTGGCCGACGAGCTCGTCACCGGCAGCGCCGCGACCACGTCGGTCGTTCCGGGTGGCAGGTTGCCGCACGTCCCATCCCCCACCACGTCGACCTCGTAGGTGCCCGGCGGTACGAAGGTGTCCATCGCGAAGGCCGTGCTCAGCGGTGCAGTGAAAGTCTGATTGCCGCTCGTGAAGACGACATATGCGCCCGGGGTAGGGGTGCACACGTTCGTCGGGGGGCCGCCGTTCAGCGTCACCGTCCCCTTCAGCTCGGTCGCGACGACGTTCAGGGTCACGGTGGCCGACGAGCTCGTCACCTGCAGCGACGGGAGCACTTCGGATGTTCCGGGTGGAAGGTTGCCGCACGTACCCGTCCCCTCCACGGAGACCTCGTACGTTCCGGGGGGGACGAAGGTGTCCATTCCGAACGCCGTGGTCAACGGGGCGGTGAACGTCTGACTGCCGTGGGTGAAAACGACGTAGGCGCCGGGCGTCGGAGTGCAGCGGTTGGTGGGGGCGCCGCCGTTGAGGGTTACTGTCCCTTGCACCTCGGTCGCGGCAATGTCGATCGTCACGCTCGTCGACGAGCCACTCACCTGAAATGCGGGGAGCACCTCGACGGACCCGGGTGGAAGGTTGGTACAGGTCGCATCCCCCTCCACGGAGACCACGTACGTGCCCGCCGGGACGAAGACGTCGATCTTGAAGGTCGAGCTCAGCGGGGCGGTAAAAGTCTCGCCACCTCGCGCGAAGACCACGTAAGCGCCGGGCGTCGGGGTGCAGTTGTCAGTTGGGGCGACCCCGTTGAGCGTCACCGTGCCCTTGACCTCCGTGAGCTCTTCGTCGAGCACGAAGTCGGACGCGTTCCCTCCGCCGCACACCCCCTGCGCACCCGCGGTGTAGCCCGCAGGGCAGCCGAGGGTGCACGTGGCTCCCGCATCGATCTTTGCCGCGTCGTCACCGCCACTGTCGGGCGTTGCGGGACCGCCGCTGTCCTTCCCGGTCGAGGACTCGTTCGCCGCATCCGGAGCGCCGCCGTCGTCGACGGTCGACGACTCTCTTGCCGCGTCCGTCGCGCCGCCTTCTTTGACCATTAGCGACGTTTCCGCTCCGTCGGCTCTCCCGCCATCCGTTGCAGTCGAGGAGTCGCGTGAGGCGTCGAGACCGCCACCCTGCGTCGACGTCTCGCGTGCCGCATCGGGGGTGCGCCCACCGTCGGCCCCGGGCAGCGCGGAGCCGCTGTCGCCCCCGTCGCTTGCCGAGCTGCAGCCCCCGAGGGCGTGGACCACGAACAGCGTCACCAGCGTCGTCCTGAGAATGCTCATGGAACCCCCTCTCGATTGCCAGCAGCACCCCGCAGGCTTGCCACGGCACGTGTAGCGCCGGCCGTCGCTCCTTGCGTGTCCCCCATATGAACGACGCCGCTCGGCCGACGCCGCTGCGCCGCCGTTGGAAGATAGAGCGCATTGCGAGCCCGCGGTGTACATAGGGAAAAGCGATGGAGACTGTGGCAGGAAGCTGATCGCGGAACGAGTCGGGAATCGTAGAAGAGCCGAAGTGGCGGAATGGTAGACGCAGCGGATTCAAAATCCGCCATCCTTACGGGTGTGAGGGTTCGAGTCCCTCCTTCGGTACCGCGTTTCTCTCCAGCATTGACCGGCGCGGAACGTCGCGCCCATGAGCCTCGCTCAAGGAGCTTCAGGAATGCCCAACGTACTTCGCGATTCGATTCACCAGATGGCCGCGGCCTTTGCCTCAGCCGTTCTCCAGGCCATTCGGGGTGCATCGCTCGAGGAGGTCCACCACGAGTCCCGTTCGCAAGCTGCGCACGTGGCGCCGGCCTCGCGCGCGGCGAAGGCTCGTGTGGCGACGCACGCTCCCGCCGCCAAGAAGAGCGCCGCGCCGGCCGCAGCACCCGCCGCCGCTCCCGCTCGCCTCGGTCGCAAAGGGCGCCTCGGTCGTCGCTCGTCGTCGGATATCGCGAGCGTCATCGGCCGCATCGTGAGCCTGCTCGACGCTCACCCGGGCGGTCTTCGCGCGGAGCAGATTCGAAGCTCGCTCTCCCTTCAGTCGAAGGAGATGCCGCGTCCGATCGCGGAGGCGCTCGCTGCCAAGAAGATCAGCAAGGTCGGAGAGAAGCGGGCGACGACCTACTTCGCCGGCGGCGGCAAGGCGCGTGGCTCTGCCCCCAAGGCTTCGGGGAACGCGAAAGAGGCGTCGAAAGCGTCGGGTGGTGGGAAAGCTTCGGGACGCGCCGCCGCCGTGGCCGCCGCGAGCGCTGCACCGAAGCGTCGTGGTCGTCCGCCGAAGAACCGCATTCCGAGTTGAGGCGGCCGACCTGAGACGCCACATGGCTCCGAGAAGTGAGCTGCTAATTCGTACAGCTCGCGAGATCCCGGCTTGGCCGATGGCCGAACCGTATGATATGCCCCCTCTCCCTGCTCTCCGTGGCAGGTGCTGACTTGATGCACGAATGAAGTTTGGAGACGTTTATGCCGAGTGATGCGATCCAGTGCAAACCGCTCGAGGTCGTCGTAAGCGACCGCGGAATCGAGCGCGCCATCAAGATGCTCAAGCGCAAGCTTGCCTCCGAGGGGGTGCTTCGCGAGCTTAAGATGCGCCGTCACTACATGA
>Ga0302279_10006283_pt1 | contig 12716 bp, 11 predicted proteins | sample III_Bog_N3_3_FD_194541 | JGI IMG/M metagenome (GOLD analysis project Ga0302279, IMG submission 194541) | Peat permafrost microbial communities from Stordalen Mire near Abisko, Sweden - III_Bog_N3_3 | ecosystem: Environmental > Terrestrial > Soil > Wetlands > Peat | place: Sweden: Abisko...
CGCCGAGCAGCGGGTCGCGCTCCTCAACGAGCAGCTCCAGGAGCTCGACTGGCGGATTCAGCGGTGGGCCCGCGTCCCGCGGGTCTGCGCGAGCATCACGACGAGCTCGGGCTTTCTCCTCGCGACTGTGGCCATGCGGGAGGGCCTGGTGGCCGCTCCCGACATGCCGCCAGAGCTCCAGGACATGGCCATGCGGGCGGCGATGACCTACGCCATCGACGTCGCCGCCATCGGCCTCGCCGGGGCTGCGTTTTGCATGGCAATCCAGTTCCGTGCCCGGAAGGCCGCCAAGGACCGCGCCGAGGCGGCGGACAAGCTCGTGGAGCGTTTGGAGGCGCTGGGATCGTGACGGAGAGCGTGAGAGAGGCGAGCGCCGTACGTAACGTGTCCCAGGGCTCGCCCCTGCGCCGACTTTGGTGTATTTTCCGCGAGGTCGGTTTTCTGGGAACTTTCCCGAATCTGCCGCAGTCTGATCCGTCCGCACCCCTGCTCCGCTCGAATACCCAGGGAAGCGAAAGGCGCACCCCGCAATGTCGCAGTCGAACGTAGGTGGCGGTCCCCAGACCCCGGGAGCACAGCCGGGAGGTCGTCCCGGGCAGATGACCGCCGTGATGCGGGCGATGACCCAGGTGACGGGACCGAAGGTCCTGCGCATCGGGCTCGTTCACGCGGGACGGGTCATCGAAGAGCGCATCATCAAGCAGCGCACGAGCGTGACGGTCGGGCAGAGCGAGAAGTCGATGTTCGTCGTCCCTGCGTCGAACATCCCGAGCCAGTTCAAGCTCTTCGAGCTGATCGGTACCGACTACTACCTGAACTTCGTCGACGGGATGAGCGGCCGCGTCGCCCTCGCCACCGGCATCACGGACATCGCGGCCCTCCGCGGCCAGGCAAAGCGCGTCGGCAACGCGTACCAGGTGAAGCTGACGGAAGAGGCCCGCGGCAAGGTCGTCGTGGGGGAGACCACGTTTCTCTTCCAGTTCGTCGCGCCGCCGCCGCCCCAGCCGCGCCCGCAGCTTCCGCTCGCCGTCAAGGGTGGGCTGGCGAGCCAGATCGACTGGAACCTCACGATCATCGCGGCGTTCAGCTTCCTCCTGCACTTCGGGATGATCGGCGCCATGTACTCCGACTGGATGGACCCGGTCGTGAACGACGACGTGACGGCCGGTGGTCTCATCGACATGATGAAGAGCATCCCGCCGGCTCCGGTGGAGACGCCGCCCGACGAGACCGCCGCCAACCAGCCCGCCGCCACGGCGACGGCGACCGCCGCGGCTCCCGCCGGAGGTCCCAAGACGCCTTCGAACTCCGGCAACAGCGGCCCCAAGGGAAGCGTGAGCGACAGGCAGGCCGCAGCGCTCTCGCAGCAGGCCGAAGCCATCCAGATGCAGATGCTCGCCGCGTTCGGCGGCGGCAGCGCCGTCCAGGGCGCGCTGAACCGCGGGGACATCCCGCCGGTCGATCTCAGCGGAGCTGCGGCGTCGGGCGCCGGCGTGAGCGCAAGCACGGGAACCGGCCTGAACCTCGCGACCGGCGGCGGCGGCGTCGTCCGGCCCGGAGGCGCAGGCGGTGGCCTTGCCTCCATCGGACAGACACACGGTACGGGCGGCGGCGGCGCGGGCACCGAGCAAGCGGTGAAGGGCCCGACCGGCGACGCGCAGGTCGGCTCGACCGTGGCCACGGTTGCCGTCGCCAACGCCGACCGCGTCATCGCACAGATGAGGCCTGGATTCCGCCAATGCTACAACCAGGGTCTGAACTCCGACCCGGGGATGTCAGGCAAGGTGGTCATCGCCATCAAGGTGTCGCCCAACGGAGAGGTCCAGTCCGCCGACCAGCTGAGCAACAGCGGCCTCTCGGCCCAGGTCGTCTCCTGCATCCAGCGCAAGATCCGCAACGCCCAGTTCGACCCTCCCGGCCCGAACGGCTCGACGATTCAGCTCCCCGTGACGTTCGTCAAGCAGTAGCGCTACCGACCGCCTGGGTCCCGATGGGGCCGCTCCCGGTTCAATCCTCTGAACTCCGTGCCGTATCCAGGCAACGTATGGGAGGACAGCGATGGGTGACCGGAAGAGCTCCGAGCGGACGATTTCCGTCACCTATCCGACGATTACCCTTCGTTGACACGGGTAGTCGAGGCCGCTAGTGTACCGGGGTCGTGTAGGTTTGGGAGGACGGGTCACCGCATGCTTCTGGGGAAGAGAATGAGGTGGGTAGCGGTCGTCGGCGTGGTCGGCGTTCTCGCCACGTCCGCGGTCGCCAGCGCCCAGCAACCTCCGAAGGCCCCCGCCGGCTCGGACGCGCAGGTGGGCTTCAAGCGGAACGCTCAGCTGACGCCGCGGCAGCAGCTCGCCGAGGCCCAGAGGATGATGTCGTTCATGGAGGCGGGCGCCGCCGACATCCGAGCGATGCTGGAGAAGGCCCGCGCGAAGCGCGACGTCGTCAAGTCCCTCGGGCTGAACGACAAGCTTTCCCGCCTCGACGCCATCATCCGCACGGCCCGCGAGCGCAAGGCCGCCCTTCAGGCCGCGGTCGAAGCGCTGCATGGTCGGGGCGAGACCGGAGGGCCCACGTCGCTTCTGCTCCCTGCACATCCCCGCGGGCGGTTCGAGGAGGTCCGGCAGGCGATGAGCAAGGCAAACGCCAAGCAATCGCGGCCCGATCTCCAGGATCCGCAGGCGGGAGGGGGCGCGAGCGCCAGCAGCCTGCCCACCAGCACCAACGTCCTCATCGAGTTGGCCAACCACGAATACATGATCCTCGTGGTGCTCTACACGCAGGCGCAGCAGGTCATCGCCGAAGCAAACCAGGTCATCGGCGAGGAAGCGGCGTATTTCGGCGCCACGGTCGTCGAGTTGAACATCGATCCGACTCTTGGCCCTGGAGACGAAGCGACGTATGGCAACACGGATGTGACCATCGTCGCCGCGCCGCCGATCAGCGCTTCTCCTTCGCAATAGACCATTTGGAACGGGTTCTTCCCGAGCCTCAGGTGCCCCACGGGCACTCCCCAAGACACTTACTGCCGCGTCCTTGCAGTCCCGGTCGCGCGCAGCGCCAAAGCTGGCCGAATCCATGAACATGCGAGGACTGAAGACTGTCTCGATACTGCTGGGGCTGCTTGTGCCCCTGCTGGCGAGCTCGTCGGCGCAAGCCCAGGAGTGGCTCAAGGATCGACGTTACGCCGAGGGTGCGGGCTACCAGTCGGGGGACTTCATCCTCCATCCGGGCATCGGCATCTCCGCCGGATACGATTCCAACTACCTCCTCCGAACCAACACCTCGGGCGCGGCGAACGGATGCCCGAACCTATGCCCCGAGGCGTCCGCGGGGATGAACATCACGCCCTCGCTGTCTATCTCGACCGTGACGCCAGGGCAGCGAACCGAAGGTCAGCCGGGGGGAGCACCCCGTGACTTCAACTTCACGGGGGGGCTCGCGGCGAGCTACCACGAGGACTTCGGGACGCTCACCCCTGAGCAGCGAAACGTCGCGCTCAACGCGGACGCCCGCCTCGACGTGCTTCCCGGTAGAGCGGTGGGTGGCGCCTTCTACGCGACGTACGCCCGTACCATTCAGCCGTCCGTGCTCGGTAATCCTGACCTCGCCTTCAACCGCGACGACGTCGGCGTGGGGGCGGATCTAGCGCTTGTCCCAGGGATGGGAACGCTGGACTGGCACCTCGGGTACCAGTTTCACGACACCATCTTCGAGGAGACGGCCGGGTCGGCGTTCGACAACATCACGAACGAGATCAATACCCGGGGGCGCTGGAAGTTCCGGCCCCGCACCGCTCTCGTCTACGACGCCACGTTCCGTTTCGGGACCTACGTCAACGGCGGGACGGGCACGATTACGCAGCTCCACGACTCGACGCCCATCCGCACCCGGATTGGTCTCACGGGTCTCATCACGGACCGCCTCTCGCTCCTGGCGATGGTCGGCTGGGGCGCGAGCTTCTTCACGCCCGGTACCGACCCGCACGTCCAGCAGTACGACAGCGTCATCGGCACGGTCCAGCTGAGCTACGCCCTCGGGCACAGCGCCAGTAGCTTGGACCAACCGTTGTCCCTGATGCAGCGCGCGGTCTCGTCCGTCGCCATCGGCTACAACCGCGACTTTCAGTCGAGCTTGTTCTCGGACTATTACGGGAGCGATCGCGGCTACGTGAACTTTTCGTTCTTCTTCGCCGGCCGCGCGCTCCTGTCGGTTCAGGGTGGCGTGGGCGCCATCGAGTACCCGACTCTCTACATCAACGGTACGACCACCGCCGGGACGCCCACGCCCACCGTCAGTCCCTTCACGGATATCCGGCTCGACGGAACAATCTACGGGGAGTACCGCTTCGTGGACTGGCTGGGCCTCAACGCAACCGTCCGCTACACGTCCAACCTCAGCAACGAGGTCCTGAACCTTGGCTCCGGCGGTCTGTACGCGATGCAGTGGCAGCGCCTCGAAGCGTACCTCGGCGTTCGCTGGGTCATGTAGCTCGCCGTTGATGCGTTCCTGGCTCCCGCTCACCGTCAGCGCTCTCCACCTCGTCGTCGTCGTCGGCTGCTCGTCGCCGCCAGCGCCCACCAATCTCCCGGTGGCCGAGGTGAGCCGTGTCATCGGCCCCGACGACATGTTCGAGGTCTCCGTCCTCGGGGAGAAGGATATCCCGCACGAGTTCCAGGTCCAGCCCGACGGGAGCATCGACTTTCCGTACCTTGGGCGGCTCCAGGTCTCCGGGCTCGAGCCGCAGGAGGTCGTCGACCTTCTTCGCAAGAAGCTCGAGGAGGCCAAGATCCTTCAGGACCCTCAGATCACGATGGTCATGAAGCAGTACAACTCGAAAAAGGTGAACATCATCGGGCAGGTGGGGCACCCCGATAGCTTCCCGTGGACGCCGGGGCTCACGCTGCTCGTCGGCATCACCCACTGCGGCGGGTTCACTCCCATGGCAGACAGCAACCACGTGATCCTCATCCGGCACGTCTCCAAAGAGAAGACTGTGAAGGCCGTGGTGAGCGTCGATTCGATCATGCACAACGCGCAGCAGGACGTCGCGCTGCAGCCTGGCGACACCGTCATCATCGAGCAGCGGGCGTTCTAGCTACTGGTTGCGAAGCTGGCCGGTGACGCCGGGGTCTTCTGTCGGGGGTCCTTCGCTTCGCCCAGGATGACGGAGGGGGGCTACTGCGCGCGCGGCTCGCTCTCCTGCGCGTAGAACTCCGACGCCAGGTAGGCCTTCACGCCGCGGCGGACGATGATCTTGATGACCGCGCCGAGCGGAACGGCGAGGAGCACGCCGAAGAAGCCGAAGACCGACGCGGCGGCCATCATCGTTATCAGCGTCTCCAGCGGTGTGAGGCCGACCGAGCGGCCGACGATGCGGGGCGTGATGACGAAGCCGTCGAGCAGCTGGACGCCGCCCATCACGAGCGTGACCCCGACGAGCGTTCCCACGCCTTGCCAGTCGAGCACGGCCATCGACAGGGCGAGGCACAGCCCCACGCCGAAGCCGATGTAGGGCACGAACGCCAGCATCCCCGTCACCACCCCGATGGGGACGGCGAGGCGAATGTCGACGATGCGAAGGCCCGTCGCGTAAAGGGCGCCGAGGAGCATGTTGGCGGTGAGCTGCCCGCGCACCCAGCTCCCGAGCGTGGAGTGGATCTGCCGGGCGACGTCCTTGACCGGAGGGCTGTAGCGTCGCGGGATGAGCTCGCCTGCGCGGGCGACGATGCGGTCGAAGTCGATGAGCAGGTAGAGCGCGAAGACCGGGACGATGAGGGCAGAGAGCGCCACGGCGACGTAGCTCAGCGTGCCGAACAGCGCGAGCGCGGCGGCGCTAAGCGTCGTCGGCAGCTCCGTCTGGAGCTTGTCCCCGACCGCGCCGACGAGCTCGCTCATCGTGTGGGGCAGCTTGACCTTGAGCACCGACCACAGCCACGGCTCGACGCGCGCTTCGAGCCTGTGAAGCTGGGCGGGGAAGTCTGCGGCGGCGGCCCTGAGCTCGTCGATGAAGTGGGGAATGGCGAAGAAGAGGAGGGCCACGAGGAGCGTCGCGATCCCGAACATCACGACGACCGCCCCGGCCACGCGGGGAACCCTCAGCGTCTCGAGGCGATCGACGATGGGATCGAGCGCGTACGCCACGAGGAACGCGAAGAACAGCGGGACGAGGACGCTGCGCAGGACGTAGGCGAGCGCGACGACGGCGAGCCCCCCGAGGATCATCATGAGGCGGCGCCCGGTCGGCGAGGCGGCGGCGTACAGGTGCGGCGAGCTCGTGTCCTCGGGATGGATGGAGGACATCGATGCCCGGGGCGGAGCAGCCGGCGCGTCGCGCTCGCCTGGCTCGCGCAGGGGCAGCCTCTCGGCGGGCGCCTCGCCCTTGGTCATCCTCTGGGACATCGCGGGTGTAGGCTAGCAGGCTTTTTTCGGCCGGGGCCGTGCTCCCGGGCGGGCGATCCCGGGCACCGCCCCCGAGCTCCTCGGCACCCGGGCGGGTGATCCCCGGTACCCGGGCGGGTGATCCCCGCTGCCCGGGCATGTGCTCCCCGGTATCCGGGCGCGTGATCCCGTGCATCCTCCCCGTGTGCCCTGGTACCCGGGCACATACGCCCGGGTACCCGGGCATGCACGCCCTGGTACCCGGGCATGCACGCCCTGGTACCCGGGCACATACGCCCTGGTACCCGGGCATGTACGCCCTGGTACCCGGGCATGTGCACCCGGGCATCGTCTTGGGGCACCCGATGCCCGGGCGTGCGATCCCCGGTACCCGGGTATGTGCACCCCGGTACCCGGGCGTGTGATCCCGTCGACCGTCTGGATGCTCCCGCCTACCCGGGCGTGAGATCCCCGGTAGCCGGGCGTGCGATCCCGGGTACCCGGGCGTGTGATCCCCGGTGCCCGGGCGTGTGATCCCGTGCTCTCTCCCCGAGCGCCCGGGTGCTCTTGACGTTCGCCGGGGTGCCCGGGACGAAGAGCGCGGTACCGCGCACGTTCGCCCGCGTGCCCTGCACGAGCGCCGCGGCACGACGATGCAGCTCCCGCCACCCGTGGTATGCCCGCCCGGCCATGACCGACACCCGCTTGCCTCGTTTCGACGAAGACGCGCCTCGTCCGGTTCCCCCGCTCGCTGCTCAGGACGGCGGGACCCTCACCCGCCTCGTCGCCGTCATGCAGCGCCTGCTCGCCCTGGATGGCTGCCCATGGGACCGCGAACAGACCCTCGAGAGCCTTCGCAAGTACGTGCTCGAGGAGGCATGCGAGGTCATCGACGCGATTGATTCGGGCGACCGCAGCGCTCTCCGGGAAGAGCTGGGGGATCTCCTCCTCCAGGTCGTCTTCCAGGCCGAGCTCGCGCGGACGAGCCAGCACTTCGCCATCGATGACGTGGTCGCAGGGATCGTCGACAAGCTCGTCCGCCGCCACCCCCACGTCTTCGGGGACCTCAGCGCGAAGGACGCCGACGAGGTGCTCCGCAACTGGGAGCGCATCAAGGCCAACGAGAAGAAGGGGCGAGGCATCCTCGGGGGAGTGCCGCGAAGCATGCCCGCCCTCACCCGCGCGCAGCGGATAGGGGAGAAGGTCGCCCGGGTCGGCTTCGACTGGGAGAGCGCCGAGGGGTCGCGCGCGAAGGTCACCGAGGAGCTCGGCGAGCTCGACGAGGCCATGCGCAGCGGCGACAAGGACGCCATCGAGGGCGAGATGGGCGACGTCCTCTTCGCCCTCGTGAACCTGTCCCGGCACGCGGGGATCGACGCGGAGGGGGCCCTCCGGCGCACCATCGACAAGTTCACGCGCCGCTTCGCCCACGTCGAGACCCGCGTGGCGAGCGAGCACGGGGGCTGGGGCGAGGGAGGGGAGAAGCACACGATTCCGCTCGCGATCCTCGACGGTTACTGGGAGGAGGCGAAGCGGGACGAGCGGGCCTAGCCGGACCCGGTTTGCGCGGGCAGGCGCTTGAACGTACCTTTCGCGCGTGCCCGCCGCCTCCACCCCCACCTCCTGGCCCCCGCTCGCCCGTATCCCGGAAGAGTGGGCCGACGCGGCCCGCGCGCAGGGTGGGCGCTCGTTTCACGGCAAGCAGATCTTCCGGTGGATCCACGCCCGGGGCGTGACGGACTCCGCGCAGATGAGCGACCTGCCGGCGACCCTGCGCACGTCCCTCAAGGAAGAGCCCCTCAGCGCCGGGCTCGAGGTCGTCACCGAGCGCCGCGCGATGGATGGCACGCGCAAGCTCCTCGTGAAGCTCCGCGACGGGGCGTCCATCGAGACCGTGCTCATCCCCAACGTCACGGGCGGCAAGAGCGACCTCCCTTCGCCCGTGCCCGAGGGTGACGCAGACGCAGCGGCGATGGACGACACCGAGGACGGGGACGACGGGGAAGGCCGCGAGGCCGATGTGTCCGCCGTGGGTGAGCCTGTCGTGCGGGTGACGCAGTGCATCTCGACGCAGGTGGGCTGCGCGATGGGCTGCGTCTTCTGCGCGAGCGGCGTCGCCGGCCTCAAGCGCAACATGGGGGCCGACGAGATCGTCGCCCAGGTGCTCCTCGGTCGCGAGCGCCTCGAAGAGAACGAGCGTCTCCGCGGCGTCGTCCTCATGGGCATGGGGGAGCCGCTCCACAACTACGACGCCATGGTCCGCGCCCTGCGCCTCATCACCCACCGCGACGGGATCGACCTCTCGTCCCGGCGCGTGACGGTGTCGACGAGCGGGCTCGTGCCCGAGATCAAGCGCCTCGGCGAGGATTTCGGCGGCCAGATCGGCCTCGCCATCTCCCTCCACGCGGCCGACGACGAGACGCGGTCGCGCCTCATGCCGATCAACCGCAGGTACCCCCTCGCCGAGCTCATGGCCGCGCTCCGCGCCTACCCGTTACCCAAGCGCCGCCGCATCACGATCGAGTACACGCTCGTCGTCGGCAAGAACGATCGCCTGGAGGACGCGCGGAAGGTCGCCAAGCTCCTCCGTGGGCTCCCCGTGAAGGTGAACCTCATCCCGATGAACCCCATCGAGGGGAGCGCTCTCGGGCCGCCGGAGATGAGCGGCGTGCTCGCGTTCCAGCAGCTGCTGTTCGACTCCGGCTACTCGTGCTTCATCCGCCGCCGGCGCGGCGACGACGTCTCGGCCGCGTGCGGGCAGCTCGCGCTCCTCGGGGCGAAGCGAAAAGTCCGCATGTCGCTGTAGGCCACGGGCCCGCCGCAGGGACACGGACGGGCCGCGTGCGATTGGGTATGCTCGCGGGCGCGTGCAACGGCCCGTCCTCGCTCCACTCGCTCTCGCGTCGGCGCTGCTCCTCGCGGCCGCAAGCGCTCACGCGGAGCCGGCCGCGGACCAGACCAAGCCAGGCTACGTGCAGCTCTTCGGGACCGCGCTCTTCGGGGACGGCCTGCGGTTCAACAACCCCTACCGCCTCGCGACGCCGCTCGGCGCCACGGCCGAGTCCGTGTCGCGCACGGCGACGTACGTGGACCTCGGGATCGCCGCGACGCTCGGCTCGCCGCTCGGCTTTCAACATGGCCTCGCGGTGCGAGCCTCGTTCGCGACCGAGGGAATACAGCAGGCCGTGATCGCGCCGTCGTACCTGCTCTGGAGGCGCTGGCGCGGGGTGGCGGCCTACGCGCGCGCCGGCCTTCCCATCGTCCTCACGCCCGACACCACGTTCGGTCTCGAGGGTGGGCTCGGCGCCGTGTGGTTCGTGCGCGGCGCGCTCGGCGTGACGGGCGAGCTCGTGGGGGATCTCTTCTACGGCGCGGGGACGCGTGAGGTGCAGACGCCGGCGTATCCGGTGCTCAGCGCCGAGGTCGGCCTGACGATCGCCTACGAGGTGCTCCCGTGAGCCCCATCACGCGCCGCAGCAAGCTCACGGTCGCCGTCGTCGCGCTCGTCTTCGGCACGGCGCCGACGGTGGGGGACATCGGCTCGTGCGGCACCACGGCGACCGCGCTCGACATCCCTGCCTTCGCGGCGGCGCGAAAGGCGCTCGACTGCCAGAGGTGCAGCCAGTGCGGCTTCGATACGCAGACCTGCATCAACGCGTGCAACCCCAAGGTGCCGAGCGACGTCGTCATCCCATCCACGTGCTACCCGCTCACGCACGACGGGCAGGTCTGCCTCGACGCGCTCGAAGCGGCTTCGTGCTCCACGTACGCCGGGTTCGTCAGCGACACGGATCCCTCGGCGCCGACGGAGTGCGTCTTCTGCCTCGACGTCCCCGACGGAGGGTCCTGATGCGCGGGAGTCACCCTCTCGGGGCCATCGGTTCCTTCGCTCTCCTCGTGGGGTCGCTCGCCGGCTGCGCGGTCGGTCGGCCCTTCCTCGCGAGCAGCGACGACCTCGCGGACTACCGTGCGTTCCGCGTCGCGGCGCACGAGGGCGTGCGCCTCTCCCGCGCGCAGCACTACCTCGCGAGGCACCCGAGGGGGACGTGGGCGGCGGACGTCAAGCGGGCCTTCGAGGCGGAGGAGCCGGAGTACTACGAGCGCGCCAGCGGGAGCCGCGCGAAGACGAGCGAGTACCTCGCCAACCTTCCGCAGGGACCGCACGCGGCGGCGGCGATCTCGCTGCTCACCGCCTTCGACACGCACATGGAGGACATCGCGACGCGGAAGCTTCTTCGGGAGGCCCACCGCACGGAGGCCAAGCTCGAGAGCTCGAGCCTCCAGCGTCACCTCCTCGGCGAGATCATCCTCGGGGACGTTGCCGCCCTCCTCGAGCCCGACCTTTACGGCGCCCACCGGGACGAGCTACCGGACCCCGTCCGTCGCGCCCTGGGCGGCCTTGCGCCCTCGACCTGGGGCAACCCGCCAACGGTCCGGTCGGACGACATCTTCTATTCCATCCCCACGCATCTCGTGCGCGAGTCGCGCGTCGTCACGGTGGAGCTCAAGGTAGCGTTCGACCATGGGCTCGCCACCGAGGGAATGCTCTCGGGTCCTGATCTGTTCGTCGCATGGGACGAAGCCGATGCCGTGCAGCCCCGTGACCCGACCGACGACAAGGACCGCGCCGTGGCCGCGAGGCACGCCGCCGATCTGCTCGGCGGAGCGCTCGAAGCGCGCTTGCCCGCCGCGCGCTGCAACGCGAGCTCCAGCGCGCCGCGCGAGATCCTGGTGCGTCGCTGCGACGGGTGGAGCGCCGTCGTCACCGTCGGCAAAGGCCCCGGCGACAGGGACTCGATCTCCGTGTCCGGGCCCAGGAAATGAGCTAGAGGTTCGGCTCCACGAATGATCCCGTACATCAAGGTCCCGGACTTTCACATCTCCCGGCTGCCACTGCACCCGTTCGGCGTGCTGGTCGCCACCGGGGTCATCCTAGGGACCTCGCTCGCGATGCGCCGCGGCGCCAAGCGCGGCTTCGACCTCGACAAGCTGAACTCGTTCATCACGTGGATGCTCGCGATGGGCTTCATCGGCGGGCACGTGCTCGACTCGATCTTCTACCACCCCGAGGACGTCATCCATCGCCCGTGGTCGCTCCTCATGCTGTGGGAGGGGCTGAGCTCCTTCGGCGGCTTCGTCGGGGGGCTCATCGGGGTGCTGATCTGGAAGTACGTCGCCTGGGATCCCGTCTTCACGTTCGGGCCGCTCAAGGTCGCCGGGGTCGAGCTCGTGGGGGTGACGTCGATCTACGTCCCGCGCAAGCGGGAGACGCCGCTGCCCATCCTGCCGTTCTGCGATCTCATCCTCTCGGTGTTTCCGGTGGCCTGGATGTTCGGGCGCAGCGGCTGCGCGTCGGTCCACGATCACCCGGGCGCGCTCACGGGCTCGTGGCTCGGCGTCGAGTATCCGGCCGCCCGCCCGCAGATCACGGATGGTCCCGGCCTCCACACGATGTTCGGTCCGGTGTTCCACGACGCGAACGGCAAGGCCGAGCAGCTCACGCTCATCCACGGCCACTTCCCGCGCTTCGACCTCGGGCTCCTCGAGCTGATGTTCACGTGCATCCTCGCGCTGGCCTTCGCGCTCACGTGGAGGAAGAAGCTCTGGACGGGCGCCTACGTGGCGGCCACGGCGCTGGCGTACGGGCCGGTCCGCTTCGCGATGGACTTCCTCCGCATCCGCGACGAGGACGGCTCGGACCCGCGCTACGGCGCGTTCACCCCGGCGCAGTGGTGCTGCTTCGCGCTGACCGCGCTGGGCGTCTACCTGATCTTCTACATGCGCGGCCAGGAGAAGCGGGGGATCGACTCGGCCGAGGCGCTTCGCGCGCCCGCGGTGACGGTCCCGACCTAGCTTTCCAGGTCGCCCGACAGCGCGGCGATCGTCTCGGCGCCGAGCGTGGCCTGCGCCTTGTACTCCGGATGGTCGATCGTGAGCTCGATGGGCGTGCGGTGCGTACGGAGCGCCTCGGCCGCGGCAGGGCTCAAGGGGAACTTAAGGTACATCACGGCCGAGGCGCGGTCGGGGAGCACGCGGCTCTCGTCCCACGTGGCCGCGATCTTCTCGCCGCAGACGACGAGCGCGACGTGGCGCTCGAAGCCTCGCGCTCGGTCGAGGAAGGCCTCGCGCTCGGCCTGATCGGGGATCTCGATCATCAGCGTGGCGGACAGCTCCCGGGGGCCCGGGACGAGCTGGTTGTAGGTCGCGATCTCGTGCTGGACGCCGGCCTCCTTGGTGATGCGCTCTGTGCGCAGCATCTCCTGGATCTGGAGGAGCACGGTGTCCCTGTTCTCGAACAGGGCCGTCACCCGGTCGCCCACGGGCACGCGCCTCGTCTT
>Ga0302279_10006286_pt1 | contig 12710 bp, 14 predicted proteins | sample III_Bog_N3_3_FD_194541 | JGI IMG/M metagenome (GOLD analysis project Ga0302279, IMG submission 194541) | Peat permafrost microbial communities from Stordalen Mire near Abisko, Sweden - III_Bog_N3_3 | ecosystem: Environmental > Terrestrial > Soil > Wetlands > Peat | place: Sweden: Abisko...
CCGAGCGGAGCCGAAGGGCGAAGGAACCCCGACGCTATCCACCCCACCCACACAGCCTGAACCTTTCTCCCAACAAACCCATCGGGTGCCCCGTTCATCGCACAGTCTCTCCGTGCGATGAGCGGGAACCTTCGCCGCTCGCCCGCCACGCGAAGCCCCCAAGCATCCGCACCCCGCTCATCGCAAAGAACGCGATGAACGGGCCATCCGCCAAATCATTCGCGTCTCGCTCGTGTAATCGTACAAGATCATCGAACTGCCTTGGAATTCGAGCTCATAGTCCTTCATGGTGTTGTAAAAATAGTGATCCGACTCTGCCTTCAGTGGCCACGAAACGTTGCGCAAACCAACGATCCGCATAGCCAGACTCCCGTTCTCTAAAGTCAGCTCGATCTGTTGCTTACTGTCGTCCGAACTGTAAATGCCCGTACGTGACCGGAGAGCCGCTTCGTCGAGGGGATACTCCTTTCCGGACGAGGGTGTGATCGCGTTCGGATTTGCTTCCAATTCAAGTAGCTCATTGATCACTGCATAGGTGCCGGGTGATCGTTTCGGTTCGAAGTCCGCGTTAGAGACGTTGCTAAGAACGACAAACTCAGCATTGCTGTGGGGGTAGAATTCGACTTGCGAGTGGAAGCCCGGTAGATCGCCGGGGTGACCGATGACCTTAACTCCGTATTGGTTTTCTATAAACATTCCATAGCCGTAGTCCTCAAGCCTGGGGGTGTTCATCTCGGCGAGGGAGGCAGGCTTCAGGACCCGGCCGTTTTCGAGTGCGTCAATCCACTTCGCGAGATCGGCACCGGTTGAGTACATCGCGCCGGCACCTCCGAGCACAGAAGGGTCCCTCCAGTCAGCGTCCACCAGCTTGCCATCGACCAGCATGTATCCAAAGGCACGGTTGGGAATGATGTCAGGCGGCCCTCCAAGGTCAGTGTCCTTCATATCGAGCGGTCCAAGAATGCGATCGTGCAGAAACTTCGCGAACGGCTGTCCACTGGCCTTCGCGACGATCGACCCAAGGATGACGTAGCCGAGATTGTTGTAGTCGTATTTGCTTCCGGGGGGGAACTTCAGCGGCAGCTCGCGGACAGCATGGATCAACTCGCCCGGGGTATGCACACCGTGATCGAATTGTAGAAATGGGTTACCCGCCAACACGTCGTTTGTAATGCCCGAGGTGTGCGTTAGAAGATCGCGGATGGTGACATCCTTCCAGGCGGGGGGCGGGGAAGACAGATAGAGGCCGATGGGATCGGAGGTCTTCAGCTTGCCTTGCTCCTGCAGCAAAAGAATGCATGCGGCGGTGAACTGCTTTGTGACCGACCCGATCGCGAAACGAGTATCCGGCGTGATGGGCACCTTCAGTTCCTGGTTGGCATAGCCGTACACAGTCTCGCCGAGTATGTGTCCTCCCTGTGCAACGACGATCTCTCCGGTAAAGCCGTCGCGCTGACGATAGAAGTCTCCGATTTGCCGCACCTGCTGCACCGTCTGCGCGGGCGCGCGACCGATTTGTGCAAAGTACGCAAAACCAGAAAAAGAGAAGAGAAGCACCCAATGGGTGACACTAGGACAGAAAATTGGCGAGATCCGGCTGATCATTATCCATCAGTATAGAGAAATGGCGAATTGAGCTTTGGCCCGGTGCCCCGTCCATGACGACGGCATTATCGTCGGCATGGGTGGGAACGAGGATGCCGGAACCTCCTCCACTCCATCTTGTCTCCTGCGGCCATCATTCGGAATAATGTATACAGCACCCATGACCCCCACCACCTTCACCGCCTCGCTCACCGCCGCCACCCCGCCGCCCAACCTGCCCGCGCCCCTCGAAGCCCTGTGGTGGGACGCGCGCGGCGACTGGACCCGCGCCCACTCCCTCGTCGACGACCTCGAGACCCCCGACGCCATGGCCGTCCACGCCTACCTTCACCGCAAGGAGGGCTCCGACTGGAACGCCGACTACTGGTACCGCCTCGCCGGCTCCGCCCACAAACGCCCCACCCTCGACGCCGAGTGGTCCGCCCTGATGGAAAGCCTTTTAGCACAAGTGTAGCTTCTAGGCTACAATCGAATCCGTGATCGAAGTTCGCGAGACGGAGACCTTTTCAAGCTGGCTGGCAGCTCTCCGCGATGACCGGGCAAGAGCGAAGATCGCCGCACGGATCCGTCGTCTCGCCTTTGGCAATCCCGGCGACGTGAAGCCGGTCGGCGAAGGAGTCAGTGAACTCCGCATCCATCACGGCGCAGGCTATCGCGTGTACTTCGTTCAGCGCGGAACCCTGCTCATCGTGATTCTCTGCGGTGGCGACAAGGATTCGCAGGACAAGGACATCGCCACCGCCAAACGACTCGCCAAGGAGCTTCCATGACCACCGTGAAGACCAAACCCTTCGACCCGGCCGAGTACCTCGACACCCCCGACGCCGTCGCCGCCTACCTGACCGACGCGCTCGAAACCGGCGACCCCGCCTTCGTCGCCGACGCGCTCGGCGTCATCGCCCGCGCCCGCGGCATGACCGAGGTCGCCCGCGAGGCCGGCGTCTCCCGCGAGAGCCTCTACCGCGCCCTCAGCGCTGAGGGCAACCCCGAGTTCGGCACCGTGATGCGCGTCGCCCAGGCGCTTGGCCTGCGGGTCTCTTTCACCTTGGCTCCCCAAAAAGCCGCTTGACACGGCTGTTAAAATAGACCTGAGAGAAAGGAAGACCGCGCGGCCACGAGCCGGGCTCTTTCGGCCAGCCAAACGGGAGATCCGAAGCTAACTCTCGACTTATGAAGATTTTGCGAGAAAAGGGGTGGGGGGAGGGACAGGGCACAAAGACGCCAGGACCACCCTGATACCGTCTTACCAACGCAAGAAGCGGCTCCTGTCGAGCCTGTGAACCACGTCACAGCGACCGCGGCGCCGTTGCATCTAAACTCTCGGCATGAGAGTCCTCATCCCAGGCGGCTCCGGACAGGTTGGCACGCGGCTCGCGAAGTACTTGTACGCCGCGGGCCATGAGGTCACCGTGCTCTCGCGGGACCCGCAGGAGCACCCCGAGCAGCTGTGGACCACGCTCAAGTGGGACGGCCTCACCGCCGGCCCATGGGCCAGCGAGCTGGACCGCAGCGACGCCGTCATTCACCTCTCCGGCCGCAGCATCAACACCCGCTTCACCCCGGAGAACCGCCGGCAAATACTCGACTCGCGCGTGCTTCCCACGCGGCTGCTGGGCAAGCTCATCGCCGCGTCGCCCACACCGCCGCGAGTTTGGATTAACGCCAGCGCAGTCGTCTACTATCCTGACCCGGCAAACCTGCCGCAGGATGAGTTCACGCCCGCAGGCAGCTCGCCCGCGTTCACCGACTCGGTGACGCAGCAGTGGGAGGCCGCGCTGGCCGAGACGCCGACGCCGCGCACGCGCAAGATCCGCCTGCGCACGTCGCTGATGATGAGCCCCGACGCCGGCGGCGTCTTCGCGCTGCTGAGCAAGCTGGCGCGGCTCGGCCTCGGCGGAACGCAGGGCCCGGGAACGCAGTTCGTCTCCTGGATGCACGACAAGGACTACTGCCGCGCCGTCGAACTGCTGCTCGCGCGGCCGGAGATCGCCGACGCATCCAACGGCATCGTGAACATGTGCGCCCCCGGCCCGCTGCCCAACCGCGAGTTCCAGCGCGATCTGCGCCGCGCATGGAACATGCCGATAGGCCTGCCTGCGTCGACGTGGATGCTGAAGATCGGCACGCGCTTGATGGGCGCCGAGCCGGAGCTGATCCTGATCTCGCGCCGCGTCGTGCCGACGGTGCTGCTCAAGAGTGGATTTGCATTCAGCTTTCCTGAGTGGCCCGCAGCTGCGGCGGACCTGGTCGCGCGCAGCAGAAAAAAGAGCGTGGTCGCAGAGCTAGCGTAGCCGGCGATACCGCACCGAGCTCGCCTCATCGCCCTCGCCGTCATAGGTCATGCCGCAGCGCTCCATCACCTTGATGGACTCCGGCAGCCGCACAAAGGTCTGCGCGCTCACGCTCCGCACGCCGTCGCGCGTAAGCAGCCAGTCCACCAGCGCGCGCACCGCGGAGCTGGCGATGCCGCGGCGCTGAAACTGCGGCAGCGTCGAGTAGCCGATCTCGACGTCGCCCCACTGCTTCGGAAAACCGCCGATCGCGCCCACCAGCGTGCGCGTCAACCCCAGTCCGTCGCACAGCACCACGTAGCGATGCCAGCCCAGCGTCTCCGGAGACCGCTCATACTGCTGCAGAATTAATTGCAGCACATGCGGCTCCCAGTCGAGCGGAGGCCAATCGGCTGTCAGTCTCGCGCCCGTCAGACGCGCGAGATCGCTATATGCGCCGCGCTGCTCTGCCTGCAGCATCTCCGGCGTAATGGCCACCAGCCGCAGACGCCCGGTCTTCAGCTCCGGCACCGCGCTCATCGTGCGTTGAAACATCGCGATCACTCTGCGTCCTCCGCGATCTTGCCGGTCCGCTGCTCGGCCAGCTTATTGTTTCTGTGCTGCGTCTCCGCGAGCTGCTCCAGTTGGCGCCGCCAGTCCAGCTCGTCGACGAACGCGCGCGAAGCTCGCCACTCGTCCTGCACCTTGACGAAGAGTTCCAGAAACACGCGCGTGCCCAGCAGCCCTTCGATCTCCTTGCGAGCCATCGTACCAATCTGCTTCAGCATCGCGCCCTGCTTGCCGATGAGAATCGCCTTCTGCCCGGTCCGCTCGCAGAAGATCGCCGCCGTAATCTTGGTCACGGGAAGCCTTCCGTCCTTGCGCTTCTTTAGACTCTCCGGCTCTTCGTACCGCTCAATCACCACCGCGGTCGCGTACGGAACCTCTTCGCCGGTCAGCAGCAGGATCTTCTCGCGGATGATCTCGGCGGCGAGAAACCGCTCCGGCTGGTCGGTGAGCTGGTCCTTGGGAAAGTAGCGTTGGCCTGCAGGCAGCCGCGCGACGATCTTATCCAGCAGCAGCTCCAGGCCCTCGTGCTTCTTCGCAGAGATGGGAATCACATCCGCGAACTCGTGCAGCGAACTCCAGTGCGCGATCAGCGGCAGCAGCGCCGACTTGGGCAGCGCATCGATCTTGTTCAGCACCAGCAGCACCGGGCAGTCGAGCTTCTTCACCAGTTGCAGCGCAAAGTCGTCCTCGGCCTTGGACATCGCGCGCCGATGTTGTCCCAGCGTCCGCACCTTGCGCGCTTCTGCGAACTCCTCGCTGGTCTGCGGCTTCCGCACCTCCGGCAAGCGGTGCGTCACATCCACCAGGAACACGACGACATCGCGCGTCTCCAGCGCGTCGTGGACCTCCTGCATCATCCGCTTGTCCAGTTGCGTCTCCGGCTTATGTACACCCGGAGTATCCACAAGCACCACCTGCGCCGCCGCGCGTCCGGCATCGCCCTTGGCCTTCTTGCGCACCGGCAGCTCCAGCACTCCCTGGATGCGCGTGCGCGTGGTCTGCGGCTTGTGCGTCACAATCGCGAGCTTCTGCCCCAGCAGCGCGTTCAGCAGCGTCGACTTGCCCGCATTGGGCCTCCCCACAATCGACACAAACCCCGAACGCAACGCCATCCCTCCATTCTGTCACCCTCCGAAGGAATCTGCTCTGTCGGGCCTCACTCCGGCTCACTCGCCGCCATCGCACCGCTCAGCCCCACCCGCACTCGCTCCACCCTACGGTCGGTCGAAGCAATCACCTCCAGCCGCAGCGGACCGTCGTCGACTACCTCGCCGGGCAGCGGAATGTGCCCCGCCATCTCACTCACCAGCCCACCCACGGTGGTCGCCTCGTACTTGCTAAGAAGCTTTGCCAGAACCGGCTCGGCCTCCTCGCTCTCCGGCTCTTCGATTTCCTCCGCATCCTTATCCGTCGAGGGCTCGCTTCGCTCCTCCAGCAACTCCCGCAGCCGGTCCACCTCAAAGCTCCCCGGAACCACCCAGGTCCCCTCGGGTTCCTCCACCGGCGCATCGCCGTCGGTCTCCTCATCGTGCTCATCCTGAATCTCGCCGACGATGGCCTCCAGCAGGTCCTCAATCGTCACCAGCCCGGCGACTCCGCCATACTCGTCGATCACGATGCTCATATGCTGCTTCTGCCGCTGCATCTCGCGCAGAAGCTCATTCACCTTCTTGGTCTCAGGCACGAAGACCGCCGGGCGCTGCAACTGCGCGACGGTCAGCCGCGCGGCGTCCGCGTCCTTTACCGCGAGCAGGTCGCGCGCAAACGCGATCCCGGTAATCTCATCGATCGACTCTCCATAGACCGGCACGCGCGAGAAGTTGTGCGCATTCACCTCGGCGGTAAAGACCTCCAGCGTCGTCTTGCCCGCGACTGCAAACATCTCCGGCCGCGGCGTCATCACCTCGCGCACCACCTTGTCGCCGAACTCCACCACGCTGCGCACCAGCTCGCGGTCCTCTTCGTCGAGTACGCCCTCCTCTTCGCCCGCCTCCAGCAGCGCATCCATCGCCTCACCGGCGTGCTCGGGCTCGGCCATCTCGGGCTCCGCGAGCCCTGCAATCGAGAGCAGCAGGCTGATCATCAGCGTCACCGGCAGCACCAGGTAGAACAGCGCCTGCAGCAGGATCGTAATCTGAGCGATCCACTCGCCCTTGGTCTTGGTAAAGAAGATCTGCGGCAGCAGCCGGTCAAAGACCAGCAGCACCAGTAGCAGCTCAAAGACCGTCCTACCGATCTCCACCAGGCTGTGCTCGAGGAGTCCCTGTAGCCGGATCACCAGCAGAAACGTCAGCGCCACCAGCGCGATCTGCCGCAGTACACTGGCCGACAGCGCCGCCGACTCCCGGCTCAACCGCAGCTTCGGCTCCACCGACTGCTCCCACGCCTCAATGTTCTCGGTGTATTCGCGAGACAGGAACTTGCCCATCTCAAAATAAATGCGGTCCACATACGCCGCCAGTGCCAGCAGGCACAGCAGCAAAGACACGGCCACGCTGAACCCTGTAATCATGCCGCCACCGTCCGTCTTCCTTTGCGAACCTTAGCGACCTTCGCGACCTTTGCGTTTGCCTTACCAGACCGCGCAATCAACCCACTCCGCAGCCCAAACCGTCTCCGTAATGCAGCTTCGCGCTCCGCCATCTCGCCGCCATCGGCCTCGTGGTCCATCCCTGCGAGATGCAGCACTCCATGCAGCAGCAGCACCCGAACCTCATCGCGCAGACTGTGGCCTTGCTCCCGAGCCTGCCGCGCTGCGGTCTCCAGCGATACCGCCAGGTCGCCCGCATGACCACGCGCCATCTTGCCATCCACCGGAAAGCTCAACACATCCGTCGCCTTGTCTTTTCCGCGAAACTCACGATTCAGCCTGCGCAACGTGCGGTCATCGCTGAGTAGCACCGCCACCTCACCGCGCAATCCCGCCGTCGCCTGCGCCGCGCGCAGAAACCGCCCCAGGCCCGCTCGCGAAAGCCCCAGCGCGCTCCACGCATCCAGACCATCGGTCAGCTCGCGCGGCGGTTCTAAGGTGATCATGGATAGTTTGATGCTATCGCAGTCTTTCTGTAAGACGCCTTCAAATAGGCCGGCACCGTTCAGATGCATACCTTTTATGCCGCGCGTTTCTCAATCGCGTCCAGGCGGCCTTCCAGCTTGCCCATGACGACGTAGAACTGATTGAGATCGGATTGCATCGAATTCAAGCGTGCGTCGATGCGCGAAATGTCCGCCTTCAGCTCAGCCTTCAATTCGGCGTTATCCGCCTTCAGCTCAGCCTTCAATTCGGCGTTGTCCGCCTTCAACTCAGCCTTCAAGTCGGACAGTCCCTTGTTGTTCAAGAGAATCCCCGCCAGGATGGTCAAGAAGATCAGGACAAACGGAACGCTCTGCGCGTACATCTCATGGCCTCCAGAGGCAACCGACTCGTTCCCTTAAATATATCCCAAGGCGGCGCTCGCTCCGCGCAATATCACTACCGCTTCCCAGCCCGAACCTTGCCGAAGTGCGTCGCCATTTGCAGCGCCAGCAGCAGCGCACCCGAGCCCACCACGATCCACCCGATCCAACCCCGCGACCGGAAGAAGTGCAGCAGCACCCCTCCCGCCACAAAATTGAAGAACCCCCACAACACGTTCACGACCGGCGACGACTCACCCACACCCGGCGGCTTCGCAAACGGACTCTGAAACGGCGCACCACTGATGCCCTGCACAAAGTGCGGCACCCCATTGGCCAGCAACGCACCGCTCAAAAACTCCAACAGATAGCAGTACCAATGCATCGTTCTAATCCCTAATCCCTACTCCCTATTCCGTGCCCTACTGCGGCTGCAGCGCTCTCTTCGGCGCAGGCTCTTCGGAACCCAGCGGCAGCGGCGAGCCATCCAGCGCCAGCGGCAACTGCTCAGCGGACTTATAGCTGTCATACGCACGCACGATGCGCTGCACCAGGTGGTGCCGCACCACGTCCACATCTTCAAAGTGGCAGAACTGGATGCCCTCCACGCCGTCCAGCACGCGCAGCGCCTCAAACAGCCCGCTCCGCTTCGGATTCGGCAGGTCGATCTGCGTCAGATCGCCGGTAATCACCGCCTTGGAAGCATTGCCCATGCGCGTGAGGAACATCTTCATCTGCTCATTGGTCGTGTTCTGCGCCTCGTCCATGATGATGAACGCATCATTCAGCGTGCGTCCACGCATAAACGCCAGCGGCGCCACCTCAATCACATTCGTCTCCAGCATCTTGTCCACCTTCGCCGGGTCGAGCAGGTCATACAGCGCGTCGTACAGCGGCCGCAGGTACGGATCGACCTTCTCCTGCAAACTGCCGGGCAGAAATCCCAGCCGCTCGCCGGCCTCTACCGCCGGGCGCACCAGGATAATCCGCGACACCTTCTTCGCCAGCAGCGCGCTCACTCCCATCGCGACCGCAAGATACGTCTTGCCAGTACCCGCCGGTCCCAGCCCAAAGACCATGTCATTGGACTCGATGGCCTCCACATACTTGCGCTGATTCGCGCTGCGAGGCTGCACCATGCGCTTCACGCCCGCATTCCGCTGTTTGCCGCTCTCCACCAGCCCGCGCAGCGTCACCGCCGGGTCCGCGATAACCATCTTCAGCAGCGCATTCAGTTCGCCGTTGTGCGGATGCACCCCCACCCGTCGCAGGTGCTCAAAATCCTGAAAGATTCCCTCCACCCGGGCCACCGCCGTGGCCTCGCCCATCACCTGGATCGTGTCGGATCGAAGGTCGATCTGAACGTCCAGCCCATCTTCCATTAGACGAAGGTTCTCGTCGCGCGTGCCGTACAGCGGCTCAATTCCGGGAGTGAGATGCAGCGATTTTTTTACCAAGTAGGGGCCTGACCTCTATCAGGAGAGTGCAAGAGCTGCCGCAAGCGGAGTCTCAGTCTGTTAGATGTTTTGTGGGATTCATCGGTTCCGGGCCGACCGCAGCCTTCAGCCACGCGGTCTGCCGCGAGCTTTGCTGCCATCGGATTGGCGAGGGTTGCCAATAGAATATCGATGTTGGTTGGAAAGTAACCCCCAACCCGCCCACACGTCAAGCGAATATCGTGAGAACGGAACCTCCGCCGCTCCCTCCGCTCTGCTTTGCGCAACTTGGCTCCCTCTGCGAACTTTGCGTCAAGGTCTTTGTGTCGCCTGACGCTCTCGTTGACCCATCCCCCAGAACTCCATAGAATAATGATTGCAGAGGAACCGCTGCACTGCGCTTCAGGTTCAGCACCAGCCTCCTCCAGCATCCCCCTTTCCCAACGGAAAAGAAAAGAGAACCTCGCACCATGGCAAACCACGTCTCCTCGCTCAAGCGCGCCCGTCAGACCCTCACCAAGACGGCCATCAACCGTGCCAACCGCTCCAAGCTCCGCGGCGCCCTCCGCCTCATGCGCGAGGCCCTCGCCGCCGGCGACAAGAAGTCCGTCACCGCCGTCTACCGCACCACCGTCTCGGTGCTCGACAAGAGCGTCCAGAAGGGCGTGCTGCACAAGAACACCGCCAGCCGCTACAAGGGCCGCCTCAACGCCCGCGTCAAGGCCGTCGTTCTCGCCGCTCCCCCCGCCGCCGCCCCCACAAAGAAAACGGCCAAGGCCTAAGCGCCATCCCATCGCAGCACCAGAAGGCCGGCTCACGCCGGCCTTTTGCTTTGCCTTATCTTAATTCGGCGACTACTGCTTCCCCGGCATCTCCGCCTTCTCGCCTGGATTCAGCAGGGTCGGCGGCTTGCGCGGCGAGGTCTGCTCCTGCTCGGCCCCGCTGGCCGTATCGGTGGTCGCCGCCGCCGGAGCGGGCAGCACCGGACTCGGCGCCGGCAGCGTCACTGGCTGCGCGGCAGCTGGAGTCGCGCTTGCCTTCTCGCTCGAATCTGCTCCACGCGTCAGCCGGGTCAGCAACACCGGCCCCGACCCGGGCGGCGGAGCGAACTTCGCCACCTCCGCCATGTCGGCGCGGTCCTGCTTGGTCAGCGGAGGCAGTGTGTACACCGCCAGGTTGGCGCCCTGTGCCACCAACAGCTGGGACCCGTCCTCCGAAAGGTCGAAGTTCTCCGCCGTCTTGTACGCAGGAACGCAGATCACCTTCAGCAGCAGGTCACCGCTCGCATTCTGATAGACCCGCACCTCCTGCCGCGTAACCGGCGCCGCATCCGGCAGCCCCGAGGTCGATATCGCGCCCGTCGACACCGTGGAGTGGCTGAGAGCGAACCTGCCCGCGCCAAACGCATGAACGAAGGTCGGCACACCGTAGTCGCCCAGGGCCTCCTCCCAGGTCTCATGCCCGTCCAGCCCATAGGAGGCGATCTTGATATGGTCATCCCCGCCCAGGCAGGTCATCGCCAGATACTCGCTCGCGCTCAACATCTCCAGCCGCGGTGCGCAACTGCTCAGGAGCGTCCCCAGGTCAACGCCCTTCGCGACAAAGCTGTCAAAGCCAATCGTCCATTGACCGGCTCCGCTCTGCTTCCCCCAGAGATACCCGTCGGCATCCAGCGAGAGGAAGATCGGCTGCGGCGCCAGCGCCTTTCCGGCATTAACTACCTCCATCGGCGAACCGCTCGAGCCCTCCCCATGGATGCGCAAAAAATCCAGCAGCGTCTGCTGGTCAGCGTCCGGCGTCGCATCGCCCATCGCCGGTTGCGGGTGCGGATGAACAGCGGTCTCTTCCGTCACCACGCCGCCATCAGGCGAGACCAGCAGCATCCTCAGCCCTGCTCCGCGACTGGGAAACGGACTCAATCGAAACGGCTCCGCAGTCGTCAGGTTCGCCAGCGGCGCAAATGCATACAGCTGTTGGCCGATTCGCAGCACGAACCGCCCCTTGCCCAGCGCCCATAGGTAGCGCGCATGATCGTGCAGGTGCCACTCGGTGCGCGCCTCAATCTTGCCCGAGGGCAGGTCCACCACCTCGGCCGCGACCAGCCGGTCTTCATCCGTTGGAGGATCGCCCGGCAGCCGCGGAACGAGCTTGCGCAGGTTGAATGTCAGCAGCACATGGCTGTCGTCCAGCGAGTTCACCGTGAGCACCGAGCTGCCGGCATCGAGCGCCGCCTGCGAACTCCCCACGTACCCCAGCGCCTGGAGCGGCAACACGTAGGACGGCGACTGCTTGTGCTCCGCTCCCGCCGCATGCGCCGCCAAAGTCCCCGTCAGCAGGGCGATCAGCATCGCCAGCCCGCGCAGCAGACCCCCGCAGCGCACCCGCTGTGCCGCTCCGTCCGGCGATAGAACCTGTGGAACTCGCATCCCCGACCCCGCGTACACTTACTCTTGCACAGACGGCCTTTCCCCTGCCAGTCGCTCCACGGTCGCGCTTCCATCCCAGCCGACCGGCCGTCCAATTCATACGCCTTTAACCGGAGTTATCCATGCCTGCTCGTATCCGCATCGTCCTAGCCCTCACTCTTCTCGTCGTAACAGCGACCTCCCGCGCGCAGACCCCAGCTCCCGGCACCCCACCGCAGACCCACTACCTTCCCGCGCCCGCCTTTGATACCGCCTCCATCGACCTCAAGGCCGACCCCTGCAATGACTTCTACAAGTACGCCTGCGGCAACTTCGCAGCCAACCACCCCATCCCCGCCGACCAGTCCGGCGTCGACGAGTTCTACGTGCTTTACAACGTCAACACCCAGGAGCTGAACGGCATCCTGCAGAAGTTCTCCGCGCCCTCGCCGGACCGCACTCCCAACGAGCAGAAGATCGGCGACTTCTACTCCGCCTGCATGAACACCCCGCTCATCGAGAAGCAGGACCTCGCGCCCATCCAGCCGCTGCTCGACAAGATTGGCAGCGTCAGGAAGTCCGGTCTTGCCGAGCTAGCCGGCGAGCTGCAGCGCATCGGCGTCAACGCCTTCTTCGGATTCGGCGAGCAGCAGGACTTCAAGGACTCCTCCAAGCAGGTCGCTGCCGTCGACCAGGGCGGACTCGGCCTGCCCGAGCGCGACTACTACACCCGCACCGGCGACAAGGACAAGCAGATTCGCGACCAGTACGTCGCCCACATCACCAAAATGCTGGCCTTCGTCGGCGAGACTCCGCAGCAAGCAACCACCGACGCCGCCAACATCCTCGCCTTCGAAACCCAGCTCGCCAACGCCTCCATGACCGTGACCGCCCGCCGCGATCCGGAGGCCGTCTACCATCCGCAGACCCTCGCCGCTTTTAAGGCCAGCGTCGCCCCGGTCGACGTCGCTCCGTTCCTCGAGGCCATCCACGCGCCCGCTGCGCTCCCCGGCCCGCTCGGTCCTGAC
>Ga0302279_10006288_pt1 | contig 12707 bp, 12 predicted proteins | sample III_Bog_N3_3_FD_194541 | JGI IMG/M metagenome (GOLD analysis project Ga0302279, IMG submission 194541) | Peat permafrost microbial communities from Stordalen Mire near Abisko, Sweden - III_Bog_N3_3 | ecosystem: Environmental > Terrestrial > Soil > Wetlands > Peat | place: Sweden: Abisko...
CGTTGTCGGAGGGGAAAGGGAGCGTTTCACGGGCTTCGGACGCACCGCGCGCCGACGGCCCAGTAGCGATACTCACCCACCGCGCGCTTCAGGTACGCCGCTGGGACCGTCGAGTTGGTCGTGAGCGGGTGGTTGTTGAAGTCGCTCGTGCCGATGAAGTCGTAGTACCAGGTCGTGCCGACTTCGTACGGCGCCGGGAACACGAGCAGGAGACCCATGAGATCCATGTGTCCGTACGGCCCCGCGCCCGTGGGCGAGCGCCCCGGCGGGAGGATCGCCCCCTGGTTGACGTTCGCCGCGACGTACGTCTGACCGGGCGGCGGCGTGGACGGTTCGTACACACGTGACGGGAGCGGGCTGTCGCGCCCCGTGTCGTTCCAGTCGATCGCGTGATCCGTGATGTCGGTGTTGTTCGCCGAGCTCCCCCACGGATACTCGTTCGTCGCGTCCGCGCTGTCGGCGACCGCAGGGTTCGAGGGTCCGCGCCACGCGCGCTGCAGCTCCGGCACCGTAGCGATGCGCCCCCCGTCCCAGATGCAGAACGCCGCGAAGTAATAGAGCGGCGCACAGTTCATCGGCATGCGGTCGTACACCGTGTGATCGAAGAGGTAGTACGAGTCCTCTTCCGGGTAGGTCCCCGGCGGCATCCAGTAGCTGTGGTTGCCGTCCGCCGTGAGGTCGCACCCGTTCACCCCCGTGCCGTCCTGGTCGTACGGCCCGAGCTGCGAGTACGCGCCGGTCGGCAGCGCAAGCCCAGTCGGCATGAACGACGTCCACGCCGCGTTCCAGCCCGCGGGAACCGGGGTCACGTTGACGATGGACTGAAGGTCGCCGTTCGTGGCGTCCATCATCGCGCGGAAGCGGCCGGCGGTGACGAAGTACTTGTCGAGCACCACGGTCTTGCTCGGCTCGGTCGGATCGGAGGAGGACATCGTGATCGGCAGCTCGGCGCAGCAATCATCGTTCTCGGCCCCTGCCGTCCCGGTCGCCCCCGTTCCGCACGTGTAGCCGCCGTCCGCGTACACGCAGCTCCGCTTCGTCGCGCAGACGCCGAGATAGTTGCACCCCTTGCTCGTGCAGTCGGTGCCGAGGACGCACTTCTTCCCTGCCGCGCAGGCGGGAGCGTTCAATCCGCCGCAGTCGATGTCCGTCTCCCCCTCGTTCTGGATGCCGTCGCTCGATGTCGCCGGTAGGCACTTGCCTGCCGGACAATCGAGGCTCGCGCAATCGCTTGCGACCTTGCACGTTCCACCCGGGAGGCATGGCGGCGCGTTCGGCCCACCGCAGTCGACGTCCGTCTCCCCTTCGTTCTGAATCCCGTCGCTCGACGTCGCCGCGAGGCACTTCCCGCCTGTGCAATCGAGGCTCACGCAGTCGCCCGCGACCTTGCACATATCCCCCGTCCCGCACGCCGGTGCGTTCGGGCCCCCACAGTCGACGTCCGTCTCCCCTTCGTTCTGAATCCCGTCGGTCGACGTCGCAGCGAGGCACACACCGCTCGCGCAATCGAGGCTCTCGCAGTCGCTCGCGACCTTGCACGTCCCGCCAGGCATGCACCCGGGAGCATTCGGCCCGCCACAGTCGACGTCCGTCTCCCCTTCGTTCTGGATGCCGTCGGTCGCCGACGCCGCGAGGCACTTCCCGGCCGAGCAATCGAGGCTCACGCAGTCGCTCGCGACCTTGCAGGTCTCCCCCGTCCCGCATGCGGGGGCGGTCGGTCCGCCGCAGCCTACGTCGGTCTCCGTGCTGCACGTTCCCCCGACGCAGTTGTCGCCCGTCGCGCAGTCGGCCGCGACCGAGCAAGACTTGCCAAGCGCGCATGGAGGGCATGACCCGCCGCAATCGACGTCGGTCTCGGTGCCATTTCTTACGCCGTCGGTGCAGCTGGGCGCCGCGTCGTGACCCGAATCCATAGCGCCGGTCGACGGCTGCGAGTCACCCCCCGCGTCTGCCTGGAGCGCGTTCCCGGATTCGCTCCCAGAGTCGGAGGTCGTCTTGTTGCCGCTGTCCTTGTGGCCTGCGTCGGAGGTCGCTCCTCCGTCGTCGTTGCCGCCCGCTTCGCCATTGCTACCGCTGCAACCGACAAGCGCCAGCGCCGCGACACCGAAGATCCAGCCGTAGCTTCGAAGACAGCGCATCATCCAGGCCCTTTCGCAATCGACCGGCACCGGCGCCGCGCGGGGCGGTCCACGCGCGAAGCCCCTCAAGGTAGTTGTACGCCAATGGCGCGGCGTCGTCGCGTCGACATCGACAAGCTCGTGCGTAGGCGATGCCGGCCACCTTGAAATGCGGGTCAGGTCGCGACGAGGTCGAGCGAGCCGCCTCGCATTCGATTCTCGCGACCGAAGATTCAATGCGAACCCCCGAGTCCGCAATGCGAACGCCTGGCACGCATTGCTCGGGCCCTCGCGACGCCCGCTTGGGCGTAGACTCGCTTCATGCGTGTTCGAGCATCGTGTCCGGCCAGGTTAGTCTGCCTCACCCTCGCAGCCGTGGCCTGCAGCTCCTCTTCGTCGTCATCCCACGCCCCGGACGCGTCTACCGCGCATGACGGGGCCACGTCGCACGTCGATGCCAGGACGCCGCCCCACGACGCCGGCCACGACAGCTCGGACACTGGCCCCGAAACGTCGTCGGATGCTGCTTCCGACGCAGGCCCTGCGCCCCCTGCCTCGGTCACCTTCCCGAGCAGCTTCCTCTGGGGCTCGGCCACCGCAGGCTTCCAGGTCGAGAAAGGCGACGACGCCACCGACTGGGCCGCGTGGGTCGCAATGAGCGGGAAGATCCAAAACGGAGACAACCCCGACGTCGCCGGTCCCGACGCACTCGGCCACATTACCCAGGACGTGCAGGACCTCGTGTCGACCGGGCAGACGGCGTACCGCTTCTCGCTCGAGTGGGCGCGCCTCTACCCGACGCTCGCCGACTTCACGGCAGACACCCCCGACGCCACGGCCGTCGCCGCCTACTCGACCCTCCTGACGGCTCTCGTGGCCGCGCACATCACGCCGGTCGTGACGCTCGACCACTACACGCTCCCGGCCTACCTCGAAGACGTGACGCAGCCCGCCCAGCCACAGGGGTGGGAGAACGCGCAGACGACGACCCTCTTCGTCGAGTTCTGCGCGCGCGTGGCGAAGCGCTGGGGCGGCCAGGTCGACTACTGGATCACGCTGAACGAGCCGCTACCGTATGCGGTCGGCGGCTACCTTCAGGGGAGCTTCCCGCCGGGGCTCGTGCTGAACGTCGATCGGACGATCGCCGTCATCAAGGCACTGGCGCTCGCGCACACACAGGCCTACGACGCGATTCACGCGGCCGACACAGTGGACGCCGACGGTGACGGCAAGGCGGCGCTGGTCTCGATCGCGAAGCACCAGCGCACGTTCCACCCGATGGACCCTACGAACGCCGCCGACGTAACTGCCACGGCGCACGTCGAATACCTATGGAACCAGTGGTTCTTCAACGTCATCGTCCTTGGCAACTGGGACGACGATTTCGACGGCAACTACACCGGCCCCAACGACAAGATGAACGACCCCACGCTCAAGGGGCGCGCGGACTTTCTCGGCATCAACTACTACTCGGACACGCTCATCGGCGCCGCGAGCGGCATCGTCATCCCGGCTCCGGTCAACGCGAGCATCGAGCAGGCGCATCTTCCCACGGGGCGCCCGGAATCGGACGTTGGCTGGGACATCTACGCCGAGGGGCTCGGGACCGTCGTCGACGAAGCTCGGACGCTGTGGCCGCTCCCGATTCTCATCACCGAGAACGGCATCGCCGACCACACGGACCAGAATAGGCCGCGGTTCCTTCTCGACCACCTCTTTCAGCTCGGGTGGGCGATGCAGCGCGGCGCAAACGTCATCGGCTACCTGCACTGGGCTTCGATCGACAACTTCGAGTGGGCGAGCGGCTTCTGCCCAAAGTACGGACTCTTCTCGTTCGACCCGACGACCGAGGTGCGCACCCCGAAAGCGAGCGCGATGGAATACGCGACGATCATCGCGGCGCGGAAGGTCACGCTGGCGCAGCTGAACGCCGCCGCACAGTACGAGACGACGACCGCTATGTGCCAGTAACGCGGGCGGTGTGACGGAGGATACGCGCCGCCGCGAACGCAGCGCCGAAACCGTTGTCGATGTTCACCACCGTGACACCGGACGCGCAGCTCGTCAGCATTCCAAGGAGCGCGGCGAGGCCGTGGAACGCGGCGCCGTAGCCGACCGACGTGGGGACCGCGATGATTGGGACCTCGATGAGCCCGCCGACGACGCTCGCGAGCGCCCCCTCCATCCCCGCGAAGACGACGACGACCGCAGCCCCATGGAGCACGTCACGCTTCGACAGCAGGCGATGGATGCCGGCCACGCCGACGTCGAACACGCGCACGATGTCGACCCCCAGCATGCGCAGCGTCTCGGCGCACTCCTCCGCGACCGGCAGGTCGCTCGTGCCGGCGCTGACGAGGGCCACTGGGCGATCGCCGAGCCGCGGAATGGGCGCCTGCTCCAGGGTCGCGGTCCGCGCGAGCGGGTGATGAACGAGCTTGGGGAGCTCGAGCCGAACCGCCTCCGCCTTCGCCGCGTCGATCCGGGTCACCAGCACGTTCTGGCCGGCGCGCGCGAGCTCCCGCGCGATCCCCGCGACCTGCTCGGCGGTCTTCGATTCGCCGAAGATGACCTCCGGCGCCCCCTGGCGAAGCGCGCGATGGTGGTCGACCGTGGCGAAGCCGAGCTCGGAGAAGGGTAAGTCCTTCAAGCGAGCCATGGCGTCGTCGACCGTGGCGTCGCCGCGGGTGAGCTGCTCGAGGAGCTCGCGGAGATGGGCAGGGTCCATGGGGCGTGCACCTTAACATGCGACGCGCCTGGGTCGAGAGTTGTCCTACGCTGCGTCGCTGTGACAGGCACAACCACACGTACACCCCCACGCTCACGGGAAGCTCTCGAAGCCACGCTCCTCTTCTCGTCGCGCGACCAGCCCGGCCTCGTCGCGCGCCTGTCGGGCTTCTTCTACGAGCGTGGCATCAACATCGTCGACGCCACGAACTTCACGGACGTCCACGGCGAGCGGGGGCCTCGGTTCTTCATGCGCCTCGTCGTGGACCTCGGCCCGGACTTCGCGGAACAGCCCGCGCGTGACGCGATGGAGCAGGCGTTTCGCACGATCGTCGGCGCCCCACTCGAAGGCGAGTGGTCGATCGCGTACGGGGACCGCGTCGCCCGCATCGCGCTGATGGTCACGCGCGACCCGACCTGCCTCTATGACCTCGCCCTGCGGCAGCGCCAGGGGGAGCTTCCGTGCGAGATCGCGCTCGTCGTGAGCAATCACCCGCTCCTCGAGGATGCGGCGCGCGCCTTTCAGCTGCCGTTCTTCGTGCTACCGGTCACACCCGAGACGAAGGCGGCGCAGGAGGCCAGTGTCCTCGCGCTCTTTCGCGAGCACCGCGTCGAGCTCGTCGTGCTCGCGCGCTACATGCAGGTCCTGAGCGACTCGTTTCTCCAGGACGCGCCGCCGGTCATCAACATCCACCACGGCTTCTTGCCGGCATTCCAGGGGGCGCGCCCCTACCATCAGGCCCATTCGCGCGGCGTGAAGCTGATCGGCGCGACGGCGCACTACGCGACGAAGGACCTCGACGAGGGGCCGATCATCGAGCAGGACGTGACGCGCATCTCGCACGCGATGGGGCCGGACGAGCTCGTTCGCATCGGGCGGGACGTTGAACGGGTCGTGCTCGCCCGCGCGGTGGGTGCCCACCTCCGGCGCCGCGTGATCGTCGAAGGACGGCGGACGTTCATCCTCTGATGCCTATCGTCCTCGCACTCCTCGCCGGCTTCTTCATCGGCGTCGCCTTCGCGTGGATCGCGCGCGCCGAGCTTGGACGCGTCGACGCTCCGCTCGTGGCTACTCGCCCGTTCAACGTGGTCCTCGGCTTCACCGCGCTCGTCTACGCGCCGCTCGTCGCCTACTTCGTCGGCTTCCACGGCGACTGGATGTACGGGTACGCCATCGCCTGGCATCAGGTCCCCTCGGCCGTCGACCTCGCGCTCGTCATCCTCGCGGCTTGCACGATCCTCCTCGGCATGGCCGCATCGGCGCACGCCGCCCGCGCACGGCGCCTCGCCATCGTCGCGTGGCTCGGAGTCACTCCCGCCGTCGTGTTCGCAGTCGTGCTCGCGCTCGGCGCCTCTCGCCTCTCGGTGAGCGCGACGTACGCGCAGTACCACGGCGGCTTCGGGGTCGTGCCCGTGAGCTCGTCGGCGCTGGGTCGCGGCATCCTGCTCATGGCCGTCGTGCTCATCCTCGGGCTCGCGTGGACCGTGCGGGCACTCCAGCTTGGCGCCAATGACGCCGAACGCGTGCTCGGGAGCTCGGGCCCGATCGACGAATGACGGGAGGTAGTGGTGGCTCTGGCACATGGGCGTCCGATATAAGCGGCGAGCGTGGCTAATCTTGACTCGATCCAGGCGTACGCCGGCTCGTCCGTGATCGTGGCGGTCGCGTGCGCGGCGCTGGTGCACTCGCGCCCGTCGTCCGCGCCCGGCGGCCTGCGAACCATCGCGGGGATGGCGACCCAGGAGTTCTACGTCGCAGCGGCCGAGGCCGAGGTTCAAGCCCGCAAGAAGTCCGAGGGGCGTTTTCGTGGAAGCCCGTGGTCCCAGGACGACGACTTCCACAACAAGGAAGCGAAGTTCATTCGCGCGTACGGCAAGTCTCACAAGCTCCCCATGGGTAGCCTCGTCGACGCGCTCGACCGCGGCACCCGCGAGCACTGGCCATTGCCGGCCGGGGTGGCGCCCGATCTGAAGGTCCTCCCATGCCGTCCGCGCCTGAACTACTGACGCGCACGCCCACGCGCACCGACCGCGTGTACACCGCGATGCGGCACGCTGCGGGCAATCCGTTCATCCGCTCGGGGTGGTTCTCCCTCGTCGCACTCGCGGCGATGTGGAGCGCGCTCGGGACGGCGAACCTTCTCAACATCTACCAGGACGCCCAGCACTTCACGCTCTTCGAGGAGGCGGCGCGCCTCTCGGTCGCGAAGTTCCACCAGCTCCCCTTGTGGGACCCCTACTACTGCGGTGGCATCGCCGGGCTCGGCACGCCGTCGGCGCGCTTCGCGTCGCCGACGTTCCTCATCACGCTGCTCTTCGGCTCGCTCCGCGGCGCGACGCTCACGAGCTTCGTCATGACGGTCGTCGGGCTCGAAGGGACATTCCGTTACGTTCGCGCTCGCGGCGGCGGCACGCTGCCTGCGCTGAGCGTGGCCCCCGTGTTCGCGCTCTCCGGGCTCTTCGCACACGCGACGCTCGTCGCCTGGACCAACTTCTTCAGCTTCGAGCTCGTCCCCTGGGCGCTCCTCGGGATCCGTCTCGCGCTCGGAGGTAGTCGCCGAGGCCTGGTGCTCGGAGCCGGATCGATCGCATGGATGATCGGCTTCGGCGGCACCTACACCGCGCCGCTGACGGCGCTCGCGGCGGCGTTCGAGGCCGCGTGGATGCTCGGCTCTCAGCTGCGGCGGGGCAAGCGCGTCTCGAGTGTGTCGCGGGGGCATAGGCTCGGGCTCGCAGCCCTGATGGGCGTCCTCCTCGTTCTGCTCGCTCTGGGCCTCAGCATGGTTCGCCTCTGGCCCGTCGCGGAAACGCTGGCCGCATCGCCGCGCTTGCTCGGTGGAAAGCCCGGCACGTCCCCCATCTGGGTGTGGCGCTTCCTCTTCGGCGAGCGATCGAACCAGTGGATGAAGGCCGACTTTCTGATCGGGCTCCCGGTGCTTCCGATCGTGATCCTCGGGCTATGGCGAAAGCGTTCGATCGCCCCCGCCGTCAGTATCGCCCTCTTCGTCTGGTTCTCGATGGGCTACGACGTGCGAGCGTCGCTCTTCGCGGTTCTCCGCACCGTTCCGCCGTACACGATGCTGAGGGCGCCTGAGCGCTTCCTCATATTCGTAGCCCTCGGCGCGGCCACGATCGCCGCGCTCGGGATTCGGCGGCTGGAGATCGCAGGGCGAAAGTCCACGCGATTCCTGGTCGGCGCGCTGGTCTGCCACGGGCTGCTCCTCGGCGACGCGGTCGTACTCGCGCGTCTCGGCCAAATTAAGGCCGACGCACGGAAGATCGATCCGACCCCCCCCATCGTCGACCGCGACTTCCGTCAGACGCGGGGCAACCGTTGGATCGCGGCGTACTACCCGTTCATGAGCCGCGGCACGCTCACCTGTTTCGACGACTACGACATCGCGCAGTCGCCACAGCTGCGAGCGGACCTGCCACAGGAGGAGTACCTGAAGGACATGGAAGCCGGGACCGTGTGGCGGAGCCACTGGTCACCGAACCAGCTAGACCTCGAGGTCAAGCTCACGCGGCCTGCACGGGTCTACATCAACCAGAACTGGCACCCAGGTTGGCGTTCGAACGTCGGCGCCGTCGTCTCGGACGACGGACTTCTGGCCGTGGATCTCCCCGAAGGCACGCATGCCCTCACTCTTCGCTTCTGGCCGCGCTCCGCGGTCGGAGGAATGGCCGCGACGCTGCTAGCGCTCGTGGTGGCTGGCTTCATCGTTTGGCGCGCAAGGCAAAGCGATGAGATTACGCTCGGTCGCGACTGGCTCGTCACAGCCGCCCTCACTGCCGCGCCCCTGCTCGTCGTGGCCATCTCGTTCTCGGTCATGCACGAGCCGACGCGACCGCCACCGCCGCTTCTCACGCCGTCAGGGGAGCCGATGATCGTGGACGCTCCTCCCGAGGACACGACCCCGCTCGCGGCCCGCTGGGACAACGGCATCGTGCTCGAGGCAGCGCACGTCGACCTCGAGCCGGCCGACGAGACGCACGGCCCTCTCACGACGGTCGAGCTCGACTGGCGATTCGAGGAAAAAGTCCCGCCCGGCCTCGGAGTGTTCATCCAGCTCGAACGGACGGGCGCCCACATCGGCACCGATCACGTTCTCCTGTCCGGCGCCGTCGTGCCCGAAGCGGCGCCGCTTCACGTCACGGTGCGCGACGTATCGGCGGCGATCACGATGCCGCAGGAGAAGGACGAGAAGACCTGGAAGGTGTACGCCGGGTTCTGGCGCGCTCGGCGCGACATGACGCGAATGAAGGTAATCTCCCGAGGCAACGCGACGGTGAGCGCCGACCGCGTCCTCGTGGGCACCGTGACGGTACCGCCGCAGGGACAGTAAGACAGCGTCTCAGAGCACCTGAAGGCGGCGCGGGCCCGGTCCACGCAGAACGAGCGCGGGGCGCGTCGCACCCGCTTCGGCTTTGGTCAGGGCCGCGACGACGAGACCATGATCGGGGGCGAGCCCGCAGGCCGGGTCGGTCTTCGACGCGTCGCCCGTCAGATGAAAGGCCTGGCAGCGACAGCCACCGTAGTCGACCGCGCGCCGATCGCAGCTCTTGCAGGGTTCGGGCATCCAGGCCTCGCCGCGGAATCGTTCGAAAGCCGGCGAGGCGACCCAGATCGCGGCGAGCGGCCGATCGCGCACCGACTCGAACGTGAGCCCGGTGATGGTATGCGCGGCGTGGCACGGAAGAACGAGGCCATCCGGCGAGATCACGAGGAAGCGGCGAGCCCAGCCATCCATGCAAGGGCGCGGTCGTCCGGCGACATAGTCGGGGAGAACCATCGAGACCTCGACGCGTCCACGGAGCCGCTCCTGCGCCGCCTTCGCGACGCTCCGCGACGCTTCGAGCTGCGTCGCCGTAGGCAGCAGACGATCCCGGTTCTCGAGAGCCCACCCCAGGTATTGCGTATGCGCCAGCTCGATGCGATCGGCGTGAAGGCGTTCGGCGAGCGCGATTATTTCCGGGGTACGGTCGACGTTGTCCGCGTGGAGAACGACGTTGATCGTGAGCGGCAGCGCGAGCTCCCTCACCCACGCCGCCACCGCAAGCTTCGCGTCGAACGCCGACACGCCGGCCATTCGATCCGAAGCCTCCGGGTCCGAGTCTTGAAAGCTGAGCTGCACGTGGTCGAGCCCCGCGGCTTTCAGCGCGACCAGACGCTCCCGCGCGAGAGGAACACCGCTCGTGATGAGGTTCGTGTAGAGGCCGAGCTCTCTCGCGCGCGCCACGAGAGTCTCCAGATCGCGACGCAGGAGTGGCTCGCCGCCGGTGAGGTTCACCCCCATCACGCCGAGCGCTTCGGCCTCCGTGAATACGCGCAACCAGTCGTCGGTCGTCAGCTCCTTGGAGTGCGCCGCGAGGTTCAGTGGGTTCGAGCAGTAGCCACAGCGAAGCGGGCACTTGTACGTAAGCTCCGCCACGAGTGTGTAGGGGCGCGGGCGCGGCTCCATCGACCCTTCTTACTCCGGAGCGTGCTCCACGACGAGCCCGCGTGAGGCGAGCTCGTCCAGGAGAGCCAATACGTCGGCCTCGATCTTCGCAGCGTCGCTCGAAGGTCCGTAGCGCTCGATACAGGCGAGTACGACGCCGCTTGCCGTCCGCGTGCCGTCGCAGAGCTGAACTATCTCGGTCGCCGTGGCGCTCAAAGACAACCCGCGCTCGGGCGAGAGCAACACGTGCTTGCCATCGATCTTGTCCCAGCGAAGCCGGGCCATCGGAGCGACCCTGAGCTTCCTCCGCGCGTCGATTACCACGCCGACGACGGCACCGTGAGAGTGACCCCCGCGCTGACGCTGTCGAGGAGCGCCCAGAGAATCTCACACTTTCGAATGAGCGCGGCCACGCACGCGTCCTGAAGCTCGCGGGTGACAGCACGCTCGGTCACGTACGCGATGGCCTCGTCGGCGTCGCGCCGGGCACGCGGCACGCGCGTCCGGAAATAGTCGAGCGCCTTGTCGTCGACCCATGCGTAGTGCTTCTCCCACGCCGCGATGCGCTTGCTCATGATGTCGGGCGCGAACGACTCCGTCAGCGACGACGCGACAGCCTCGAGCAAGCTGCGCTCCTGTACGAACATCACGTAGGCATCGCACGCGAACCTCACGCCAGGGAGCACCCCGCGCAAGCTCGCCACCTCGTCGCGGTCGAGCCCTACGGCGTCCGCCAGGCGCAGCCAGAGCGAGAGCCCCCCCTCCCCTTCGGTGGTCCCGTCGTGATCGACGATCCGGTGAATCCACTTGCGACGCCACACGGGGTCTTCGCACTTCGAGAGAATGAGCGCGTCTTTGATGGGGATGCGCGTCTGGTAGTAGTAGCGATTCTTCACCCAGTCGCCGAGCTCGCTGCGCGAGAGCTTCCCCTCGTGCATGCGCACGTTGAACGGGTGATGCTCGTGATAGCGGGCCTCACCCACGCGGCTCAGCCGCTCCACGAACGCCGTCGGTGAATCGACGCTCACAGGGTGACTTCCATCCCGTCGGTCGCGACGGTCCAGCCCGCGTCGACGACGGCCTTGCGCTCCGGGGACTCGCTGTCCAAGATCGGGTTCGTGTTGTTGATGTGCATGTAAACCTTGCGCGTCGTGCGCAGATTCGAGAGCGCCGCGAGGCTGCCGTTCTCGCCACCGATGGGCAGATGGGCCATGTCGCGCGCGCGGCTCTTGCCGAGGCCAAGCGCGATGAGCTCGTCGTCGCGCCAGAAGCTCCCGTCGAAGAAGAGCAGGCTCGCCTCGTCCAGCAGAGGCCGCAGACCGACGAGCGACGCCGCAGCCGTGACGTAGGCCGCGACGTGTGGGTTGCCCGATTCACGGACCCACAGGCCGACGTTGTCCTCGGGGCTTGCCGCGAGTGCTCCGTCGAGATGAATCGGGAGCTTCCCCTGCGCCGGACGGGCCGTGATCGACAGACCGCTCGGCTCGCCCGACCTGAGCGTCAGCACGGTCTCCACGCCGAGATCGAGACGCCGGTGCGTGAGCTGCCCCTCGAAGCGCTGGAGGGTCCGCGCGACGGCGTTCCGGTCGACGAGCGAGCGAAAGACGGCGTCAGTCGCGTAGACGACAAGCGGCGTCGACTCGCGAAGAGAGAACAGGCCCAGGCAGTGATCCAGGTCGCCGTTAGTAAGGACAATGCCTGCGATCGGCGACACACGCCCGTTCTGCGGATGAAGGCCCGGAAACGCGGCGATTTGCGCGTGAATGGAGGGGGACGCGTTGAAGATGAACCACGAGCTTCCGTCGTGGCTGACGGCGAGTGAGTCCTCCGTTCGCGGAGTTACGCGAGGCGAGCCCGCGCGCGCGAGCTGGCAGTTGGCGCAGGCACAATTCCACTGCGGAAAGCCGCCGCCGGCCGCAGCTCCTAGAACGCGGATCTTCACGACGGATCGCCCTGAAAGCTCACGCGGTGAGCGTTCGACGTCGAAACACGCCGAGCCTGTCTACTCGGCGGCGACGGGATGCGCGCTCTCGGGAGCGACGAAGGGCACCGTCGGCTCCTGGCCGAAGTCGTCCGGCTGGTACGCGCCGATCTCGGCGTCCATCTTGATTTCGACGAACTCAGGGGTGGTCCAGGGCATGGCGAACGAATCTCCGAAGTGAGTGAGCGGCTACGCAGCTAGGATGGGCCGGGGAACGGGGGTGAGTCAAGGTCAAGAGACGGCCGGCCCGCGGTCGAGCTACGCATCGCGGGCGCTCATTCGGCGGCGACCAGGTCGCGACCGACCGCGTGCTCCAGCTGCACGCGCGCGACGCGTGCCGTCACCCGGGCGTTCAGGAGGTCGAGCCGCGCGCGCGTGAGGTCGGTCTCGGCATCGGTCAGGTTGCTCGAGGTGGCGCGACCGTTGTCGAAGAGCTGCTTC
>Ga0302279_10006298_pt1 | contig 12691 bp, 15 predicted proteins | sample III_Bog_N3_3_FD_194541 | JGI IMG/M metagenome (GOLD analysis project Ga0302279, IMG submission 194541) | Peat permafrost microbial communities from Stordalen Mire near Abisko, Sweden - III_Bog_N3_3 | ecosystem: Environmental > Terrestrial > Soil > Wetlands > Peat | place: Sweden: Abisko...
GTACGATGATAGGCTTACGGAACTTTTGAATACTCCGGAGTGGCCGTCGATTAAGGAAGTACTGCGTTATTATATTGGCAATTTCATTTTCAAGCATTCCGAGACAGAAGGGCGTTGGTGGAATGCTTCGATCCCGGTTTACGAAGGAGTTGTAAGGATAAATATCTATCGTCAGGAAGTCCTGAGCGTCGACTTCCGCAGTTTGAGAAAACGCGTCAGATCGCAAGCATTGGGGAAGATATGGGTCGATGCGCAGTTATTAGAGAAAGCATTGCAAAGGAATCCAAAGCAGTTGGAGCAGTTCAAAGTTCATGAGGGACATCGCGGAAAGAACGTAAGGCAAAAGCAAATCGTATTTCCGCAAGCCTCCGGTGCAGACTTTCTCAAAAATGGATGGTTGTTGCACGCTTCACGATCTTTGAACCTCGATTTAATGCAAGCCGGAATGTTGCAATCCGATTTTCCCAATTCGCACGTTCGAAAATTAGTCGACGCGATATTCGCATATCAACTTGACGAAGCCCAATTCGCCGAGGCGACAGTGATCGAGCGCTTGATCTGGCTGCGCAAGAACCAGTCGAAATTTTCGATCCCGGTCAAGCGCCTTTGGAAGGGCAGATGCGCGGTTACCGACATCGAGGCCGAGAGTATCTTGCAGGCTTGCCATATCAAGCCGTTCAGCGAATCAACTGATATCGAACGTCTCGACGAATACAATGGCATATGCTTATCCGCTAACATCCACAGCGCCTTCGACGCTCATTTGATTGGATTTGCGCCGAGCGGTGAAATTTGTTTCTCTGATCGCCTTTCTCGCGAAGACCGGCGGCGTATGGGATTGGATGGAGTGATGAAGATCGAATTGTTGGATCGACACCGGCCCTACGTCGCGCATAGGTACACTCGATTTGTGGCTGCGAACGCATCCACAGCTTCGAGCGCCAAAAACTCGGAAACGCGTTTATGAACTTCTACGGCGTTTCCCTCGCCTCCCGCCTTCTCCTCGGCACCTCGCAATATCCCTCGCCCGCCATACTGGCCTCCGCCGTGCGCGCCAGCGGAGCCGAGATCGTCACCGTCTCGCTGCGGCGCGAGGCGGCGCGAATCCGCGAGGGCCAGGATTTTTGGCGCCTCGTCCGCGAACTCGGCGTGCGCGTGTTGCCCAACACCGCCGGTTGCCACAGCGTCAAGGAGGCGGTCACCACCGCCGAAATGGCGCGCGAGATTTTCGGCACGGCCTGGATCAAGCTCGAAGTCATCGGCGAGGCCGACACCTTGCAGCCCGACGTCTTTGGCCTGGTCGAAGCCGCGCGCATCCTCGCCGCCGGCGGTTTCGAAGTGTTCCCCTATACGACCGAGGATCTCGTGGTCGCCGAAAAGCTCGTCGAGGCCGGCTGCAAGGTGCTGATGCCCTGGGGCGCGCCGATCGGCTCCGGCAAGGGCCTCAACAATGTGTTCGGCCTGCGCGCGATGCGCGCCCATTTCCCTGAAATCCCGCTCGTGGTCGACGCCGGCATCGGCTTGCCGAGCCACGCCGCCGCGGCGATGGAACTCGGCTACGACGCCGTGCTGCTCAACACCGCCGTCGCCAAGGCCGGCGATCCCGTCGCCATGGCCAGGGCGTTCGCGCTGGCTATTGAAGCGGGACGCACGGCTCTGGCCGCCGGCCCGATGGAGCCGCGCGACATGGCCGCGCCTTCGACCCCCGTACTCGGACGCGCGAATCTCTCATGAGCCTTGACCCGTTTTACCCCATCGTCGACAGTTCGGCCTGGGTCGCGCGCGTCGTGGCCTGCGGCGCCAGGCTCGTGCAATTGCGCATCAAGGATTGCGCCGAACCCGAGGTCGAGCGCGAGGCGCGCGCTTCGCTGGCGATCTGCGAAGCCCAGGGCGCCATTTTGGTCGTCAACGATCATTGGCGCGTCGCATTGTCGATCGGCGCGCCTTATGTGCATCTCGGCCAGGAGGACCTCGAAGAGGCCGACCTCGGCGCCATCCGCTGGGCCGGCGTGAAGCTCGGAATCAGCACCCACGACGAGGCGGAACTGGAGCGCGCGATGCAATTCTCACCGGACTATATTGCGCTCGGGCCGATCTTCCCGACGATTCTGAAGACAATGCGCTTCGGCCCCCAGGGGTTGCAGCGCATCGGCGAGTGGAAAAGCCGGATAGGGGACATTCCGCTCGTCGCCATCGGCGGGCTCAGCGTCGAGCGCGGCCGGCAATGCCTCGCCGCCGGCGCCGACATCGTTTCCGTCGTCACCGACATCACCCTCAACGCCGATCCCGACGGGCGCGCCCGCGAGTGGGTCGCGGCGACGCGCTCATGACCCAACGCCCGATAGCGCTCAGCATCGCCGGGTCGGATTCCAGCGCCGGCGCCGGCGTGCAAGCCGACCTGAAAACCTTTTCCGCGCTCGGCGTCTACGGCGCGACGGCGATCACCGCCATCACCGCGCAGAACACCGTCGGCGTGCGCGCGGTTCACATGGTTCCCGCGCCGCTGGTCGCGGCGCAGATCGACGCCGTGTTCGAGGATTTCGACGTCGTCGCCGTCAAGATCGGCATGCTCGGTGCGCCGGAGATCGCCTTGGCGGTGGCGACCAACCTCGGCGCCCGGCGCGCGTTCGTCGTCTACGATCCCGTGCTGGCGTCGTCGAGCGGCGGCATGCTGGCGCGCGCCGGGCTCATGGAAACGGCCAAGGCGCGCCTGCTTCAGCACGTCGATTGCCTGACGCCGAACCTGAACGAGGCCGGCGCATTCCTGAACGTCGCGCCCGCGCAAGACGAGGACGAAATGCGCGCGCAGGGCGCGGCGCTGCTGAAGCTCGGGGCCCGCGCCGTGCTGATGAAGGGCGGTCATCTCGACGGCGACGCCGTCGACTGGTTGATCACCCCGGAAGGCGCCCAGCGCTTCGCCGCTCCGCGCATCGAATCCGTCCACCTGCATGGCACCGGCTGCACGCTTTCCAGCGCCATCGCCGCCTATGTCACCCTCGGCGAGCCGCTCAATGAGGCGGTGCGTCTGGCCAAGATCTTCGTCCGCGACGCGATCGAAGCGGGCCGCGACGGTCGATTGGGGCAGGGAGCGGGACCGCTGATCCAGATGCCGCTCCGGCAAGGGTGATTTCGCAATGTCCGCGGTGAGATCCGAGCAGGCCGAAGCCTTTCTGCGCGCCCCGCCGCGCGAGGTCAGGCTGTTCCTGCTGCACGGCGAGGCCGAAGGGCTCGTCTGGGAGCGATCGCGGGCGCTGGCCAAGGTTTTGTGCGAACGCGAAGGCGCCGACGCTTCGGTGGTCAGGATCGACGGCGACAAGTTGGTCGCCGATCCCGACGCCTACACTTCGGACCTCTACGGCATCTCGCTGTTCGGCGGCGTCCGCGTGCTGTCGATCAGCGCCGGAAAACGCGATCTGACCGGCGCGCTGCAACCGCTCGCCCAGCAATCGTCGCCGGACGTGATCGTCGTCGTCGAAGCCGGCGCGCTGAAGAAGGATTCGGCGCTGCTCGCTTTGTTCACCCTGAGCCGCTTTGCCGCGACGATCGAATGCGCCGAGGACAGTCCGGCCGACGTAGGCCGATTCGTCGACGAGCAGGCGAGGCAAGCGGGAATCGCCATCTCGCAGGAAGCCCGCGACGCTCTCAGCGTCTTGCTCGGATCCGACCGGCTCAGCAACCGGCACGAACTCGAAAAACTGTTCCTCTATGCGCTGGGCAAGGCTTCGATTGGCATCGAGGATCTGGTCGCCGTGGTCGCTGGAACGGAGTTGTCGCCGCTCGAAGAGCTGTTCGACGACGCGCTCTCGGGCAAACTGAAAACGCCGCGCGACGCGCTCGCCAACTTCGTCGGCGACCCCGCCGATCTGCAAAGCTTCCCCTATCGCCTCGTCTCGCAGCTTCTCGCGCTGCTGATCCTCGGCGAGGACATCGCGCAGGGCCAGAATTTTCAGCAGGCGTTGCGCGAAGTGCAATGGCGGGTGAAATCCTCGCCGATCGCCAGCCTGCAACATCAGACTCAGCGTTGGCGCCCGCCCGCCGTCAAGCGCCTGCTGCCGATCGTCGTCAAGCTGCTGGCGCGCTCGCGACAACACAGCCGCCTGTCGGGCATTCTGATGGAGCGGTTCTTCTGGAACGTGATCACCCAGGCGCGGTGAAGCTGCCTTCCAGCGCCTCCTCGACGAACAGTTCCGGCGCGTCGAAAAATTGTTTGAGCAGGCGAAAATGCCCGGTGTCGCGAACTTGGATAGGCTTCAATTCTCCGCCGTCGATCCCCAGCAGCGTCGCGCCGGGATAGGCCATCAGCACGGGCGAATGCGTCGCCATGATGATCTGGCAGCCGAAGTCGCGCTCCATCCGCCGCAACATCTTCAGGAATACGATCTGCCGTGATGGCGACAGCGCCGATTCTGGCTCGTCGAAGATGAAGAACCCGCGCTGCCGGACTCGCTCCTCGAAGAAGCGCAGAAAACCTTCGCCGTGGGAGTGGGACAAGAAATCGGCTCCCGATCCGGCTTCGTCCAGATAGCGTGCCACCGAAAAGAAGCTCTCGGCGCGAAAGAACCAGCCGCGGGTGATCTTCGGCAACCAACCGGCGCGCAAGGCGGGCGCCAGCCCGACGCCGCTCCTGTCCAAGGCGCGCGAATGATCGACGGGACGATAGCCGTTGCCGCCGCCGGCCTCGTCGAAGCCCGCAAGGGCGGCGATGCCTTCCAGCAGCGTCGATTTTCCGCTGCCGTTTTCGCCGACGATGATCGTCACCGGGGTTTCGAAGGCCAGTTCAAAGTCCCGTTTGGCGAACAGTGGCAGCGTGAAAGGGTATTCGTCCCAATCCGCCACTTTGTCCGGTTCGATCAGGATGCGGCGGAGGTAAGGAGCCGGAAGTTCGGCGGGACGACGGCGCGACATGACGACTCCGCGAAGAGGGAATGTCAGTATATGGCGGCGTTGGTGCGAAAGCGCCGTTTCCGGAGGGCGCAACTAAGTGTAACGGCCAGGCGGCTGGGGCCGTAGCCCGTTGGCCCCTGGATGGCCACGCCTTCGGCTCGCGATGACGAGAATCCCTAACTCAAAATCACTCCACCACTTCGGTCTTTAAAAACTCTTCCAGCCAGTGGATGTCGTATTCGCCGTTCTGGATGTCGGTGTTGCGCACCAGGGTGCGGAACAACGGCAGGGTGGTTTCGACGCCGTCGACGATGAACTCGTCCAGGCTGCGGCGCAGTCGCATCAGCGCTTCCGTGCGGTTGCGGCCGTGGACGATCAGCTTGCCGACCAACGAATCGTAGAAGGGCGGGATGACGTACCCCTGATAGGCGGCGCTGTCGACGCGGACGCCGAGTCCGCCGGGCGGATGGAAATAGGTGATGCGCCCGGGAGACGGCATGAACGTGCGGGCGTGTTCTGCGTTGACGCGGCATTCGATCGCCGCGCCCGAAATGCGCACTTCGTCCTGCGTGATCGTCAGCGGCGAGCCGGCGGCGATCTTGATCTGCTCGTTGACGAGGTCGATGCCTGTTATCATCTCGGTCACGGGATGCTCGACCTGGATGCGCGTGTTCATTTCGATGAAATAGAACTTGCCGTCCTCGTAGAGGAATTCGACCGTGCCGACGCCGATATAGCCGAGTTCGGCCATGGCGCGGGCGACGATGCCGCCGATCTCCTCGCGCTGATCGGGGTTTAGCGCGGGCGAAGGGCCTTCCTCCCAGACCTTCTGATGCCGGCGCTGCAGCGAGCAATCGCGCTCGCCCAGATGAATGGCGCGGCCCTGCCCGTCGCCGAGCACCTGGATTTCGATATGACGCGGCTTTTGCAGATATTTTTCCAGATACACCGCATCGTCGCCGAAAGCCGATTTGGCCTCGGCCTTGGCGGTGGAGATCGCCGAAAGCAGGTCGTCCGCGGTCAGCGCCACCTTCATGCCGCGCCCGCCGCCGCCCGAGGCCGCCTTGACGAGCACGGGATAGCCGATTTCGGCGGCGATCTTCAGCGCTTCCGTTTCGTCGTTGACGGCGCCCTCGGAGCCGGGAACGCAGGGGATGCCGAGCCGCGTCGCCGTGCGCTTGGCTTCGATCTTGTCGCCCATGATCCTGATGTGCTCGGACTTCGGCCCGATGAAGGCGATGCCATGCTCCTCGAGGATTTCGGCGAAGCGGGCGTTTTCGGAGAGAAAGCCATAGCCGGGATGGACCGCGTCGGCGCCGGTGATCTCGCAGGCCGCCAGCAGGGCGGGAATGTTCAGATAGGAATCGCGCGCCGGCGGCGGGCCGATGCACACGCTCTCGTCGGCGAGTTTTACGTGCATGGCCTCTTTGTCCGCGGTCGAATAGACGGCGACGGTCGCTATACCCAGCTCCTTCGCCGCCCGTAGAACGCGGAGAGCGATTTCGCCGCGATTGGCGATCAGGATCTTGTCGAACATGCGGGGAGTCCTTGTTTCGCCCCCTCTGCCCTCCGGGCCTGTCGAGGCCTCGGGAGAGGGTCGGGGGGAGGGGAACGACGTTAACCCTCGGCCGGTCCTTCGCGCCGCCCTCGGTCCAAACCGGGGCCGGCCGTTCGGATCACTCGATGATCATCAGCGCCTGGCCATATTCGACCGGCGAGCCGTTCTCGACCAGGATTTGCGTCACCTTCCCGGCGCGCGGCGCGGAGATTTCGTTGAAGGTCTTCATGGCCTCGACGAGCAGGATCTTGTCGCCGGCCTTCACCGTCGACCCGATCTCGACGAAAGCCTTCGACTCCGGATTCGCCCGCAAATAAGCGGTGCCCACCATCGGCGACTTGACGGCGCCGGGGTGATCGCTCGGCGAAAGCTCGGCGATCGGCGCCACGGCCGCGGCGCCCGGCGCGGCCAGGGGCGTCGGCAGCACGTAGGTCGCGTCGGCGGCCTGCCGATGGCGAGCGACCCGGATCCGCAGCCCTTCGTGTTCGACCTCGATCTCGGAGAGATCGTTGCACGTGGCGATCTTGGCGAGCGCCTCCACCATGGAAATATCAATTCCGCTCGTCGATTGGGACGTCTCGGCGGCGGCGTTCGGTTTCTTGGTCAATTGGCGGGTTCCGCTATTTCGTTTTGCGAACGAACGCTACGAATCCGCGGCTCTATAGCTCGCATGGCCCCGTAAATAAAGGGCGCAACGCGGCACATCCGCAGGCGTGGGGCTCAAATGGGCGCCACGACGCGGACGCGGTCAGGCCGAAGCCATCCAAGCTCCGCAGCTCTCAACCCTCCGCCAAAGCCGCTTCCCGCTCTCTGGCCGCCGGCGTCTCCGCCCTCGCCCAAACCCTAACGTCATGGAACGCCGAGCCGCCGAACGGCGCAACGCTGTCGTCGCCGGTGAGCGTGTTGATGCCCTTGCCGTCGAGAAAATCCCGGTTGTCCCAGAGGCCTTCACTGACGATCAACCCGCGCGCCCCTCCCGGATTGAATTTGACATGCAGGCGCACTTCGCCGCGTGGATTGCCGAGCGTGACGATTTCGCCGTCGGCGACGCCAAGTTCCGCCGCGTCGGCGGGGTGCATCAGCGCTGAGGGCCGCCGCTCGCGGCCACGCGAGGTCGGCGTCTCGTTGAAGCTGGAATTGAGGAAGCCGCGCGCCGGGGATGTGGCGAGCTTGAACGGATGCGCGGCGTTCGCCGTTTCGTTGGCGGCCCAATGGTCGGGCAGGGACGGCGCCTCGCGCCAGCGTCCGACGAGCCCGTCGTTGTCGATGGGCACGTTGGGCCAATCGGCGGCGAAGTGGAACTTGCCGTCCTCGTGGCCGAAGCCGTCGAGGAAATGCGCCTTCTCGAAAGGCGGTTGACAGTCGATCCAGCGCTTGGCCTCGAGTTCGGCGACCGTGCCGCGCCCCGAGGCTTGCAGCGTCCAATCGACGATTTCGCGTGGGCTCATTGCGAAGCCGCGATGCTCGGCGCCGACGAGCTTGGCGAGCGCGGAAATGACCTCGTGGTTGGAGCGGCAGCCCTCGGGCGGCTCGATCGCCTTGGCGGCGAATTGCAGGTTTTGATGCGCGCTGGCGGTATAGATGTCATCGTGCTCCAGGAACATGGTCGCCGGCAGCACGATGTCGGCATGGCGCGCCGTGTCGGTCATGAACTGCTCGTGGACCGCAACGAACAGATCCTCGCGTAAAAATCCCTTGCGGACTTTCTCCTGGTTCGGGGCGACCACCATCGGATTGGTGTTCTGGATGATCATCGCCTTGACCGGCGGACCGCCCTTCAGCGCGTCCCGCTCGCCGGTGAGGATTGCGCCGAGCCTGGACTGGTCGAGCCGGCGCACGCTCGCGTCCAGCGCGTCGAGGCCGGAGATCAGCGTCTTGTCGAGCTTGTAGACGGCGCTCGAGGAATGCAGGGCGCCGCCGCCCTCATGCGCCCAGGCGCCGGTGACGGCGGAAATACACAACGCGGCGTGCATGTTCGTCGCGCCGTTGCGCTGCCGCGAAAAGCCGTAGCCGAGGCGGAAGAAACTGCGCTTGTTGCGGCCGACCAGCGCGGCGAAGGCTTCGATCGCGTCGACGCCGAGGCCGGTGATTTCCGACGCCCATTGCGGCGTGCGGGACCGCAGATGCGCCTCCAGCGCTTCCGGCGCGTCGGTGTAGCGCGCCATGTAATCCCGGTCGGCGTAACCGTCGCGGAAGCACACGTGCATCACCGCGCAGGCGAGCGCGCCATCGGTGCCCGGCCGCAGGATCAGCGCCAGATCGGCCTGCCTCGTCGTGTCGGTCGGGTAGATGTCGATGGCGACGATCTTCGCGCCGTTGATTTTTCGCGCCCGCGTCGCGTGGGTCATCAGGTTGACCTGCGTGGCGACCGCGTTGGTTCCCCAGATGACGACGACGTCGGACTTTTCCATCTCGCGCGGCGAGATCCCCGACATCCGGCCAGTTCCGGCGATGTAGCCGGGCCAGGCGATGCCGGTGCAGATGGTGCCGAAATAGCGGGAATAGCGTTTTACGTGCGTTAGCCGGTCGAGCCCGTCGCGCATGACGAGGCCCATTGTGCCGGCGTAATAATAGGGCCAGACGCTTTCGGCGCCGAACTCGCGCTCGGCCCTCAGGAAAGCGTCGGCAATGCGTTGCAGGGCCTCGTCCCAGGAGATCGGCGCGAATTGGCCCGATCCTTTCGGCCCGTTGCGCAGCAGGGGCAGCGTCAGCCGGTCGGGATGATGGATGCGCTCGGCATAGCGCGCCACCTTCGCGCAGACCACGCCTGCGGTGTAATATTGGTCCGGCGAGCCATGGACACGGCCGATGCGGCTGCCGCCGATCACTTCGACGTCCAGCGCGCACACCGACGGGCAGTCGTGCGGGCAGACCGAGGGCTTTCTGACGAGGTCGAGCGGCGCGTTCATCGGCGGACTCCTTGGCGTCCCATGCTGCCGAATATGGAGGCTCTTGGCAAATGCAACTATAAGTTGTATTTACGCTTCATGCTCACGCGACCTCTAAAACGATTCGCCGGCGCGTTCGCCGCGTTTCTGCTCTCGGGCGCCGCGTCGGCCCGTATCGAGGTTCACTACGCGCCGTCGGAAAATCTCGAGGCGATCGACGTCGACCTCATCGACAAAGCCGAAAGCTCGATCGACATGGCGGCTTACGTGCTCTCCGACGGCGCGGTGATCGACGCGCTGCGCGACGCGGCGGAGCGCGGCGTAACGATCCGGATCTACCTCGACAAAGGCCAGTTCGCCGAGCACGGCCCGCGCCAGGGCGGCGAGATCGAGGCTCTGCTCAGCTATCCCAACGTCTTCGCCCGGGTGAAGGGCAGGGGCGTGCTGATGCACCTGAAGGCCTTTGCGGTCGATGGCGTGATGCTGCGCACCGGCTCCGGCAATTTCTCCCGCTCCGGTCTGTCGGCGCAGGACAACGACGTCGTGCTGGTCGACGATCCCGCCGCCATCCAAGCCTTCGAGAGCAATTTCGACGCCATTTTCGCCCGCGCCACCAATCCGCAGGCCCTGCTGGCGAGGGACAGGGGCGGGCCGAGGTAGGGGTTGCGGCCCGGCGCTCTCATTGGCTAACAAGCCCTCGCGGCCGCCGCGCCGCGCCAACGGGAGCTTGGGCCATGCAGCGACGTCAATTGGGACGCGACGGCGCGTCGATTTCGGCGGTCGGCCTCGGCTGCATGAGTTTCGGCGGCTTCTACGGGCCGGCCGACGAGGCGACGTCGCTGGCGACGCTCGGCGCCGCGCTGGATTACGGCGTCGACCATTGGGACACCGCCGACGTCTATGGCATGGGCCTCAGCGAGACGATCATCGGCAAATTTTTTGCCCAAAACCCGGGCGGGCGCGAGCGCGTGACGCTGGCGACGAAATTTGCGATCCGCCGCATGCCCGATGGTTCGCGCGGGTTCGACAACAGCGCCTCCTACATGGCGACCGCGCTGGAGGCGTCGCTGAAGCGGCTCGGAACCGACCACGTCGACCTCTATTACGTCCACCGCATCGACACTGGGATTCCGATCGAGGACACAATCGGCGCGCTGGCGCGCCACGTCGAAAGCGGCAAGATCCGCGCCATCGGCATCAGCGAAATGGCCCCCGACACGTTGCGCCGCGCCGCCAGCGTGCACCCGATCGCCGCGATCCAGTCGGAATATTCGCTTTGGACGCGCGGCGCCGAAGGCGGGCTGCTGCAGGCCTGCGAGGAGGTCGGCGCGACCTTGGTCGCCTTCTCGCCTGTGGCGCGCGCTTATCTGGCGGGCGTATTGCAGGACGTCGAGACGTTCGCCAAAGGCGATTTCCGCGCCGACAATCCGCGTTTTCTGGGTCTCAACTGGCGGCGCAATCGCGAAAGGCTCGGTCCCTATCTCGATTACGCCCAGGCGCTCGGCGTCGCGCCGGCGACGCTCGCCATCGCCTGGATAATCGCCAAATCGCCGCGCATCGTCCCGATCCCGGGCACCCGCACCGCCGCGCATCTGAAGCAATGCGCCGACGGCGCCGCGCTGGCGTTGACTGAAGCACAACTCGACGATCTCGAGCGCCTCCTGCCCATCGGCTTCGCCGCCGGAGACCGCTACCCCCCGTCGCATTGGATGGGAATCGAGAAATATTGAGGCGGGTTGTCCTGGATTCCGTTCACCGCCTTCAGGCGAAAAAAGGGGTGGCGCGGCGCATCAGTAGTCATAGCGGCACTGGGCGATGAGCAAGCCTTCGGGCGTCGGCCGATAGACGAGCCGATGTTCCTGGGTCAGGCGTCTCGACCACCAGCCCGATAAATCGCCGCGCAAGGGTTCGGGCTTGCCCGTTCCCTGAAACGGGGTACGCGCGCTTTCCTTGATCAGGGCGTTGAGACGCGCGAGCAATTTCGGATCGGCGGCTTGCCAGTGAAGATAGTCTTCCCAGGCGCGCTCGCTAAAAATCAGTTTCACTCGATGAGGGTCTTTTCGACGCCGAGCCCCTCTTCGAGCTCCTTTATCGAGGTCAGAAGGCGCTCGGCGTTGGCGGGGCTACGCAGCAAGTGCTGCGTCTCTTCGTAAGAAGCGAAATCCTCCAAGGAAATCAGCACTGCGGACGGTTTGCCGCGGTCTCGAGTGATGATTACGGGCTCGCGGTCAGCATTGACGCGGTCAATGGCGGCGGCGAGGTTGCGGCGAAGTTCGGAATAGGATGTTACGCGCATGGCGTAATTGTACGCGAATAGGTACGCATGTCAAACCTTGCGTCAGAGACCGCCAGCTTGTTCAACGCGGAGCTTGTCGTCTTCGCGATCCTGACGCCACTCGGCAGCGAGGCGTTGTCCTTGGTCGGCTTGCGACCGCCAAACATCGCGGAAAGGAAACGTTATGACTTCCGATAAACATGCCCCCGGCTTCGTGCCTGGGCGTGGCTTCACCCAAGAGGATTGGGATGAGGCCAGCGATAATCCTGAGATTACGGAGACGCAATGGGCATCGGCGCGACCGTTGACCGATACGCGACCCGAGCTCGAGAGCGCGATGCGCCGGGGTCGTGGCAATCCAAGAACTCCCACGAAGGATTTGGTGTCGCTGCGCCTGGATAAGGAAGTGCTCGCCGCGCTTCGCGGCAGCGGTCCGGGCTGGCAGAAAAGGGCCAACGACATGCTGCGGAAGGGCTTGGGGATCGACATAGATGGTAGTTTGGACGCCTCGCGATGAGGCCAGACACGTCATATCGATGAGGCGCCGCCATGAGCGTGAATCCCAGAAAATCTGCGAGCGCCTGGGTTGATCCGGACGACGGGCCGGAATGGTCGGACGCGATGCTTTCCCGCGCCGAACTCGCGGAGGGGGAAAAGATTCTGCGTCCCGCGACAGGGACACTCAGAGGGCGCGGCCGTCCGCGCGTCGCATCGCCGAAGCGCAAGTCTCCGTTCGACTCGATCAAGATGTACTCGCCGGTCTCAAGAGCACCGGCCCAGGTTGGCAGAACCGAATGAACGAAGCCCTGCGCGAATGGCTGGCGCGGTGGACTGTCCCCCTCGCGTGAGACACGCGCCCGATTCACTGACAGCCCGCTCCACGGCGCTCCGCCCCTCACACATGCTCCGCTCCCTTCACCAGAGGCCCGGCCGCTTTTGGCGCACGAAGGGAGCGTCGGCCTTCACGCCGACGATGTTTCCAACGCACAGGGTCGTCGGCCTGGAGGCCGACGCTCCGGTGGACATGGCGGCAGAGGCGTGGGAATTTGGGGCATGACCGCATCGCGGGAACACAAGGGCTGGTAT
>Ga0302279_10006301_pt1 | contig 12690 bp, 10 predicted proteins | sample III_Bog_N3_3_FD_194541 | JGI IMG/M metagenome (GOLD analysis project Ga0302279, IMG submission 194541) | Peat permafrost microbial communities from Stordalen Mire near Abisko, Sweden - III_Bog_N3_3 | ecosystem: Environmental > Terrestrial > Soil > Wetlands > Peat | place: Sweden: Abisko...
CTTCTCTTCGTAGCCGGGCCCGTCGGGGATGTGGCTCTTGCGGTAGACACCCAGGACCGCGCCACCAGCGTCGACGATGGCGGCGCTGTTGTAGAACGCCTGCCCCGACCGCTCGAAGAACGACACCGGGATGACCACGTCGAGCTCGCGGGCGAGCTCCTGCATGCGCGCGATGGTGGGATGATCGGCGGCCGGCCTCGCGCCGTCGAACAGCTCTTCGCGCTCGGCGCGGCAGAAGTACGGGCCCTCGAAGAGCTCGGACGGGAGAATGATCTGCGCTCCGGCCTTCGCGGCCGCGCGGACGTGGCGGACGACCCGATCGACGTTCTCGGCGAGCGAGCCGCCGAGCGGACACTGGATTGCGGCGACGGCGAACGACGGGGTCATGGCCTAGGCCTTCGGCGAGCCCTTCGGCTCTTGCTGAGTGATGCAGTGGAACGCTCCGCCTCCGAGAAGAATGACGCGCGCGTCCACTCCTGCGGTGCGCCGTCCGGGGAAGAGCTTCGCAATCGCGGCGACGGCCTCGGCATCCCACGGCGAGCCATACGTGGGCACCGCGACGGTCGTGTTGGCGATGTAGAAGTTCACGTAGCTTGCCGGCATGACGTCCCCGTCCGGTGACAGCACGTTGCCTGGCGAAGGGATCCGCACGACCTCCAGCCGACGTCCCCGCGCGTCCGTCATCTGCGAGAGGTCGCGGGCGATGTCCGAGAGCACCCGGGCGTTCGGGTCGTCGGGCCCTCGCGGTTCCATGCACACGACGACGCCAGGCCGCACGAACCGCGCGATGGTGTCGACATGCCCGTCCGTGTGATCGTTGATGAGCCCGTCCCCGAGCCACAGTACCTTCTCGACACCGAGCGCACCCACGAGCGCGCGCGTGATGGCTGCGGTGTCGAGCCCCGGGTTCCGGTTCGGGTTCTCGAGGCACTGGCGCGTCGTGAGGACCGTCCCCTCGCCGTCGACCTCGACCGACCCCCCCTCGAGGACGAACGAGTAGGCGCGCGTGGGGTGCCCGGCGAGCTCGGCCACGCGTGCGGCCACCGCGTCGTCGTGCGGGAGGACGAACTTCTTGCCCCACCCGTTGAAGCCGAAGCGCGCAGCGAGGACCTTGCCGTCCTCACTCGTCAGGAAGACGGGCGCCGTGTCTCGCAGCCAGATGTCCCCGAAGGGGACCCGCCGGAACGTCGCTCCGAGGCCCGACAGGGCACGCTTGGCCTCGTTCTCGCGGTCCTCGTCCGGAACGAGCACCTGGAGCCGTTCGCCCCGGGGCGCGTGGGTCGTGGGATCCGGATCCGCCAGGACCGCGCACATCGCGGTGAAGGACGACTGGGCATCGGCGAGGTTGTCCAGCCAGAGGTCGGCGGCGCTGGGCCAGGCAACCCACGTTGCGGCGTGCGGGGTCCATTCTGCAGGCTGACGAAAGGTCGACACGGCGGCCAGATACCACGCGGCCTACTCCACGGCGAGCATCCGAACGCTCCTGGCGGGGACGGTCACCTCGAACGACCCCAGGACGCGGGTCATTCGCGACTCGAGTGGGACGCCCTGTCCGCCGGGGGGCTGGAGCACATCGACGAGCGTCTCGGCTCCGGGTAACGCCACGCGCACGACGTGCAAGCTCTTGCTGGGGTTCATGACGAAGGCAACCTTCGGCTTGCCTTCCTGGTCCTCGTGAACCGCGACGTACGACTCGATGCCGTCGACGGGGTACGTCGGGAGCCCGAGCTCGAGAATTCGTTCGGCGACCAGCGCATCCGCGCGCGAAGCATCCAGCAGAGGCTCGACCTCCAGGCCTCGTCCGTCGTGGGGCGAGGTGAGCAGCCGCATGGCCCCGTCTCGATCCGGGATGCTCGGGCCGACGGTCACGCGTGCCCCCTCCATTCGTGCCTCGCGTAGCTGGGTGAGCACGGTCCCCTTCACGCCTCCCGCCAGCACCGCGATGACCCACGACGCGCCGCGGAGGCTCTGCTCGAGGCTCTCCCCGCCCGCGTACGCGAACGGGACTCCCCGCGCGAAGAGGGCACGCTCGAAAGCACGCAGGTACGCCTCGCCGAGCGCCGCGGGCGAGATCCCGAGCCCCAGGTCGTCCTCGAGGCAGCTCTCGCGGAACCCGGCGCCGAGCACATTGAACAGCGCGGGGGTGAGCGGACCGAACGCATGCGTCGCGCGGGCGAGACGGCGTAGGCTCCGCGGGATGACGAGGCGAACCGGCGCGCGTCGACGGAGCTCGTGGAAGCGGGTGAGCGTGAGCGCGCGCGTCAGCCGTTCGTAGAAGTCCGCGAAGGGGCGGCGCCGGCCGTGCGGATCGATGGGGGAGCCGATCCACCGGTCGCGCTCGACCGCCATGTACAGGTTGAAGCCGCGGAGACCATAGGCGAGCGCGATCAGCAGCGTGTAGATCGAATCGCCCGTCGAGATGGGCGCGAAGAACGGCGGATATCCTGCCCCGACTTCGGCCCCGTAGGCTGGGGCTCCGGCCCCCTCGCACCGCGAGACGAGCTCGCTCGTTCGTCGGAAGACGACCAGGTGCTCTCCAGGTGTTGCGCGGTTGTAGTAGTCGAGCGCCACCAGATCGATGGCCTCGGCCATGCGTGCCGCGTTGAGGGGCGTCGCCGCCTCCCCCATCGGGAAGTTGTGCATCGTCGGGATCCCGCGGAAGCCTGCCTCCCGGAGCGCGCTCGCGAAGCGCCCCATGGCGTGGGCAAGGAGATGCTCGTGGAACTCCATCCAGTCGAGGTGTCGCGCGAGATCCTTCGCCTCCTTCGCGTCGAAGTACTGCGGCGGAACGACGCGCGAGAAGCTCGCACGTGGGTCATTCCATGCGGCCGAGAGCTCATGGACGCCGGCGTACTTCGACTTCAGGAACGCGCGGAACAGGGCGATGGCGTCGGGGTGGTAGTCCTGGTCGTAGGGCCCGTCGCGGAAGTAAAGCGCCCCCTCGTTGTCGACCTGGAGCAGCACGATGGGCCCCTCCGGGTGGCACATCGCGCCGATGATTTTGCCCAGCGCGTTGAACCACTCGGTCGTCTCTTCGTGGAACGCGTCGCTCGCGTAGCTGGGGACGGGAAACGCCAGCGGCGGGACCGGCAGCATGACCGGATTCCCACGCGGGGTGAGGGCCTGACACGCCTTGTCCCACACGACGCGCTCGGGGACCCCGAACAGCGTCAGCTCGGCGTTGATGTGCGGCCCGGGGCGGAGCACCACCTTGAGCCCCCGCTTGTGCGCCATCGACAGGAATCGCGCGACGTCGAGGCTCGGGTTCGTCTGCCCGAAGTCGAACACCCCGGAGGACACCTCGTGGACTCCCCAGGGGACGTAGACGTCGACCAGCCGAAGACCCAGCGAGACGATGGCGTCGAGGCCCGCCGCCCACTCCTCGGGTGGGTGGCGCCAGTAGTGCATCGCGCCGGCATAGAGCGGGAGGATCTCTCCCCCGCCGAGATCGAGACCGCGAGGGTCGAGCCGGACGCGGGGAGGGGGAGTCGTCTCGGGTTTGGGGTGGACGACGTCGTCCATCGATCACATCACTTCGGGGAGCGCGCGCTGTAGGAGGGCCAGAAGCTCGACGAAATCTTCCCCCTCGGGTGTGAGGCGCTCGAGCGCGGCCTTCACCTTGCGGAGCGTCGGATCGACATAAGGGAGGAACGACTTGTTTCCTTTGACGCGCTCGATGAACACGAAGCGACCGGCGTCCTTCAGCTTGCGCTGCACCGTGACGAGATCGAACTCGCGCGCGAGGTCGCCGCGGGCGCTGTCGCTGAGGCCTGCGGCCTGCGCGTAGTCTCGCAGCCGGGCGTCGATGAACTGGCGATCGAACTCCTGGTAGCTGTCCTGGAGCAAGGCGACGAGGTCGTACACGCGCGGGCCCATGAGCGCGTCCTGAAAGTCGATCCAGACGAGCCCTTCGCCGACCACCATGAGGTTGCGCGACTGGTAGTCGCGGTGGGTGAAGCCGCGCGGCCAGCTGGCGATGCGGCGTGCGAGCCTCCTCGCGATGAGGTCGAACGCCGTCCGGTCGACCTTGGAAAGCTTCTTCCCGCGCGCATCGAGCCCCCACTCGCGGAAATGCTCGAGCTCCCAGTAGAGGAGCTCCTCGTCGAACGCCCGGCTGCGGATGACGGTGTCGTCGGGCAGCTTGGCCAGCGCGAGCTGCGCGCGCGCGAGATCTCGTGCTGCGGTCGCGTAGAGCGGCGCACGCTGCTCGGGATGGGCAGCGATGCGCTCGGCCAGCGTGTCGTCGCCAAGATCCTCGATCAGCAGCCAGCCCTTCTCGGTGTCCTCGGCGAGAAGCTTGGGGACGCGCACGCCGTGCGATTCGAGGAGATCTCTCACCTCGAGGAAGGGCCAGCGCCGACGCGCCCCGACGTCATGGGTCGACTCCTCGGGTCGATCGCCGTCGGGGACGTACATCCCGATGGCGCTCCCGCCGCCGCGGAGGACGACGCGGAAGTACTTGCGCGTCGAGGCTCCCCCCGGCAGGCCTGTCACCGAGGTCACGTCTTTGCCTGCGCGGCGCGCGAGGGCTGCGAGCTGGGCGGTGTCGGTCACAGCACGCTTGGTTACCACCGGGAGGCGCAGGGAAACAACTGACAGGCGACAGAGCGCCGCTCGTCATTGTAAGGGTGGGCAAGCGTGGCCCCTTCGATCGTCTGCCCCGAAGATGGCTGGCCGCTCGTGCGCGCCGCGACGTCACTCGACGTTTCGCTGCCGGAGTCCATGAACGAGCCTCTCTCCCGCTGGCTCGATCTCCTCGTGACCTGGAACGCGCGCGTGGATCTCACCGCCGCACGCTCGCCCGACGAGCTGGTCGACCTGATGCTCGCGGATGCGCTCGTGCTCTCCCGGTATGTGGCCAAGGGGGCACGCGTCGTGGACATCGGGACGGGGGCCGGGGCTCCGGGCCTGGCGCTCGCGATCGTGCGGCCGGACCTCGAGGTGACGCTCGTCGAGCCGCTGGCCAAGCGCCGCGCGTTCCTGCGAACGGTGCTCGGCACCCTCGGGCTTTCGCGCGTGCACCTCGACGGGGGCAAGGGGGAGCTGGTCGCGAAGCTCCACGGTCACTTCTGGAATGTGGCGCTCGCGCGCGCCACGCTCGCTCCCGCCCCCTGGTTGGCGCTCGCCGACGCCCTCTGCCGCGAGGTCGATGGTTCAGCGTGGGTGTTTCTCGCGAAGGAGCCGAACCCCGAGAACCCTGCGTTCGAGGTCGCCGAGGACGTCGCGTACACGTGGCCGCTGACCGGGGCCGTTCGACGCCTCGTTCGCTATGTCCGACCGGAATCCGCGCGCGGCCTGGGGTAGAGCCGCCCTAGCCACACGATGAGCGACGCGGCCGTGTCGTGCAGGAGCTTTCGCAGCGTGGACTGGTGCTCGCCTGTGTCGATCGGGACATCGAAGGCGATCGTGCCGTCGGCTGCCGGGGTGCCGACGACGCCGTTCTCCTCGAGGAGCTTGCGCATCGGCTCGTTCGACGCGAGCACCTCGCCCCGAAACTTCCGTACGCCTCGCTCCTGGGCCGCGAGCACCAGTGTCATGAGCAGATGACGACCGAGACCTCGCCCCTGGTAGTCATCCACGACGGTCACCGCTGCTTCGGCCACCTCCTTCTCGCCGGGCAAGCGAACGAACCGCGCCACCCCGACCCCCATATCGTCCTTGAGGTCGAGCGAGTCGACCAGCGCGACGACCGCGAAGTGGTCGACTCCGTCCACGACGGTGAGATAGCGGAGAAGCTCGGGGGACAGCTCGGTGATGCCCGAGAAGAACCGGCGATAGCGCGAGTCTGGCGACATCCGGTGAAACTGGCGGAGGATTTCCCCCCCATCGCCAGGCTCCACCGGACGAATCGTCACGCACGTCCCGTCGGACAGGACGTGCCGCTCGCTGAACCCGGGGCCGAAGCGCACGAGCTGCCCATCGCCTCCCGGCCACCACGCGTCAAGAGGAGGGGACGGGCGGACGGATTGTTGGCCCGGACCCCCTGCTCATGCGAGCCGTGGACGATCGCATGAGCGCCCTGTCGTCGACCCGATCCTCACAGAGCTCGGAGCCCGAGCTCGTCGCCCTCCGGAAGCTCGCCGACGAGCTGGCCAAGGGCAAGACCGACCGCCCCACGACGGTCCACCTCCTCGCGGCGATCGCCAAAGGGCCGGGCGTCGCCGCAGAGCTACTGCAGGAGCGCCGCCTCGATGTGACCGTGCTTCTCTCGGCCTCGCGCGTCACGACCGATGACGCCAGCGACGCGGTGAGCCGCGCCGTGCAGCGTGCCCGTGAGCTCGCCGCGCGGAGCGGAAGCACGGCGCCCACGGCCATCCACCTCCTCTTTGCGCTCTGTCAGGACCGCACGTCCGCCGCGCACCGCGCGCTCCAGCAGTGCGGCGCCGACGTCACGAAGCTCCGGACGGCCGCGATGCAGCTCGCGATGGGCATCATGCCTCCGAGGCGTCACCCCCCTGCGACGCGCGCCTCGCTGCCCCCCTCCTCGTCGCCTCAGCCCTCGGCCTCGCCGGCCATTCAGCCCGTCCGCTTCCCGGTCTCGCGTGAGCAGAAAATTGCCCGCCCGATGCCCGCGCCGATCGTGGCGCGTCCGAAGAAGCACAAGCCTGCCGCTCCGGCGCATCGGTCCCCTTCCCCGCGGCAGGAGCCGAAGCCGGCCGCGGTCGCCGAGGTGCCGTTCGAGCGCTTCGCCCTGGATTCGAAGCTCTTTCCTGTGCTCACGCAGCTCGGAAGGAACCTCACCCTCGCGGCGGCCCGCGGGGAGCTCGACCCTGTCGTCGGGCGTGAGGAAGAGGTGGAGCGAACACTCGATGTGCTCGCCAAGCGCCAGTCGAACAGCCCGTGCCTGGTGGGTGCAGCCGGCGTTGGCAAGACCAGCGTCGCGCGCGCGGTCGCGCTGCGTATCGCGTCCGGAGAGAGCTTCCTCGCGCTTGATGATCGCATCGTCATCGAGATCGAACCGTCCGCGCTGCTCTCGGGGACGGGCGCGCGAGGGGCGCTGGCCGAGCGGCTGGCGCAGATTCGCACCGAGACTGCGAAGGCCGAGGGGAAGGTCGTGCTGTTCCTCGACGAGATCCACACCCTGCTCACCGATGGCGGGGACGAAGGGGTCGCCGAGCTGAAGAACGCGCTCGCCAAGGGGGAGATCGTCTGTGTCGCCGCGACCACCGAGGCCGACTACAAGCGCACGGTGATGACCGATCCCGCGCTCGCGCGTCGGTTCACGCCCATCGAGGTCACTGAGCTCGGGGCAGAGGACGCCTTCCTCGCGATCGAGCAGGTGGTCCCCGGCTTCGCGAAGCACCACGGCGTCACGTTCAGCGACGAGGCGCTCGCCGCCAGCATCACCTGGAGCGCGCGTTACCTTCCCGGTCGAGCCCTGCCCGACAAGGCCATCGGCATCCTCGACCTTGCGGGCGCACGTGCACGGCGCCGCGCGCTCTGCACAGTGGGGCCCAGCGAGATCGCCGACGTCGTCAGCGAGATGGCCGGGGTCCCCACAGAGCGTCTTCTCGAGAGCGACGGCGACCGGATGCTGCGGCTCGAGGAGCTTCTCGCCGGGCGCATCGTCGGACACAAGGACGCCCTCAGCCGGATCGCCAAGGTGCTCCGCCGCAACGCGTCCGGGTTCCGCGCCCGCCGCCCCATCGGCTCGTTTCTGCTCCTCGGCCCGACGGGGGTCGGCAAGACCGAGACGGCCAAGGCCATCGCCGAGTGTCTCTTCCACTCGCCCACCGCGATGACGCGGCTCGATCTCTCCGAGTACGCCGAGCCCCACTCCATCGCGCGCCTCGTCGGTGCGCCGCCCGGATACGTCGGGCACGAGGCCGGGGGCCAGCTCACCGAGGCGGTGCAGAAGCGCCCCTATCAGGTCATTCTCCTCGACGAGATCGAGAAGGCTCACCGGGACGTGCTCGAGGCATTTCTCCAGGTGTTCGACGAGGGACGACTCACCGACGGTCGCGGACGCACGGTCGACTTCACCAACACCGTTCTCCTTCTCACGTCGAACCTCGGGGCCGACGCGCGACCGGCCAAGGGGCGCGGGGCGATCGGATTCGGTGGACGACAATCGATCGAGGAGCACGAGCGCGCGGAGGCCGAGAAATCGGCCGAGCGCGTCATCGCGGCCGCGCGGAGCGCGCTACCCCCCGAGCTCTACAACCGCTTCGACGAGGTCATCGCGTTCGCGCCGCTCACCCGCGCGGACGTGCGCGAGGTGGCGCGCCGGATGCTGGCGACACTCGGCGAAGAGCTGGTTCGCTCGCGCGGCGTGCGACTCGACGTCTCGGACGACGCGGTGGAGGCGCTGCTCGACCAGGGCGGCTTCGATGAGGAGCTCGGTGCGCGTCCGATGCGGCGCGCGGTGGGCCGCCTCGTGGAGGCGCAGCTCGCAGAGATGGTGCTTCGCGGCGAGCTCGCCAAGGGTGACGTCGCGACCGTCGAGGTCGAGGACGGACAGATCGTCGTCGACGTGGTGCGCGAGTAGTCACTCCGCGTACATCTTGATGCCCGTCGCCGCGAGGAACGAGAGGCGGTAAGCCTCGTCCCACTGCGGGTGGCGCACCAGTACGTGGCCGTCGGAGAGCAGCGTCTGCTTCCAGTTCCTGCGGGGCGTGCCCGGTCGAAGCAGCTGCTCTTCCACGACCCAGTGTCCGGCCGCGCTGATCCAGTCGCCGAGCCCTTCGATGCGGGTGACGCGCCCCTGGCCGACCGCGCGCTTGAAGACGATCCCCGCGTTGTACTTGCGCGGTGCCACCGCATCGAAAGTGCGCCAGCAGGCGACGCGGGCCCACTCACGGAACAGATCGATGTCCGACGTGTAGTTCATCTGGTCGACCAGGTGCGCCCCGCCGGGCCGACACGCGATCTCGCCGAAGACCGCCTCGCCTTTGGGCGTAAGAAACCACTCCATGTGCGTGAAGCCGTCGCCCATGTGGAGCGCGCGGAGCACATTGCGTCCCAGCTCGACGCCCGGGGCAAGCTTCGGCTGCCCCATCTCGCGCACGGTGATGATGACGGGGCTGATCCACTCGATGCTGCGCATCTCGATCGGCTTGGGGAGGTAGGCCGCGACGTTCTCGTACGCGGGACGGCCGCCGATGCAGACGGTGTCGAAGGTGAACTCTTCGCCCTCGACATACTCTTCGCAGCTCGCCTCGGGGATGCCACGCATCTTGTGGAGCGCGTCGTCGAGCTCGGCCGGGCTGGTCACGCGATAGGTGTCGGCGCTGCCGGCGCCCGCGATGGGCTTCAGGATGAGCGGGAAGCCGATCTCTTCGGCCGCGTCGCGCGTCTCTTTTTCGGTTCGCACCCGACGGGAGCGCGGCACGCGCAGCCCTGCGGCGCGGACTCGCTCCTTCATGAGCTCCTTGTCGCGGAAGCCGCGTACCGTGTCGACGCTCATCCCGGGCATGCCGAGACGCTCGCGGATCTTCGCAGCGAGGATGACGAGCGGCTCCCAGTTGCTGACGACGCGGTCGATCCCCTTGCCGTGCACCCACAGGGCGACCCGCTGAAGCACGTCTTCCTCATCCATGATCCGCGGCACCTTCAGGTATCCGGAAAGCTGACGTCGAACCGCCTCGGGGAGCTGCGCGACCGGCGAGTCCGCGACGCCATAGACCTCGGCCCCGACCTCGATGAGACCGCGGGTGTACTGCACCATCTCGGGAGGATAGGCGGGGGCCAGGAAGACAACGCGCATGAACGGCTACGCTAGCATGCGGCCTCCCCGTGACGGGGCGTTGACAGGGGCCAAGTCTCACGCGAGCGTTCCTCTTTCATGCCTCGTAACGTCGTCTTCGTCGCCCCGTTCCTGACCGAAACCACGATGCGCTTCGTGCGCGCCGTCAAAGGGCTCGAGGACGTGCGGCTCCTCGGCGTCTGCCACTCGCCGCCCAAGGGCAGGTCGGCGCGGGTCTGGGACGACCTCGTGCGGGTCAGCGATGCCATGTCGGGGCGCGACATCATCGATGCCGTCGACGCCCTCCGGCAGCGGCACGGGCCCATCACGCGCATCGTGGGCATCCTCGAGGTGCTCATGGTGCAGATTGCGGCGGCCCGCGCGCACTTCGGGATCAAGGGGACCGGACCCGACGTGGCCGAGCTGTTTCGCGACAAGGCGCTCATGAAGCAGAGGCTGACGGCTTCAGGGCTGCCGGTCGCTAGGAACGCCCTGGTTCACGGCGCGGGCGAGGCCGAGACCTTCGCGCGCGACGTGGGCTTCCCGATTGTGGTCAAGCCGCCCGCCGGGATGGGGGCGAAGGCGACGTTCCGCGTGAACAGCGCCGAGTCGCTCGTGCAGGCGGTGCGGGGCATGGGGGCCAGCCGCGACAACCCGCTCCTCCTCGAAGAGTTCCTCCAGGGGCGTGAGTTCTCGTTCGAGACGCTGACCCTCGGCGGCAAGCCTCGCGAGTGCTCGATCTCCCAGTACCTGCCGACGTGCCTCGAGGTGCTCGAGAACGACTGGATCCAGTGGGTGTGCCTCCTCCCGCGCGAGATCTCGGGCGCTCCGTACGACGCTGCGAAGAAGATCGGCGTGCGCGCCGTCGAGGCGCTGGGGCTCGACGACGGGATGACCCACATGGAATGGTTCGAGCGCACCGATGGCAGCCTCGCGATCGGGGAGATCGCGCAGCGGCCTCCGGGGGCGAACATCACGCGCATGACCGGGCTGGTTCACGGGATCGACCCTTACCGCGCCTGGGCGCGGGCCGTGATCGATGGCGAGCAAGACGCGCCGTGGGAGCGCAAGTGGGCGGCCGGGTGCGCGTTCATCCGCGGCATGGGACGCGGCCGTGTCTCGAGCGTCACAGGGCTTCACGAGATCCACGAGGCGATGTCCCCGTGGATCGCCGAGGCCGACATCCCCGAGCCGGGGACGCCCAAGAAGGACGGCTACGAAGGGGACGGCTACATCATCGTTCGGCACTCGAGCACGCTGGCGGTCAAGGGGATGCTCAAGACGATCCTCGAAACCGTGCGTGTGCACTACGTCTAAGAATGTGCGACCGCCCGTGAAGGCCCCTCGATGACGCGTCCGCGATCGCGTGTGTGGATCGTGCAGGCGGAGGACGGAGCGCGTCTCGCTGACGTCCTCCGGCGTGCCGGCGCGGACGAGGCGGCCGTGCTCGAGGGGCGCGTGTTCGTCGGGCGCAGGCGCGCGCGGTCGGCCGACGACGGGGTCAAGCCGGGCGATGAGCTGACCTTCACCGAGCCAGGCGAGCCGCTCGCGGACGTGGTCATCCTCGCCGAGGAGCATGGGCTCGTCGCCGCAGACAAGGCCGCAGACCTCCCGACGATTCCGGACCATGGAGGATCGGCATCGAGCCTCCTCTCGCGCGTGGCGGCGGCGCTGGGCGTCGCGCCGGAGAGGCTTCACCCCACGTCTCGACTCGATCGCGGAGTGAGCGGCGTCGTGCTGTTCGCGCGCACCGAGGAAGCGGCGACGCGCCTGCGCATGGCGCGCGAGCGAGGAACCTACGTGCGTCGGTACGTGGCGCTGGCCTCGAAGGCTCCCGATCCGCCGCGAGGCGCGTGGGCCGTCCCCATCGGACGCGGGAAGGACCCCCGTCATCGGGCCGCGTTCGGTCGCGACCCGGTCGACGCCGTGTCGCGCTACGCCGTCATCGCCGTGGCGGGAAGCGCGGCGCTCCTCGCCCTCGAGCCGGTCACGGGTCGCACACACCAGCTCCGCGTGCATGCGTCGCACGCGGGGGCGCCGCTCCTGGGGGACCGTACCTACGGCGGGCCGACGCGCCTGACCCTCGCCTCGGGTCGCGTCCTGTCTCTCGACCGCATCGCGCTCCACGCCGCGAGGGTCCGCGTTCCGCGCGCCGACGGAACGGTGCTCGATGTGCGCGCGAGGGTGCCGGAGGAGCTCACCGCGTGGTGGGAAGCGCTGGGCGGAGCCCGCGATGCCTGGGAGAGCGCCGTGGAAGAAGGAGTAAGCTGAAGCCGCAATGCGTCGCCTCCGCTCCGCCATCATCGCCGTCCTCGCGCTGACCATCACCTGGCTCGCGTACGACAACGTCCTCACCGACGTGGACCCGACCAAGGCGCTGTCCGAGGCTGCGGCCTGCAAGATCAAGGACTGCAAGCTGCAGCACGGGATGACGAAGGTCTCGCGTACGCCGTTCGGACAGTGGTTCGAGTGGACGTGGCGCGACGCCACCGTCTCGACGGTCTGCCGGCGCGAGATGTTCGTCTTCGGCGCGATGCGCTGCGCGGTCGAGTAGCTACCGGCCGAGCGCGGCGTTCACGGCCTCGGGCAGCCCGCCCGGCGTGGCGCGAAGAACGACGTAGAGGTGCTCACCGTCGGTCTCGATGGCGCGGACGCCCAGGACTGGCGACAGGACGGCCAGCGCTCGCCGGAACGCGACGTTCTTCTGCAGCGCGGGGACCTTGAGCAGGTCGAGCACGATGCGGTCCCCCGACGCGTCGACGATGGCGGCCGGCCGCTTGGGGAGGACCTTCACGACATTGCCGGGCTTGGAGAGGTCGAGCACCCCCGACTTGATGAGCATGGCGATGGGGGAGTCGGACTCTCCGAGCAGCGCCAGCGCCACCTCGTTCAGGCGGATGCCGACGCGCACCGTGTCCGGGCCGATGAAGATGTCGTCGATGCGGATACTGGCAGACACCCGGAGCGGCGTGCCCATCGCATTGACGCTCGCCGAGAACCGGAGG
>Ga0302279_10006304_pt1 | contig 12687 bp, 12 predicted proteins | sample III_Bog_N3_3_FD_194541 | JGI IMG/M metagenome (GOLD analysis project Ga0302279, IMG submission 194541) | Peat permafrost microbial communities from Stordalen Mire near Abisko, Sweden - III_Bog_N3_3 | ecosystem: Environmental > Terrestrial > Soil > Wetlands > Peat | place: Sweden: Abisko...
GGCGCTGGCGCGGGCTCGTCGTCGAGCTCGGGCATGCGCGTCTCGATCGCATGCACCCGGCGCGGGTCGAAGCGGTCGTTGGCGAGCGCCAGGATGGCGGCGCGCGCCGTGGTTTGCTGGTCGAAGGTACCGACGACGATCTGCCGCATGGCCGTGTCCTTTGTGTTGGGGAGTGAGGCGGTCGCCCTCGAACGGCAAGCGCCGGGCCCGCGCGCGGGCCCGGCCGCGGCCGTCAGGACTTGGGCTCGGCGTCGGTCTTGGCCTTGAGCGACTGCGCCATCTCCAGGTGGTGCTGCAGCGTCGGCAGCGTCTTGGAGGCCCAGGCCTTCACATCCGGATCGGTGCCCTTGTCGACTTCCTTCTGGAACAGCTTGATCGTGTCCTGGTGCGCCTTCACGCCGATCGAGTCGGCGTAGTGCTGGTCGAAGCTGGAGCCCTTGCGCTCGGACAGCAGCTTGATCTCGGTCTTCTTGGTGATCGACGGCGTGTCCGACACCTTCACGCCCTTCTGGTCGGCCAGGCCCTTGAGTTCCGTGCCGGCCTTGCCGTGGTCGTCGACCATCTGCTGCGCGAAGGTCTTGACGTCGGCGTTGGACGACTTCTCCAGGGCGACCTTGCTGCCCTCCACCTCGGCGTTGCCGCCTTCGGCAGCGTCCTTCAGGAACGACTTGTCCTGGCTGGACAGCTTGGCGGTGGACTGCGCGTGCGCACCCACGGATGCGGCCAGCGCGACGGTGGCGGCGGCGATCAAGTTCAGCGGCTTCGATTTCATCTCGAGAACTCCTGTTGGTTGTGATGGCCACCGGGTGTCGATGGCGAGCGGGTCGATCCGGCAATGCCCATGCCCCGACAGCGGCGGGGCTGATCGATAGCTGCCAACATCCGCGGATGACCTCCACCGCCGCCGCCCGCTCGTTCGCCGCTCGTCTCGGGCTCGAGCTGCCGATCGTCCAGGCACCGATGGCCGGCATCCAGGGCACGGCCATGGCCGCGGCGGTGTCCGGCGCCGGCGCGCTCGGGTCGTTGCCAGGTGCGGCGATGTCGCCCCAGGCCTTGCGCGACGCCGCGGGCGAGCTGCGGCGCGGCCGCTGTCTGCCGGTCAACCTCAACTTCTTCTGCCACGCGGTGCCCGTGCCCGACCCCGCGAACGAGGCCGCCTGGCGCGAGGCCTTGCGGCCGTACTACGACGAGCTCGGCCTGCCGTTGTCGGCGATCCAGAGCGGCCCGGGGCGCCTGCCCTTCGGCGAAGAGGCGGTGGCGGTCGTCGAGGAACTGAAGCCCACGGTCGTCAGCTTCCACTTCGGCCTGCCGCCCGCGCCGCTGCTCGAGCGCGTGCGGCGTACCGGCGCGCAGGTGTGGTCGTCCGCGACGACGGTGCTGGAAGCGCAGTGGCTCGCCGCGCAAGGGGTCGACGCGATCATCGCGCAGGGCGTGGAGGCCGGCGGCCATCGCGGCATGTTCCTGCCCGAAGGCCAGCGCTTCGATCTGGACAGCCAGATCCGCACGATGGCCTTGCTGCCGGCGATATTGCAGGCCGTGCGCGTGCCCGTGATCGCGGCGGGCGGCATCGTCGAAGCGGACGGCGTCGCCGCGGCGCTGCGCTTGGGCGCCAGCGCGGCGCAGTTGGGCACGGCGTTCATGCTGTGCGACGAGGCCACGACCAGCGCCGTGCATCGCGCCGCCTTGCAAGGCGATGCGGCGCGCCACACCGCGCTGACCAACGTCTTCACCGGCCGGCCGGCGCGCGGCATCGTCAACCGGCTGATGCGCGAGCTGGGCGCGATCAGCGAGCTCGCGCCGGCGTTCCCGCTGGCCGTCAACGCGCTCGCACCGCTGCGGGCGGCCGCAGAGCAGGCGGGGCGCGGCGACTTCTCGCCGCTGTGGGCCGGGCAGGACGTCAGCGGTTGCCGCGCGGTGCCGTCCGCGCAGCTCGTCCAGGAACTCGCTGCAAGGCTCTGACTACTCGCCCTGCACGAGGCTGAGGAAGGCGCCCGGCAGCAGCTCGCCGGCCGTGGTGACGACCAGGCTGCCGTCCAGTGCGTCGCTCGCCACGGGCGCGTCGGCATCGGCGAACTCGCGGATCACCTGGCGGCATGCGCCGCAGGGCGCGATCGGATGCAGCTTGGCGGCGGTGACGCCGACCGCGAGGATGCGTTTTGCGCCGGCCGCGATCGCCACGCCGATGGCCACGCGTTCGGCGCAGTTGGTCAGCCCGTACGACGCGTTCTCGACGTTGACGCCCAGGTGCACGCGGCCCTGCTCGTCCAGTACGGCCGCGGCGACGCGGAAGTCGGAATAGGGCGCGTGCGCGTTGGGCAGCACGGCCTGCGCGCGCGCGACCAGGTCGGCCAGCCGGTCCGCGCTGATGGGGGTGTTGGCGGCGCTCAGGATGCGAGGCCCGCGCTGCGTACCGCCTGCTCGAAGGACTCGGCCAGTTCCTGCGGCGCCGCGTCCAGCATCGCGCGGGCGTTCGTGAGCAGGCCCAGCGACGCCGCGGTCCGGAAGACGAACTGCACGATCTCGTCGTGGCATTCGGCGCAGGCGGATGGATGCGCGTGGAGTTCAGTCGTCATGCAGCGGTTCTCCCATGTTGGCCAGGGCCAGCGACTGGCGGATCTTCTCGGTCGAGGCCCACAACGTGAAGACCAGCGTCTTCAGCGTCGGGTCGCCCGGAGTCTGCAGCAAGGCGGGAACGCTGTCGAGCCCGTCGATGTTGAGCACGCCCACCACGTCGCGCGCGACCGCGACGTCGTCGCGCGTGACGATGCGGCCGATGGGCAGCGACAGCACCCATTGCAGGCGTGGATTGAGCTTGGCCTGCTCCGGGCCGGGAAGCACGCCGGCAGTCCAGCTCGCGCCGCGGCGGCGGATCGAGAATGGCGTGCCGTCGGTGAATGCGCGGCCGGTGCTGCCGTGGTCCAGCTCCAGCTCGATGTCGTGCTCGGGCGCCCAGGTCATGTTGTCCCAGGCGCCCGGGATCATGCGCAGCGCGCTGGCGCTGGGCACGAAGATGTTCGCCCGCACGAGATCGTCGGCCAGGCCCAGCCGCGCGGCCGCCAGTGCGCGGATCTGCTGCAGCAGCATGCGCACCCGGCGCAGGTGGTCGTCCGGCAGGCGCGGGAACGCGATGAAGCGCGCCCACTGCTCGTAGTTGGCGATGTTGAGCACCTCGCTGTGCCCGCCCGCGATCTGGCGCTCGTGCACGCCGGGGCATGCCGTGGTGAAGCCAACGGCGCCGCTCGCGCCCGCGCGCGGCGCGAGCGGGCCCGCCAGGCGCGAGAACAATTCGGCGGCGCGCACCACCCAGTCGCCGGTGGCGCGCTCGTTGCGCACGGCCTGGATCCAGCGCTTGCGCAGCAGCGTCGAGCCCCACGGGAACTCGCGCGCCACGATGCTGCCGGTCAGCACGACGCGGTCGAAGCGGATGTTGCCGTTCTCGGCCTCGAGCACCTCCAGCGCGAGCCAAGTGCCGAAGCTGTGCGCGATCAGGCTGACGCGCCGGGCGCCGGTGCGGTCCATCAGGTCGCGCAGTTCGCCGCGCAGCCATTGCACGCGGCTGGCGCGCGCCCATGGCATCAGGAACGACAGCACCCCCAAGAAGCCGTAGTCCAGGTGGTACGGGATCAGCCCGTGGCGGGCGAGGTAGGGGGTGATCTGCTTCTGCCACTGTCCGCGAGTGCGGATCCCGTGCAGCGTCACGACGATCTTCAGGGGCACGGCCGTTGTCTCCGCCGCCTCGCGCCGCCCGAAAGATGCCGGACGAAAATGCGAGCCGTAGCCCGCATCTTGGAGAATCACTGGCTCACTGCGTGAGGCGCCCGAAGGCCGCTTCGCGCAGGGCTGCGGCGCTTACTGCGGCGCGGGCACCGGATACGCGGCCGGGTATGCCGTGGGCGTGCTGCTGCCGGTGGTGACGGGCGGCGCGCGCATCACGCGCGTGCGGCCGCCGGTGGTGACCAGGATCACCGGGTCGCCGGCGGCAAAGGTGTCGGGACCCACGCCCTGGACGACCTGGCGGCGGTCGCCGTTCTTGAGCTGCAGCAGGATCTGCACGCCCTGCTGCTGCGTGGCGTCGCGCTCGACTGCATTGCCGACCAGGCCGCCCACGACCGCGCCGGCGACGCCCAGGATGCCGCCCGTGCGGTAGCCGCCCACGTTGGAACCGGCGATGCCGCCGATGACGGCGCCGCTGACGGTGCCCACGCCGGTGTCGCGGCCCTGCAGGGTGACCGGGCTGACCGACAGCACGGTGGCGTCGACCACGGTGGACATGCGCTGCGCGTCGTACGCGCTCACGGTATTGGGGTTGGCCACCACGCAGCCGGTGAGGGAAACGGCGCCGGCGATGGCCGTGATCAGGGTGAGTTGCTTGAACATGAGATTTCTCCGGGGATGACTAGCCAACGCCGGCCACGCGGCCCGCGTTGACAGTCTTCAGATGCCTCCACTCTGCAGCAAAGCAATTGCCCGAGGTGGCCGCAGTGGGTAAAGAAATGTGCCCTGGCGCGTTCCGAAAGCTTGGCTTCAGCCGTGCAGCCGGCTGCTGCGCGGCACGCTGGCCAGCAGGAACTCCATCTGGTCGGCCAGGATGCGGCGGCCGCGCAGGATCATGTCCTCGTGCAGGCTGGGCACGTAGGGCAGGTACATCAGGCTCATGTGCGCCTCTTCAGGCAGCCGGTTTCCCTTGCGCCCGTTGCAGCCGCGGCAGGCGGTGATGCAGTTCATCCAGGTGTCCAGGCCGCGGCGCGACACCGGGATGATGTGCTCGCGCGTCAATTCGTCGCCGGCGAAACGGCCGGCGCAGTAGGCGCAGACGTGGCGATCGCGTGCGAACAGCTTGCCGTTGGTCAGCGCAGGCGTCTGGCGCCAGGCGCGCGACGGGATGGCGCCGCGCACCGCGATGATGGAGTGAACCTCGATGCGCGATTGCTTGCCGGTGGCGCGCTGCATGCCGCCGCGCATCACATGGCATGGGTCGCCCAGCGTCCACGCCACGGCGTCGCACGCATAGAGGACGGCGGCCTCCTTGACCGTCATCCAGGCTTGCGGCCTTCCCGACACGTCCAGCTGCAGAACATCCATTTCCGGGGCGCTCCTTCGTCCCAGAGCATACAACTACTGGATGAAACCTCAACTCCGCGCCTCGAGGGCGTGTTGCAGGCGTGCCATCGCGCTCGGCCGGTCACACGGATGACGCGGCATTGCGACAGTGCCCCGCGTCTGGCGAGATGGAATCGTACGCCCGTGCTATTGTCTGCGCGGCCGTTCGCAGGGCGGCATCGCTCCGTATCAGGACGTCGGCTCCAAAAAAAGTGGTCGAGAGGCTTGGCGATCGTCCCGTTCCCGTGCAAAAATAGAACGATCGTTCGATTTCTCCATTCAAGCACGGCTGCCGGAGGTCGAAATTGCCACTGTGCTCAACCATGCCGGCCTAGCCGCCGGCGCATGCTCTTGACCGACGCCACCGCCCTTCGCCGCTCGAATCGTCCCCTGCAGAAGGGTTTGCAGACGCGCGCGACGATCATCGAGGCGGCGCTGGGGTTGGCGGCCAACAAGGGCCTGGAAGGGCTGTCCATCGGGCTGCTGGCCGAGACCACCGGCATGAGCAAGTCGGGCGTCTTCGCGCATTTCGGCTCGCGCGAGGAACTGCAGATCTCGGTGATCCGCGACTACCACGTCAAGTTCGAGGAAGAGGTCTTCCTGCCGGCCATCCGCGAGCCGCGCGGGCTGCCGCGCCTGCGCGCGATGTTCGAGCGCTGGGTGCGCCGCGTCTCGTTCGAGATCGATTCGGGCTGCATCTACATCAGCGGCGCCGTCGAGTTCGACGACCGGCCCGGCCCGGTGCGCGACGCGCTCGCCACGATGGTGCAGACCTGGCAGGACGCGCTCAAGCGGGCCATCGCATTGGCGATCGACGAAGGCCACCTGACCGACGAGGCCTCGCCGGAGCAACTGATGTTCGAGATCCACGGCCTGATCCTCGCGCTGCATCACGACGCGCGCTTCCTGCGCAACCCGGGCAGCGTCGAGCGCGCGCGCGTCGGCTTCGAGCGCCTGCTGGCCCGTTCGATTCCCTCCGCGTCCGGCGCCGAGCCGACCGCCGCACCGTCCCGATCGAAAGAGGCGCGCACGCCGCGCCGCTGATCGACGTTCCCGCCGTCCTCCCCTTCGCCACGTCCAGGAGCTTTCGCAATGCCCCAATACAACCCGCCGATCCGCGACATGCAGTTCGTGCTGCACGAAGTCCTGAAGATCGAGGACGAGCTCAAGGAACTGCCGCCGCACGCGGAGGTCGACGTCGACACGATCAACGCGGTGCTCGAGGAAGGCGGCAAGTTCGCGTCCCAGGTGATTTTCCCGCTCAACCTCAGCGGCGACGATGAAGGCTGCCATCTCGACAAGGCCACGCACGAGGTGAGTACCCCCAAGGGTTTCAAGGAAGCCTACGCGACCTTCGTCGAAGGCGGCTGGGCCGCGCTGTCGTGCGATCCCGAATTCGGCGGACAGGGCCTGCCGGTCGCGCTGAACCAGTGCTTCTACGAGATGCTCAACAGCGGCAACCAGGCGTGGACGATGTACCCCGGGCTGTCGCACGGCGCCTATGAGGCGCTCAAGGCGCACGGCACCGCGCAGCAGAAGGCGATGTACCTGCCCAAGCTGACCTCGGGCGAGTGGACCGGCTCGATGTGCCTGACCGAACCGCACTGCGGCACCGACCTGGGCCTGCTGCGCTCCAAGGCCGAGCCGCAGGCCGACGGCACCTACAAGATCACCGGCGCCAAGATCTTCATCTCGGCCGGCGAGCACGACATGGTGTCCAACATCCTGCACCTGGTGCTCGCCCGCCTGCCGGATGCGCCGGCAGGCTCCAAGGGCATCTCGCTGTTCGTGGTGCCCAAGTTCAACGTCAACGCCGACGGCTCGCTTGGCGCGCGCAACCCGGTCTTCTGCGCCGGGCTTGAGCACAAGATGGGCATCCATGCCAATTCCACCTGCCAGATCGTGCTCGAAGGCGCGGTCGGCACGATGGTGGGCGAGCCCAACAAAGGACTGGCCGCGATGTTCGTGATGATGAACGCGGCCCGCCTGGGCGTGGGCGTGCAGTCGCTGGGCCTGACGGAAGTGGCCTACCAGAACGCCGTCGTCTACGCCAAGGATCGCCTCCAGATGCGCGCGTTGTCGGGCCCGAAGGCGCCTGACAAGCCGGCCGACCCGATCATCGTGCACCCGGACGTGCGCAAGATGCTGATGACCGCGCGCGCCTACGCTGAAGGCGGGCGCGCGCTGACGATCTACACCGCCCTGCTGATCGACAAGGAACTGAACCACCCCGACGAAGACGTCCGCAGGGAATGCGCCGACGAGGTCGCGCTGCTGACGCCCATCGTCAAGGCCTTCATCAGCGACAACGGCTGGATCGCCACCTCGCACTGCATGCAGGTGTACGGCGGCCACGGCTTCATCCATGAGTGGGGCATGGAGCAGTACGTGCGCGACGCGCGCATCAACATGATCTACGAAGGCACCAACACGATCCAGTCGCTGGACCTGCTGGGGCGCAAGGTGCTGGCCGACAACGGCGCCAAGTTGAAGAAGTTCGGCAGGAAGGTGGCCGAGTTCGTCGAGGAGGAAGGCATCAGCGAGGCGATGCAGGAGTTCGTCAACCCGCTGGCCGACCTGGGCGACAAGGTCACCAAGCTGACCACCGAGATCGGCATGAAGGCGTTCCAGAACCCCGACGAAGTGGGCGCCGCCGCGGTGGACTACCTGCGCGTGTGCGGTCACCTGGTCTTCGCCTACTTCTTCGCCCGCATGGCCAAGGTGGCCCTGGACAAGAAGGACTCCGGCGACAAGTTCTACCAGGCCAAGCTGACCACGGCGCGCTTCTACTTCGCCAAGCTGCTGCCCGAGACCGCCGGCCTGATCCGCAGCTGCCGCGCGGGCCTGAAGCCGCTGATGGAAATGGACGAGGCGCTGTTCTAAGTGGACACTGCGGGATGGTCAGTCCCGCGCCCGACGCCGCTCCGGACGAATCGGAGCGATCATTGCCGCGCGGCGTGCCGCGTCAAACCTGCCTGGAGACCGACTTGAAAAAAGCAGCAGTTGCCTTCGTGCTGGCCACCGCCAGCGTGCTTGCGATGGCGCAGGCGACGCCGGCCGGCCTGTGGCGGACGATCGACGACGACGGCAAGACCGAGAAGTCGACGGTACGCATCACGGCGGCCAACGGCGTGCTGAGCGGCAAGGTCGAACACATCACCGATCCGGCCAAGGCCGGCGAACTGTGCGCCAAGTGCGACGGCGAACGCAAGGACAAGCCCATCGTCGGCATGACCATCATCGATGGCGCCAGGCAGGACCCGGATGCGGCCGACAAGTGGACCGGCGGCACGATCCTGGATCCGTCCAGCGGCACCACCTACAAGCTGATCCTCAAGGTCGTCGACGGCGGCAAGAAGCTCGAAGTCCGCGGCTACGTCGGCATGCCGATGATCGGCCGCACGCAGACCTGGATCCGCGCCGAATGAACGTTCCCACCGGGGCCTGGCAGCGGCATGCTGCCGTCCGCACCCGTTCACCCTGGAGAGCAACAAAGTGAGTCGATTCCAAGTTCGCAAGGTGGCCGTGCTCGGCGCCGGCGTGATGGGTGCGCAGATCGCCGCCCATCTGGTCAACGTCAAGGTGCCGGTGGTGCTGTTCGACCTGCCCGCCAAGGCCGGGCCCAAGAACGGGATCGTCACCAAGGCGGTCGACGGCCTGAAGAAATTGAAGCCCGCGCCGCTGGGCCTGGCCGACGACGCGGTGCTGATCCAGCAGGCCAACTACGAGGACGACCTCGAGGTGCTGCGCGGCTGCGACCTGATCATCGAGGCCATCGCCGAGCGCATGGACTGGAAGCTGGACCTGTACACCAAGGTCGCGCCGTTCATCGCGCCGCACGCGATCGTCGCGTCCAACACGTCCGGGCTGTCGATCACCAAGCTGTCCGAAGTACTGCCCGAACAGATCAAGCCGCGCTTCTGCGGCATCCACTTCTTCAACCCGCCGCGCTACATGAGCCTGGTGGAGCTGATCCCCACGCCCACCACGCAGCCGCAGATCCTCGACCAGCTCGAAACCTTCGTCACCACTGCGCTCGGCAAGGGCGTGGTGCGCGCCAAGGACACGCCCAACTTCGTGGCCAATCGCGTCGGCATCGCCGGCATGCTGGCGACGATCGTCGAGGCCGAGAAGTTCGGGCTGACGTATGACCTCGTCGACGACCTCACCGGCAAGAAGCTGGGCCGCGCGAGCTCGGGCACGTTCCGCACCGCGGACGTCGTCGGCCTGGACACGATGGCCCACGTCATCAAGACGCTGCAGGACAACCTGCAGGACGATCCGTTCTTCGCCAGCTACGCGACGCCCGCCGTCGTCAGCCGCCTGATCGAGCAGGGCGCGCTGGGCCAGAAGACGGGCGCCGGCTTCTACAAGAAGGTCGGCAAGGACATCCAGCGCCTTGACCCCGCCAGCGGCACCTACGTGGCCGGCGGCGCGAAGGCCGAGGCCATCGTCGACCGCATCCTCAAGAAGCCCGCGGCCGAGCGCCTGAAGCTGCTGCGCGAATCGACCAACCCGCAGGCGCAGTTCCTGTGGGCGATCCTGCGCGACAGCTTCCACTACGCCGCGGTGCACCTGAAGGACATCGCCGACTCCGCTCGCGAGATCGACTTCGCGATGCGCTGGGGCTTCGGCGCCAGGCAGGGCCCGTTCGAGCTGTGGCAGGACGCCGGCTGGAAGCAGGTGGCCGAGTGGATCAAGGAAGACATCGCCGCGGGCAAGGCGCTGGCGACCGAGCCGCTGCCGGCCTGGGTGTTCGATGGCCGCGACGGCGTGCACACCCCTGACGGTTCCTGGAGCGCGTCGCAAGGCAAGTACCTGCCGGCCTCGACGCTGGACGTCTACAAGCGCCAGCCTTTCCCGGAGACCGTGCTGGGCGCCGGCGCGGCCAATCCGCTGAAGTCCGGCACCGAGGAGTTCAAGAACGACGAAGTGCGCGTCTGGACGCTGGACGGCGAGGTGCTGATCGCCAGCATCACCGCCAAGCTGCACCTGATCTCGCCGACGGTGACCGAAGGCCTGCTCAAGGCCGTCGACATCGCCGAGGCCAAGTACAAGGGCCTGGTGATCTGGTCGCCGGACGAGATGTTCTCCGCCGGCGCCAACCTCGAGGCGCTGATGCCCGTCTTCATGAAGATGGGCGCCAAGGGCATCGCGCCGGAGGAAAAGAAGCTGCAGGACATGATGCTGCGCATCCGCTATTCGACGGTGCCGGTCGTCTCGGCGATCCGCGGCATCGCACTCGGCGGCGGCTGCGAGCTGGCCGTGTACTCGTCGGCGCGCGTTGCGGCGATGGAAAGCTACATCGGCCTGGTCGAAGTGGGCGTCGGCCTGGTGCCGGGCGGCGGGGGCCTGGCCTACATCGCGCGCCGCGCGGCCGAGAACGCGGCCAAGGCGCCGGGCACCGACCTGCTGGCTTTCCTGAAGGACGGCGTCGTCGCCGCGGCATCGGCCACGGTGGGCACCAGCGCGCTCGAGTCGCGCAAGCTGGGCTACCTGCTCGACTCCGACATCGTCGTGCCGCACAAGGACGAACTGCTGTACGTCGCCTCGGCGCAGGCCAAGGCGATGTACGAGACGGGGTATCGCCCGCCGGTGCGTCGGCTGATCCCGGTGGCCGGCCGCTCGGGCATCGCCACGATCAAGGCCTCGCTGGTCGGCATGCGCGACGGCGGCTTCATCAGCCAGCACGACTTCCACATCGGCAGCCTGATCGCCGACGTCTGCTGCGGCGGCGAGGTCGATGCCGGCACGCTGGTGACCGAGGAATACCTGATGGCGCTGGAGCGCAAGCACTTCTGCGCGCTGCTCGAGAACCCCAAGTCGCAAGAACGCATCATGGGCATGCTGCAGACCGGCAAGCCCGTGAGAAATTGACCTCCCCGAAGCGCCTGCGGCGCCTCGCTCCGAGGGGGCGCCGCTGGCGGCCCGGCAAAGCCGGTTGCGCGGCGGCCGCTTGGATTGCACCCGTGGATATCGCCGCACCTGCTGTCGAATTTATCGAAAGACGATCATGAGCAAGCAACTCTCCGACGCCTACATCGTCGCCGCCACCCGCGCGCCGATCGGCAAGTCCGGTCGCGGCATGTTCCGCAACACGCGTCCCGACGACCTGCTGGTGGCCGTCATCCAGGCCGCGCTGGCCCAGGTGCCCACGCTCGATCCGAAGGCGATCGAGGACGCGATCGTCGGCTGCGCGATGCCCGAGGGCGAGCAGGGCCTGAACTTCGCGCGCACCGGCGTGCTGCTGGCCGGCCTGCCAAATACGGTGGGGGGTATCACGGTGAATCGCTTCTGCGCGTCCGGCCTGTCGGCGGTGCAGATGGCGGCCGACCGCATCCGCGTCGGCGAAGCCGACGTGATGATCGCCGCCGGCGCCGAGAGCATGAGCATGGTGCCCATGAGCGGCAACAAGCCCTCGTTCAACCCGCACGTGTTCGACAAGGACGAGAACATCGGCATCGCCTACGGCATGGGCCTGACCGCCGAGAAGGTGGCAAGCCAGTGGAAGGTCTCGCGCGAGGCGCAGGACGCGTTCGCGCTGGCCTCGCACCAGAAGGCGATCAAGGCGATTGCCGACGGCCAGTTCAAGGACGAGATCACGCCGGTGGAAGTCTTCACGCGCACGCCGGACCTGGCCACGGGCGAGATCGCCGTCGCGAGCCGCAAGGTCGACACCGACGAGGGCCCGCGGCCCGACACGTCGCTCGAAGGCCTGGCCAAGTTGAAGCCCGTGTTTGCCAACAAGGGCAGCGTCACCGCGGGCAACAGCTCGCAGACCAGCGACGGCGCCGGCTGCCTGATCCTGTGCAGCGAGAAGGCGCTCAAGCAGTTCGGCCTGACGCCGCTGGCGCGCTTCGTGAGCTTCGCGTCCAAGGGCGTGCCGCCCGAGATCATGGGCATCGGCCCGATCGAGGCGATCCCTGCTGCGCTGAAGTCCGCCGGCCTCAATCTCTCGCAGCTGGACTGGATCGAGCTGAACGAGGCCTTCGCCGCGCAGGCGCTGGCCGTGATCGATACCGTCGGACTCGATGCGACGAAGGTCAACCCGATGGGCGGCGCGATCGCCCTGGGCCATCCGCTGGGCGCGACCGGCGCGATTCGCTCGGCCACGGTCGTGCACGCGCTTCGCCGCAACAACCTGAAGTACGGCATGGTCACCATGTGCGTCGGCACGGGCCAGGGCGCGGCAGGAATCTTCGAACGCCTCTGATCAGGCGTTCCCGAACGGCGGCAGGCAGTCGGCGGAATCGATACCCGTGGCTCTTGTCGGCCCTGCCGCCGCTTCACCCCTTCGCGAGAAATCGCAAGCAGACCAACCAGGGTTCAGCCATGGCCATCCGCACCGTCAACACCAACGGCGTCGCCGTCATCGAGATCGCGCGTCCCGAGAAGAAGAACGCGCTGACGCAGGCGATGTACACCGCGATGGCCGAGGCCATCGTCGCCGCCGACGCGGACGCGTCCATCCGCGCGCTGCTGATCACCGGCCAGCCCGGCATCTTCACCTCGGGCAACGACCTCGAGGACTTCATGCAGCGCCCGCCGCAGGGCGAGGACTCGCCGGTGTTCCAGTTCATGAAGGCC
>Ga0302279_10006306_pt1 | contig 12683 bp, 11 predicted proteins | sample III_Bog_N3_3_FD_194541 | JGI IMG/M metagenome (GOLD analysis project Ga0302279, IMG submission 194541) | Peat permafrost microbial communities from Stordalen Mire near Abisko, Sweden - III_Bog_N3_3 | ecosystem: Environmental > Terrestrial > Soil > Wetlands > Peat | place: Sweden: Abisko...
GAAGGAGGGTTTCCCAGACGACTGGCCCTCGCGGCTGCCCAAGTCGGACGCCCCCTCCGGCCGGCTCCTGTCGCCCGAGGACATCGCCTGGGCGGCTGTCTACTTCCTCTCCGAGGAGGCCCGGCTGATCAACGGCTCGGTCCTGGACCTGGAGCAATATCCCTTCCTGGGCCGAAATCCGCCGAAGGCGACGGGGCGCTGATGTCGATGAACGAGGGAGACGCAGTTTCACTGGAGGCGCGCGAGCGCGAAATGGCGGTCCTGCGGCCGCTCGCGGAGCGGTTTCCAAATGTTGACGCCGCGATGGCGGAAATCGCGCGTCTTTCCGCGGTGCTCACGCTGCCGAAGGGGACGATCCACGTCATCAGCGACATCCACGGCGAGGACCAGAAGCTCAGGCACGTGATCAACAACGCCTCCGGGTCGCTCCGGCCCCTGGTCGAGCGGGTCTTCGCCGGCAGGATGGAACCGGCCGCATTCCAGGATTTCCTGACCCTGATCTTCTACCCGAACGAAATGACGCTCAGGCTGGAGAAGGTCCCCCGGACCTCCGAGCAGCTTCGCGGATTCACGCTGGGCACCATGCGCAACCTGATGGAGCTGGTCCGCATCGTGGTGGCGCGCTACAGCCTCAGGCGGGCGATGACGGTATTTCCCGCCGAGTACCGGGAGCTGATGACCGAGATGCTCCACGAGCCGACGACGGAGCGCGGGGGCGAGTTCATGGCGGCCATCGTCGACGAGCTCGTCCGGCGCAACCGGATCTGGGAATTGATCCACGTGACCGTCCGGCTCGTGCGAAACCTGGCGATCTACGAGCTGATCATCGGCGGGGACTGCTGGGACCGGGGACCGCGCGGCGACCGGGTGGTCGACTACCTCCGCCAGCAGCCCAACGTGTCGTTCATCTGGGGGAACCACGACGCGGCGTGGCTCGGCGCGTCGCTGGGACACCCGGCCCTGATCTGCAACGTCCTTCGCATGTCCCTGCGATACCGCCGGCTGGGCCAGGTGGACGAGGGCTACAGCATCCCGTGGACCCCCCTGGAGCAGCTCGCCGCGACCGCTTACCGGGACGACCCGGCTGAAAACTTCAAGCCGCGGGGCTCGGGCACCCGGCCGGACCTGCTGGTGGCGCGGATGCAGAAGGCCGCGGCGATCATGCAGTACAAGCTCGAGGGCCAGGTGATCGCCCGGCACCCGGAATGGGCGCTCGACCACCGGCGGCTGCTCCACCGGGTGAACCTCGCCGCGCGGACGATAGCGGTGGACGGCGTGGACTACCCGCTGAGCGATGCGAGCTTCCCGACGGTGGACCCGGCCGATCCGTACGCCCTCTCGGCCGACGAGCAGACCTGCCTGGATCGCATCCGTCACTCCTTCCTCAACAGCCAGAAGCTGGGGGAGCACATGCGATGGCTCGTCACCCGCGGATCGATGTACCTGGAGCGGGACGACAACCTCATCTTCCACGGCTGCGTCCCGGTGGATGCGAAGGGCGATTTCCTTCCCATGGTGCTCGACGGGAAGCCGTACCGGGGACGGGCCCTGTTCAATGAGATCGAGAAGCTCCTGGTCCGGGTGCCGGAGCGCCCCGTCGAGTCGGACCTCGACCAGCTCTGGTACCTGTGGAGCGGCCCGCTTTCCCCGCTCTTTGGAAAGGACCGGATCACGACCCTGGAGCGCGACTTTATCGCCGATCCCGCGGCGCACCACGAGACGAAGAACCCGTATTTCGCGCTCATCCACGATTCCGCCTTCTGCGACCGGATCATGCGGGAGTTCGGCATCGACACGGGCCGGGGGCTGATCGTCAACGGGCACGTCCCGGTCAAGATCGAGAAGGGCGAGTCGCCCCTGAAGCGCAGCGGCAAGGCGATCACGATCGACGGCGCCTTTTCCGAGGCCTACGGCGACTACGGCTACACCCTGGTGCTTGAGGCGGACCGCACCTTCCTGGCCCTGCACCACAGCTTCGAGTCGGTGGACGCGGCGATCCGGGACGGCGTGGATATCGTCCCCAGTATTTCAATTGTCAGGAAGTGGGACACCCCGCGGCGGATGGCCGACACCGAGCGCGGCATCCGCTTCCGCTGCGAGATCGACCTGCTGGAGCGCCTGATAGCGGCCTACCGGAATAACCACCTGCTGCAGTCCCCGGCGGTTTAGGGGCGCGCCCGGTTCGCCTGTTGCCAAGGTCCCGCCCCGCGCTTTGGCTTCCCCCATGAGCCATACTCCCTCGCCGAACCGCTACTCCCGCCCGGACTTCTACCGCCGGTGCGGCCGCAGCGGGCTGATGCTCCCGATCGTATCCCTGGGCATCTGGCACAACTTCGGCGAGGTGGACGACTTTGAGAACGCGCGCGCGATGGTCCTGCGCGCCTTCGACCTGGGGATCACCCACCTGGACGCGGCGAACACCTACGGGCCGCCGCCCGGCTCGGCGGAGCGAAACCTTGGGAAAATCCTCCGGGGGGACCTCGCGGGACACCGCGACGAGCTCGTGATCGCGACCAAGGCCGGCTGGACCATGTGGCCCGGGCCCTATGGGGACTGGGGATCGCGCAAATACCTCATCGCCAGCCTCGACCAGAGCCTGGGCCGCCTCGGCGTGGACTACGTCGACATCTATTACTCGCACCGTCGCGACCCGAAGACGCCGCTGGAGGAGACAATGGGCGCCCTGTCCCACGCCGTCCGCTCCGGAAAGGCGCTCTATGCCGGAATCTCCATGTATTCGCCGGAGGACACGCTGCGGGCATCGAAGATTCTCAGGGATCTGGGCACTCCCTGCCTGATCCACCAGCCCTGCTACAATATCTTTGACCGGTCCATCGAGGGCGGGCTCCTCGACGTCCTGGGCAGCGAGGGCATCGGCGGGATCGCCTTCTGCCCGCTCGCCCAGGGACTCCTGACGGACCGCTACTTCCAGGGGATTCCGAAAGGCTCGCGGGCGTCCAAGTCCCATAGCTTCCTGCGGCCGGCCCAGGTGACCGACCAGCGGATCGCCCAGGCTCGGCGGCTCGGGGAGATCGCCAAGGCGCGCGGCCAGACGCTCGCGCAGATGGCCCTCGCCTGGGTCATGCGCCAGCCGCAGATGACCTCGGTCCTGATCGGCGCCAGCAGCGCCGCCCAGATCGAGGAGAACGTCGCCGTCCTTAAGAACATGTCCTTCGACGACGCCGAACTCGGCGCGATTGACGCCGCCGTGCGCGGATAAGCGCATGCTCATAATGTAGCCGGGGTCCTAGACCCCGGACCGGCCTCTAGGAGGCCGGCTACAATTTTTTGCGTCGTCCGCAGGACGACCAGTCATAGGGCACGAACCCCAGCTTCAGCGCGGGCGAATTCTTCGCGAGCCTCCACGTCCGCCGGCCCTCGGTCACCCGGGGATCAGCCACGATCGAGTTGCGGTCGTGGCCCAGCTTCCTCCAGGCGGCAAACGAGAGCGACTTTGGCACGCCATCCTTCCGGTTCTTCGGATTGCCGCTTGAGGCGAGCCTTCCCCCCGGGAACCAGATGCAGTTGCCCGCCGCGAAGAGGGCGCCCTTCGATATGTCTCCGGCGTAGCCGCCCGCATAGAGGCGGGCGCTGGGCCCGATGAGGATGTTGGCGAAGAAGCTCGCGCTGAAGGCACCGGGATCGACCCGGTACACCGACACCATGGAATTGGCGCCCCGGGCGAAGATGTTGTTCCGCACGACGTTTTCCCTTCCGTAGTGGATATTGAAGGGCGCGTCCTTCGTGTCGTGGACCAGGTTGTGCTCGACGACCACGTGCGAGGTCCCCTCGTCGAGGTAGACGCCCCAGCCGCCGTAGTCGTGCGACCGGACATGGTGGATGTGGTTGCCGCGCAGGACCGTTCCGGGCTGGACGCCCAGCACGTAGATTCCCCCCATGTCGCTGAGGACGCCCGCGCCGATGTCGTAGATCAGGTTGCCCTCGATCTTGTTGTTCCGCGACACGGTCTCCCGGTAGCCCCAGGTCCAGCCGACGGAGATCGCCGAGTAGCAGGTGTCGTGGATTTTATTGTGCGCGACCGTGCAGTCGAAGGCGTGGCCGATCAGGACGCCGATGCCCTGGTGAAAGACCCGGCCGATGTGGGTGATGTGATTGTCGGTGACGCGAATGTGGCCGGTCCTGCCCTCGATCCGCTCGCCCAGGTCGCTCCCGTGCACCCGGATACCCCCGGCGCCCAGGTCGACCAGCTCGTTCCTCGCGACCTCGCAGTCCCGGCTGCCCTCTCCGATCTCAATGCCGTAGAGCCCGGCGTGCTCGACCGTGCAGTTGACGATGGAGCATTTCCGGGCCGCCCGCAGGCTGACGGCCCCGGGGACGAAGATGGCCGCCTGGGGATTGCCCGCCAACGCCATGTCCAGGCCGAAGGCGCGGTGGTGGGCGGGCATCTGGACCAGGGGCGAGTACCAGTCCGCGTTGCGGAAGGTGAGCCCGTCGAATGAGAGCCCGGTCACGTGCCGGGTTGAGTGGGGGTCGAGCGGCTCGATCGTGTCGTCGAAGAACTCTCCCGAGGCCTGCACGAAGGCAAGGGTGCGCGGTGCGTCGATCGCGGTATTCTCCGGGGTCTCGCCGGGGCGGGGCAGGTAATAGAGCCTGCCGGTCTCCCGGTTGAGGTACCACTCGCCGGGCTCGGTCAGGGCCTCGAAGAGGTTGTCGATGTAGTAGCGGGCGTAGACGCGGTTCCCAAAAACGAACTCGTGTGCCTCGTAGAGGACGAAGGACGAGCGCCGCGCGAAGCTCAGCCAGCCGGTCCGCGGGTTGAGCTGGGGGCGCGGCAGCCGCTCCTCGATCCAGTAGTGCAGGAGGACCGCCTCGGCGTCGTTGAGCGAAGGCCAATTATGGATGTCCCCGGCCGCCGGCTTGAAGGTGTCGCTTCCCGCGAAGAGGTCGGTCCTCTCGGGATTCCTGATCTCGCTGATTCGGAACACGTTTTTGACCCCCTTTGTGTCCGGTGAGAATTTCGGCAGCCGGGCGCGCGGCGCGCGACGCCCGTTCACAAAGAGCGAGCGGAAGTACCAGCTTCCCGCCGCGACCTCGGGAAGGTCCACGGTCCACTCCACCCGTCCATTTCGGACTCCGACCTTCCAGCCGGTGATCCGCTCTCCACCGTCGAATACGGGCCGGGCGCGGGGCGCCGCGGCATAGCGCGTCTCCGAGTCGGCGGGCCCGAACGCAACGGGGGCGCGAAGAGGATAGCGGCCCGCATGGACCAGGACGGTGGCCGCGCCGTCGACTTTTCCGGCCGCCCGGAGCTTGCGGATATTGTCCCGGGCGCCCCCAAGCGTGGCCCAGGGGCGTTCAAGGGAACCGGAGGCCGTGTCGCGGCCGGAAGGAGAGAGGTGAAAGGGCGTCATGGGCGGAGAAACAATCCAAGCCGGGCTCGCGCATCATGGCGAAGCCAAAACCTCCATTGTCTTGTTGCAACTTCGGCACAGCGGCATCCCATGTTTTATCCATGAACAAGATCAAACTAGGTTCCCAGGGGGCTATTGTTTCCCAGATCGGGCTTGGCTGCATGGGCATGAGCGAATTCTACGGGGAGCGGAACGACGCGGAGTCCGCGGCGACGATCCTCCGGGCGCTGGACATCGGGATCAACTTTCTGGACACGGCCGACGCGTACGGGATCGGGGACAACGAGGAGCTCGTGGGGCGCGTGATCCGCCCGCGCCGATCCGAGGTCTTTCTTGCGACCAAGTTTGCGAACGTCCGGAGGAAGGAGGACCCGGCCAACTGGACGATCAGCGGCCGGCCCGAATACGTGGCTTCGGCCTGCGAGGCCTCGCTGAAGCGTCTCGGCGTGGACTGCATCGATCTCTACTACCAGCACCGCGTCGATCCGCAGACCCCGATCGAGGAGACAGTAGGGGCGATGGCGAAGCTGGTCAGGGCCGGCAAGGTCCGCTACCTGGGGCTCTCGGAAGCCTCGCCCGCGACGATTCGCCGCGCCCACAAGGTCCATCCCATCACCGCGCTCCAGACTGAATATTCGCTCTTCGAGCGCCACGTGGAGAAGGAGATTCTTCCGACCCTGCGGGAACTGGGAATCGGGTTGGTGCCCTATAGCCCGCTCGGTCGCGGACTGCTCACCGGCACCATCGGAAAACCCTCCGACCTGGGAGCCACCGACTCGCGCGCCCAGCGCTTTCCCCGGTTTGCCCCGGGGGCCTTTGACCGGAACGCCGCGCTCGTTGAGCGGATCAGGGCGATCGCCGGCCGCCGCCGGGCGACCCCGGGCCAGCTCGCCTTGGCCTGGCTGCTGGCCAAGGGCGGGGACATCGCGCCGATCCCGGGGACCAAGCGCCGGAAATACCTCGAGGAGAACGCGGGTGCCGCCGACATCGCGCTGACCGCTGACGAGGTCCGCGAGCTCGAGGCCGCGATCCCCGAGTCAGAGATCGCCGGCGACCGCTACGCCCCCTTCGGAATGAAGACGATCGACCGCTGACCTAGATGATCTCGAGGGCGTCCCGCGAGGGGAAGGGCGGGAAGGGCGCGGCGGGGTGGGTCTGGTACCAGTAGGCGACCGAGGAGATGTCGTCCTGCAGCGGCAGGTAGCGGCCCTCGCTCCTCCAGCCCAGCGCCTGCATCGTCACGCGGATGTCCTTTGCGAACCGGATCGGGTCCATGACGTGGAAGCGGTACATCCCGTTGCGGTTTCCCGGCTTGTTTCCCTCGTGCCCGGCCACGCCCTCGGGGTAGCCCATGAAGGGGGCCGTGTAATTCTGGGAAAAGCACCAGGCCCCTCCGAAGTAGTCCTCCGTGCCCGTGCCGCAGATCGTCGGGAACTCCTTGTCGCCGTCCAGGAAGACCTTGAATTCGCCCTCGCCCCACCAGCCGAGGTTGTTCTGCTGCCAGGCCATGTAGGTGCCGACGTAGTGGCCCGCGCCCTTGACCGCGTCGAGGATGACGTAGTCCTCCTTGTAGGGCAGAGGATTGGAACGCCGGAACTGGGCATGGAAGTAGGCGTCGTCCTCGTCGATCGCCGTCTCCGCGTAGTTGATCGCGTAAAAGAAGCCGCCCACTTCCGCGGGGGCGAGATTCTCGACGGTGATCGTGGCGTGCCTCCGGAAGGGCATCGGAAAGTAGCAGTTGAAGCCCCCGTAGGGGTTCGAATTGATCGGCAGGGAAAGGATCGTCACCCGGCGCTTCCAGCCGTTGCAGAAGAAGTCGCCGATCGGGACCTCCACGCTTGGGAGTTTGGCCCCGTCCCAGTACACGCGAAGGACAAGGCTGCGGAGGTGCTTTTCATCGACGGTTATCCAGATGTGCTGGATCACGCCCGGCCCGTCGACATCCATGATTTTCGTCGTGCTTGAGGGCGCGAGCGTGAGGCAGGGGCGCACCTTCCAGCCCCGGCCCAATTCGCGGTGCGCGGCGCCCACGCTTGATTGCTGCCCGAGCTTGGCCGCCTCCGGCTGGATCGTCCCGGAGGGATCGGCCATCCCGCCGCGGCCCTTTTCCCCATTCACATTCTCGGCGGTGATCGAGCGGGTCCGCGCCCGGGAGAGCTTCATGAGATTTCCCAGGTTCATGTGGGCGCCGTTGAAGGAGAGGGGTTTCATGCCGCCCTTATTGATGCTTTATTGTCGGGTTGCGATCCGGTTTTTATTTGGGGCGCCGCCGACCGTGGGATACACTGTGCGTCGAAAGGCGGATTGAAACGATGGACATTTCCCCAACAAGGCACACCCGGGCGGAGGTGCTGGTGATTGCACTCACCTGGCTTCTCGTGGCATGGATCGCATGGAACTTCGTCCACTGGGTCGATCCCGGCTACCAATTGGATTCGGCGCGGCATTCATCCTGGTCCAATCCCCGGAGCCTGACTCCCCAGGCCGGCCGCTGAGTCAGGGCGCCGTACCCAGCCGGGCTGTCGCCTCGGCCGTATCAAGGCCATCGACGCGCACGACCTTGTGCCGGGACTTGGCCCCCCGGACGAGGACAACCGCCCGTCCCGGGATCATCAACCTCGATGCGAGCAGCTTGCAGAGGGCTTCGTTGGCCCTGCCGTCCAGGGCGGGCGCGCGGACCCTAACCTTCAGCTCCCCGGCAACCCATCCGTCGATTTCCTCCCGGGAGGCGCCCGGGACGGTCCTGACGGAGAGGAGGCAGGATGGGGGCATCCTCAACCCTTTGGCAGCCGGCTGGGCACCCGGACCACCTGCATTCCCGCCGCCGCCGCCGCTTTGAAGCCGGGGGCGGCATCCTCGAACACAAGGCAGCGTTCCGGGGGAACGCCCAGCAGCTTTGCGGCGAGAAGGAACATGTCGGGGGACGGCTTGCCGTGGACGACATCATCGGCGGTCACGACGGCCTTGAAGAGGGGCAGCAGCCCGGCCAGTTCCAGCGAGCGCTGGACGATCTTGCGGGGCCCGCCCGAGGCAATGGCCATAGGGTGCGTCTTCGCCGCCTCGCGGGCGAAGGCCACCGTCGGGGCGATGAGCTTGGCGTCCTTCTGCAGGTCGCCAAAGAGCCGCTCCTTTTCGTGAAACATCTTGTCGGGGTCGATCACGAGCCCGTAGTGCGCGGCGAGCAACTCGGCGACCCGGCGGGTGGGGACTCCGCCCAGGGAATAGAAAAAATCCTCATCCAGCGCAACGGACAGGCCCGCCTGCCGCATCGCGACGTCCCAGGCGCGGTAGTGCAGCGGCATCGTGTCGATGAGCGTGCCGTCCAGGTCGAAGATGTAGCCGGCGAAATCGCCGGGAGGAATGTCGAGCTTCATGGAGGCGCGCACGGCACGGCAATTCCGCGCCCGACGCAATGGGAAAGTCTCAATAGTGGGGCGGACGCTCGTCCGCCGGGAGATCCTCCTGTGGCGTCCCCTGGCCCTGCTGCATGCGATCGCGCAGCGAATCGAGCGCCCGCTTAAGCCTGCGCAATTCCTCGCCCAGCTCGAACATCGCCTTGTCCTGCTCGGCAACATGGTGCTCCAGCCAGGCGATCCGGCTTTCTGCTGTGGTCAGTCGATCGGTGTCCATCCGCCCCCAGCCTCGGCCAGTCCGCCCCGAAGGTCGAGCGTCGAGCGGGAAGGGGCGCGCGGCGGCGATATTGCAAAACTGGGAAAAATTGCGACGATTTGCCCAATGAGCACCGCTTCCCCCATTGAGACCATCGAGGACCTGCCGACATTCCGGCCGGCGATCAATACCGGCTCCCTGACCGCCGACCAAATCGCGGAGTATGAGCGGGAGGGGTTCCTGGTTGTTCACAACATGCTGTCCTATGATGACTTGGCTCCTGCGCGGGAGGCGCTGAACTGGAAGGTGAGCCAGATCGCCGACGAGCTCGCCGCCGCCGGGATGATCAAGGACAAGCGTGAGGGCGATCCCTTTGAGACCCGGCTGGTGAACCTTTTCAAGGGCCTGACCGAGGCCGATTTTCTCAAGTTTGGCCGCGGCTGGCGCGACCGCCATCCGGGGTATTTCCACCTGATGGCCAATCCGAAGATCGTGAACGCGATCGAGTCGCTGATCGGCGGGGAAATCTTCGCCAACCCGGTCTACAATGCCCGCCCAAAGGTGGCGGGAGTGGCGGCGGGCGCCGTTCCGTGGCATCAGGACAAGTCGTACTGGCCCGACGCGAATTCGAATCCGGTCATCACCGTCTGGATGCCCATCGTCGAGGCGAATGCGTTGAATGGCTGCCTCCACGTCTGGCCCCGGACGCACAAGACCAAGGTCCTGACCTATCATCGGGAGAACTACACAGGGACCCAATACACCGAAATCGATCTCAAGGATGAGGCCGACCGGCATGCCGTGGCCATCCCGGTGAAGGCCGGCAGCGGCATCCTCTTCAACGACCGCTGCATCCACTCCTCGACGCCGAACCGGTCCAACCAGGTCCGTTGGAGCATCGACCTTCGCTACCAGCCCACCGACCAGGACCCGATGAAGCAGCACGGCGCCGGCTTCCTCGTCCGCAGCCGCAAGCACCCCGAGCGCGTGGCGAACGTCGAGGACTGGCTGGCCGGCCGGCCGGAGCATCTGGCCTGAGGCGGAGCCCCGATCGGGAAGACCTCGTGCCGCCGGGAATTTCCGGCTATCCACCCAATGAAGCTCGGCCCTTTCTTCGCGCTGGCGTTTCTTGCGGCGATCGCCCCGATGGGCGCATCGGGCTCGGTGACCATCGTGGTTTCCAAGGAGGCCTCGCCGCTTGAGACGCTGGCGGCCCGCGAGGTGCGGCGGTACCTGTACCTGCGGACGGGCGAATTGGCGCCGGTGGTGCCGGCGGAGGACGCGACCGCCGGCGACGCAGTGATTGTCTCCCGGAGCGATCGCCTACTGGCGGCGGGCGCCAAGACCGGTCCGCTTGCGGCCCAGCAATACGCACTGAAGGGCGACGGCCACCGGGTTTGGATCGTCGGCGGGGACGACGTCGGCACCCTGTATGCGGCGTATCGCTTTGCCGAGCGGTTGGGTGTCCGGTTCTACCTCAATGGGGATGTCATCCCCGATTTGCCCCTTCCTGCAGGGTTTCCGATCGTCGACGAGACGGGGAACCCGCTCTTCAGCGTCCGGGGCATCCAGCCCTTCCACGACTTCCCGGAGGGTCCGGATTGGTGGAATCGCGATGACTACCTGGCGACCATCGCTCAGTTGCCGAAACTCCGGATGAACTTCATCGGCTTTCACACCTATCCGGAAAACGACGGCGTGGCGGAGCCGGGTGTCTGGATCGGGCTTCCCGCCGACACGGACAAGTCGGGCAAGGTCGGCTTCAGCTACCCGTCGGAATGGGCGAACACGGGCCGGGGGGAAGGATGGAACTACGCGGCGACCCGGACCTCGGAATTCACGGGCGGGGCGGGGCTTCTCTTTGAAAAGGACCTGTACGGGCCCGACGTGCTGGCCGGTTTGCTGCCCTTTCCCAAGGATCCGGCGGACTGCAACACGGTCTTTAACCGGACTGCGGCGCTCTTCCGGGTCGCGTTTTCGGAGGCTCACTTCCTCGGGGTGAAGACCTGCATCGGCACTGAGACTCCGCTAGGTGTGCCCAAGCGCGTGCGCGAACGGCTGAAGCAGCTGGGAAAGGACCCGGGCAACCCCGCGGTCCTGCGCGAGCTTTACGAGGGAATGTTTCGGCTCTGGACTCCGGAGTCCTGGACGTGGGATAGCAACAAGCCTGGCGAGTTCCAGGCCACCACCCGGGACATCGGCGCGGCGCTCGCCGCCCTCGACACCCTCGGGCATCCCTTCGCGCTGGCGACCTCGGGCTGGGTCCTCGGGCCGAAGGAGGACCGCGCGGCCCTCGATCGGTTCCTTCCCAAGGACTGCCCAATGAGCTGCATCAACCGAAACGACGGGCACGCGCCCATTGAGCCGGGCTTCGCCAACGTCACCGGGCGGCCGAAATGGGCGATTCCGTGGCTGGAGAACGATCCGTCGCTGACCGCGCCCGAGCCCTGGGTCGCGCGGATGCGCTACGAGGCGGCCGACGCCCTTAGGCTGGGCTGCACCGGACTGATCGGAATCCACTGGCGCACGAAGGCCATCGAGGGAAACGTCGCGGCCCTTGCGAACGCGGCCTGGGAACAGCCGTGGATCCCGCCGGGATTTGACCGGTCGCCGATCAAGCCGGGGTCGGTCGCCCCGGATGGGGGCCCGGCCGGCAATGACAAGCTGCGGCCGCGACGGAACCGCGCCATGCCGGCGGAGGACTTCTACGTGGACTTCGCGCGGGTCAATTTCGGGGATTCGGTGGCGAAGTCCGCGGGCGGGGTGCTGGCGCGCATTGACGGCGTGAACCTGCCGGATCCCGCCGCATGGCTGAAGGGTCCGGGCGGGGTCAGGATCGAGACGACGCCCTGGAGCGAGCTCGGCCGCCGCTACGGCTTTGTCCAGGAACTGGCCGCGATGCGTGGTTCCGTGAAGGGCCGGGGGAACCTCGAGCGCTTCGACTACTGGCTCAACACCTACCGCGCGATGGCGACGATGGCCGAGAGCGGCTGTCAGCGAGGGGAGCTCGATCGGGAGATGGCGGCGATTTTGTCGGAGAAGGACCCAGCCCGGCGATTGGAACTGGCAAAGAAGGCCGTCCTCGTGCGGATCCGGCTGGCGCGACTCTGGGAGCGCTTGATTGCGTTCCAGATTGCAATCACGGACACCCCCGGGGAACTGGGAACACTCACAAACCTGGAGGAGCACAGCCGGGTCTACCTGCAGCTTATCACCGGCCACGATTTGGAGCTGGAGAAGGAACTGGGCGCCCCGCTCCCCGCCGCCGCCCGGCTCTCCAGGGAGTACGCGGGTCCCTCACGGATCGCCGTTCCGACTGTCCGGACACTGGCCCAAAAGGGGGAGGCGCTCACGCTCAGGGTCCTGATCGTGGAATCCCGTCCGGCCGCCCGAGGTTCCCTCCATTACCGGACCCTGGGCACGGGAGAGTGGCATGAGGTCCCATTGTCGCACGTCGCGCGCGCCGTCTACACCGTGACGACGCCTCCGCTTAATGAGGACACGGAATACTTTATCAGCGCGATCACGGCGAGCGGCGACGAGCTCGCTTGGCCCGTTACCGCCCCCGGCCTGGCGCAGACCGTGGTCGTCCACTGAATCCCTTAGCCCGGATATTTCATGAACACAGGATGAAGATCGTCAAAATTCCGGAGCAGAAAAGCCTGAAGGCGACCGAAGGTGGCCTCGTGAGGCCATCGAGGG
>Ga0302279_10006308_pt1 | contig 12682 bp, 10 predicted proteins | sample III_Bog_N3_3_FD_194541 | JGI IMG/M metagenome (GOLD analysis project Ga0302279, IMG submission 194541) | Peat permafrost microbial communities from Stordalen Mire near Abisko, Sweden - III_Bog_N3_3 | ecosystem: Environmental > Terrestrial > Soil > Wetlands > Peat | place: Sweden: Abisko...
ATCCGAAATCTCTTGCGTTTGGGGCAACCAGTATGGGCTCTTCCCGCGTCTAGTTTGTCCCGGCCCTCGGGGCACCCCAGTTTGGAAGAGCAGGCTCGGAATTGGCCGGCTATCTCCGACTTTTTTGCAAGTCCAATAGAATCAGTCAATATTGGATATTAACTCGGCACGAGTATTCAGTTTTTAGAATTGTGGTATTGTGAAAATACATTTTGCAGGATTATTGAGCAACTTTTCTCTGCAGAGTGCGTCTCATTGAATGTAACAAGCAATTTGTCGGGCCAGCAGTTCCCACGGTTCCGGCTTCCCCTATCCGCACGACCCTCCCCACCTATACGTAAGGCTCCCAGAACATCGGGAGCCTTCACTCCTTAAGGCCCCAGTTTCCCAATTACTAAATGGGGGCGGAAAAGGGAACGCTAGTGGGCTGGAAGGTATTGGTCGAGAAAGCGGCTCAGTGCAGCCTGGTAGGCGCTATCGGTGTCGCCGGATGGAAGGGGCATGGTGAATTTCGGGCTGGCAGACTGCTGGAACAAGGTTTGCAGTTGGTTCAGGTTACGGGCTGAGCCGGTCGCCGCGGAGCCGCCTGCGATCAGCAATTTGGGAGTGGTGAGGGACGCGAGGGTGCCCGCGATTTCGAAGTTCTTGCCGAACAGAAGCCGCACTGGGATGATGTGGGATGAGTGCGAGGCGGCGGTGGCTGCGGGATCAGGGTCAGGGTTGTCGAGGACGACGGCTGGCAACTCGGGATGCGAACGAGCAATATTGGCGGCCAGGGATGCACCCAGGCCGGTTCCATAGGGAATCAGATCGCGCGCGGGGATATGACGCGTGGAGGCGAGGTAGTCAAGCGCCGCAGCGGTGTCCTCGGCCATGCGGTCGTCGCTGGGATGGAGGGATGCATCGCTTGCACCGAAGCCGCGATAGTCGATGGCGAAGATGTTCAACCCGGCGCGGTGCAGGCGCGCGAGCGTAGGGACGGTACTGGACAGCGAGCCCGAGCCATCATGAAGATAAAGAATAGTGAAGGCGGCGTACTTCGGCCGTGGCTGGAGGCTGAGTTGTGAGCCGGGCGCGGTTGCTCTCTGGGCTGGAATCCACCAGCCGGTCAGGCGCGGCTGGCCGGTATCCGTGGCACCGAAGCGAACGTCAGCGTAGTCCAGGCCGACGCTGGCAGGCGTCCGGTCGATTGTGCGGATGGGATGCAGGACCAGCTGCCACTTGCCTTGGTATACGAGCAGGCACAGCGTCGCGTAAACGCAGATCGCCGCGGCTACAAGGCTGAGCGCGAGAGCTTTGACCAGCCAGACGGGATCGACGATCTCCAGCGCCGATCGGGGAGCGTGGCGATCTGGCGCTGGATTATTCTTCGGAGTACGTGGTTTGGCGGGGGGCATAAAGAAAGAGTGAGTTTGCCCCAGGTGGGCTGATCTCGATTCTATCGGCAAACGGTGGCTGGATTTAGCGCCCCGGATCAGCGGACCTGCGAAATGGGCTCCGGAACGAGTGCGGCGTGAGCACGAGCGGAAGATTGTGACGCACCTCACAACGAGTTCGTGCTGGATTCATCTAAGATCACTTCTGCCGAAGAGGTTGGCGCCAGCGGCATGGTGACGGGTCAATGCATGAGCTATCCATCGCGGAGTCGATCCTCGCAGCGGTCCGCAAGGAGCTTGTGAATCATCCAGGGGCCCACCCCATTCGCGTCGGCCTGCGGATCGGCGAACTCGCCGCTGTCGACGTAGATTCGCTTACCTTCTGCTTCGAAGCGGTGCTCGCCGGAACCGACTGGGAAGGTCTGCAATTGGATGCGCGGGTCTGCCCGCAGCGTCGTCGCTGCAACGATTGCGGCAACGAATTTGCCGTGGTCGAATACAACGCACGCTGTACGGTATGTGCGAGCAGTAGCACAAAGACGATCAGCGGGGATGAACTGGATTTCGATTATCTGGAGGTAGAGACCGATGGAACGCCTGCCACTCAATTCCAAGGTGTTGAATGAGAATCAGATCATCGCTGAATCGCTGCGGGAGCGGTTCCGGGAGCACGGCGTGCTTTGCCTGAACCTGATCAGCGGGCCCGGCTCGGGGAAGACTGCGCTGCTGGAGCGCACGCTGGCAAGCCTGGATCCCACAACCCGAGTCTGTGTGCTCACCGGGGACATCCAGACCGACAACGACGCCCAGCGGCTGGCAAAGTATGGCTTCCCGGTAAAGCAGATCACCACCGGCGGCACCTGCCACCTGGATGGCCGCATGATAGAAAAGCATCTGGCAGCCTGGAATCTCGACGAGATAGATCTGCTCTTCATCGAGAACGTCGGCAATCTGGTCTGTCCGTCCAGCTACGATCTCGGCGAAGCGTCGAAGATTGTGTTGCTCAGCGTGACGGAAGGCGAGGATAAGCCACTGAAGTATCCGTCCATTTTCTTCAAGTCCGATCTGTTTCTTCTTACCAAGATCGATCTTCTGCCCTATGTGCCCTTCAATGCGAATACGGCCGAGGCAAATGCGCGGCTGGTGCATCCAGGCATGGAGATCGTGCGCGTGTCCTCGACTGTCGAGGGCGGACTGGATGCATGGCTCGCATGGCTGGAGCAGCGGATGACCCGGGCGCATGAGGACGCGTTGGCTCCGGCAGCGAACTAACCTTTGCGGCCCGGGTCTATGCGATGGCTTGTGCGACGGCAGCACCTTGCAGGTCGGCCGCAATCGCGGCGCCGAGCGGTAGGAAGACGGAGATCACCGTGGCGCTGGCTCCCACGCGTTGTGTACTCCAGACCCGCACCTGTCCGTGGTGCCGTTCCACCAACTGGGCGACTACCCACATGCCGAGCCCAGTTCCAGTCTCTGTCTTGGTGGTGAAAAATGGTTCGAAAATACGCTGCATGGTTGCCTGGTCCATTCCCGCGCCGGAATCGCACAGTGTAACCCGCATCCCGGCAATCCTCCGGTCACGCCAGTCGTGCGAAGGTCGCAACTTTATAAGCAGTCTTCCACCGCGCGGCATGGAATCGATGGCGTTCGAGACCAGGTTCGCGAAAATTTGTTGCATTTCGCCCGGCATGCACGCGATGCTGACCTCGCCTTCCACCTGTAATTCCGCCAAGATCTGCGATGTCTTCAGCCTGCCGCGAAAGAGCGCCAGCACCGTCTGCACGACCTCTGAGAGTTGAGTGACCTTCGGCGCTCCCGTCTGGCGATGGAACTTCAGTGTCTGCTGCGTGATCAACGAGACGCGCATCAGTTCGTCCAGCGCCTGCTGTGCCTGCGTCCGCGCTGTCTCTGCGGTTTCAGCGTGGGAGATAAGGTAGAGGAGGTTTGCCACGGCCTCGAGCGGATTGTTGATCTCGTGGGCGACTGACGCCGCGAGGCGGCCTGCTACGGCAAGCTTCTCCGCGCGCAGCATTGCCTCCTCTTGCTGCTTGCGGCTGGTGATGTCAGCCAGCACTCCCACCACCCGCGTCACCTGGCCCTCGCTGTTGCGTTGGCATCTACCCTGCGATTCCACCCAGCGCAGCGATCCATCGGGCCACACGACGCGGTACTGTTGGTGATACTCCGCCCCGCCGTTGCGGGTCCGGATCACTGCTTCGTGCACTTTCTCCGCGTCCTCAGGATGGACAAACTGCAACCACCCTGCCACAGCCGGTTCCACGGACTCTGGCTCGCGGCCTGCGATCCGGTAGACCTCATCCGACCACTGAACGCAGTTCTCTTGCAGGTCCCACACCCACAGGCCCATGCCATTGGCCCGCAGTGCAATCTGCAGCACGTCATCGCGGTCGCGCAGGGCCTCGCTGGCCCGTACGTGCTCCTCGGCGAGTCGGCGCTCAGCGTTGGCGATCGCCAACTGTTGCTGCAACTCCTGGGTCGTGAGCAGAGCGCGTTGCTGGGCCAGGCGACGGATCGCCCAGCCCAGAAGAATCGACACCAGCAGGAAGATAGCAAGCCGTATCTCCTCGCGAGCGAACCCGACTGAGAAACGGAATTGACTCTGGGTGAGAAACGTGTCAACCAACACTGCTTCCGTGATGGCGCACAGGACACCACCCCACATTCCCAGAAACCATGAGATGAGGACTACGGTAGGGAACGCGAATAGCAGAGGGAACGCGCGCAGCGGCGTAGCCGAATACGTGATTGCCACCGCCAGGCTTGCGGCGCAGCATCCTAGGAAAGCGCGCACTGGCCACGGCCATTGTTCCATGGCGGAAGCGCTGACAGGTTGCTTGAGGTCGGTTCCACCCATGGTCATTTCTTGATTCAATCCAAGTTAAGATACCACCGATGTCGAGCTGCTTTACTTAGACGAGGCGCGCGCGATTAGGACTGCCGTGTAGGCTGCACCAAAACCATTGTCGATGTTGACAACCGTCACGTTTGGGCTGCACGAGTTCAGCATGCCCAGCAGCGCCGTCGCACCGGCAAACGAAGCGCCGTAACCTACCGAAGTCGGCACAGCGATTACCGGAACTCCGACCATCCCGCCAACCACTGAGGGCAGCGCGCCTTCCATGCCCGCACACACGATGATGGCGTGGACCGACTTGATCTCCTCCTGGACGGCAAGCAGGCGGTGCAGACCGGCGACGCCAACATCGTAAAGGCGAGTTACGCGCGCTCCGAAGGTCTCGGCCGTAACGGCTGCTTCCTCCGCAACGGGGATATCGCTAGTCCCTGCGCACAAGACCGCAATATGTCCCTGGGTCGCCTGCGCCTGCGGCGACTGACGCAGTGCGACGGTGCGCGCAAGTGGGTTGTGGACCGCCGCGGGATGCTCCGCGAGCACAGCGCGCGCCGTCGTGGTATCCGCGCGCGTCACCAGGACGTCTACGCCGTCAGCGGCAAGGCTTGAGAAGATTTCCACTGTCTGCTGCGGCGTCTTGCCTGCGGCGAAGATGACCTCGGGCAGGCCGGCGCGCAGGCTGCGGTGATGGTCCACACGCGTGTGTCCGAGGTTTTCAAAGGGCAGCGTGGCTAGCCGGTCTGCGGCAGCCTTGGGTGTCAGAGTCCCACGCTCGACCTCCGCGAGAAGCGCCAATAGTGCGGAAGGAGTCACGACCGGCCCTCGTTCGGCGGGAATTGGAGGAGATACGCCGCGATTGCAGCCTGCTGTACCTGCTTGACCGGCGTGTGATGTTCGGCGGCTGCGACACGGCAGTCCTCAAACTCCGGCGCGACGTTCAGCGTTTCGCCAGCGAGTGAGCCAATCTTGATGCGGATCGCGCCATACGTCGTCGCCACCGTAGCATGGTGTCGGTCGAGGCATGAGCGGCGGTCCTGCCGGATGCGCAAGCCGAGGGTGCTGGTTTCGCTCAGTATCAGGCGCTCTAGTGTGGCAACGTCGGATGGCTTACATAAGACAGTTAGCAGCGTGCCTGGCCGGCCCTTCTTCATAATGACTGACATTAGCATTACGTCGAGCGCGCCCAGCGTCAACGCAGCTTCCGCAACGTGCGCCAGAACCTGCGGCGAAAGATCGTCCAGCGCAGTCTCCAACACCGTGACTGTCTCTGATGCGTCACTTTGCGACTGCCCAGGGACTTCGGCCGGCTCTGACGCTTCGCCAACGCTCAGGCGCACCACATTCGGGAAACCCTTGGTGCTTCGTGTGCCCGCGCCGTAGCCGATTTGCTCCACGCGCATGGCTGGCTGCGGTCCGAAGACCGGATAGAGTACGCGCAGCAAGGCAGCGCCGGTAGGTGTCACCAGTTCCTGCTGCACATGTGCCGAGTAGGTAGGGAAGCCGCGCAGCAGGTCCGCAGTCGCAGGAGCGGGCACGGGGAATATCCCATGCGCACAAACCACTGTGCCGCTGCCGACGTTGATGGGCGAACAGTGCCACGCGCCAACGTCCAGATGATGAATGCCAGCGCTGGCCGCGATAATGTCGGCGATTGCGTCGACCGCGCCCACCTCATGGAAGTGAATCTCGTCGACCGGAATATTGTGGATGCGCGCTTCGCTTTCGCCCAGCAGCTCAAAAGAGCGGATGGCGGTCAGCTTCACCGGTTCGGCCAGCGCGGCACCCTGGATCAGCGCACGAATTGCCGTCAGCGAACGTCCGTGTGCGTGGGGATGATCGTGGGCGTCCACCCCATGGGAATGCTCCTCAGAATGAGGACGGTCGGGCGCGTGGCCGGTCTTGTGCTGGTGCTGCGTCTCAGGCTGTTGTGTGTGAGAATGCTGCGACTGCTCGGCGAGACGGCCGTCGGCAAGCACATGCACCTTTGTGCACGAGATGCCGCTGCGGTCGACCTTCTCAATCTTCAGGCTCGCGCCCACGTTGAGAGCGGCAGTTGCGTCCTGCAGCACCTGGAGCGGAACGCCCGCATCGATCAGTGCTCCCAGAAACATGTCGCCGGCGATTCCGGCGAAGCAATCAAGATAGGCAATACGCATCGAGTAAATCTCTCTCTGGAAACTCTCTGTCCGGCAGCTAACGGGCAGACGCGATGGCCGATACCGGGAGCACGTCATTCATGGAGCCCGTGCGATAACCCTGGGTGTCGAGCGTGATGTAAACAAAGCCGAGCGGAACGAGTGCCGCGGTAATGCGATCAAGCATGTCCAGCGTAAGCGCACGCGGAAGGTCCTGCCGCGCAATCTCGATTCGCGCCAGCTCGCCGTGGTGGCGGACGCGTACATGCGCAAAGCCCAGCACCTGCAACACATCCTCGGCGCGCTCCACCTGGCTCAAATTCTCAGCGGTGACCGGGCGGCCATACTCGATGCGCGACGAAAGGCATGCGCTTGCAGGCTTGTCGGCCAGTGTTAGGCCGGCCTCGCGGGCGAGCGTGCGTATCTCCGCCTTGGTAAGGTTGGCGGCGGCGAGCGGCGCGAGTGCGTTGTGCATTGCTGCGGCCTTCTGCCCGGGCCGGAAATCGCCACGGTCGTCCAGGTTCATCCCATAAGCGATATGTGCGAACCCGAGTTCGAGCCGCGCCGTCTCCATCTGGGTGAACAACTCGTCCTTGCAATGGAAGCAACGGTTGCGGTCGTTGCGCGCGTAGTTCGGATCGTCCAACTCGCGGGTCAGGAGAATGTGGGTGGGAATATCCCTCCCCGATGCGAAGTCGAGAGCCGCGACCAGTTCACGGCGCGGCAACGATGGCGAATCGGCGATGACCGCGAGCATGCGGTCGCCCAGCACTTCGTGCGCGACGTAGGCGAGGTATGCGGAATCCGTGCCGCCAGAATACGCTATCAGCAGAGATTCCACCGAAGCGAGCGTTGCCCGCAGTGTATCGAGTTTCTTATTCAGCTCGGCGTTCAGTTCCATCGCAACCCCATTCTAAGGGCAGAGTATTGCGTCGCGCTTGTCAGGCAACGCGATATTGAACCCGCTGCCGCTATTCGTAGCGGAAGAGCGCTTTGAATCCGTAGTCCATATGCGCCTGGATGTGGCAGTGGAACAGCGTCAGGCCTGGCTGATTGGCGGCGAACTCGACCGTTGCGCGGCCGTAATATGGCACGACCACGATGTCTTTGGTCACCCCTGCGGTTGGCTTGCCGTTGATGTCGATCAGTTCCCAAAGATGCCGGTGCATATGCAGCGGATGAGCATCGTCGGTGCGGTTGTGAAAGGTCAGGCGGTAGCGCTGGCCTTCGTGCAACACAAACTCATTCTCGTGGGGGTAGGGCTTGCCGTTGACGGTGAAGGTATTGAACTTGCCGGCGCCGCTCGGGATCTTCTCGAAGACCATGTCGATGTTCTCCGCCGTTGAAGGGCTTGCGGACGCGCCGGCCTTGTTGCCGAAGATCGTATAGTCCCACTTGAGCGAGGCGGGCACGATCCACTGCGGCTGCTTGTGCTGGTTGGCGTATTCCACTAGCACGCCAAGCCCGGCGTTGCGGATCAGGTCTTCGGGCGCGCCCAAAATCCAATTACCCGGGTTGTTCATCTCGACAATCGCGCAAATGCGCTCGCCCGCCCCAAGCGAGAGCGTTTCCACCAGCGCCGGGGTGGGCACGGGGTTGCCGTCCAGCGCAATCACCTGGAACTTGTGACCGCCGAGCGCGATACGGCGATTCTCAATGGCGCTGGCGTTGAGGAAATGGAATAGGACCCGCTGGCCCTGGGCGACTCGGATGGGCTCACCTGCGCCTAGCGCTTTGTCATTAATGGAGTACGTGGTCGAGTTGACCTCCAGCCCGTTTTGCGCGGTGTTCAGCACGGCTGGCCGTTCGGGCTGGGGCGCGTTGGGATCTTCGTCAGCGTCCATATCGACCATCTGGGTTGTAAAAAACGGTTCCCAGTCGCGGAGGGCGAGAAATAGCTCCTGATCGTAGTTGCCGGGGTTTACCGCCGGCTCAATGTAAACAAACCCGAACTGGCCCGTGTACGTGCCCTTGTGCAGGTCGCCCATCGCCATCGCGTGCGAGTGGTACCAGCGCGAACCCGACGGTCCGGGTGTGAACTTGTAGATTCGGCTTCCGTGCGGCGGAACCGTGGGCGTGCCTTCCTCCTCGGACCCGTCCACGTCTGGAGGAATCAGGAACCCGTGCCAGTGGACCGTCTCCGGCGTGTCGGTCTCGTTGATCACGTTGACGGTGACCGGTTTGCCCTCTTTCATACGCAGGACCGGGCCGGGCGACGTGCCGTTATAGCCGATGGTGGAGAGTATCCGATCGGGCGCAAGTTCGACGGTGACCGGAGCGATACGCAGGGTAATGTCGTCTGCACCGGCCGCCGGCGCGGGGGTGCTGTCGGGAGTTGGCGCGCCGGGGAGCATCACCATTTGGCCAGAGCCCCTTTGCGAGGCAGCGGCTGCAAGGGCTAGCGGGCCGAGTTTGAGGAGGTCGCGGCGGTTCATGGAGTCTCCTGAGGGTTGGACGGAATCGAGGTCTGGAAGCCGCGTCTCACACGGCCCATCGTCTCACGGGAAAGGAATTGTTTGAAAGGGGGCGGGACAGCGCTTGGTTGCCCGGCGACTTCCGGCTGGGCAGGGTGCAACTACTCGGGGGCTGCTTCGTCTATCTATAAGTTCAAGCAAAACCTGATAAGGTACGGGACACAGGCAAGAGATCGGGCAAGGCCGGCAGGTGGAAAGGATTCGGGTCCTATCTTCCGGCAGAGGGAGGGTTCACTGGATGAAGCTCCTGATGCAGTCCGCAATAGTGACGATAGTGGCGCTGGCCCTCGCGCTAGGTCTATATGCACAGCGGGTGGCCGACTGGGGCGAGATTAACGGCCAAGGCAATCAAAAGGCGGAGTTTTCGTGGGCGCGGTTGAGTTACACCACGGCGATGGGCGCTGGCGGGTATGGAGGCTTTGGCGGAGGCGGCGGCGGATATGGGCGCGGTTGGGGGGCTCCTTGGGCGCGGGACTTTAACAAGGCCGACCGGCAATTCCTGATGGCGCTGAACCGGCTGACGCGGATCAACGGCCGCTCCACCGAGCAGGTGGTCAGCCCGGACAGCGACGATATCTACAACTATCCTTTTGTCTACGCGGTCATGGTGCACACCTGGTCGTTCAACGACGACGAGGCCAAGCGCATGCGCGAGTATCTGCTGAAGGGTGGCTTCCTGATGGTCGACGATTTTCATGGCACCGATGACTGGGAGGACTTCATGCGCGGCATGCGGCAGATCTTCCCCGACGCGAACAAGTATCCGGTCGAGGACCTGACCGACAAGGACGAGATATTCCATGTTCTTTATGACATGGACGACCGCTTTCAAGTTCCCGGTGAGCAGTACATCCGTTCCGGGCGGACTTATGAGAAGGATGGGTACGTAGCCAAGTGGCGGGGCATCCGCGACGAGCACGGACGGCTGGTGGTGGCGATCTGCCACAACATGCATCTTGGCGATGCGTGGGAGTGGGCCGACGATCCGGAGTACCCTGAGCAGTTTGCATCCATGGCCTTTCGAGTGGGACTGAACTATGTGATGTACAGCATGACGCATTGAGATGAGATACCTGGTACGGGCACCAGGTACTAGAGTCGTTTCCTAACGCTCCAACACTCGCCGCATTCTCTTCTAGTACCTCGAACCTTGTACCTCCCAGGCATGTTCGAATTCTTCTTCAAGTACCCGATTCCGGTCTTCACCAAGGGCAAGTTCATCCTGCTTGGCGCTTGGCCCGGTTGGCTGCTGGTGCTGCTGATCTTCGCGTCGGCGGCTGGGCTGGCGTGGCTCATTTGGCGGCAACTTCCTGAGGCGGCTCCGCGGGTACGCAACTGGCGGGTTTGGCTCATCTGGGGGCTGGAAGCAGGAATGGTGGCCCTCGTGTTGTTGCTGTTGTGGGAACCGGCGATTACCGTGGCAGAACTCAAGTCGCAGCAAAACATTATTGCGGTGTTGTTGGACGACTCGCGCAGCATGAGCATCGCGGACACAGGCACGGATAGCGCCACGGCGCGGGAGACCTCTGCTCTGCAGGTGCTCAGCAAGGTGGTGCCAGGGCTCGAGAAGAAGTTCCAAACACGGGTCTACCGCCTCGACAACACGCTTACGCGCATGGCGAAACCCGACCAGTGGCATGCCGACGCTGCGGCAACGCACATCAACGCAGGGCTGCGACAACTGGTGGCCGAGACCAGTGACCTGCCCGTAGGTGCGGTGGTGCTGCTGACCGATGGGGCGGAAAACTCCGGCGGCATCGATCTGGAGACCATTAACGCGCTGCACAACCGCCATTTGCCCGTGCACACCATCGGCTTTGGCAAGGAGAAGGCCGACCGCGATCTGGAGATAGCCGACGCAGTAGTCGCCGCGAACGCGATGGCCGGTTCGCGCATGACGGCGACGGTCAGCTTTCATCAGCGCGGATACGCGGGCCAGAAGGCAACGCTGGATGTGAAGGATGGCGACAAGTTGCTCGCGACCAAGGACGTGATGCTGGACAAGGACGGCGTGGACCAGAGCGAAACGATGTTCTTCAACGCGGGAGACGCAGGCGTCAAGAGCATCGCCTTCGCGCTGGAGCCGCTGCCGGGCGAAGAGAGCACAACCAACAACACACTCACACGCCTGGTCGACGTCAGCGCGGAGCCGCGGCGAATTCTCTATGTGGAGGGGGAGCCGCGCTGGGAGTTCAAATTCATCCGCCGCGCGGAGTCCGAGGACAAAGGCGTGCAGATCGTCTCCATGCTGCGCACCACGGAGAACAAAATCTACCGGCAGGGAATCGCGGACTCCAGCGAACTTGCCGACGGCTTTCCTTCGAAGGCGGAAGACCTGTTCAAGTACCAGGCCATCATCCTCGGCAGCGTGGAGGCGGACTACTTTACGCCGGTGCAACAGGAGTTGCTGCGGGAGTTTGTGGACAAGCGGGGCGGCGGCCTGCTCTTTCTCGGCGGGCGGTTCGCACTGGGTGACGGAGGCTGGGCGTCGTCGAGCATCGCAGACCTCTTCCCGACATTCCTGCCGAACCAGAAGGGCACATTTCATCGCGAGTCTGCGACCGTGCAGTTGACTGCGGCTGGCGCAGAAAGTCCGATTACCCGTCTGTTCGACGATCGTGCAGCCAATATCGATCGCTGGCACAAGTTGACGTACCTCAACGACTATCAGGATCCGGGGGTACCCAAGCCTGGAGCAACGGTCCTCGCGCAGATGATGGCCGGACACAGCATGCCGCTGCTGGTCACCCAAAGCTTTGGCCGCGGCAAAACCGCCTTGCTGGCAACCTCCGGCACTTGGCGTTGGCAGATGAGCTCGCAGCTCAACGACCCGTCGCACGATCTCTTCTGGCAGCAACTGCTGCGGTGGCTGGCGAAAGACTCGCCCGGACAGGTGACAGTGACGATGCCCCAGCAGACCCTGATGGACGAGGGCCACGTGCAAATGACAGTCGTGGCCCGCGACAAGGAGTTCACGCCCGCAGCGGACGCGCATGTGTCGGCACACATGATTAGCCCCAACGGGGACTCAACGACTGTGGACTTGGCGCCCGTACCGAATACTCCCGGAACCTATGCGCTGGACTGGACCGCAGACAAGTCCGGGAGCTATGTGGCGGAGGTAACTGCCGAGCGCGGGACCGCTGAACTTGGCAAGGACGTAATCTCATTCCGGCGCGAGGATGGAGTTGCAGAGAACTTCCACACGGAACAGAATCGGGAGTTACTGGAGAAACTATCCGGCGAGACCGGCGGCCGCTACTGGGAGCAAAACGAGTTGGATCGCCTGCCGAAAGAGATCTCTTATTCGGAGGCGGGCATCTCCGTACGTGACACGAAGGAACTGTGGGACATGCCGGCTGTGTTCCTGGCGCTGCTTGGGCTGATGTCCGCGGACTGGCTTCTGCGACGGAAGTGGGGTGTGGTATGAGGGCGCGTAGCTCGGAGTTTGTTTTCCGGTGTTCTCTGCTGGCTGCGGCCTTAGGGTTACTGTCCGCCTCAGGGCGCGGGGCGACGTTTTACGTTACGATCGCCGGACTGGGCGGCGAGCCGGACTACGAACAACGCTTCACCGCGAACGCCACGGATCTCGACAAAGTCTTCAAGACGGCTACCGGGGCACACGTCTATACGCTCACCGGCAAGCAATCGACCAAGGCCAACCTCACTGAAGTGCTTGGCGGAGTTGCTCGCGACGCAAAGCCGGAGGACGACTTCGTGCTCACACTGATCGGGCACGGGACCTTCGATGGCGTCGAGTACAAATTCAACCTGGTTGGGCCTGATGTGTCAGCCACGGAGCTTGCTGGGCTGTGCGACAAGATT
>Ga0302279_10006318_pt1 | contig 12665 bp, 11 predicted proteins | sample III_Bog_N3_3_FD_194541 | JGI IMG/M metagenome (GOLD analysis project Ga0302279, IMG submission 194541) | Peat permafrost microbial communities from Stordalen Mire near Abisko, Sweden - III_Bog_N3_3 | ecosystem: Environmental > Terrestrial > Soil > Wetlands > Peat | place: Sweden: Abisko...
GGCCGTTCACGCAAGGCGGCTGGCCGTCCACGCAAGGCGGCTGGCCGTCCACGCAAGGCGGCTGGCCGTCCACGCAAGGCGGCTGGCCGTCCACGCAAGGCGGCTGGCCGTCCACGCAGGGCGGCCGCACTGCCTTGACGCGCCGCAGCCCTGCGCTGCTGCGCCGCAGCCGTCAGACCTTCAGTGATGGCCCCCGGCGTCGCTCGGCACCGCCGCCGCGGGCGCCGAGTGCGCCTCGACCTGCTCCTCCGCCTGGGCCATGGCGACCTCGATCTCCTCGAAGATCTCGTCCGACGCCAGCCTGGCGCCGATCTCCGGCCGGGCCTCCCAGGTGAAGCCGCGGGGGCTCTTGGCGGTTTCGGCGTGCCAGCGGACGTGGAGGGCCCAGCCGTGCAGCTCGGCGGCGTAGCTGCCGTCTTCTTCCCGCTTCCATGCGGAGATCGTGGCGTGTCTCATCCCGGACATGGGGGAGCCGTTAGCAGCGTGAGCCACCCGCAACAACAGCGGGCTGCTCGACAAGCTCTCAGGCTGCGCCGGCCCCGGCGGCCTGGGCCTCGGGGGCCGGCGGCGGGGGCCCAATGCTGGGCCGGCGAGCCTCCTGCAGCACGCGCTGGAGGGCCTCCACGTCGGTGATGCCGAACATCACGGGCTGGAGCCCGGGGGCGCCGGCTTCGCCGAAGGCGCCGCTGGCGGCGACGGCGCGGGCGCGGGGCCCGTCGAGCACCAGGAAGACGGTGCGCACGCCGCCGCCGGCAGGGGCGTCGATGACGTCGACGATGCGGGAGCGATCGAGGTGGAGCTCCTCGTCGCCGCGCTGGATGAGGACGCGGCGGTCGGTGATGAGGTAGCGGGTGCGCGAGGCGAGGCGCGCCGGCTTGATCACCACCGCGTAGAGCACCCCCACGGAGGAGGAGACCAGCAGCACGATCACCAGGGACAGGGAGACGACGAGGGCGACGAAGGGCGGCGAGCCCGGGGCCCAGCCCCCGGCGATGACCGCGCGCAGCACGTGGACGGCGTGGCCGGGCATGCCGGCGGCGGCGCCGCCGATGAGCAGGGCGACCAGGATGGAGCCCAGGCTGCGGGCGCCGGTGGGGACCCAGTTGCGCCAGGAGAGCAGGGGGTGCGCGGACCAGAGCACGCGCTCGTCCTCGTCGAGGCGCTGGGCGAGGAGGCGGTGCCCGTCGCCCGCCGGCGCGGTCGGAGGGACGCCGCGCATGATGGCCCAGACCCGGTCGGGGGCGATGAGCCCGTGGAGCACGATGGAGAGCCGCCGGCGGAGCGCGCCGGTGGGGACGGCGCGGACCAGCTCGAGGTCGCCGATGCCGGGGAGCCGCGGGTTCCAGTGGATGCGGGCGTAGCTGATCTGGCGGGTCTCGATGGAGCGGCGGAAGCGCCCGCGGCGCATCACCACGTGGCGATCGGTGACGATGAACTCCAGCTCGCTGCGCCACCAGCGCGAGCCGAAGGTGAACGCCAGGGCCAGCGTCGCCATCCAGGCGGCGAAGGCGAGCAGGCTGCCGGGCCGCGAGGGCAGCGCGGCCACCACCACCGCCGAGGCCGTGGTGATCGCCGACGCCGCCGCGCACACCACCGCCGCCACGCGGTAGAGAGGGGGCGTCGAGAGCTCCTTCGGTCGTCCCGACCAGAGGACCGGCTCGCCGAAAAGGGAGTCGCGTGTCACCGGGGAAGCCTCCTCCGTGTTGCCGGTTGACTGTGCGGCTGCCGACCGGCGCCGTAAAGCGGCGCGGGCCGAAGATCCGGGAAAAGCGCGCTATGGAGCGCCACGCCGTACGCGAGGATCGGCAGGAGCGGCCCGCCGCGGACGGCCGAGGTAGCCGTCGGCCTCCTTCTCGCACTGCTTGAGGCGCATCCGCGCCAGGGGCAGCCACTTGTCGTCGCGGGCGGCGCTGGCGACGTACTTTTCCCACGAGGCCACCGCGCGCCCGTAGGCGTCGGCGCGCACCGAGGGCATCACCTCGGCCTTGCGGGCCACCTGCCAGTGACCGAGCGCCTCGTACCAGTGGCGGTCGTAGTCGGGCAGGTAGAACCAGCCCGGGCCGTTGAGGTGCTTGTCCTGGGGATCGTAGGAGCGCGCCAGGCGGATGGCCTCCAGCCCCGAGTCGAGCTCGTCGGCGCGGTCGAGCGCCACCGCCAGGCCCCAGATGGTGGTCGGCCCGCTGCCGAACATCAGGTGATCGTTGGAGAGCAGCGCGAGCGCGGCGCGGTAGCCGGCGATCGCGGAGGTGTAGTCGCCCAGCAGCATGAAGGCCTCGGCGCGGTTGGCGATGAGGCGCGAGCGCTCGAAGGCGAGGGGCTGGACGCGCAGGGACTCCCCGTAGGCCTTGATCTCCTCGTCGATGCGGCCGAGGTGCGCGTATGAGACGGCGAGATCGGCGAAGACGCGCGCGCGCAGCGGGGCGGGGGGATCGGCGCGGCCGATGGCCTCGAGCAGGGCGACCGCCCGGGCGTGCTCGCGGCGGAGGGCATAGACCTCGGCGAGGCGGTAGCGGAGGAAGAGGTCGGGCGAGGTCCGCGCGCCGGCCTGCTCGAGGAGCTCGACCGCGCGCGCGAGATAGCTGTCGCCGAGGGCGGCGATCTCTTCCTTGTCGAGCCGGCCCTCGACGCGGTTGGTGTCGAAGAGGCGCTCGTACTTGAGCGCGAAGCCCTCGGCCTCGGTGACCAGATCGCGGCGGCGCGCGGCCCCGGGCCGGCGAGCGAGCTCCCAGACGGACCCGCTGTCCGCGGCAGCGACCGGCGCGAGGAGCGCGATCGCCAGCGCGGCGGCGAGGGCCGGCCGGGCGCCGTTCATTTCCCCTTCCTCGCCGGGGGGCGGGCGCGGACGCCCTTCTTCAGCGCGTCGAGCCGCCCGCGCGCCGCGGCGGCCCACGGCCCCTTGCCGCCGGCGCCGGCCAGGTAGCTCTCCCACGCCTTCTGCGCGGCCGGGCGGTCGGCCCCCTCGGCGGCGAGCGCCTCGAGGGCGCCGCGATCCTCCGGCACGATCAGGTACTCGAGCGGGCCGGCGGAGGCGCCGGCGCGGAGGCGGGCGCCGGCGCGCTCCGCTTCCCCGAGGGTCGCGTCGGCCTCCTCGCGGGAGCCGGCGCGGTCCAGCACCAGGGCCAGCGAGAGGAGCACGTCGCCGGTGAGCGGGGTGGGCGGCCGTTGCCGCGCCTCGCGCAGGTAGGCGATGGCCTCGTCGAGCTGGGGGCGGGGGCCGGTGGATCGAGGCCTGGGGCCCCCAGGCTGACCGACCAGCTCGGCGACGGTGGGAGGCGCGCCGCCCGCTCCCTCCGCCGCCATCGACAGGTAGGCCGCCTCGAGCAGCACGGAGACGCGGCGATCGGTGGTGCCCAGCAGATCGACGCGGGGGACCAGGGCGCGGTAGACGGCGAGCGCCTCGTCGCGCTTGCCGGTCTTGACCAGCACGCGGGCGAGGTCGTGCATCGTCGAGGGGTCCTCCACGCTGCGGGGGTCCACCGCGCGCGCCCGCTCGAAGGCGCGGGCCGCCTCCGCGGTCGCTCCCATCGCCAGGAACGCGCGCCCCAGCACCACCGCCGGCGCCGCGTGGCCGGGGAGGGCCTGGTCCGCCTCGGCGGCGGCGAGGCGCGCGGCGTCGGGCATGGTGGGCAGCTCGGCGTGGGCGCGTGCCATCAGATCGCAGTAGCGCTGGAGGGTGGGCGCGCGCGCCAGCTCCCAGACGGTCGGCCCCCTGGCCAGCGCTCGCTTCGAGCGCGAGCTGCACTCCGGCGGGCGCCCCGAGGCCGCCGCCGCCGCCGAGAGCCCGGCGCCTTGCCCGAGGGCGGCCGGGACAGGCGCGGGGGAGAGCAGCGCCGGGATCAACAGCAGCAGGCCGATCGACACCGGCCGAGCATACCAAGAGCGGGCCCGCCGCGCCGGTGCTCGATGGCGCCCCGGCCCGAGCGGTTCCGATCTAGGCTCCCCGGCTCCCCCAGCCATGTCCGAGCGTTCCTTCTACGAAGAGCGGGCCAAGCGCGAGGCGCAGGCCACGGTGGAGGCGATCGAGGCCCAGACCTCGGCCGAGATCGTCGTCTGCCTGCGCGGCTCGTCGGGGAGCTACCGCGACGCGGACTACCTCTTCGGCTTGCTCTCCGCGCTGGGCGCGTTGCTGGCGCTCACCTTCGTCGCCAGGCCCGCGCAGCCGGGCTCGGTCCCGGCCGGCGTGGTGGCCGCCTTCCTCCTCGGCGCGGTGGTCTCGGCGAACCTCGCCGCGGTGCGGCGGCTCTTGCTTCTCCGCCGGCGCCTGCTCCACGAGGTGCGCACTGCCGCCCGCGCCGAGTTCGTCGACATGGGGGTGTCGCGCACCGAGGGGCGCACCGGGATCCTCCTCTACATCTCCATGTTCGAGCGGAGGGTGGAGGTCGTGCCGGACATCGGCGTCGACGCGCGCGCCCTCGGCCCCGAGTGGAAGGCGGCCGTCGCGACGCTCGAGGGGTCGCTCGACTCCGGCCCCGACGTCGGGCGCCTCCTGGCGGCGATGCGCGAGCTGGGCCCCGTCCTCGGGCGCGGGCTTCCTCGCGAAGAGCCAGGCGAGGATCCGGGTGAGCAGCCGAGCGAGGAGTGATCGGTCGGGGAGCGCTCTCGAGCGCTCCACAGGATGACTCACGGTCGGTGTTCTTTCCGCAGAGGAGGGTGAGGTCTGCGCGACCGCTTGAGAGCTACCCCCTCACGGCCCCGCGTCCCAGACGATCTCCTCGCGCCGCTCCTGTCCGCCGGCGCTGGCGATCTGCACCGAGAGGCGCCGGCTCCCGCCGCCGTCGTAGGTGTGCTCGGCGGTGAGCGGCAGGCGGTCCTTGGCGTGGCGGCGGCCGGCGCGGAAGCCGTGGCGGAAGACGCGGCCGTCGTGGTCCCAGTCGACGGCCCAGTAGTCGACGGCGCCGGTGCCCGCGCCCTCGAGCGCGAGGTGGACGGCGCGGCGACCGGTGAGGAGTCCGGCCCGGGAGAGCGACACCTTCACGTGAGGTGCGTCGCCGGCGGGGCGGGGGGCTTCCGCGGCGGGATCGGCGTCGCCGTCGAGGGTGAGGATCTCGAAGGCCGCCGCGGGCAGGGCGGTGAGGCGCTTGCGGGCGGCGTGGATGGCGGCGCGGCCGACGTCGCAGCCGATCCAGCGGCGCCCGAGCTTCTCGGCGGCGACCAGGGTGGTGCCCGAGCCGGCGAAGAAGTCCGCGACGAGATCGCCGGGCCGGGAGGCTGCCTCGATGACGCGGCGGAGCAGGGCCTCGGGCTTCTGGGTGGGGTAGCCGACGCGCTCGTGCGCGATGGGCGCGATAATCCCGATGTCCCAGACATCGCTCATCGGCGCGCCGCGGGTCTCTTCGTCCGTCTGGCTCGGCTTGCGGTGCCCGGAGGAGAAGTCGGCGACCTGCCGCTTCGTCCCGAAGGTCGCCAGGGTGCTGGCGGCGAGGGGCTCGTAGAGCCTGGTGAAGGCGTGGCGATCGTCCGGGGTCTTGCCGTACCAGAAGAGGACGTCGTGCATCCGCTGGAAGACGCGCGTCTTGGCCGGCCAGCGGCGGTAGCGCCACACGATCTCGTTCTTGAAGGCGTCCGGCCCGAAGACCTCGTCGAGGAGGCAGCGCAGGTAGTGGCTGACGTGCCAGTCGCAGTGGAGGAAGAGGGTGCCCCGCTCGGAGAGGAGCGCCCTCATCAGCTCGAGCTGCTCGAGCATCGTGGACAGATAGGCGCCCAGGCCCTCGTCCCGGCGATCGCTGTAGGCGGGGACGTCCTCCCCCGCGCCGCCGGCGCGCTCGGTCAGCGAGAAGGAGCCACCCGTGCCGAACGGGGGATCGAGGTAGATGAGGTCCACCTGGCCGGCGTAGTCGGGGAGCAGCGCCCGCATCGCGGCCCGGTTGTCGCCCCGGATCAAGCGGCCCCGGCGGAGGTCCGCGCCGGCGGGGCCGGGGGTGCCCCCCAGGGTGACCGGCTCGCCGGCCACCTCCTCGACCTGGACCAGCGTCGGCGGGGGGGCGGGGAGCAGGGACGCGCCCGGCGCGCGCTTGCCGGCCCAGGTGAGCTCGGGGGGTCGGGGGCGCTCGCGCTTCATGCGGGGGCGCCGAGCATCGACCGTCTGGGGGCAGCGGGCAATGTCTTCACGATGCCGGCGCGTGGGTGCGTGCGCACGGGCGTGTCACGAGGGGCGTCGAGCGGTCGCGCGCACCGCGTACGTGAGCAGAGTGCGCGCTGGTCGGGCCGGAGGCTGGGCTTGGCATGTTTCGCGCAGAAGCGCGGGTCGAGCACATGCGCCGCGGGCGCGCTGTCGATCTCACACCTGGGAGCTCCGAATGAAGGCGACCGAATTGCTTCAAGAACAACACCGCGATCTCGAGGCGCTCCTCGAGAAGCTCCGCACCGCCGGGCAAGGCGAGGAGCGGACCGTCCGCCAAGAGCTCGCCGCCCACCTGGTGGCCCACACCGTCATCGAGGAGGAGCACTTCTACCCGGCCGTCCACGAGATCCTCCCCGAGGAGACCCTCGAGGCCATGGAGGAGCACGGGCTCGCCGACGTCGAGCTGGCGAGGCTGCTTGCCTCCAAGCTGGGCGACGCGACCTCCGAGGCCAAGCTGGCCGTTCTGTCCGAGGTCCTGATCCGCCACATCCGCCGCGAGGAGGCCGACGTTTTCAAGGCCGCCGACCGGGAGCTGGGCGACGAGGCGCTCAACGAGCTCGGCGAGCGGATGCACGCGCGCTTCCACCAGGTCATCGACACCGGCTACAGCAAGCTCCTGCAGAAGGCCCTCGAGGAGGAGCTGCCCCGGACGCCGAGCCGGACGCCGACGCGCCCGGCGGCGAAGAAGACCGTGCGCCGCGCGGCGGCCGCCAAGAAGAAGGCGACCCCCAAGGCCCGCGCCACCCCGCGCCGGGCGCCCACCAAGCGCGCCGGCGCCAAGCGGGGCGCGGCGGCGCGGCCGCGCAAGAGCCCGAAGCAGACCCGGGCCGCGCGCGGCACCAGCGGGACCACGCGCACGCGGCCCTGACGGCCCCCTCCGGCGGCGGCTCCCGCGACGATCGGCCGGGTAGGCCCGCCGTCCGTCGTGAGGCCCCTTGCGGCGCTTGCGGTTTCCTCTAAAAGACGCCCCAAACGATGGCGGGTCGCAGCGGGGCTCCGCCCTGCGAGGAGACAGCATGCAGAACAGCTACGGCGCCAAAGGCACCCTCTCGGTTTCCGGCTCCACCTACGGCATCTACCGCCTCTCGGCCTGCGGGCCGGCGGCCGCGCGGCTGCCGATGTCCCTCAAGGTTCTCCTCGAGAACCTCCTCCGCCACGAGGACGGCCGGGTCGTCCGCCGCGAGCACGTCGAGGCGATCCTCCACTGGGACCCGACCGCGCTCCCCAGCCAGGAGATCGCCTTCCACCCCGGGCGCGTGCTCCTCCAGGACTTCACCGGCGTCCCCGCCGTCGTCGACCTCGCCGCCATGCGCGAGGCCGTGGTCGAGCTCGGCGGCGACCCCAACCGCATCAACCCGCTCCAGCCCGCCGATCTGGTCATCGACCACTCGGTGCAGGTCGACAAGTTCGCCTCGGTCGCCTCGCTCCGCCAGAACGCCGACCTCGAGTACCAGCGCAACGAGGAGCGCTACGCCTTCCTCCGCTGGGGCGCGCAGGCGTTCAACCGCTTCCGGGTGGTGCCGCCCGACACCGGCATCTGTCACCAGGTCAACCTCGAGTACCTCGCCACCGCGGTGATGCAGAGCGAGGGAGTGGCCTACCCCGACACCCTGGTCGGGACGGACTCCCACACCACCATGATCAACGGCCTCGGCGTGGTCGGCTGGGGCGTCGGCGGCATCGAGGCCGAGGCGGCCATGCTCGGCCAGCCGCTGTCGATGCTGATCCCCCAGGTGGTCGGCTTCAAGCTGACCGGGACGCTGCGCGAGGGCTGCACCGCGACCGATCTGGTGCTGATGGTCACCCAGATCCTCCGCAAGAAGAAGGTGGTCGGGAAGTTCGTCGAGTTCTACGGCCCGGGCGTCGCCGCCCTCGGCCTCGCCGACCGCGCCACCATCGCCAACATGGCCCCCGAGTACGGCGCCACCATCGGCTTCTTCCCCGTCGACGAGGAGACCATCGCCTACCTGCGCTTCACCGGCCGCCCCAAGGAGACGGTCGCCCTGGTCGAGGCGTACTGCAAGGAGCAGGGCCTGTTCCTCGTCGCGGGCGCGCCCGATCCGGTGTTCAGCGAGACGGTCGAGCTCGACCTCGGCGCCGTCGAGCCCTCCCTCGCCGGCCCCAAGCGCCCCCAGGATCGGGTCGCGCTGGTCGACGTCAAGAGCAGCTACCGCAAGGAGCTCGCGGCGATGGCGCCCGCGGATCCGGCCGCGGTGGCGAACGTGGGCAGCCGCGACACCACCTACAACCTGCACCACGGCTCGGTGGTGATCGCCGCCATCACCTCGTGCACCAACACCTCCAACCCCGCGGTGCTCCTCGCCGCCGGGCTGCTGGCCAAGAAGGCGGTCGAGCGCGGCCTCACCTCCCGCCCCTGGGTGAAGACCTCGCTCGCCCCCGGCTCCAAGGTGGTCACCGAGTACCTCCGCGACGGCGGCTTCCTGCCCTACCTGGAGGCGCTCGGCTTCCACGTCGTCGGCTACGGCTGCACCACCTGCATCGGCAACTCGGGGCCGCTCCCCGACGCCGTCTCCGACGGGGTCCGCGACAAGGACCTGGTGGTCGCCGCGGTGCTCTCCGGCAACCGCAACTTCGAGGGTCGCATCAACGCCCAGGTGCGGATGAACTTCCTCGCCTCGCCGCCGCTGGTGGTGGCCTACGCCATCGCCGGCGATCTCGACGTCGACCTGACCACCGAGCCCATCGGCACCGACAAGAACGGCGACGCCGTCTACCTCAAGGACATCTGGCCGACCTCGGCCGAGGTGCGCGAGGCCATCCGCACCTCGGTGCGCCCCGAGCAGTTCCAGAGCCAGTACGAAAACGCGCTCGAGGGCGACGAGGAGTGGAAGCGGCTCAAGGTGCCCGCCGGCCAGATCTTCGCCTGGGACGAGAAGTCGACCTACGTGAAGAAGCCGCCCTTCTTCGCCGACATGCCCCGCGAGCCCCGCGCGCTCACCGACATCGCGGGGGCCCGCGTGCTCGCCGTGCTCGGCGACTCGGTCACCACCGACCACATCTCGCCCGCCGGCAACATCTCCAAGCAGAGCCCCGCGGCCCGCTACCTGATGGGCCTGGGCGTCTCGCCCGCGGACTTCAACTCGTACGGCGCCCGCCGCGGCAACCACGAGGTGATGATGCGCGGCACCTTCGCCAACATCCGCATCAAGAACGCGCTGCTCGGCGGCGAGGAGGGGCCCAATACGCTCCACCTGCCCGACGGCGCCAAGCTGAGCATCTACGACGCCGCGATGAAGTACGCGGAGGAGAAGGTGCCGCTGGTGGTCCTCGCCGGCGCCGAGTACGGCACCGGCTCGTCGCGCGACTGGGCGGCCAAGGGCACCAAGCTGCTCGGGGTGCGCGCCGTGATCGCCAAGAGCTTCGAGCGCATCCACCGCTCCAACCTGGTGGGGATGGGCGTGCTCCCGCTCGAGTTCGCCGCGGGCGAGGGCGTGGAGACGGTCGGCCTCACCGGCCGCGAGCGCTTCGACATCGGCGGCGTCGCCCGCGATCTGGCGCCCGGCAAGCAGCTCCAGGTGGTGGCCACGGCGGAGGACGGCTCCCAGAAGACCTTCACCGTCACCTGCCGCATCGATACGCCGAACGAGGTCGACTACTACCAGCACGGCGGCATCCTCCAGTTCGTGCTGCGGCAGATCCTCGCCGGCAAGTAGCCATCCTGGGGAACGCCCGAGAGCGTTCCCCAGCTTCAGTCGGGCTCTGCGGGCGCTCCGCCGAAGGCCTCCAGGACGAAGTCGCGGAAGGCGACAAGCTTCTTGGGCACGTGGCGCCCCGCCGGGTACACGAAGTAGAGGCTCGCCGAGGGGCGTGACCAGCCCGGGAGCACGCGCACCAGTCCCTCGTCGTCGCGGTCGCGCCCGGCGGGAAATGCCGGCAGCATCGCGATGCCGGCGCCGGCGCGGGCTGCGGCGCGAAGGAACGCGAAGTCGTTGCCGCCGATGCGCCCGGTGACGGTGACGCGCCGCTCCTCCCCGTCGGGTCCGGTGAACGACCAGTCATTGCGCCCGTCCACCGGCCGGAAGAGCACGCACTCGTGGTCGACCAGCTCCTCGGGCGTCGCCGGCACGCCCCGGCGCGCGAGGTAGGCCGGGGCGGCGAAGAGCCGCACCTCCGGGGTGGCGATGCGCCGGCCGACGAGCGAGGAGTCGTCGATGACCATGGCCGCGCGGAGGGCGGCGTCGAAGCCCTCCTCGATCAGGTTCTGGCGATGGGTCGAGAGGTCGACCTCGAGGCGCACCCGCGGGTAGCGCGCCGTGAAGCGCACCAGGACCTCGCCCAGGAAGGAGCCCGCGTCAGGCGGCGCGGTGATGCGCAGCGTGCCCTGGGCCTGATCCTCGTCGCCGAGCGCCTCGGCGGCGTCGCGCAGGCCGGCGATGTGGGGCGCGGCGCGGTCGTAGAAGGCGCGCCCCGCCTCGGTGAGGGCGATGGTGCGCGAGGAGCGCTGGAGCAGGCGCGCGCGCATGGTCTCCTCCAGCCGGGAGACGGCGCGGCTCAGGGTGGACTTGGGGACGTTGCGCTGCCGGGCCGCGGCCGTGAAGGAGCCCGCCTGCACCACGTGCACGAAGACGGCGATCTCGTCGAGGCTGCCTGTTGCGTCCATGCAACGATGCGTTCCACTTTCGCAGACTGGTGCGAGTTACGCAACGGACGCATGGTGGCGCTCTACCGAAACGTCACCTTCGAGAGGAAGCTGCCATGCACTCCGTTCAGCGTTACGTGCCCGTGGTCCTTCGCTACCTGATGGGGATCATCTTCTTCGTCTTCGGGCTCAACGGCTTCTTCCACTTCATCCCCCAGCCGCCGATGGAAGGGGGCGCGGCCGCGTTCGCGGGCGCGCTGTTCGCCACCGGGTACATGTTCCCCCTCCTCAAGGCGACGGAGGTGGTCGCGGGCGTGCTGCTGCTCGGCAACCGCTTCGTGGCGCTGGCGCTGGCGCTGCTGGCGCCCATCACCATCAACATCTTCCTCTTCCACACGGTGCTCACGCCCCCGAACCCGGTCGCGTTCTTCGTGCTCCTCGCCAACGCCTATCTGGCCTGGTCGTACCGCGCCGCCTACCGCCCCATGCTCGCCGCCAAGGTGGCGCCGGCCGCGCCCGAGGCCGCGCCCGCCGCTGCCACCCCGGCGAGCGCGGCAGCCTAGGCCCTCGCCCGCCGTCGACGCCCGCCCCGCGCTCGGCTAGACCGCGGCGCATGCTCGACCTCCGCCACGTGATGGAACACCTCGAGGAGGTGCAGGCCGGCCTGCGCCGCCGCTCCGACGCTGCCGCCGAGACGCTCGCCCCCATCGCCGAGCTCGGCAAGCAAAGGCGCGAGCTCATCGGCGCGGTCGAGAGCAAGCAGGCGCAGCGCAACCAGGCCAACGAGGCGATGGCCAAGGCGGACAAGAAGTCGCCCGCCTTCGCCGAGAAGCGCGACGAGCTGAAGCGCCTCTCCGGCGAGATCAAGGACGCCGAGAAGGCGCTCGCCGAGGTCGAGGGGCAGATCCAGGCCCAGCTCGCCGTGGTCCCCAACGTGCCCGACGCGGGCGTGCCTGACGGCAAGGGCGAAGAGGACAACCAGGTGGTCCGCACCTGGGGCGAGAAGCCGAGCTTCAAGTTCACCCCCAAGCCGCACTGGGAGGTGGGCACCGCGCTCGGCATCCTCGACTTCGAGCGCGCAGCGAGGATGTCCGGGCCCCGCTTCACCGTGCTGTTCGGCGCGGCGGCGCGGCTGGAGCGCTCGCTCATCTCCTTCATGCTCGACCTGCACACCCGCGAGCACGGCTACACCGAGGTGCTCCCGCCCTTCCTGGTCAAGGACTCGGCGCTCTACGGCACCACCCAGCTCCCCAAGTTCGAGGACGATCTCTTCAAGACGGCGCGCCGCGGCGACACCGCCGCCGAGGGCTCCTACGACCTCTACCTGATCCCGACCGCCGAGGTCCCCGTGACCAACCTCCACGCGACCGAGATCCTCGAGCGCGAGCAGCTCCCGGTCGCGTACACCGCCTACACGCCCTGCTTCCGCGCCGAGGCCGGCAGCCACGGCAGGGACGTGCGCGGGCTGATCCGGCAGCACCAGTTCGACAAGGTGGAGCTGGTGCGGTTCACCGTGCCGCAGGACTCGGCGGCGGAGCACGAGCTGCTCACCCGGCACGCCGAGGAGGTGCTCCGGCGCCTCCACCTGCACTACCGGGTCAGCCTGCTGTGCACCGGCGACATGGGCTTCGGCTCGCAGCGCACCTACGACCTCGAGGTCTGGCTGCCGAGCGCGGGCGCCTACCGGGAGATCTCGAGCTGCACCAACTTCGGCGACTTCCAGGCGCGCCGGGCGCAGATCCGCTACCGCCCCGAGCCCAAGTCCAAGCCGCAGCTCCTCCACACCATCAACGGCTCGGCGCTGGCGGTGGGGCGGACCGTCATCGCCATCCTCGAGCAGTACCAGCAAGAGGACGGCAGCGTGATCGTGCCCGAGGTGCTCCGCCCGTTCATGGGCTGCGACGTGATCCGGGGGCGTTAGTCCCGATGGGGGGGGCCCAGTGG
>Ga0302279_10006319_pt1 | contig 12661 bp, 11 predicted proteins | sample III_Bog_N3_3_FD_194541 | JGI IMG/M metagenome (GOLD analysis project Ga0302279, IMG submission 194541) | Peat permafrost microbial communities from Stordalen Mire near Abisko, Sweden - III_Bog_N3_3 | ecosystem: Environmental > Terrestrial > Soil > Wetlands > Peat | place: Sweden: Abisko...
TCCCGGCGTGCCCGCGTTGGCCGCTCGAATCGGCAATACCCGCTCCGCCGCCGCCCTCGATCTCTGGGGGGCGGATCTCGACGGCGCGCTGGTGGCGATCGGCAATGCGCCGACCGCGTTGTTTCATCTGTTCGAATTGCTCGACGCCGGAGCGCCCCGGCCGGCGGCGGTGATTGGGCTGCCGGTGGGATTTGTGGGGGCCGCTGAATCGAAGGCAGCGTTGGCGGAGTATGGCCTGCCGTTCCTCACCCTGCCGGGACGTCGCGGTGGCAGTGCGATGACGGTCGCCGCCGTCAACGCGTTGGCGAGTGAAGTGGAATGACCGGCATTTTATACGTTGTCGGCGTCGGCCCCGGTGATCCTGAGCTGATGACGTTGAAAGCGGCCCGTCTGATCGGTGCTGCTGATCTGGTCGCCTTCTTCTCCAAATGCGGCCGCAAAGGTCATGCGCGGCGCGTCGCTGACGGCCATTTGGCGCCGGGCGTGCGGGAACTGCATTTCGAATATCCGTTCACCACCGAAATAGCCGTGGAGAACCCGCGCTACCTGACCGACATGGGCGTGTTCTACGAGCAATGCGCGAAGACCCTCGGCGACGAACTCGGATCCGGGGCCGACGTGGTGTTGCTGTGCGAGGGCGATCCGTTCTTCTATGGCTCGGCGATGTATCTCTACGACCGGCTGCGCGCCCGTTATCGTTGCGAAATCGTGCCGGGGATTACCGGGATGAGCGGCTGCTGGTCGCGCGCCGGGGCGCCGATGACGCATGGTGACGACGTGCTGTCCGTACTCCCCGCCACACTCGATGAAGACACATTGGTTACGCGACTGCAGGCGTGCGACGCCGCCGTGATCATGAAGCTCGGCAGCAATCTGGCGAAGGTGCGCGCCGCCCTCGATCGTGCTGGGCTGGCGGATCGCGCCATCTATGTCGAGCGCGGCACGATGGAGGATGAAATCATCCTGCCATTCGCCGAACTGACCCGCGCCAAGGTGCCGTATTTCGCCATTGTGCTGATCCCCGGCAGGCAGGGGGCACGATGACCGGCTCGTTGGTTGTTATCGGCCTCGGCCCAGGTTCAGAGGGCCTGTGCGCGCCGGATGCGACGGCGGCGCTGGCTGATGCCACCGATCTGATCGGCTATGGCCCCTATCTCGACCGCGTCGCCCTGGCGCCCGGGCAGACCCGGCATGGCTCTGACAACCGTGTGGAGATCGAACGCGCCCGTCATGCGCTGACGCTGGCGGAGCAGGGCCATCGCGTGGCTGTGGTGTCGTCCGGTGATGCCGGGGTGTTCGCGATGGCGAGTGCGGTGTTCGAGGCGATCGAGCACGGTCCTGCGTCCTGGCGCGCACTGGATGTTTCGGTGATCCCTGGGATATCAGCGATGTTCGCGGCGGCCTCCCGGCTGGGTGCGCCGCTGGGGCATGATTTCTGCGCGATTTCGCTGTCGGACAATCTCAAGCCATGGGCGCTGGTGTGTCATCGTCTGCGGCTGGCGGCCGAGGCGGGGTTTGTGATCTCGCTCTACAACGCCCGCTCGCGGGCGCGCCCGCATCAATTGGCGGAGGCTTTGGCATTGCTGGGCGAAACCCTGCCGGCCGACACGGTTGTGGTGTTCGCCACCGCGATCAGCCGGGCTGATGAGAGGATCGAAATCACCACGCTGGCCGAGGCCAACCCGGAAAATGCCGACATGCGCACGCTTGTGATGATCGGTTCGGCGCAGACACGGTTGATCGAGCGGCCCGGCGCGCGGCCGTGGGTCTACTCGCCGCGATCGGCGCCCAAATGAGCGGCGAGCCAGGCCAAGGCTTCCGTGGCCGTCGCGGCGGTGGCGATGCCGGCCAGCGGGGCCGGGCGCTGGACCATCACCACGGCAATCCCAAGGCTGCGCGCGGCCGCCAGCTTGGGCATGGTGGCGCTACCGCCGGAGTTCTTGGTGACCAGGATGTCGCAGCGATGATGCTGCAGCAGATCGCGCTCATCGGCCTCGCGGAACGGGCCGCGTGCGCTGATCACCACGGCATCGGGCGGCAGGGTTTCGGCGTCCGGCGGATCGACGCTGCGGACGATGTAGTGATGCCCTGGGGCGGTGCGGAACGCCGCCAGATCCTTCCGGCCGATGGTGAGCATGACCCGTTTTGGCTGTGTGCCGAGGGCGGTGGCGGCGTCGGCCATGCTGGGCACCATCGTCCAGGCGTCGCTGGGAACGGGCTGCCATTCGGGGCGCTGGATGGCCAGGAAGGGCAAGCCGGTGAGTGCGGCGGCCTCGGCTGCATTCTGCTTCATGCGGGCAGCGAACGGATGAGTGGCATCGATCAGCAGGTCGAAGCCGCCGTCGCGCAGGAACGCCGCCAGACCCGTGCCACCACCGAAACCGCCGACACGGTATGGCACTTTCGGCGGACGCGGCGTGCGGGTGGCGCCAGCGTAGGACAGCAGCGTGTCAAAGCGGTTGTTGCCGGCCAGGGCATCGCACAGGGCCGTCGCGTCGGTGGTGCCGCCGAGGATCAGCAGTTTTGCCATTGGGGCTCCTTCGTCGGGGAGATGCGTGCATGAGCGCGCCGTGGCTGTCCATCCTGGGGATTGGCGAGGGCGGTATCGACGGCCTGACCCCGCCAGCGCGGGCGCTGCTCAGCCAGGCCCGTTTTGTTATCGGCGGCGCGCGGCATCTGCGGCTGGCGGCGCCGTTGATCACCGGCGAAACCGCTGTATGGCCGCAACCATTCTCGGGCGGCATGGCCGAGATTGCGGCGCATCGGCCGGGGCCGGTGGTGGTTTTGGCCTCGGGTGATCCGTTCTGCTACGGCGTCGGGACCAGCATAGCCAAACATTTCGCGGCAGAGGATTGGCGCTGCCTACCCGCGCCGTCCTGCCTGTCGTTGGCCTGTGCGGCGCTTGGCTGGGCGTTGCAGACGTTGGAGACCATCTCGTTCTGCGGCCGTCCGATCGAACCCTTGACGGCGATGCTGCGGCCGGGGCGGCAGATTTTGGCGCTGTCGGAAGACGCGGAAACGCCGGGGAAAGTGGCCCGCTTCCTGTGTGCGCACGGGTTTGGCGCCAGTGAGATCGTGCTGCTGGAAGCGCTCGGTGGGCCGGAGCAGCGCATTCGCCGTGGCACCGCTGCGGGGTTCGACCTCGCTGATCCGCATGCGCTCAACCTGTTGGCGATCACGCTGGCGGCCGACGCTGGGTTTGCTTCATTGCCGCTCGCCAGCGGTCTGCCGGATGACGCCTTTGCTCATGACGGGCAACTGACCAAGCGCGAGATCCGCGCCGTTACGCTGTCCGCTCTGGCGCCACGTGCGGGTGAGTTGTTGTGGGATATCGGCACCGGCTCCGGCTCGATTGCCATCGAATGGCTGCGGCTGCATCCGTCGCTGCGGGCCATCGCCATCGAACGCCGGACGGACCGGCTCGCCCGCGCGATTGAAAACGCCCAGCGGCTCGGCGTGCTCCATCTGCAAACCGTTGAAGGCGCCGCCCCCGCAGTGCTGGAGGGATTGCCTGCGCCTGATGCGATCTTTATCGGCGGCGGCGCGCAAGCTGCGGGGGTGATCGACGCCGCCTGGTCCGCGCTGCGGCCTGGTGGGCGGATTGTCGTCAACTCGGTCACCATCGAAACCGATGCCGCGTTGTTTGCCGCCAACCGTCGGCTCGGCGGCACTCTGACGCGGATCGGGGTGGAGCGGTTGACCGATATCGGCGGGCTGCACGGATTTCGCCCGGCGATGACGATCACCCAATGGACGGCGAGCAAGCCATGATCGTCGCTGGAATCGGCTGCCGTAATCTGTGCCCGGGGGCGGATATTTTGGCTGTGCTGCACGATGCCGAGGCGCGCGCTGGTGTTTCCGCCACGGCATTGGCGGCCCCGGCCTTCAAATCCGGGGAAACCGGCCTGCGCGCTGCCGCCGCGATGTTGGGCCTGCCGCTGCATTGGATCGACGATGCCGCCCTCGCGGCCGCCCAGTCGCGCTGCGTTACCGCTTCCGACCGGGTGCGTGCGGCCACCGGCCATGCCGCCATTGCCGAAGCCGCAGCGCTTGCCGCTGCCGGGCCGCGGGGACGGCTGATTCTCGCCCGTATCGCCCATTCCAGCGCCACCTGCGCGCTTGCCGAAAGCAATCCAGCATGACCGTGCATTTCATCGGCGCCGGCCCCGGCGCTGCCGACCTGCTGACGCTGCGGGGCCGCGACCTACTCGCGGCCTGCGACGTGTGCCTCTACGCCGGCTCGATCGTGCCCGAAGCCATGCTCGCGCATTGCAAGCCCGGCGCGAGGTTGGTCGACACCGCGCCGATGTCGCTCGATGAGATCGAGGCGGAATACGTCGCGGCCGAAACGGCTGGTCATGACGTGGCGCGGCTGCATTCCGGCGATCTGTCGATCTACAGCGCGGTGGCCGAGCAGATCCGCCGTCTCAAGCGCCACGGCATCGGCTACACACTGACCCCTGGGGTGCCGGCCTTTGCTGCCGCCGCCGCCAGCCTGGGCACCGAGTTGACCTTGCCGGGGGTGGCGCAGAGCCTGGTGATCACCCGCATCTCCGGCCGCGCCTCACCGATGCCGGAACGCGAGACGCTGGAGGCGTTCGCCACCACCGGCACCACTCTGGCGCTGCACCTCGCCATTCACGCGCTGGAGGCCATCGTGCAGCGGCTGCTGCCATATTATGGGGCGGCCTGCCCGGTGGCGATCGTGATTCATGCGAGTTGGCCGGACGAACGTATTTTGCGCGGCACGCTGGCGGATATCGCGGCCCGCCTCGCTGCCGAACCGGCGGAACGCACCGCGTTGATTTTCGTGGGCCCTGCCCTCGCCGCCACCGATTTCCGTGAGAGCGCGCTCTACGACCCCGACTACCGCCGCAGGTTTCGCACATGAGCGGGCGCGAACCCGGCCTGGCCGAGCAGTGCTCCGGTGCTGTCGAACACCAACACCTCCAGCAGGGTTTCGGGCGTATCCAGCACGCCGGCCGCCGTGTGCCAGGCGCGGGCGGCGATGGCATTGCCCAGATCCAGGCCCTCGGCCAGGTCGATCGCTTCCAGTGTGGTGTTCGCGCCCTCAATGCCGGCTCTGATGGCTGGGGTGGCGCCGAGTTCCACCGCCAGGGCCGCCAAAGCGGCAAAATCCACGGAGCCACGCCGGGAGTGCAGATCGATCCGGCCCTGCGCCAGCTTGGTGATCTTGCCGATGCCGCCGGCGACGACCACGCGCGGTACCGGATGGGCGCGCAGATATTTCAACATGCCGCCGACGAAATCGCCCATGTCGATCAGCGCCATGTCATCGAGCCCGTGATGCCGCTGCACCGCCAGTTCCGAGCTGTGGCCGGTGGCGCCCGCCACCATCTCCAGGCCGCCGGCGCGGGCGACGTCGATGCCGCGATGGATCGAATGAATCCAGGCGGAGCAGGAAAACGGCACCACGATGCCAGTGGTACCCAGGATCGACAGGCCGCCGACGATGCCGAGGCGGCCGTTCAGGGTCTGCTCGGCGATACGTTCGCCGTCCTCGATGGAAATCTCCACCACGACATCGGGGGTAACAGCCACTTCGCTGAGCGCATCGCGGATCATCTGGCGGGGGACCGGGTTGATCGCCGGCTCGCCCGGCGGGATCGGCAGACCGGCGCGGGTGACGGTGCCGACGCCGGGACCGGCGCGAAACACCACGCCGGAGCCCGGCTCACCGCGCCAGACGGTGGCGCGGATAAGCGCGCCGTGGGTGACATCGGGATCGTCGCCGGCATCCTTCACCACGCCGGCCATCGCCCGCTGGACGTCCAGCCGGGTTTCGGCCAAGGCGAAGCCGACGCGCTGGCCGCGCGGCAAAGTGATTTCAACGGGATCGGGGAAGCTTCCGGTCTGCAGCGCCACAAAGGCAGCCTTGGCGGCCGCGGTCGCACAGCTTCCGGTCGTCCAGCCAAACCGCAGCTCGGGCTTATTTTCCACGTCGGCAGATATACCCAGGCGCACCGGCGCTGTCACGGCGGGCGGGCATGACACGCGGGTTCATCATCGGCGCGCCGCGTTCCGGCAGCGGCAAGACCACCATCACGTTGGCGCTGCTGGCCGCCCTGCGAAGGCGCGGCATTGCCGTGCGCGCCGGTAAATCCGGGCCGGATTATATCGATCCGGCCTTTCACGCGGCGGCCTCCGGTGCGGAGGGCGTCAATCTCGACACCTGGGCGATGGCGCCGGCGTTGCTCGAAAGTGTGGCAGCCCAGGCCGCCGGTGACAGCGCTGTTTTCATTATCGAATCCTCGATGGGGCTGTTCGACGGCATCCAGGCGCCGCCCGGCCGCAGCGGGGCCGCTGCCGATCTCGCCGCCCGGTTTCAGCTTCCGGTGGTGCTGGTGCTCGACGTTTCCGGCCAGTCGCAATCCGCCGCGGCGACGGCGCGCGGCTTTGCCAGCCATGATCCCGGCGTGCGCATCGCGGGGGTGATCCTCAACCAGGTGGCAAGCCCGCGCCATCGCGAGGGGGTGGAACAGGCAATGCGCGGCCTTGGCCTGCCGGTGCTGGGCTGCCTGCCGCGTGACGCCACGCTGGGATTGCCGGAGCGGCATCTCGGGCTGATCCAGGCCGGCGAGCACAGCGACCTCGCCGCAAGGCTCGACCGCCTTGCCGACGCAGCCGAGGCGCATCTGGATATCGACGCCATCCTCCGCTGTGCCGCGACATTCGCGCCGGTGGCGTCCGTAACACCGGCGCTGCCGCCGCCGGGCCAACGCATTGCGCTCGCCTCCGATGCCGCGTTCAGCTTCATCTATCCGCATCTGCTGCGAAGCTGGCGTGGCGCCGGGGCGGAGATCGCGCTGTTCTCGCCGCTGGCCGATGAGCCGCCGCCCGATGATTGCGACGCCTGCTGGTTGCCCGGTGGCTATCCTGAATTGCACACGGGACCGCTGGCGGCGGCCTCGCAATTCTTCGCGGGACTGCGGGGTTTCGCCGAAACCCGGCAGGTGCATGGCGAGTGCGGCGGCTACATGGTGCTCGGCACCAGCCTTGAAGACGCCGACGGCATCGCGCACGCCATGGCCGGGCTGCTCAGCCACGCCACGTCCTATAAAAAGCGCCGGCTGCATCTTGGCTACCGCGAGGCCACACTGCTTCACGATGGTGCTCTCGGCGCCGCCGGAGCAAAACTACGCGGCCACGAATTCCACTACGCCAGCGTCACCGACCCAGGCACCGACGAACCGCTCTGCGATCTCACCGACGGCCAGGGCCGCCCACTCGGCGCCGCCGGTGGGCATCGTGGCCGGGTCAGCGGCACCTTCTTTCACACCATCGCCCAAAGCTGAGGTTCCCCCATGACCCACTTCGCCAGCCTGAACGATCTCCGCGCCGCCTGCGCTCACCTGCCCGCCGGCGACGCCGCCGCCGCCAATGCGGTGCGCACACGGCAGATGGAACTCACCAAACCCGCAGGGAGCCTTGGACGGCTGGAAGACCTCGTGGCGTTTCTCGCCACATGGCAGCGCCGGGCGATGCCGCGGTTGGAGCGGGTGGAGGTGCTGATCTTCGCCGGCAACCACGGCGTTACCGCCCAGGGCGTGTCGCCCTTCCCGCCCGAGGTCACCGCCCAGATGGTCGGCAACTTCGCGAATGGTGGTGCTGCCGTCTGCCAGTTGGCCGGCGTGCTCGGCGCGAAGCTGCGCGTGGTGCCGTTGTCGTTGGACACACCCACTGGGGACTTCACCGAAGTGGCAGCCATGAACGAGGCGGCGTTCCTTGAAGCCGTCAATGCCGGCTATGCCGCCGTCTCCCCCGAGACCGACCTGCTCTGCCTCGGTGAAATGGGCATCGGCAACACCACACCCGCCGCCGCCATCGCGGCCGCGCTGTTCGGCGGTACCGGGGTGGATTGGGCCGGGCGCGGCACCGGGGTTGACGACGCCGGCCTCGCCCGCAAGATCGACGCCATCGACCGTGGCTTGCAACGCCACCCCGGCCGCGACCCGTTGGAGATCGCCGCCAACCTGGGCGGGCGGGAGCTTGCCGCTATCCTGGGCGCCACCGTCGCCGCGCGCACGCTGGGGGTGCCGGTACTGCTGGATGGTTTCGTGTGCACCGCTGCCGCGGCACCGTTGTCTGAACTGGTGGCAGGCGGGCTCGATCACGCCGAAGTCGCCCATGCCTCGGCCGAATCCGGTCATCGCCGTCTCATTGGCTGCCTTGGCAAAATCCCGGTGCTCGATCTTGGCATGCGGCTCGGCGAGGGTTCGGGGGCGGCGGTGGCGGCGTTGGTTTTCCGTGCGGCGGTGGCGTGTCACACGGGGATGGCGACGTTTGCCGAAGCAGCGGTCTCCGGCCACGAATGAAACAGCGCGCGCTGCAGGCGATCGCCGCGTTCGGTTTGCTCACCAGGCTTCCGGTCTGGCGGCTGACCGACGCGGCGCCGGCTGAATTCGTTCGCAGCGTGTGGGCGTATCCCATCGTGGGGGCGGTGATCGGCGGGCTCGGCGGGATTTTCTACGCGCTGGCGATCCACATCGGCGTGGCCAGTCCGATTGCTGCTTTGCTGGCGGTCGGGTGCATGATCCTGCTGACCGGCGCCCTGCATGAGGACGGCCTGGCCGACACCATTGACGGCTTTGGCGGCGGACGCACGGCCGAGCGCCGGTTGGAGATCATGCGTGACAGCCGGATCGGCAGCTACGGCGCGCTGGCGCTGATCGTCGCCGTGGGCCTGCGCGTTGCCGCCATCGCCACGCTCGCTGATCCCGTGCGTGTGCTGATCGCCCTGGTTGTGGCGGGGGCCCTGGCGCGCGGCGCTATCCTGGTTGTGCTGCTCACTGCCAAACCTGCACGCACCGACGGCATGGCCGCTGGCCTTGCTCGGGTGCCGATGGGCGAAACCGTCGCAGGTCTCGCCGTGCCAATTGTGCTTGGGGCAATATTGCTGCCCTTTCCCCGCATGCTGCTCCTGGCACTGATCGCCGTTGTTATCGCCTGGGCCATTGCCCGCGCCGCCACCAGCCGGATCGACGGCCATACGGGCGATGTGCTAGGCGCCACCGCGGTTATCAGCGAATGCGTGGCGCTGCTGGTTCTGACACTGTGACGAATTCAACCCGGCCAATCGGCATTGACGGCGCCAGCAGGTCAATCGGTACGCGGGACAGCAGGGCGCGCAGCACCTTCAGCGGGCCGGCGTGCGAGATCACCACGCAATCGCGGCCAAAGTCACAGATCTGATCTGCGAACCCCGCAACCCGCGCCACCAATGCCGCCCCATTCTCGCCACAAGGCGGGGTAAACCCCATGACATCGGCGGCCCAAAGATCGATCTCGGCGCGCGGCAGATCATCCCAGGCCTGGCCTTCCCAGCTGCCGAAATCCATCTCCAGCAATCGCCGATCGAATGCTGCCGGAACGCCCAGCGCGTCCGCGATCGCAGCCGCCATGCCCGCACAGCGCAGCGCCGGGCTGGCCCATACCGCTTGTGCTGCAAATCCGCCAAGTGATTGAACTGCCGCGGCAATCTGCCCACGGGCATCGTCATGCTCCGCCAGATCGAGCCTGCCGTAGCAGATCCCCGCGGCCACCAGAGGCCGCGGATGGCGTACCAACGCCGCGATCACGACAGCTCACCCACCAAGAACTCATCGCTGCTCAGATCCAGCAAAACATCCTCATCTTTTGATCGATTTCTACGATGACGCCAACAAAGCGTCATCGCTACTGACCTATTGCCATCAGCACACCGATTGTCACAAGCCGTGAACATTGCGCATCTTGGCCAGAACATGGGTTGCGCGCAAACTCCGCCGGCAACGGGAGAGCCAACCATGCCGCGCACCGAAGACGCCCAGACGTTGAAGCTGCTGGACGACGCCGCCAATCTCGCCACTGGCTTTCCCGACGGCGAAACCGCCCGGCAATTCGTGCACGCGTTCTTCCGCAACGTATCCCCCGCCGAGTTGCTGCAACGCCCGCCTGCTCCTCTCGCCGAAGCCGCCAGCACGATGTGGCGGTTTGCGGCCACCCGCACGCCCGGCGCCGCGATGATCCGCATCCTCGAAGGTGCTGAGACCAGCGTGATCGAAATCGTCAACGACGACATGCGGTTTCTGGTCAACAGCACCACCGCAGCGCTTGCGGGCCTTGGGCTCGACATCAGCCTGCTGGTTCACCCGGTGCTGCCCATCGAGCGCGACGGCAACGGCGGGTTGCTCAGTTTTACCAACAGTGCCGCGCCCGCACGCGAATCGCTGATGCATATCGAGATCGCCGGCGCGATCGAAGCCAGCCGCCACCCGGTGATCATCGCCCGTCTCGCCAGCGTGCTCGCGGCCATTCGCGCCGTGGTTGAGGATTGGCCGGCGATGCGGGCCACCGCGCAGGATCTCGCCCGCACCATTCGCACCAGCGACGACGGCACGGCACGACCGGACGCTGAAGAAGACGCCGCCCTGCTGGAATGGCTCGACGCCGATAATTTCCTGTTCCTCGGCAGCCGCCACTACACGCTGGACGGCCCGGAACTCGCTGTCATCACCGGCAGCGGCCACGGCCTGCTGCGGGCGGACGAATACCAGGTGTTCGATGGCCTGCGTGAGCTTACCCGCACTTCGCCGGATGTGCAGGCCTTCCTGCGTGGGCCGCAGCCGGTGATGATCTCCAAATCCAACCGCCGCTCGCCCATCCACCGGCCGTTGCCGCTGGATACCGTGCTGGTGAAGATCTTCAATCCCGCCGGCGAGGTCAGCGGACTTCAATTGCTGGTAGGTCTGTTCACCTCCGATTTCAGCATCCGTCATCCTTCGGAAATTCCGGTGCTGCGTCGCAAGGTACGCAGTTGCTTCGAACGCTCGGGGCTGGACCCCAACAGCCGCGATGGCCATTTGCTGCAGCATATCCTCGATACCTTTCCGCGCGACGAGCTGTTTCAGATCGATGAAGACCAGCTCTACGACACCGCCATCGGCATCCTGCATCTGAAGCAGCGCCCGGGGCTGGCCTTGTTCGTGCTACGCGATCCGTTCGAGCGGTTTGCGACCTGCCTGGTCTATCTGCCGCGCGATCGTTTCAACGCCGAGGTTGGCCGCCGGATCGCCGGTATTCTCGAAGCCGAGTTTGCCGGGCGGATCAGCACCGAAACCACCCATTTCGAAGACGCCACCCTGGCGCGCCTGCACTTCGTTATCGCCACCGCCGCCGGGCAGCCGGCGGTATCGCTGCCTGACGTCGAGCGCAAGCTCACCGACGCGCTGCGCAGTTGGAATGACCGGCTCAGCGAAACCCTCGCAAGCCAGATCGGCGCCCGTGCCGCCCAGGAACAGATGCGCCGCTACGCCGGGGCGTTCCCGCCGGCGTACCGCGACCTCTCGGGGGCCGACATCGCTGTTGCCGACATCGGCTTTATCGATGCCGTGCTCGCGGGCCAGAAGATTGCCGCCAAGCTCACCCCTGGCGATGACGGCGCGCTGGATCTGCGCATCGCCCATCCGGGGCGGCCGGTGGCGCTGTCCGATGTGTTGCCGGTGCTCGAAGATCTGGGTGTGCGGGTGATCAACGAAATTCCGTTCGAGATCACGCCGCGCGGCGCCGCCAGCAGCGTTTGGGTGCAGAATCTGGAACTGCAGGCGCGCGGGGCGGCGATCACCGCGGCCGATGCCGCCCGATTTGAGGACGCCTTTCAGCAGATCTGGCTTGGAACCTTGGAAAGCGACGGGTTCAACCGCCTGGTGCTGGCAGCCGGGCTTTCCGCGCGCGAGGTGATGGTGTTGCGCACCTACTGCAAGCTGCTGCGCCAGGCCGGTAGCCTGTTCAGCCAGGCCTATATGGAAGACACCGCCAGCGCCCACCCCGCCATCGCCGCCCTGCTGGTACGGCTGTTCGAAGCGCGCGCCAATCCCGCGCTATCAGATGCCGACCGCACGGCCCAAGCCACGGCCGCCCAAACCGAAATCCACGAAGCCCTCGAACAGGTCGAGAACCTTGACGAAGACCGCATACTCAGAAGCTTCCTGCAACTGATCACCAAGACGCTGCGCACCAACTACTACCAGCGCGGGCCGGACGGATTGCCGAAGCCCTACCTCAGCATCAAGATCGCCAGCCGCGAGATCGATCTGTTGCCGCAACCGCGCCCACTGGTGGAAATCTTCGTGGCAAGCCCCCGCATGGAAGGCTGCCATCTGCGCGGCGGCATGGTCGCGCGTGGCGGCATTCGCTGGTCTGACCGGCGCGAGGATTTCCGCACCGAGGTGCTCGGCCTGATGAAGGCGCAGATGGTGAAGAACGCCGTCATCGTGCCGATCGGATCGAAAGGCGGCTTCGTCGTCAAACGCCCGGCCGAAGGCGGGCGAGAGGCTGTGATGGCCGAAGTGATCGCCTGCTACCGCACGCTGATGTGCGGCCTGCTCGACCTCACCGACAACATCGTCAACGACCAGGTGGTGCCGCCGGCCAATGTGGTGCGCCACGATGGCGATGACACCTACCTCGTCGTCGCCGCCGACAAGGGTACCGCCACGTTCTCCGACATCGCCAACGGTGTGGCGCGTGACTACGGCTTCTGGCTCGACGACGCCTTCGCCAGCGGCGGTTCGATCGGCTACGACCACAAGGTGATGGGGATCACCGCCAAGGGTGCGTGGGAAGCGGTGAAGCGGCATTTCCGCGAAATCGGTACCGATAT
>Ga0302279_10006322_pt1 | contig 12657 bp, 11 predicted proteins | sample III_Bog_N3_3_FD_194541 | JGI IMG/M metagenome (GOLD analysis project Ga0302279, IMG submission 194541) | Peat permafrost microbial communities from Stordalen Mire near Abisko, Sweden - III_Bog_N3_3 | ecosystem: Environmental > Terrestrial > Soil > Wetlands > Peat | place: Sweden: Abisko...
CTCGAGGAGCGCCTCCATGGTCGCCGCCTCGAAGATGTCGCCGTTGTACTCGGCGCTGACGCTGAGGTGATCCTCGTGCTCGAGGATGACCAGGTGGAGATCGAACTTGGCGCCGCCGCTGGGGATCTCGCGGTAGGTCGCCTGGACGCCCGGCAGGTCGAGCGCGGAGGCCTGGGCGGGGAGGAAGCTCAGCGCGACGCGGGCGAGGGGATCGTGGCTGAGGCTGCGCTCCGGGCGCAGGGCGCCGACGACCTTCTCGAAGGGGACGTCCTGCCGGAAGACGCCGGCCATGATCTCCTTGTTCACCCGCCGCACGAGCTCCCCGAAGCCGAGGTCGTCGGGTACCTCGGTGCGGAGGACGACCATGTTGGCGAAGAAGCCGATCACCGCCTCCGCCCCGAAGCGCTGGCGGCACGCGATGGGGACCATGACGACGATGTCGCCCTGGCCCGAGTAGCGCGCCAGCAGCACGTCGAGCCCCGCCAGCAGCGACGCGAAGAGCGAGACGTCGCGCTCCACCGAGAGCGCCCGCAGGCTCGCGGTGAGCGCCGCGGGGATCTCGGTGACCGCGAGGTCGCCCCGGTAGGAGCGGACCGGCGGCCGAGGCTTGTCCTCGGGGAGGTCCGGGGCGGCGGCGCCGGCGAGGTGGGTCGTCCAGTAGCCGAGCTGCCGGGCGAACGTCGGCGTCGTGAGCCAGCGATTCTGCGCCTCGACGCACTCGGCGAACTGCTTGGCGGGCGGCAGGGGCGACGGCTCGCCGGCCAGGTGGGCGCGGTAGAGCGCCTCGATTTCGCGCCACAGGATGCCCAGCGACATCCCGTCCGCGATGATGTGATCCATCACCACCACCAGCGCGTGCTGGCCGGGGGCGAGCTTGAAGAGGTGGACGCGGAGCAGCGGGCCGCGCTCCAGATCGAACGCCGCCGCCGCCGCCACGCGACCGAGGCGCCGGGCTTCCCCCGTCGGATCGGACGACGAGGTGAGGTCGAACGAGGCGACGTCGGCCGCCATGCCCTCGGTGATGACCTGGAGGACGGTGCCCTTCAGGGTGGTGAAGGTGGTGCGGAAGCTCTCGTGACGATCGACGATGGCGCGCACGGCGGCGAGCAGCGCCGCGGCGTCGAGCTCACCCTCCAGCCGTATCTCGATCGCGGTGTTGTAGGCCGACGGGTACGGCATGATCTGCCGCACGAACCAGAGGCTCGCCTGGGCGAACGACGCCGGCACCTGCCGGGACGGAGGCGCCGCCGCGGCGGAGTCAGCCTGGGGGCCCTCCGCCTGGTAGAGCGCCACCGGGACGGTGGTCATGCGCGCGCCTGCCCTGACCGAGCCCCCAGCGCGCCGGGGTCCGCGGGGCTGTCCGAGCTGCGGAGCTGCGCGGCCATGGCGACCACGTCGCCCACCGTGTGGATCTGATCGACGGCGATGCGCTCGATGAGATCGTCGGGATCGACCCCGAGCTCCTCCTCGCCGAAGCGGACGAGCAGCGTCGCCAGAGCGAGCGAGTCGAGGCCGAGATCCTTGCGGAGGTTGGTGCCCGAGGTGATGGCGGCGCGGTCGAGCGGCCGCGCCAGCGTCTGGACGATCAGGGCGACGACGGCGTCTTCGAGCTTCTTCCGGTCATCCATGACACCTGGTCCGAGCTCCTCCGGCCCCCGCGGGGCACGCCGAGCGCCGGACGATACCCCGAAGCGCCCCACCGTCGGAAATCTATTCCGAGGTCCCGTCCGTGATTCCGGGCACGCCTGAAGCGGGGCGCGCCGCGCGCGCAATCGCGTCGAAGATCACCCCCGCGAGCAGCTCCAGGAGCTCGTCACGCACCACGTCTCGGCGGGTGACCCAGTCGAGCGACGTCGCCTCCACGAAGCCGATCCACCCCCGTACCGCGGCCTGCAAGAGCGGCGTCGCGCTCCCCTGGGGGACGTTCTGGAGGATGTTCGCGGCGAACGTCCGGCGCGTCTCTTCGAGGATGCCGACCACCTCGGCGTCGGAGCCGACTCCGCCACGGATGAGCGCGACGTACGCCTTGCCGTGCCGCTCCACGAAGTCGAGGTAGGTGGAGAGCCCGCGCCGCAGGCGCTCCTGCGGGGCGCCCTCGCGGTCTCCGGTGGTCTCGTCGAGGAGGTGGCGCGCCGCCTCCCCGATGGCCGCCAGGTAGAGGTCCCGCTTGGTGGGGAAGTAGTGGTAGAGGAGGCCCTTGCTGACGCCGGCGGCGCGGGCCAGATCGTCCACGGCGACCTCGTCGTAGGAGCGCTCGCTGAACATGGAGAGCCCGAGCGCGAGGAGCTGGGCGCGACGCTCGTCGGACTCGAGCCGCGCGCGCGGGGGCGCGACGACGGGCGGCGCCTTCTTCTTCGCCGTCCTGGTCGGGGGCTTCGCGTTCGGGCCCGGGGGTCGCGCCATCGCGGCACCATAGTCCCCTGTTGACCTCGGTTCAACAGACGCTATCCTCTCTGTTGAACCGGAGTCAACAACGATGCCCACCGCCGTCGCCCCCTCCCCTGCCCCCGTCCTCCGCCCCCGATCGCCCGGCGTCGACCTCGACGCGCCGGTGCCGCGCCACTGGTTCGGCGGCAACGTCGTGGCCACCCACGTGGCCAACGGCGTCAACCTGCTCTTCCCGGCGGGCGAGCGCTTCTTCGTGCGCTCGGTCAACCACTACCTGGACCGCGTCCGCGACCCCCTGCTCCGCGCGCAGATCAAGGGCTTCTTCGCCCAGGAAGGGCGCCACGCCCGCGAGCACGAGCGCGTCTTCCGCCTGCTCGAGGAGCAAGGCTACGAGGTTGCGCCCTTCCTCCGTCTCTACGAGCGCGTCGCCTACGGCGTCATCGAGAAGCTCGCGCCCCCTGCCCTCCGCCTCGCCACCACCGCGGCGTGCGAGCACTACACGGCCATCCTCGCCGAGAACGCCCTCGCCCATCGCCTCCTCGATCAGGCCCACCCCACCATGCGCGCCCTCCTGCTCTGGCACGCCGCCGAGGAGATCGAGCACCGCGCCGTCGCCTTCGACGTCCTCCAGGAGGTGAGCCCCAGCTATCCGCTCCGCGTCGCCGGGCTGGCGCTGGCGACCGCGTGCCTGGGCGGCTTCTGGATCGCCGCGGCGGCGGTGCTCCTCCGGCAAGAGAGCGCCTCCAGCGCGCGCCTGCGCGCCGACTGGCGGGTCTCCCGCGAGCGGGCGCGCCAGCACGGCGTCTTCCTCCGCGGCATCCGCGAGTACCTGCGCCCCGGCTTCCACCCCTCGCAGAAGGAAACGGACGGCCTGGCCTCCACGTATCTGGCCAGCGTCGGCCTCACCTGAGAGGATCTGCCATGAGCTCCGAGCACGTCGTCATCGTCGGCACCGGCTTCGCCGGCATCGGCATGGCCATCCGCCTCAAGCAGGCCGGGATCCACGACTTCACCATCCTCGAGAAGGCCTCCGGCGTCGGCGGCACCTGGCGCGACAACCGCTACCCGGGCTGCGCCTGCGATGTGGAGTCGCACCTCTACTCGTTCTCGTTCGAGCCCAACCCCGACTGGTCCCGCGAGTTCGCGCCGCAGGGCGAGATCCTCGCGTACCTCGAGCGGTGCGTCGAGCGGTACGGCCTCCGCCCGCACATCCGCTTCGACACGGCGGTGACCGGCGCCACCTTCGACGAGGCCGCGGGGCTGTGGACGATCGAGACCAGCCGCGGGCCCCTCACGGCGCGGGCCATCGTCTCCGCCTCGGGTGGGTTGAGCCGGCCCTCGGTCCCGGACCTCCCGGGGCTCGGCACCTTCGCCGGCAAGACCTTCCACTCCGCTCGCTGGGACGACGCCTACCCGCTGGAGGGCAAGACCGTCGGCGTCGTGGGCACCGGCGCGAGCGCCATCCAGATCGTGCCCGCGGTGGCGCCGCGCGTGGGGCGCATGCACGTCTTCCAGCGGACGCCGCCCTGGGTCATCCCCAAGCGCGACCGCGCCATCCCGATCGAGGAGCGCGCGCGGCTCCGTCGAGCGCCCCTGCTCCAGCGCCTCACCCGGTACCGGCAGTACTGGCTCCACGAGCTCTTCGGGCTCGGCTTCGTCGCCGAGCCGCGCATCCTCCGCTTCGCGGGCAAGCTGGCGCACGGGTTCCTCCGCCAGAGCGTGCCCGACGCGGCCCTGCGCGAGCGCCTCACGCCCCGCTACACCATGGGCTGCAAGCGCATCCTGCTCTCCAACGACTACTACCCGGCGCTCCAGCGCCCCAACGTCGAGCTGGTCACCGACGCGATCCGGGAGGTCACGCCCACCGGCGTCGTCACCGCCGACGGCAAGGAGCGCCCGCTCGACGTGCTGGTGCTCGCCACCGGCTTCCAGGCCGCCGAGGCGTGCGCCCCGTTCCCGGTGCGCGGTCGCGGCGGACGGGATCTCGACGACGCCTGGCGCGAGGGCGCGGAGGCCTACCTGGGCACGACGGTCGCGGGCTTCCCCAACCTGTTCCTCATCGTCGGGCCCAACACGGGGCTCGGCCACAGCTCGATGATCTTCATGATCGAGTCCCAGGTCGCCTACATCCTCAGCGCCCTGCGCGCCATGCGCGCCGGCAAGCTACGGCTCGTCGACGTGCGGCCCGAGGCCCAGGCTCGCTACAACCAGACGCTGGCCGCGCGCCTCGCCCGCACGGTGTGGTCCACGGGGGGCTGCACGAGCTGGTACCAGACGCCCGACGGCAAGAACACCACGCTGTGGCCGGGGTTCACCTTCGAGTTCCGGCTCCGCACCCGCCGGTGGGACCCGGCCGACTACGAGGTGGTGAGCTAGCCGCGCTCGTCGGGCGTCGCCGCGGAGGCGGCGGCCTTGCCCTTCGGCCTGGACCGCGGCGCGGCGGCATGGAGCGCCGGCACGTGCGCGTCCACCGCGTGGCCGTAGATGTACGCGCCGACGGCCCAGAGGCGCTCGTGGCGCAGCAGCAGCAAGGTCCACAGGCGGTCTCGCCCCTCGGCCGGGCTCAGGCCGGAGGCGCCGGGCTTGCGGGCCGCCCCCGTGGGCTTGAAGTGCGCGCGCAGCGCCAGGCCCACCTCGGCGGCGCGCGCCAGGTCCTCTTCACCGGCGGCGGACTTGCCCTCCAGCTCCTCGGCCTTGCGCTGGAACAGCGAGGCCAGCGCCGCGCAGTCGGCCCCCACGTCCGTCGCGCCGCGCTCGGGGGAGAGCCTGGCGAGGTCGCGCGCGCCGAGCACGCCCGCTTCGACCAGGCCCACGGCCACCGCGCGCAGCGTGCGTCGCAGGGTGCACGCCTCGGCGTAGAGCGGGCCGAGCTCCTCGTCCCCGCCGGCCTCGTGCGCCGCCACGACCACGGCCCGCGCCAGGTCGGGGAGCGACCGCAGCTCGGCGAGGTCCACCGAGGGGAGGTGCTCGGCGACGTGAGCGTCGTACGCGAGCACGGCGGCGACGCCCACCGCGACGTTCTTCTCGGCGAGCGCCGCGTCCGCGCGCAGCGGCACGATCTCGGCAGCGGAGAGCGCGCCCGCCTCCCGCAGGAAGCGGGAGCCGAGGGTGGGGGCGGCGGCGTCACGGGTCGGCTCGACCATGGGCGGGACCGTAGCAGCTACCGCGCGGTCCGCCGGGGCACTCCCTCGAGCGCCCCGCGCAGCGAGACCGCATCGAAGGGCTTCTGCAGGCAGCGGTTGGGGAAGCGATCGAAGAGCGCGTCGGCGCGCGGGGTGAAGGAGCCGCCGCTCATGAAGACGAAGCTCGGGCCGAGCCCGGGATCGGCTCGCGTCGCGATCTCGAAGAGGTCCACGCCGGCCAGGTCGGGCATCATCAGGTCGCAGAGGACGGCGTCGTAGCGGGCGTCGGTGCCCAGCCTGGCGAGCCCCTCGCGACCGCTCCCGGCGACGATGACCTCGTAGTCGCCCGCGAGCTGCTCGCGCACCATCGCGGCCAGCGCGGGCTCGTCGTCGATCACCAGGAGCCGCGCGAGCGGCCCGGGCGCCCTCTCCCGGACCAGCTCGAGGGGCGGCGGGATGGCGGCCGAGGTGACGGCGCTGCGTGCGGTCGGGGGCACCGCGCTCGCGGGCGGGGGTGGGGTGGCCGCCGGAAGCACGATGCGCACCGTGGTCCCGCGCCCGACCTCGCTCTCCACCGAGATCTCGCCGCCGGCCACCTTGACGATGGATCGCGAGACGAAGAGCCCGAGGCCGGTCCCCTCGCCGACCGGCTTGGTGGTGAGGAAGGGGTCGAAGACGCGGCCGACGAGGTGCTCGGGGATGCCCACGCCGGTGTCGGTGATCTCGACGACCACCCGACCGCGCAGGTCGGTGGCGGTGCGCACGCGGATCTCGTTGTCGCCGGCGCGCCCCTCGGGGACGGCCTGCGCCGCGTTCACCAGGACGTTGAGGAAGACCTGGCCGAGGCGCGACTCGTTGATGGCCACCTCCGGCACGGCACCGTAGTCGCGGACGATGCACGCCCGGTGGCGGATCTCGTTGCCGGCGATGCCGATCGCGTACTCGAGCACGTCGTGCACGTCGACGGCGCCGAGCAGGGTCTCGTCGGCGCGGGAGAAGCGGCGCAGGTCGAGCACGATGGTGCGGACCCGCGCGGCGCCCTCGCGCGCGACGGCCAGCATGCGCGCGGCGTCCTCCACCTCGGCGGCGACCGACGCGAGCGCGCTCGCGGTGCCCGGTCCGGGCGGCTCGGCAGCGGCCGCCTCGACCCGGGCGATGATCTCGGGGAGGCGCCGCGCCATCATGTCGAGGTTGCCCATCGCGTAGGCGAGCGGGTTGTTGATCTCGTGCGCCACGCCTGCGGCCAGCGTGCCCACCGCGGCGAGCCGGTCGGCGTGGAGCAGGTTGGCCGCCATCTCGGCGCGCTCGGTGACGTCGCGCACGATGCTGAGGAGCATCTTCTCGCTGCCGATCATCGCGGCGCGCGACCCGATCTCGACAGGGAACGTCGACCCGTCCTTGCGGCGATGGACCGTCTCGAAGAGGATCCCCCGGGCGAAGGCCTCGTCCATCTGCGCGGCGACGATCTCCCGCGTCCCCTCGGCCCGGAGGTCGCGGATGTTGGAGCCGAGGATCTCCTCGCGGCGGTAGCCGTAGGCCACCACGGCCGCGTCGTTGGCCTCGACGATGGTGCCGGCCGGGTCGATGAACAGGACGATGTCGCGCGCGTGGCGCGAGAGCAGCTCGTAGCGCTGGGACATCACCTCGCGCTGCCGGCGCTCGGTGACGTCGCGCAGGATGGAGAGGTGAACGCCGGGCTGGATGTTCCCGGTCGCCGAGAACTCGACGCGCCGGACCGAGCCGTCGCCGCGGACCACGTCGATGTCGCCTCGCACCGACCCCTCCTCGGTCATCGTCCTCCAGAGCCGACCGAGCTCCGCCTCGTCCCTGGGCCGGTGGAACTCGGGGAAGGCCCGGCCGACGACCTGCTCGCGGGGCAAGCCGACGAGCGCGCAGGCCGCCGGGTTGGCGTCGGTGAAGATCGGCCCCTCGCCGATCAGGATGGCGTCCAGCGCGTGCTCGAAGGCGGCCGCATACCGCTCCGCGGCGACCGCCGTGACCGGGGTCACCGCCCGGGCCATCGTTCCCTCGGCCGCCGGCGGCGCCGCATGTCCCTCGTCTCGTTCCATACGGCGCGGCCCGAGCCGCTTCTCGGCTTATACCCGACACCGGCGCCCCGTGGCGCGCGCTCGGTTCGGCCCCGCCGCGAAACGAACCGTCGACAGCCCCCGAGGGAGGCAGGTAGGGTGACACCGCGCCGCCTCCGCGGCCGGATCGCTCCCGTGGACTCGCGCCAGCCCCGACCCGTCCCCAAGCCCAACCTCGCCGATCTGGCCGCCAAGGCGCGCGCATCCGCGCTCATCGGCGCGGTCGTCTCCGAGCGGTACCGGATCGTCGAGCTGCTGGCGATGGGCGGAGTGGGGGCGGTCTACCTGGCCGAGCACGTCCACATGCACAAGCACGTGGCCATCAAGGTGCTCCACCCCGACACCCAGGGCCTGCCGGACCTCATCCCCCGCTTCGAGCGCGAAGCCGTCGCCGGCGCCCACATCCAGCACCCCAACGTGGCCGCGGCCACCGACTTCGGCAAGCTCGACGACGGCTCGTTCTTCCTCGTCCTCGAGTACGTGCGCGGCACCACCCTGCGCGAGGTCATCAAGCGCGGCCCCGTCCCGGCGCCTCGGGTGGTGCGCATCGGCCGGCAGATCGCGGCCGCGCTCGGCGCCGCCCACGCGATGGGCATCCTCCACCGCGACGTCAAGCCGCGCAACGTCATGCTCATCGAGGGCGAGCGCGACGTGGTCAAGCTCATCGACTTCGGCCTCGCCAAGCTCGAGCTCAAGCAGGTCTCCGCCCTCGCCGCCAGCCGCGCGTCCATCGCGGAGCAGCGCATCACCACCTCGGGCGCGGTGTTCGGGACCATCGCCTACCTGGCCCCGGAGTCCGCCCTCGGCATGGACACCGTCGACGCCCGCGCCGACCTCTACGCCCTCGGCCTCGTCCTCTACGAGCTGCTCGCCGGCAAGCACCCCTTCGACGTCAGCGACCCCGTCGAGCTCTTCCGCCAGCACCACAAGGTCAAGCCGCCGCCCATCGCGGAGCGCTCCCCCGGGGTCTTCGTGCCCCAGCCGCTCGAAGCGGTGGTGATGCGCCTCCTCGAGAAGGCCCCCGACGCCCGCTACGACAGCGCCGAAGCCGTCGCCGAGGCCCTCGAAGCCGCGACCGAGGTCGGCTCGCCCACCGTGCCTCCCGTCCACCTCGGGGGCGCGACGCCGATCTTCGCGGGGCCGTCCATCCTGCCGCCCGCTCCCATCTCGCAGAGCGGCAACCAGTCGGTGCCGCCGTCGTCCTATCCTTCGCAGCCGTCGCAGCCCACCCCTGAGCCCCCGCCGGTCGAGTCCTCCCCCGTCGCATCGAGCTCCCCGGCTTCCGCGTCCGCTCCCCTGTCCTCCTCGGTCACGGCTCCCTCGGCCATCGCTCCCTCTCCTCGCCCCCTCTGGCCCTATGCCGCCGTCGCCGTCGTCACGGCGGGCCTGGTCCTCGGCGTCGGGGCACTGTTCAACCTCGGCGGGCGCTCGGCCGACTCGCCTCCTGCCGCCTCCACCGCCGCCCCGGCGGTCGCCCTGGTCTCGGCCGCGCCGATGCCCCAGCCGCCGGCGGTACCGACCCTCAGCGCCTCCGTTGCTGCGACCACGCCGGAGGCGGTATCCGCCGCGGCGCCTCCGACGACTCCCACCGCGAGCGCCGCCCCCTTCGACGCCGCCGCCGCCCGCGCGACGCTCCGCCGCGCGTCGTCCGGGCACGATTGGCAGCACGCGACCGAGGCTTTCTTCACCCTCGCCGAGCACGACCCGGCCGCGCTCCACGATCCCGCGCTGATGGCCGCCGCCCGCGACACCGCGGCGGCCGCCGGGGTCGCCGGTGGGGCGGGTGCGGACCGGCTCTTCGTGGCCCTCGGGGAGCGGTTCGGCAGCGACGGAGTGGACGTTCTCTACGAGATCGTGCGCACGCGCGGCGGCTCCAAGGCTGCGGTGCGAGCCCAGGAGATGCTGCGGCAGACTCCGGTGATCGCTCGGGCCACGCCGGAGCTGCGCATCACGGTCACCCTGCGAGACGCCCCCTGCCCCGATCAGACGGCCCTGCTCGATCGCGCTGCCGCCGACGGAGACGTGCGCACGCTGGTGGTGCTTCAGACGATCTCGACGTCCTGCCTCGGCAAGAGCGGCGCGCTGGAGAACGCGCTCAAGGCGTTGCGGCTGCGACTGCGCCCGCACTGAGGGATCCGTGGCCACCGAGCTCCCCACCCTGATCCGCTCCCACGCCCGTGGCCGCGTCGTTTTCCTCGGGCTCGCGCTCGTCGTGCCCCTGCTCCTCGGGGCCGTGTTCCAGCGACAGATCCACCGCCTCGAGGCCCTCGCCGACCATGGGCGAGAGACGAGCGCGACCGTCACGTCGGTGAGCAGCAACGGCACCGACGCGTACACCGGCTATTGGTACTCGGTGGACGGCGTGTCCTACACCTGGAGCGTGTCGCAAGCCGAGGCGCCCTACCGGCCCGGCCAGTCGTTCCCGGTCACCTATTTGCCGGAGGAGGCCTCCTTCAGCCGCCCCGGCGTGCCGCCCTCCAACGCCGCGGCCGAGGCAGTCGCCAACACCCGCTTCAGCCACCGGGTGCTGCTGGGCATCTTCGCCTTCTTCGCCATCTGCGCGGCCACCTCTCACCTCAAGCTGAAGAAGCTCCGGGAGAGTGCCGCGGCCGGCGTGCGCCCGCCCACCCTGGTGATCCCTCCCGCGTGGCTCGGGCGGGGCGTCGCGCTGGTGATCCTGGCCACGACGCTCGCGGTCAACTTCGATCCTGCGGTCCAGCTCGTCCAGGTGAAGGCGTTCGGCGCCGCACCCCTGGGGATGTCGACAACGACGTTCGCCTGCCTGGCCACGGTCGTCCTGTTTGCGCCGTACTTCTGGGTGTTCGAGCACCTGGTGCACATCATCGTGCAGGCTCGCGAGGACGGCGCGTCGGTTTCGAAGGTCGGGCTGCTGGTGTACCTGGCCGGCATCGGCAAGCGGCATCCCCGGCTGGTGCGGTCGCGGAACGTGGTGCTGGGTGGGCTGGCGTTCTTCGTCGTGCTCGCGGGGGCGTGGATTGCCTATGCGGATGCGCTGGGGATCTGAGCAGTCTCGTCGGACCGGACGCTTGTCTCGGGTGTGGCTCGGCGGTGAGGTCCTCATAGGTCGGGCGAGAGCGAGCGTGGCCCGCTCGGCCTCAGCAGGAGTGCGATAGGGTCCGAGCACGGGGCGAGGATGAGCTCCGACGGGGGGCAGCGTCATTCTCGGTTCCCCACCATCGCCGCCAGCGCTGCTTGCTGTTCGGCGATCCACTGCCGAGGATAGGGCTCCAGGTCCCAGGGCTGGTCGGTGGTGTACGCGGGACGCTCCAGGTACGCGTGATATTTCGTCATTGCGTCGAAGTGGCTGCTCGCGTGAAACACCAGCGCGAGGCGCGCGCCCGGAGCAAGCGAGGCGCGCGCGCGATCGCCCATCGGACCTGCGAGGCAGCGGAACCTGTCAACGCGGATGAGACACGGTTCAGAAGAATTGAGTGACGCACCTCCTCCGTACAGACGACGGGGGCTGCGCCCCCGAGCCCCTGCACCTCGGCGCCGCCTCCAGCGTCGGCTACGCCGAGCGCAGGAGGCGTCTCCGAGGGCAAGGTCGGCGTGGTGGCGCCGCGCCGAGGCGGCGGGTTGATCCAGACCTCGCGCGGCGGTGAGTGCGGCACGGGTACGCCGCGCACGAAGCGCTCAGGATGGGCGAGGTGAGCGGCTGCGAGGACAGCCGCACGCTTGGTCGTTCTTTCCTTGGCGAGGCCGTGGTGGACGTCGTGGGGCGTCAGCATGGCGAGCCCGCTGTGGTGGTGATCGGTGTTGTACCAGTCGAAGAAGTCACCGCAGTGACGGCGCGCGTCCTCGATGACGCCGAACCGGTCGGGGAAGCCGGGACGGTACTTGAGCGTCTTGAAATGTGCCTCGGAGAAGGGGTTGTCGTTGGAGACGTGCGGGCGCGAGTGGGTCTTGGTGACGCCGAGGTCGGAGAGGAGCAAGGCGACCGGTTTGGAGGTCATCGAAGTACCTCGGTCGGCGTGGATCGTGAGCTGGGCGGGGGTGATGCCCTGGCGCTCGCACGTCGTGCGGATCAGCTCCTGGGCGAGGGCAGCGGTCTCCTGGGTGGCGACCATCCACCCGACGACGTAGCGGCTGAAGACGTCGAGGATCACGTACAGGTAGAAGTACGTCCACTTGGCGGGGCCGTGGAGTTTGGTGATGTCCCACGACCACAGCTCGTTGGGTCGCGTGGCGAGCAGTTCGGGCTTGGTGTAGGTCGGCCGGCGGAGCTGGTCGCGCCGCTCGCGCACCTCCCCGGAGGCAGCGAGGATGCGGTACATCGTGCGCTCGGAGCACCGGTACGTTCCATCGTCGAGGAGCGTGGCGACGACCTCGGCGGGCGCGCGATCAACGAAGCGCGGCTCGTGGAGCAGATCGATGACGCCCTGGCGCTCCTCAGCGGAGAGGGCGCGCGGCGAGAGGCGCGGCCGATGCGGACCGTAGACCGGTTGCTTCCACCGGTAGTAGCTGGCGCGCGGGACGTTGAGCGCGTCGCACAGGGGCGCGATGCCGTGCCGAGGTGCGTGCTGATCGATGAGCTGCATCATCATTTCCCGTGCGGGTCCTCGAGCGGCGTCGCCAACAAGGCGGCCACTTTTTTTTGGATCTCGATGAGCGCCTCGGCGCGCTCCGCGCGGATCGTCGTCTTGGCGAGCTGACGCTTGAGGTCGTCGACCTCACGGTCGTGTGCGGTAGGTGCCGGCGCGGGCTCTGGGCCGCGCTTCTTGGGGGCGAGGGCATCGAGCTCGCCGCGCTCACGAACCGCACGCCACTCGGTGAGGTGTGAACTGTAGAGTCCCTCGCGGCGCAACAGCGCGCCGACCTCACCGGGCTTGATGCACTTGTCAGCCTCCGCGAGGACGCGGCGCTTGAACTCCGCGCTGAAAGTGCGGCGCTTGGCCTTGGGGCGAACCTCCGTGGGCGGGACCACCGGGCGCTTGTCGTCGGTCATCGTCATGGACCATCTCATCCGTCGCCCTGTTCAGTAAATTCCGAGGGGGCCGGTGTCTCAGGTACGTTGGCAGAGAGGGCAGACCATGGTGCAG
>Ga0302279_10006327_pt1 | contig 12648 bp, 9 predicted proteins | sample III_Bog_N3_3_FD_194541 | JGI IMG/M metagenome (GOLD analysis project Ga0302279, IMG submission 194541) | Peat permafrost microbial communities from Stordalen Mire near Abisko, Sweden - III_Bog_N3_3 | ecosystem: Environmental > Terrestrial > Soil > Wetlands > Peat | place: Sweden: Abisko...
TGTCAACACACGCAAAGATGTCTTCTACTGTCACGGCTGCGGGCGGGGCGGCGATCTGATTCGCTTCGTCCAGTTATCGCGCGGCCTATCCTTCCGCCAGAGCCTGGCTTGTCTCGATCCGGAGATCGCTCCAGAAGTTGATTCCAGTGCTGTGCTCAAGGAGGCCGCAACGTTTTATCAGCAGCAACTAGATCGTCGCCTCGAGGCACTCGACTATCTCCACCGGCGCGGAGTGCATGATGTGGCACTGCTCCGGGAACTCGGCATCGGCTACGCACCCGGTGGAGCCCTGCGGCGATATCTGACCGCGCAGGGGTATTCGTTCGATGTGTTGCGAAGGCTCGGCCTCATTAACGCTCGCGGTGCGGACGCTCTCTATCAGCGCATCATGTTTCCGTTGCGGCAGGGCGAGCACATCGTCAACCTCTACGGCCGCAGCATCGGTTCTGCGTTCGCCCACCGCTTCCTGCCCGGGAGCAAGGGCGGCCTGTATGCATGGGAGAAGGTTCGCAACTGCTCTGAAGTGATCCTGGTCGAAGGACTGTTCGACTATGCGGTGTTGCGTCAGGCCGGCTTTTCGAATGTGACCTGCTCGCTGGGTACGCATCTGAATGACACCCAGTTCGGCCAACTCTGTGAAGGCCAGCGCACTGTGTATGTCGCCTTCGATGTCGATCAGAATCAGAGCGGCCAGCAAGCTGCAGAGCAACTGGCTCAGCGTCTTGTCGTGCGCGATATCTCGGCACGTCACGTTCTCCTGCCTGAGGGGCATGATCCCAACTCCTTCTTCGTTCAGGGAGGAAACGCACACCAGTTCCAGTCGCTGCTGGAGGCTGCACAGCCATGAAGTTCCGCGTGATCTGCCAGAAGACTTCTTCAGGCGCACATAGTCCGATTCAAGTGGTCGAGCAATCCACTGGCAACGGCGTTGCATGGATCAATCGGTACCTCGACCGCGAGTATATCCGTCGCCTCGCAGACAAGTCCCTCTACAGCTACGCGCACAGCCTGTTGCACTTCGTACGCTGGTGGGTGAGCGTCCATCACACGGGCGAAATCTCTGCCGCGGACCTCACTGAGTCAACGCTGTTCGATTACGTACGCTTCCAGTCCAGCCTGCGACCTCCGCCTTCCGCCTCCACCATCAACGACCGTACCGCCACTGCCGATCGCGCTATCCGCAATCAGTTCCCTGATGCTCCATGTCAGGTCGCGCACGGCTTCCATCAACCCTTCCTGCACCGCAGGCCGATGGGCCTGGGACGCCCCAGGTTCGAACTGAGCAGACTCCGAGTGCGGGAGCCTAAACTCAACGTGGTTCCTCTCTCTGTCGATGAAGTGGCGCGCTTCTGGCGAAGTTTTCGAAACGCTCGCGATCTGGCCATCGTCGGCCTGATGCTGATGCAGGGGCTCCGCTCCGCCGAAGTGATGGCCTTGAACCGTGACGATGTACTGCTGTCGGAAGGTCAGCTCCGCGTGCGTGGCAAGGGCAACAAGATGCGCTTGCTACCCCTGGCGCCGGAAACCACGCAACTGCTCGATCACTATCTCCGCGTCGAGCGGCCTGATCCTTGCTCCGCGGCACTGTTCGTGGTGTTGAAAGGGCCCGCTCGCGGCCAACGCATGACACCTGCGGGATTACGCTCTCTGTTCCGCCATCATCGCCGCACCACCGGGGTCCAGTTGGCCAATCCGCACAGGTTCAGACACACCTTCGCCTCGGATATGGTGCGTGCTGGCATCAGCCTGCCCGCGCTGATGCAGTTGATGGGCCACGCCGGCATCGAAACCACCATGCACTACGTAAAGGTCTCGCCGCAGGATGTCTATCTGCAGTATGCCCGCGCGGCGGCGCAGTGCATCCATCCTCAACCGAGGATCTCGTGATGCGCTGGCGACGTCCTCCACTTCAGCATCCCCTGGCGCCGGTCTTCGCGCACGCGGTCGAGTCTCTATGCACCGCACTCACTGCCTCCAGCAAGCGCAACTACGACATCGTGGTGCGTAGCTTCCTCGTCTATCTCGGAACCAAACACCCGAAGATTACTCGTCTCGAACAACTGCGCCGCGATCCTCATATCCTCGGATGGATGGCGCACCTGCGCGCCCAGAATCCGCCTCTGGCCACGACAACCTGCATCGGCCGGCTCTTCGCGCTGCGCACCATCTTCCATGAGCTGGCACGCACTAACTACAGCGATGAACTGGCCCACTTGCTGCTACGCGAGGATATTCCGCGCTCGCCTCACACTCTGCCACGACCGCTCACCGCCGAACAGGATCAACTCTTGCAGCAGGAGTTCATGCGTCGCAACGATCTGGGCGGAAATGTGTTCCTCCTGCTCCGCTCGACCGGCATGCGCATCGGCGAATGCGTCGATCTCTCCTATGACTGTCTGCGCTCCACGGGGCCCAACCAATGGGCCATCCATGTTCCCCTCGGCAAACTCAAGACCGAACGCATGGTCCCCATCGATGCCTTCGGCCGTGATCTCGTTCACCGCTTGCGCTTCTTCCGTTCTCTCGACCCGCTGCCAGCCGATGGACGGCTCCTGGCACGACCCGGAAGTAAAGTGGCCATCGTTGTTCAACTCCGTGATTACCTGCATCAGGTCTGTCACTCGCTCGGACTTCCCACAGCTATCGTCCCGCATCAGTTCCGGCATACTTACGCCACGGAGATGCTTCGCTCCGGCATCAGCTTCCCCGTCCTGATGAAATTACTCGGCCATGTCGATCCGGGTATGACCATGCGTTACGTCGATGTCGCCCTCACCGATCTCGAACGCGAGTTCCAGTTGGCTCGTTCCAAACCCAGGCATCTGGCTCCACAGCCAAAGATATCCGCCGCACCCGCACGTACAGGCATCGACGGCGTCATCGACGCCTTAATCGCCGCTCAACATGTCATGGAGATGTTCCGCCGCTCGCTCACAAACGGCAGCGCCCGCAATCGGCTCCTCAGGCTATCCAAACGCCTCATAAAGATCCTCGCCGAGATAAGGAAACTTCGCACCACCTGAATGAAAATGGGCACCGATTGGCCGGTTATGGCGATTTATCATCAACTGGTTTAGCACTGGGGCACAACGCGGTCCGTCAACTTCTCTCGCAGCATCCAATTACACCGTTTTCGTCAACTAGGCTTTCACTATCATCTTCAAATGACTGGAACCCGCATATCTTGAAAATCTCAGCTTCTCCCGTCCACACGCGGCATAGCGGCTTCGATCTCTTGCGCGTTATTGCGATTTACATGGTCATGCAGATCCACACCGGCGAGTTCGAGTACATATCATCGGACGGAACCGTACTGCACACGGCGGGGTCCTGGGCCGTGGGATGGACAAACTCGCTCCTGCGCGTCTGCGTGCCGCTATTCGTCATGATCACCGGATTCTTCCTTTTTCCCATCGAAGATGAGCGTAAATTCTTCCGGAAGCGCTTCACCCGCGTATTGATTCCCTTCGTGATCTGGTGCGCAGTCTACGCCTTTTATTACTACGCGCAAGGAGCGATTACTCTGCAGACCGCCTTGCTCAACATCGCCAAAATCCCCGTCAACTACGGCACCGAAGTCGGCCATCTGTGGTTCGTCTACATGCTGATGGCGATCTACCTTATCGCACCCGTGTTCTCGCCGTGGATCGTATCGGCAAGCCGCAAGAGCATGGAACTCTTCCTGGCGCTGTGGGGCGTGACATTGACGCTGCCATTCATTCACCTCTTCTTCGCAGAGGTATGGGGCGAGTGTTATTGGAATGCAACGCCAACCCTCTACTACTTCTCAGGCTTCATTGGATATGCCGTACTGGCCGCCTACATCAAGCGATTCTGGATGGCGCCTTCGTCGCGTATCGACTGGCTCGCAATCGGCATGATTGTAGTGGGTTACTCCGCCACCGCCGGAGGGTTTCTCTACAGACTTCGTTACGAGCACGAAGTAAAGAGCCTCGAGCTGACGTGGAACTTCACCACGCTGAACGTTGCGATCATGACAGCAGGACTCTTCCTGCTCTTCCGAAACATTCATGTGAATCGCGGCAAAAGCCTCCTATGGCGATTGATAGACGATCTTTCGCGCATCAGCTATGGCATGTACCTGGCACACATCATCGTACTCAACGCCATTCATACCCGCATGGCGCCCATCATCGGGAATGCGTTTGTGCGCATTCCAGCGATCGCATTCACTACTTTCCTTGTTACCTATCTCGGCCTCAAGCTGCTCTCGCTGTTGCCGGGGAGCAAATACCTCATCGGCTAAAGCCCCCAAACATCGGTCGCTCGGCCTTTTTGACGAGTTTGAGAAGCACCGCAAGGGATTCTGCTCCCAAGCCGGTCTTCAACATTTTCCTGCCTCAAAAGCGCTCCCCCACCGGAGCAGTTGATCAATCTCAGGGCCCATGGCACTCAGGGCCCATGGCACTTTCCACGGACTGTCTGCACTTCGAGATTCTCGATTTGCGCCAACCGGCCGGTGCACTCATTGAGCATGGGTTGAGCCTCGTTCAGCGGATTGGTCCAGAAAACTCCGTTGTCGCCGGCAATGATCCCGCATCGGCTGCAAATCGCCTTCTCCTCAACCCGCGACCCCACAATTCCAATCAGGGAGACGCGAGCTGAGCGTGCTTTCGAAGCCGTGAACGCTGAATCATAGGAAATCCAAACCTCGACCTGCCACCCAAGCGGCCGCCTGTCCCAGCACCAATCTTCTACAATCTCACTTATGGAAGTTCTCTACGGCGTGCATCCGGTGGAAGAAGCCCTCAAGGCTGGCCGGCGCCGCTTTGACCACGTTCTGGTAGCCCGCGAGCGCGATGACCTTCGCCTCGAAAAGCTCGTCGCCGCCCTCCGCCAGGCCGGCATCCCGGTCCGCCAGGACTCCCGCGAGCAGCTCACCCTGATGGCCAAGACCCCCGCCCACCAGGGCGTCGTCGCCTTCGTTCGCGCGCAGGAGTTCCTCACCATCGAAGACCTCTATGCCCCCGATTCGGCCAACCCCTCCGCCCGCCGGCTGCTGCTCGCCATCGACGGTGTTGAAGACCCGCAAAATCTAGGCGCTCTGCTCCGCGTAGCCGACGGCGCCGGCGTCGACGGCGTCATCCTCACCGAGCGCCGGGCAGCGCCCCTCAGTCCCGTCGCCATCAAGGCCAGCGCCGGCGCAGCCGAGCACCTGCGCATCGCCCGCGTCGTCAATCTGGTCCGCTCCCTTGAGGAGCTGAAGCGGCAGAACATCTGGGTCATCGGTCTCGACGAACGCGGCACCGCCGACTACGATCAGTTCGACCTCACCGGCGACTGCGTCCTGGTTCTCGGCCGCGAGGGCGCCGGCCTCCACGACCTGGTCCGCCGCACCTGCGACCACCTGCTCCGCATCCCCATGGCCGGCGGCGTCAGCTCCCTCAACGTCTCCGCCGCCGGCGCAGTGGTTCTCTACGAAGCCTCCCGCCAGCGCCGCAATCTCATGCGCCGGACCCAGGGCCCGGTTGACCCCGCCGCCGCAGACGCGTCTAAGCCAAGAAAACAGAAAGGCCTGGGCTCATGAAGTCTCTACCTGCAGCGGCCGCGCAGGCTACCGGGCGCCTTGCTGCGACCAAGGGTACGGGCTTCAGCCCCTACAGAAACATCCTCAACAATCGCTGGGCTTTATTGACCCGGCAACTCAATACTGTCGGGGTGCCCCATCCATTTCCGCGTCTTTTGCGGAAATGGGTGGGAACAGGATGTCACTGTTTTCTTGCCGGATCAAGAGCCCCCGAAGCTCGCATTTTCACATCGAACCGCTCATGGGCCGGCTTATTCGCCACGATCCTGGCCCTGATTCTGGCTGCCTCGTCCCCGGCCCAAACCGCCAACCCAGCCCCCACCCCACCTGGCGGCAAGGTCATCCTCTCCCGCTCCACCGACGAAACCGGCCAGACCACCACCCAATCGACCCTGTCTACACCTGAGGCGCCGAAGCCGCAGTTGGCCCCACCGCAGGTGGCCGAAGACGCCGAGCGCCAGGCCGTCACCTTCACCGCCTTCGATCTCGACGTCCGTCTCCGCCCCGCCGAGCAGCACATCGCCATCCGCGCCCTGCTCACCGTACGCAACGACAGCCCCACCCCCCTCGCCCACATCCCCCTGCAAATCTCCTCCTCGCTCAACTGGGAGCGCATCCGCGTCCTGCAGCGCGACCTCGCCTTCCCCGTCGCCACCCTCAACTCCGACGCCGACCACACCGGCCAGCTTCACGAAGCCGCCGTCCCCCTCGCCCATCCCCTCGCCCCCGGCGACAGCCTCCAGCTCGACGTCACCTACTCCGGCCCCATCGCCCCCAACGCTCAGCGCCTGCTCGCCCTCGGAACTCCAGACTCGGTCGCCCTCCACTCCGACTGGGACCAGATCTCCCTCGACTTCACCGGCCTGCGCGGCTTCGGCAACGTCGTCTGGTACCCCGTCTCCACCGTCCCTGTCATTCTCGGCGACGGCGCGCGCCTCTTCGACGAGATCGGCGAACACAAGCTTCGCCTCGCCGGCGCACACTTCCGTCTCCGCCTCACCGTCGAGTTCCCCCACGGTCGCGCTCCCTCCGTCGCCCTCATCAACGGCCATACCGCCCCGCTCTCCGTCACCAATCCGGAAGACCTCAACCAGGAAGTCGAAGGCGTGGCCACCGCCAGCGCAGATCGGACCCTCGGCTTTGAGAGCCCCTCCCTCTTCATCGCCATTCGCACCCCCCGCAACGCCGCCAACACTGCCCTCTGGGTTTTGCCCGAAGACGACCCCTCCATCCCTGCCTGGTCCGCAGCCGTCGACGCCGTCACGCCCTTCCTCCAAGGCTGGCTCGGCCAGCGTCCCCGCTCCCAGCTGACCCTCCTCGACCTGCCCAACCCTCAGGACGCTCCCTGGGAGACCGGCTCCCTGCTCGTCACGCCCATCCGCCCCGGCCCAGCCGATCAACTCGACGGCGTCCTCGCCCACGCCCTCACCCACGCCTGGGTCGACTCTCCCCGCGCCTGGCTCTCCGAAGGCATGGCCCACTTCATGGGCACCCTCTGGACGGAAAAGCAGAGCGGCCGCGACAAGGCCCTCCAATCGCTCGAAGCCGCCCGTCCCGCCCTCGCCCTGGCCGAGCCAGAAAGCCCCGGCCTGGGTCCCGGCCAGCCCCTCGCCGCAGCCATTTCGCCTGTTTACTACAGAACCAAGGCTACGTATGTCTTCTGGATGCTCCGCGAAATCGCCGGCGACGACACCCTCTCCGCCGCCCTCCGCGCCTATGACCCCGCCGCAGACATGAGCCCGGACAAGAGCCCCGGCCTGATCGGCCCCGACACCCCGCACGACACTGTGCCCAACCCCTTCGAGAAAGCTGTCGAAAGCGCCGCCCCGCGCCATAATCTGTCCTGGTTTTTCGCCGACTGGGTCAACGCCGACAAGGGCCTGCCCGACCTCGCCATCTCCAGCGTCTTCCCCACCGCCGAGCAGGCCGGCAACTGGCTGGTCACCGTCAACATCGCCAACTCCGGTTACGCCGCCGCCGAAGTCCCCGTCACCGTCCGGTCCGACTCGAACTCCGTCACCCAGCGCGTCCTCGTCCCTGCCCGCGGCGTCGCCGCCCCTCACCTGCTCATCCTCGGCAAGCCCACCCAGGTCGAAGTCAACGACGGCGTCACCCCCGAAACCACCGCCACTCTCCACATCACCCGCCTCGACGACCCCTCCGGCAGCTCCTCCACCCAGCCTTAGGCCGGGTGCCCCATCCATGAATCGTTCTTGGATGCATGGGTGGGAGAGCACAAAGCTCATGCGAGCGACTAGCGAGCGTCTGCCCCACCGCAGGTGGCCGGGCGCCCCATCCATGAATCGTTCTTGGATGCATGGGTGGGAGAGCACAAAGCTCATGCGAGCGAATAGCGAGCGTCTGCCCCACCGCAGGTGGCCGGGCGCCCCATCCATGAATCGTTCTTGGATGCATGGGTGGGGGAGCACAAAGCTCATGCGAGCGACTAGCGAGCGTCTGCCCCACCGCAGGTGCTCACCCCTTGATAAACGCCAGCAGCTCCGCGTTCACCTGGTTCTTGAGCGTGGAGCAAAGCCCGTGCGGCGCGCCCGGATACACCTTCAGCGTCGACCCCTTCACCAGCGCCGCCGACAGCAAAGCCGAGTCGTTGATGGGCACAATCTGATCGTCGTCGCCGTGGAGGATCAGCGTGGGCACATCGATCTTCTTCAAGTCCTCGCTGAAGTCCGTCTCCGAGAAGGCCTTGATGCAGTCGAAGGCGGCCTTCAATCCACACTGCATCCCCTGTAGCCAGAACGAATCGCGGAATCCCTGCAGATTCTTCGCACTCGGCCGGTTCGCCCCGTAAAACGGGCCGCTCAGGTCCTTGAAAAACTGCGAGCGGTCGGCCAGAACCCCGGCGCGGATACCGTCAAATACGCTCATCGGCAACCCCAGCGGATTGGCCTCCGTTTGCACCATCAGCGGAGGCACCGCGCCAATCAGCACCGCCTTGGCCACGCGTCCGGTCCCATGCCGCCCAATGTAACGCGCCACCTCCCCGCCGCCGGTCGAGTGGCCCACATGCACAGCTGCCTTCAGGTCAAGAAGCTCCGTAAGCTCGGCCAGGTCGTCGGCATAGGTGTCCATGTCGTTGCCGCCCCAAGGCTGGCCGCTCCGCCCATGTCCGCGCCGGTCATGCGCAACGGTGCGATACCCATGCGAGGCAAGAAACAGCATCTGGTCTTCAAACGCGTCGGCGCTCAGCGGCCATCCATGGCTGAAGACCACGGGCTGGCCCGCGCCCCAGTCCTTGTAGTAAAGCTCCGTTCCATCTTTGGCCTTGAATGTGGGCATATCGAGTTGCTCCTTGCGAGTCCCTGGGAAAGATCCGGAGTGAGGCCTGTCGGAGGGACAAGTGATTTGCAGTGCTTCTGGTGAATAGATGCCTGCTGGCGGAACGGGGTTGCGGCTGCAATTGATCAGGCTCCTACACCCGGATTTTCAGCGAACGAAATTGTCCCTGGCCCGGATTGCCAGAAAGGCACGCTGCATCAATTACACTCCTGCCATGATCCTGAAGCGTCTCTTAGCCGCTCTGCTCCTTCTGCAGGCCGTCGCAGTCGTTGCCCAGAAGTCCGCCACCGCGCCGGTCCCGCCTCCGCCGCCGTTGCTCTCGCATGAACTGCATCCGGACCGCAGTGTTACTTTCCGCTTCAAAGATGCCTCGGCCAAGACGGTCAAGCTGAGCCTCGAAGGTGTCGCCGAGCCCATCCCCATGGCCAAGGGAGCGGGGGGTATCTGGAGCTACACCACGCACCCGCTCGCCCCTGAAATCTATGGCTACAGTTTTCTCGACGACGGCCAGCCGAGAATCGACCCCGAGAACTACTCGGTCGCCGCGAACATGGCCTTCCCGGCCTCCAACATCCTGGAGATTCACGGCGACAGGCCGCAGCCATGGGACGAGACCGCTGTTCCGCACGGGACCGTGCACACCCATCGTTTTCCCTCGAAGATTGCGCTTGGGCTGACGGCAAACGAGGAGGAAGTTGTGGTCTATACGCCGCCGGGGTACGACGCCCACGCGGCCACGCCTTATCCCGTTCTCTACCTCCTCCACGGCTGGAGCGGCGTTGCTGAAAGCTGGACCCGCGACCAGCAGGCCAACTTCATCCTCGACAACCTCATTGCCGAGGGCAAGATCAAACCCATGGTCGTGGTCATGCCGCTCGGCTATGGCGATATGAGCTTCGTCGAGCACGGCTTTGGTGTCTGGCGTGACCCAGCTACAGTCGAGCACAATACGCAACTCTTCATGAGTCTGTTGACCGGTGAGATCATGCCCTTTGCCGAGTCCACTTACAACATCTCCCGCGACCGCGAGGGCCGCGCCATCACCGGCCTCTCGATGGGCGGCCTGGAGTCGCTCGATACCGGCTTGCACAATACCGACAAGTTCGCCTGGATCGGCGGCTTTTCGTCGGCGGTCCATAACCTCGACTACGAGCGCCAGCTCGCCACTCTCGACCCCAAAACAGCCGGCCTGCAACTGCTCTGGATCGCCTGCGGCACAGAGGACGGTCTCATCGCTGCCAACCGCAAGATGATCGCATTCCTGAAGGCGAAGGGGATGCCGGTGACGCAGGTCGAGACGCCGGGGCTCCATGTCTCGCTGGTGTGGCGCGACAACCTCATCCACTTTGCGCCGCTGCTCTTCCAGAAGTGACCATAGTTGCAGGTGCGATCCGTCTCACCCGTGTCAGGCGGATTCTTCGGGGCGAATACGCTGCGCCTGCCCGAGTTCTCGCCTGGAGATCGGGGCCGGCGAGAGACTCATCGCCGCCGGTCATCGGCATCCATGCACGCCATTCCGCACAAATCGCTTTGCGATGCGCCCCGTATGTGCTCTTCTAAAGACGCCCGCCTATGCTCAAGACCCTGGAATCCTACTTTGAATTCACGCGCCTGGGAACCAACTGGCGTACCGAGATTCTGGCCGGAGTCACCACCTTCCTGACCATGGCCTACATTGTCCTGGTCAACCCGGCCATCCTGTCGGCCTCCGGCATGCCCCTGGCCGCGGTCACAGCCGCCACCTGCCTCTCCGCCGCATTCGGCTCCATCCTCATGGGCGTCGTCGCCCGCTATCCGATTGCATTGGCTCCCGGCATGGGCCTCAATGCCTACTTCACCTACACCGTCTGCCTTAAGATGCACATCCCCTGGCAAACGGCCCTGGGCGCGGTCTTTCTCTCCGGCGTCATCTTTCTCGCCCTCACTGCCGCCGGCATCCGGCAGATGATTCTCCGCTCCATTCCTCACGAGCTCTACGCCGCCGTGGCCAGCGGCATTGGCCTCTTCATCGCCTTCATCGGCTTTCGCAACGCCGGCCTGGTGGTCGGCGATCCCGCCACTCTTGTAGGCCTGGGCAACATCCGCAACCCCACCGCCGCGCTCGCCCTGCTCGGCCTCCTGCTCATGGTCGCCCTCGAAGTGAAAAAAGTCCGCGGCTCCATCCTCATCGGCGTCATCACCATCACCGGCATCGCCTGGGCGCTCGGCCTGGTCCACTGGACGCCTGCTCCCGGCGGCTTTCACGCCCTCGCCGCCACCGCCTTCCAGCTCGACATCCGCGGCGCCCTCAACAAGGGCCTGCTCGAAATCGTCTTCGTCTTCTTCTTCGTCGACCTCTTTGACAACCTCGGAACCCTCGTAGCCGTCACCAAGCGCGCCGGCCTCATCTCCGCCGACCACTCCATTCCCCGCCTCAACAAGATCCTGCTCGCCGACGCCACCGCCACCGTCTTCGGCTCCCTCACCGGAACCTCCACCGTCACCAGTTACGTCGAGTCCACCGCCGGCGTCATGGCCGGTGGCCGCTCCGGCGTCACCGCCATCGTCACCGGCCTGCTCTTTCTCGGCGCCATCGGAGCCGCGCCCTTTGTCGGAATCGTGCCGCCCGCTGCCACCGCACCCGCGCTCATTCTGGTCGGCTCGTTGATGCTGGCGACGATTACCGAGATTCGCTGGACCGATCCGCTGGTCGCCGTTCCCTCTTTCCTCACTCTGATCCTCATCCCGCTCACCTATTCCATCGCCAACGGCCTCGGCTTCGGCATCATCGCCTGGGCAATCCTCCATCTCGTCACAGGCCGCTATCGCCGCCAGGACTGGCTCCTCTACATCCTCGCCGCCCTGTTCCTCGCCCGCTTCATCTACCTCGGCGCCAGCTAGCCGACCTCCTCCTCCACAGAAGCTGGGTGCCCCATCCATCGTGCAGCTTCATCGCGCGATGGGTGGGAGAGCAAGGACCCTGTGCCCCATCCATGCCGCGCTCCTTGCGGAATGGGTGGGAAACCACAAGCCCCTGCGAGCGAACAGCGAGCGTCTGCCCCGCCGCAGGTGGCTGCCCCACCGCAGGTGGCTGCCCCACCGCAGGTGGCTGCCCCACCGCAGGTGGCTGCCCCACCGCAGGTGGCTGCCCCACCGCAGGTGGCTGCCCCATCGCAGGTGGCTGCCCCACCGCAGGTGGCGGAAAGGACGGGATGCCAGCTAACATTTGGCTAGGCATCCAGAAGGAACCCATCCATGCCCTGGTACCACTACGTTTCCTACTTCTTCGGCGGCGCATTCCTCGCCAATGCCCTGCCCCATCTCGGCAACGGCATCTCCGGCCGTCCCTTCCAAAGCCCCTTCGCCAAGCCGCCCGGCCAGGGCCTGTCCTCCTCCACCGTCAATGTTCTCTGGGGCTTCTTCAACCTCGTCGTCGCCTACGGGCTCATCCTCCGCATCGGTGTCTTCAGCCTGCGCAACTCCTGCCAGGTTCTTGCCCTCGCCGCAGGCTTTTTCATCCTTTCCGTCCTGACGGCCCACAACTTCGGCCGGTTCCACGGTGGCCGATGACCCTGACGCCGCACACCCTACCGCGCAGCCGGGTGCCCCATCCATTCCGCGCTCCTGGCGGAGTGGGTGGGAAACCACAAACCCCATCTCGCCGTCCATTCCTAATCAAATGATCCGCAAACTCACCCTCGCTCTCTTCCTTCTGGCCGCCACCCTCGCCGCCCCCGCCCAGACCACCGACACCTACGACGTCCTCCAGTCCTACCCCCACGACACCCAGGCCTTCACCCAGGGCCTCGTCTACCTCGACGGCC
>Ga0302279_10006329_pt1 | contig 12644 bp, 12 predicted proteins | sample III_Bog_N3_3_FD_194541 | JGI IMG/M metagenome (GOLD analysis project Ga0302279, IMG submission 194541) | Peat permafrost microbial communities from Stordalen Mire near Abisko, Sweden - III_Bog_N3_3 | ecosystem: Environmental > Terrestrial > Soil > Wetlands > Peat | place: Sweden: Abisko...
TCCGCCTCCAGCCGCTCCCCGCCTCCCAGCACCAGGGCGGTCAGCCGCGGCCTGGCCCCCTCCAGGGCCAGAACCCGCGCCCCCAGGCGGACCTTGGCCCCCGACCGCCGGACCAGGGCCTCGAACGCGGCCGTCACCAGGGCGGCGGAACCGGGCCGGTCCAGGGGGAAGACCCGGCCGTTGTCCCGGGCCAGGGTCTCCACCCCTTCCCGCTTCAGCAGCTCCAGCACATCCGCGTTGCTGAAGCCATGCAACCCCGGGCGCAGGAACCTGGCCTGGGCCGGGGGGAACGCCAGCAGCAGATCCTGAACGGAGCCGGCGTGGGTGACATTGCACTTGCCGCCGCCACTGATCCGGATCTTCATGCCCAGGCGGTCATTGGCTTCCAGCAGGATCACGGCGTGGCCGAGCCGGGCCGCCCTCCAGGCCGCCACCATCCCCCCCGCCCCGCCTCCGGCCACGACGATCCGGAGCGGCGTCCGGGCCTCGGCGGCGGACGGCGGCTGGATCGGATTCTGGGTTTCCCGGGGAGTGTTGGCGGCCATGGAAGGTATCTTCGCACCACCCATACCCCCTTCCCGGGTGGTTTGGGCCAAATCGGCCGCGCTATGATGGGGTGATCGTGTTCTCCCAGGAGTTCCCATGAACAGCAGTTCCCCCCGCATCGGCATTCTCATGGGCTCCAAGTCCGACTGGGAGACCATGCAGGCGACCGCGCGCACCCTCCAGACCCTGGATATCCCGTTCGAGGCCCACGTGGCCTCCGCCCACCGGACTCCGGACAAGGTGTTGGCCTACTGCGAATCCGCCGAAGGGCGTGGACTCCAGGTGATCATCGCCGCGGCGGGCGGCGCGGCCCATCTGGCCGGAGTCTGCGCCGGCAAGACCCAGCTTCCGGTCCTGGGCGTGCCCATGAAAGGGTGGGCCCTGGACGGCATGGACGCCCTGCTGGCCACGGTCCAGATGCCCGCGGGGATCCCCGTGGGCACCCTGGCCATCGGCAAGGCCGGGGCGGTGAACGCCGCGCTCCTGGCCGCCGCCATCCTGGCCCTGGCCGATGCGCCGCTGCGGGAGCGGCTCAAGGCTTTCCGTCAGGCCCAGACCGAAAAGGCGCTGGCGGATGACGTCCTCACCCTTTGAAGCGGCCCGTACGGCGCGGATGATAGGCTAGTGACCATGGCCGAAACAGGTTTCAGCACCCCCAGACCCGCCCAGATCCGCCGCCTCGGCCCCGTGCTGTACGCCGCCGGCCTGCGCATGCAGCAGGCCATGGCCAACTACGTGCAGACCGACGACCGGCCCGACCAGGTCCTGATCCTGGAGCACAATGCGGTCTTCACCCTGGGCCGGAATGCCACCCGCCAGGATATCCACGTCACCGACGCCTTTCTGCGGGAGCGGGGGGTCGAAATCCATGAGACCGACCGGGGTGGACAGGTCACCTACCACGGCCCCGGGCAGATCGTGGTCTACCCGATCTGCAACCTGAAAGGCGGCCGGGAGGATGTGGGCCGACTGGTGCGCGGGCTCGAGCAGGCCATGATCCTCACCGCGGCGGACTTCGGGGTGACGGCCGCGCGGCTGGAAGGCTTCCCGGGAGTATGGGTGGAGACGCCCAGGGGCCTGGAGAAGCTCGGAGCCCTGGGACTGCACCTGAACCGATGGATCACCACCCATGGCATCGCCTTCAACGTCGCCCCCGATCTGGCCCGGTTCCGCTGGATCACCCCGTGCGGCATCACCGACAAGGGGGTTTGTTCGCTGCAGTCGCTCCTGGGCGAAGCCGCTCCCAGCTGGGACCAGGCCGCCGACCGGCTCCAGGCCCACCTGGCCCAGGTGCTGGGTCTGGTCCCCCAGCCGGTGCACCCTCCCAGCCGGAGCGTTTCCGCCCTCACCTGGCGGACCGGCCCGGCCGGCCCGGAACTCCTGGTGATGCTGCGCCGCCCCGACCAGGGCCTCTGGTGGTCCAGCGTCACCGGCATGCTGGAACCGGGCGAGAGCGCCGAAGCCGCCGCCCATCGGGAACTCAAGGAAGAGACCGGCCTGACCGGTACCCTGACCAACCTGGAGTTCAGCCATTCCTTTTGGATGGACCCCCGGATCCTCGGGCTGCCCCCCGGAGAGCCGCGGTTCAACACCGAAATCTGCTATCACATGGAGGTTGCCGCCGACGCCCAGGTCGAGCTGGCCCTGGATGAACACACCGAGTACCGCTGGTGCAGCTTTGAGCAAGCCCACGACCTCATGATGTGGGAAGGTTCCAAGACCGCCCTGGCCCTTCTGGGCCGGAGGCTCTGCCAGCCCGCCTAGGAGGGAGACTGCGTGATCGTACGTGTCCCAGACTTTCATCAGGGGCGCCCCGGCCGGTTGCTGACGCAACCGACCTTGGCGGAACCTGAAGCCGGATCCCGGCGAGCGTGTCCCTGTTCGCTGGAAAGCAGCTCCAGCAGACTTTAGCCGGTCGCAGACGGGCTTCGAACGGCCTCATTTGCCCTTGGTCTCCCGGATTTTTTTCATCCGCTCCACCCGATCGAATCCTTAAAGTCAGGAACATGGCTCCCGGATCAGCGGGCTGCTTGCGCGCCGGTTCGGCGAACGGACGGCCAGAAGGGTGGGACCCGGATCACCAACACCCGTCCGGTCCGGGTAAACCTTTCGGCGGCAGGGGGGCTCCGTTGTTTCGGGAAGGCTCGGCGAGCCATGCTTTCCGGCTATTTCAACGGGTGGTGAATTTTTTCTTGCCCTGGTCCTGCCGGGCGTTCATTCTTTTGGGGGTATGTGGCAGGTTCCAGGCTTCTTTTCCGCTGCAGCCCCTTGTTCCTGTGACAACCTGATTTGATCTTCAAGGAGTGGTAATGGTTCAAGCTTCCATGGTGCCAATGCTTCTGGTGTGCTGCGGACTCGCGGCCCAGGTTACCCAACCCGGACCGGCGCCCCAGGCGGCGCCGGCGGCCCAGGCCGGCCAACCCACCCTGGCTGGGCCGGCCAAACGGCTCAGCCTGAGAGAAGCCCTCCAGACCTCCCTCCAGTACAACCTGCAGGTGGACATCGCCCAGCAGGCCCGGGAAGAGACCGTGGCCGGGATCCAGATCAACCAGGGTCCGTTCGACTGGAACCTGACGGCCAGCGCCCAGGCCCAGCGCCTGGAAAACGCCAACAACACCTCGGCCGGGCTCAAGAACACCCCTCCCATCACCACCACCACCACGGCCTACAACCGTCAGCTCATCGGCGACCTGAACAAGAACTTCGAATGGGGCGGAAACCTCGATCTCAATTATTCTCCCATCTACAATTACGACACGGGCAGCTACAGCAATAACCCGACCGGCTACAACGGTCCGTTCACCACGTCCTACCCCTATGCCGGCAACGTCACCGCCACCTATACCCAGAGCCTGCTCCAGGGCTTCGGCCGGGAGGTGACCACCGCCCCCCTGGTTATCGCCCGGAAGAACGCCGATGGCGCCGACTATACCTACCAGCTGGCCATCATCAACCTGATGGCCGCCACCGAAACCCAGTATTGGAACGTGGTCTACGCCCAGAAGAATCTGGAGAACTATCAGACCTCCCTGCGCCTGGCGCAGAAGCAGCTGGACGAGAACAACATCCGGCTGAAGGTCGGCACCATGGCCCCGCTGGACGTCACTGCGGCGGAAGCCCAGGTGGCCCAGGCCGAGCAGAACATCATCTCCGGTCAGGCAGCCTTGGACAACGCCAAGGATGCTCTGATCCGGGCCTTGTACCCCAACGCCGAGCGTCCCGCCGGCCTGGAACTCACCGATGCCCCCACCCTCAGCCACATCCAGCTGAACGAGGCGGACGCGGTGCAGATGGCCATGGAACGCCGGGTGGAACTCAAGAACGCCAAGATCACCAAGGACGTCAGCGACCTGCAGATGACGGTGGCCCAGGACAAGGTCCGGCCTACCCTCAACGCCTTCGTCGCCTACAACGGAGGGTCTGACTCCTATAACTCGCTCAGTTCAGTGAATTCGGACCTGGACCGGGCGAAGTATCCGGGCTACACGGTCGGGGTCAAGTTCGCCATGCCAATCCAGAACAACGCCGCCAAGGGCAATCTGGCCGTGGCCCGGGCCGCCTTCCGGAGCAGCGAGCTGAACCTGCGCGATCTGCAGTTGAGCATCACCCTCGCGGTGCGCACCGCGGTCCGCAACATCGACGCCACCGAAAAGGGCGTCAAGGCCGCCGAGAAAACCCGATTCCTGCAGGAGAAGACCCTCGAGGCCGAGCAGAAGAAATTCGATAACGGCATGTCCACCAACTTCAATGTGCTCCAGGACATGACCAATCTGGACGCGGCCCGGGCCGCGGAGACCCAGGCCCAGATCAACTACGCCCAGGCCGTGACCGCCCTGGAGCAGGCCGTGGGTAACCTGATGGAAGCCCGCAACTTCACCATCAAGTAGAGGACTTTCGGACCGGGGGCTTCGGTGCGGCAACGCCGGAGCCCCTTTACGGTTTGCCCATTCTGTCCCGTGCCAACAGGCCCTGCCGGTGGCTAAAACAAGGCTTTGATCATTCGGCGACTTTTGGGTAGGGCTCAGCCGCCCAAGATGAGGATGATCCTTGGGAACATCCAGATTAGCCCAGTCGCTCAGCCTCCAAAGAATGGATTCAGTTCAGGATAAAGCGCCTCATGAAATGGTCGCTTTATAACATTTTTATATAGAACTTCTTTTTCCACCTCTGCACTCAAGTGGCGGAGGTTCAATGATGAGAATCAAAGAAACCATTCAGGCATTCTCTCTGCTATCAATACTAGGTATTATTTATGCATCGTTTTTAAGCTGCACCGGACATGGGCAACAAACCAGGGAAGTGGCGGCCCAATCCTCCGTGAATGTCCGGATGGCCGCCGAACCCAGCGCCCTTTACAAGGATTTCAAGGTCCAGGTCAAGGAGATCAAGCTGGCCACCCAGGACGGCAAGGACTTCAGGACCCTGAAAGTCGACCAGCCCTTGATCCTGCATTCCCAGAGCGGCCATGAGGCCACGGCGGAGCTGCTCAAGGGGCAGAACCTCCCCCCGAAGGACTACCGGCTCGTTTCCATCGTCCTGGACCCGCGGACCGAAAAGAACTCCGTGACCCTGGCCAGCGGCTTGCCGCGGCCCCTGATCGTTCCGGACGGCATCACCGTGCAGCTCGAGGGCCTGCCCCAGGGCACCAAGACTTACGAAATCCGGATCGTGCTTGATACCGACCGCTCCATCCAGCGCACCCGGATCGACGGCAGCGAAGGCCAGGACAGCTTCACCTTGCGGCCCTGCCTGCGGGCCGTGGATGCCTCCAGCACCGGCTCCAGCAAGGGCAAGGCTTCGAACTCAAGCTTCCAGCGGGCAAATACCAGGTCCGTCCCGCCCGGGTGAGCGTCACCGCCGGTAAACCGGCTGCCCGGAATCCCGAGACCTTCCAGAAGGATGAAACCCACTCCCTGGACTTCCGCTGATCCTGATCAGGTCGAACCGGGGTCCGGCCGCCCGGGCCCCGGAAGATCCTCCGGGAGATCCACATCCCGGACCCCTTCCGGAAACGAGACCACCACCACCGGACCGATGTGCAGCAGGGCCCGGGCGCCCCGGTCGCCCTGGAGTTCCAGCAGCTGGGGGAAACACCGGGCGGGAAACAGCGAGGGGGTGCCCCGGGTGCCGCCGTAGCCGCAGGTCACCACCGCCTCGGGATCGGCCTGCCGGGCCTGCAGCAGACGGTCCACCAGGGCGGCATCCACGGCGATCTGGTCGCACACCAGGAACAGTGCCGCCTCGGCTCCCGCCGGCAAGGCGCGGATCCCGGCCCGGATGGAGGAGGCCATCCCCTCCTCCCAGTCCCGGTTGAGGATCTGGATCACCGGCAGCCCGGCCAGATCCGCGGCCATGGTCTCCGCCTGGGAGCCCAGCACCACCAGCACCGGATCGCAGGCCAGGGCCGCCCGCACCGTCCGTCGCAACAGGGACTCGCCGCCCAGCCGCACCAGCTGCTTGGGCCGGCCAAGCCGGCGCGAGGCCCCGGCGGCCAGAATGATGGCCGGGAGGCTCACGGCTGGGCGGCCAGGGGTTCCAGGCACAGGCCAAGGGTCCCGGCCGGGAAGGGGAAATCCACCCAGACCGGCCCTCCGGCCTCCCGGGCCCGCTGGCAGGCCCGTTGCAATTCCAGGGAGAACCCGGCGTCCATGGGCAGCAGCCCGTGGTTGCGTTCATCGTAGACGAAGTGGTCGCCGATGCCGTAGGGCAGGTCTCCCGCCACGGAGCCCACCGTGGCCAAAACGCAGGCTCCGCCCCGCCTCAGCACCTGGCAGCTGCAATGCAGCCAGGGCGGGAGCTTGCCGGGAACCAGGCGCTCCAGCAGGTACTCCGTCCCGGTTTCCGGGACCGGACCGGCCAGCATCCGGCTGGTCCCGGAGGCCAGCAGGGCCTCAAGGTCCGCCTCCCGGAACCCGGTGGCGCCACCCGGTTCCAGGAGCCTGCGCCCGAGGGCGAGGCCCGGCCGCGACCGGTGCAGGGGTGTCGCCAGCGCCACCGGCCCGGAAACCTGCTCCAGCTTCGCGAAAAGGTCCAGCAATCCGGCCATGGGAATCCTTCGGGTGAGTCCTAAAAATGACAGCAACGGGCCGGATAGGGAATGAACACCGTGATTCAGCATTGTGCTGGCTCCCGGAACCCGGTCACCCTATGGAAAACCAAGGACCGATGCCTTGCGCGCCCATGAGTTGAACATCACCCTTCCTCCTGGCCAGAACGGCCCGGTCTACATCCGGGTGGCCGAGGTCATCCTGGAGGCCATCCGGGCCGGCCGGATCCAGCCGGGCCAGGCCTTGCCAGGGGTCCGGGAGCTGGCGGACCGGCTGGGGGTGCACCGGAACACGGTCCTGGCGGCCCTGCGGGAGTTGGAGGCCCAGGGCTGGATCGTGGCCAGGCCCAGGAGCGGCTTCTTCATCGAGGACCCCCTGCCGGAGCGCCCGGTCCAGGCCCAGGCCGGCGCCGGGTCCGGCGACCGCCTGGGCTTCGACGTGCCGGACAACTTGAAGCCCATCACCAACGCCGCCAACGTCCGGGTGGACTTTTCAGATGGGGTGGCGGACGCGAGGCTGGCGCCCATGGAGGCCCTGGCCAAGGCCTACCCCAGGGCGCTGCGCCTGAAGGGCCCCCAGCTCCTGCAGGCCAGCGAGTTCCAGGGGCTGGTCCGGCTGCGGAAGATGCTGGCCGCCCATCTGGCGGAGCAGCGCGCCCTGGTCCGGGACCCCGCCCAGATCCTGCTCATCCGCAGCACCTCCATGGCGGTGATGCTGGTGGCCCAGGCGCTCATCGGTTCCGAGTCCGGGGACGTGGCGGTGGAGAACCCGGGCCACCCGCTGGTCTGGGACACGCTGCGCCAGGGCTCCGCGGCCCGGCTCCACGGCCTCCCCGTGGACGGCGGGGGCCTGCGGGTGGAGGCCCTGGAGGACCTGCTGGCCCGGACCCGGCTGGGCCTGCTGGTGCTCACCCCCCAGTGCCACTTTCCCACCGGGGTCGCCCTGGCCGCCGGCCGCAGGGAGCGGATTCTGGCCCTGGCCCGTGAGCACCGGTTCGCCATCCTGGAGCTGGACCCCGAATATGACTACCTGTCCTCGCCCCCCCGGCCCCTGGCCGCCGACGACAGCACCGGCCAAGTGCTCTACTGCGGGAGCCTGTCCCGCCTGCTCGCCCCGGGTGTGCGGCTGGGTTTCCTGGCGGTGCCCCAGGCGCTGGCGGACCGGTTCGCCAAGGCCCGCCAGCGCCTGGATTGGCAGGGGGATCCGATCCTGGAGTGGGCGATCTCGGAACTGTTCCTGGACGGGGTGATCACCCGCCATCTGCGCAAGGTGCACAAGGCCTGCCAGGATCGCCGGGAAGCGCTGTTCGACGCCCTGCGGTTCGCCCTGCCGGACAAGGTGGGCTTCGATCCGGCCCAGGGGGGCATGGCCCTATGGCTCCACGGCCTGGGCAAGCTGGCGGACCCGGTGCGGTTCGAGCTCTGGGTCCGTTCCTGCGGAATCAAGGGCATCAAGTTGCGGCCAGGCGCCTACTACGACCTGGACAACCGTCCCCAGGCCGCCACGAGGCTCGGATTCATGGCCTATACCCCGGAAGAGTTGCAGAAGGCCGTCCCCCTGATGACCTAGTGGTTTGGACAGTTCATCCCATCCCGGCATTCCCTGCCGGTGGCTGCGCGATGGTTCGTCCTGGTTTCCGTGGTTCGCGCCGACCCAGTTCGGGTTCCGATTTCAGCGCGCCGACCCACCGGTACCCCTCACAGCAAGCTGCTCGCGGTTTGCCGTGTCCCTTCTAATTGGCAGCCGAACGTTGGACACGGGGCGCCATGCTGCCAGCGTTCCCACCCGGTGGATCGAATCCGCCAGCAGCGATTAGCCTTTTATCATTCGACACCTTTTGGGCATGCCCCAGTCGCGCAGGCCCAGGGTGATCCTGGCAAAACCATCCAGATAATCCCCTACGTGCAGCCCCCGATGGGCAGGGACACGGCAACCGCGAGCAGCTTGCTGCGAGAGGTAAAGGTGGGTCGGCGCCATCCATTGGGACCCGCACGACCCGGGCCAGCTACCGGAACCCGGATCTCCCCCATTGAACTTTTGAACTTATGCCGGAGAAACCAACGGTCGATTAAGAGAGTCCAACCTTCACCCGTTTTTTCCCTTGGGGTCCGGCTTGATGACTGCGGCTGCAAAGCTCGAACTTCGAAACGGCGAGACCATCCGGGCCTACCTGGAGGAACTGGTGCGGCTGAAAAGCCCGGTGCAGCTGTGGATGGAGGGTTCCGACGCCACCCCGTTCGAGACCACGCTCCAGACGGTCTCCCCCATCACCTTCTCCCTCACCTCGACCCCCGGAATGGAACTGGGCCAGGTGGTCAATCTCTCCTTCATGCTGGATGCGCGCAGGTTCATCACCCAGGGCAAGGTGGTGGCCGCGGGCGTATTCCGGATCCCGTTCAGCATCGTCCAGGGCGAGCGGCGGGGAGCGTTCAGGGCCCCCTTCGACCGCTCCAGCCAGGCGGAGGTGTTCGCCGTGGAACAGGCCGCCGGAACCGTTCTGGGTGGCAGGACCATCCTGGGCCGGCTGCTGGACCTGAGCATCCAGGGGCTCCGCGTCGCCCTGGAGGAGGTCGGAACCCTGGGTGCCTCCGGGGCCGCACTGAAGGTGGGCGACGTCTTCCAGTCCGTGCGCATCACCGGGCTGCCGCTGACCCCGCCCATCCACTGCCGGGGCACCGTGGCCCACCTCGGCGCGACCGAGCCGTATGCGGGCCTGCTGCTGGAGGGGATCTCGGAGGGGGATCAAAAAAACATCGAACGCCTGCTGATCCCCCGGCTTCCGGCCACCTTCGGCGAGGTCTTTCCTGCCCGCAGGCGCAAGCCGGACTTCGCCGATAAGCTGGGCGCGCCCACCCCGACCCAGATCAAGGCAAAGGCCCCGGAGCTGGTGGGGGGCGCCCTGGCCTCTGCGGCCGACCGCCCGGACCCGTCCGGACGTCCAGCCGGGGCTCTGCTGCGGTTGCGAAAATCCGGCAAGAAGATCCTGTTCCTTTCCGGCCACCCCGGAACCCCGGCCCTGGTCGACGGTTTCCGCCAGGATGGCTTCCGCCAGGTGTCGGAGGCAAGGTCCTACCAGGAGGCCAAGACCCTGGCCGAACAGATCCGGTTCGATCTGGTCATCCTCGACCTGAGGGTGGGCGCCCACTGGGCCCAGGACATCATGGAATCCCTGGCGTCCCATGATCTCCTTCTGGATACCCCGGTCATCCTGGTGGTGGAGCACCGCAACGAAGGGGTGAACACCGTCGCCCGCGCCCTGGGCGCGGTCCACGTCCATGACCGCCGCCAGAGCTGCGCCGAACTGCTGCCGGTGGCCTGCCGGCTGCTGCTGGACTGAAATCGCCAGACCGGCCAACTCTGGCACGACCATCGCACGGAGACAGGGGAACTGTCGGGAGTCCGTCGTGCCGCTGAAACGCCTAATTTTGTTGGGATCATTGCTGGTAATGGGCCTGGGGCTGGTTGCCCAGACCGCGCCGCCCAGCCCGGCCGAGCGGGAATTGCAGGCGCCCTTGAACCTGGATGACGGTAAACCGACGCAGACCACCGCCGGCGAAAACGCCGGACCTTCGGTCTGGCGGGCCCTGGGCTCGGTGGTGCTGGTGTGCGGACTGGCTGGGGGCGGGCTTTGGGCCTTCCGCAAGTGGGGAGCCAATAAGCTGCCAGGGAGCGGCGGATCCAGGCTCAAGGTGGAAGAAACCCTGGCCCTGGGCGACCGCCGTTTCGTTTCGATCCTGAAGGTGGATGAGGAGCGCTTTCTCATCGCCCTGAGCCCCCAGGGAGTCAACCTCATGACCCGCCTGGACAACGTCGAGACCGGGGGCCCGGCCCGGTTCGAGGACGCCCTGGACCGCCAGGTGAACCTGAACACGCCCATGGCCGTCCGGGACATGGAGGCCATGCTCAACCGGGAACAATCATGAGCCGCCTCGCGCGGCTCGTTCCGGTCCTGCTCCTGCTGGCCTGCGCCGGCGCGGCCCTGCACGCCCAGGGGGCCCCGGCCAGCCTGCCCACGGTGACCATCGACTTCGGCAAGACCCCCCAGGGCCCGGCCCTCAGCTCCACCCTCCAGGCGGTGCTGCTGCTCACGGTCCTGACCCTGGCCCCGACCATCCTCATGACCACCACCTGCTTCACCCGGATCATCATCGTGCTGGGCTTCGTGCGCCAGGCCATGGGCACGGCCCAGACCCCTTCCAATCAGGTGCTCATCAGTCTCGCCCTGGTCCTGTCCTTTTTCGTGATGGCCCCCGTGGGCCGCGAAATCAACCAGACCGTGCTCCAACCGCTCAACCGCAATGAACTGACGGTGGACCAGGCCATGACCAAGGCCGCCGCTCCGCTCAAGGTATTCATGCTGCAGCACACCCGGAAACATGATCTCTCGCTCTTCCTCAAGATCGCCAAGGCCCCGGCGCCCCAGACCAAGGCCGACGTGCCCCTGGAAGTCCTGATGCCGGCCTTCCTCATTTCGGAGCTCAAGACCTCGTTCGAAATCGGCTTCATGATCTTCCTGCCGTTCCTGATCGTGGACATGGTGGTGGCCTCCACTCTGCTGAGCATGGGCATGATGATGCTGCCGCCGGTGGTCATCTCCCTGCCCTTCAAGATCCTGCTGTTCGTGCTGGTGGACGGGTGGTACCTGATCGTCGGCTCCCTGGTGCGGGGCTATACCGGATGACGCAAGCAAGGGGGTTCGCCCATGAATGAACTTATTATTATCGACTTGGCCCGGGAAGCGCTCCGCACCGCCCTGTACGTGGCGGCCCCGGCCCTCATCGTCTCCATGATCGTGGGGCTGTCGATCTCCATCTTCCAGGTGGTGACCAGCCTCCAGGACCAGACCGTGGCCTTCGTGCCCAAGGTGATGGCGGTGATGCTGGTGGTGGTGGTCAGCTTCCCCTGGATGATGCGGGTCATGATCGGGTTCACCGCCCACATGTTCACCGATTTCAATTCGGTCGTCGCCCGGCTGAACTGATGGGCTCGCCGCTGCTCAACCCGGCCACCTGGGCCTTCACCCAGGTCAAGCTGCTGATCTGGATGCTCACCCTGGTGCGCATGACCGGCCTCCTGGCCACCATGCCCGGGTTCGGCCAGACCCGGGTTCCGCTCATGCTGAGGGTGGCCCTGGTGGTGCTGCTGTCCCTGGTGATCGCCCCGGTGGTGCCCGCGCCCGCGGTGCTGCCCGACGGGATGTACCAGCTGACCGCGATCATGGTGACCGAAGTGGCGGCGGGCCTGCTCATGGGCCTTTCGGTCGCCTGGATCATCGACACCGTGGCCTTCGCCGGCCAGCTCATGGACACCCAGATGGGCTATTCCTTCGTCCAGTTCCTGGACCCGGTGAGCGCCCATCCGGTCTCCATCTCCGGCTCCCTGCTCACCCAGGTGACCATGGTCTTCATCCTGGTTTCCGGCCTGCACCACCAGATGATCCTGGCCCTGGTGGAGAGCTACCGGATCATGCCCATCGGCCAGGGCCTGCCGCTCAAGCCCCTGTTGCTGGTGGCCCAGGTGGGGCTGATCATGGTCCGGGGCTTCCAGCTGGCGTTCCCGGTGCTGCTCACCCTGTTCCTGATCGACGTGATGGAAGGTATCTCGGGCAAGTTCATGCCCCAGCTCCAGCTCATCCAGCTCAGTTTTCCGGTCAAGATCGCGGTGGGCATCCTCGTGCTCGGCGTGGTCCTGGGGCAGTTCGCCGGCTGGCTGACCCCGCTGCTGGAGGACGTCCCCCGCACCGCCCTGCGCCTCCTGGCTCCCTGAGCCCGCCGTCCCCCCGCCTCCCCCTTCCCTGACAGGCTCCAAGCCATGGCCGATCCATCCAAAACCGAAAAAGCGACCCCCAAGCGAAGAACCAAGGCCCGGGAGGAAGGCTCCCTGCTCAAGGTCCAGGACCTGGACGCCGCCATCATGCTCTGGGGCAACCTGTTCTTCTTCACGGCCATGGGCACCTCGACCATGGCCCTGCTGGTCCGCACCACCGGCTACCTGCTGGCCAAGACCGGGGAGCAGAACGTCGTGTCCCAGGGCAATCTCCAGTCCCTGGCG
>Ga0302279_10006330_pt1 | contig 12643 bp, 9 predicted proteins | sample III_Bog_N3_3_FD_194541 | JGI IMG/M metagenome (GOLD analysis project Ga0302279, IMG submission 194541) | Peat permafrost microbial communities from Stordalen Mire near Abisko, Sweden - III_Bog_N3_3 | ecosystem: Environmental > Terrestrial > Soil > Wetlands > Peat | place: Sweden: Abisko...
GACGACGGTATGGACCTCGGGAGTGCGGCTCTGGAAGGTTGCGGTGACGAACATGCCGAGCTTGAGGATGCCGGGATTGGGAACCTCGAGCCTTACCTTCGCGGTCCGGATAGCGGGGTCGAGGACAGGGCCGATGTCGCTGATGCGGCCGGTGAGCTGCTTGTCCGGGTAGGCATTGATGTGCAGCTTTGCTTCCTGGCCGAGTTGGAGCTTGGCGAGGTCGTTTTCGTAAACATCGCAGACGATCCAGACGGAAGAGAGGTCGGCGATGGTGAAGGCGGTGGCGGAGCCGGAGTAGTTGACGCCGGCGGCGGCGGCCTGTGTGACGTTTTGGGCGATGACGACGCCGGAGGTGGGCGCGTAGACGGGGACGACGCTGCTGGGGTGGGCGCGATCGACGCCGAAGGTGGTGAGCTGCTCTTCGGCGGCGGTGAGGCTTGATTTTGCGTCCTGCTCGGCGTCTTCGGCTTGTTCGAGCATGGATTGGGAGATTGCGCCGTGGTCGAAGAGGTCCTGGGCGCGGGCGCGGGCCTTGTTGGCGAGCTGCTCGTCGAAGGTGGCGCGGCGGAAGACGTCCCAGGCGTTGGTGACGTCGGGGCTTTGGACCTTCATCATGAGCTCGCCTTTTTTCACGGTGTCGTCGAGGCGGGCGTGGATTTCGACGACTCGGCCGCTGGCGAGGGAGATGACGGGAATCTCGCGGGCGACGTCGGGAAAGACGGCGCCGGTGGCGTTCAGTTCGGCGGCGGCGAGGAGCTTCTCCGCCGGTTTGAGCGGGAACTGGCTTACTTTTTCTTTGTCGACGGTAACCACGTTCATGTCGGTGACGTGGGTGACCTGGGCGGGGGGCGGAGCGCTATCGCCGGTCTCGGGCTTTTTGCAGGCGGTGGGAATCATGGCCGCCGCAAGCAGCAGCGTGGAACGGACGAAGGGACCGCGGAAAGAAAGAAGTCGCATCATTGAATCACCTCTTGACCAACCGAGAGATTGAGCTGGCCGACGGCTGTGAGATAGGTACCGATCAGTTGGAGATAGGCCAGTTGCACCTGGCGATAATCACTCTGGGCGTTGAGGAAGTCCATCAGGGATGCGCCGCCGCGCTGATAAGCGAAGGTGACCGTGTCGCGGACGCGGGTGGCCTGGTCGAGGTACTTGGCCTTGTAGGGCTTGAGGAGGGTGATATTGGAGCCGACCTGGGCGTAGGCTGAGTCCACATCGCTGAAGACCTGGGCGCGGGCGGCCTCGGTGAGCTGCTGGCTGCGGTCGATGTCGATGAGGGTGCGCTTCTTTTCGCCCTGGTTTTTGTCGAAGAAGCGGAGCGGGATGTTTATGCTGAGGCCGAGTGTGTCTTCGTCGTTGGGATTGTTGAACGAGGGGTTGTGTGTTTCCCATGCGGCGAAGGTGGGGTCGGTGGTGCCGTTGGCTTCGGCCAGCTTGTGGTTGGATTTGGAGAGCTCGATGGTTTCGATGGCCGCGCGGAGGTCGGGGCGGTTGTCGAGGGCGGCCTGACGGAAGGTTTCGAGATCCTTGAGATCGGTGGAGAAGTCGAATGGCGAGTCGACGTCGAGCTGATCGACCGGGGTGCGATCGTTGAGCAACTGTTGCAACTGGATCTTGGCGGTGCGGAGATTGACGAGGGCGGTTTGGAGTTCGGCCTCGTATTGAACTCGCTGGAGTTCGATGCGATCAAGGTCGATCTGGGCGAGGTCGCCGGCATTGTAGCGATCCTGGCTGATTTTGATGATCTTGTCGTAGTAGTCGAGGTCGGCCTGGGCGAGCTTGAGGATGGCTTTGGCTTGTAAGGTATCGATGAAGGCGACGCGCAGGTTGAATTCGAGGTTGCGCTTGAGGTCTTCGTGCTGGTCCTGGGTGACCTGGGTGGTTTCCTTGGCGGTTTCCAGGCGGAGATCGCGTTTGTGGCCGCGCTCGTGCAGGTAGCTGAAGGTGTTTTGAATCTGGACTCCGCTCAGCGGCTGCCAGACGCCATTGTGGCGGAGCAGTTGGAGGCCATCCTCGGAGAGCGTGTATTGGGGATTGGGACGAAGGAAAGCGGTGATTTCCTGTGCCTTGTTCTCGTCGATGTTGAGGGCGTCTGCCTTCAGGGCGGGATTGGCGGCTTCGAAACGGGCTTTTACCTGATCCCAGGTGAGAGCCTGCTGCGCCTGGGCGGACACTGCCGCCAGGGAAACAGACACAGCCGTGGCCGCATACAAGAATCGTATGAGTCGCTTCATGTACAACCTCATTTTTGGACAGCCGGGATTGGCCGGGCCGCCAGATGGAAAGAATTGGATTATGGAAGACGGCTGGTGGAACTAAGACAGAGGCGGGGGGCGGCAATCCAAGGCCGAGGAATGGAAGGATGCCGGCAGGGCAACTCCTTCAATCAAAAGCGCTTCCTCAGTGAGGCCGCAGGTGTACACATCCTCGGTGACCGGTTCCGGCAGGGCAAAGGAGGTGGGCGGCAAGGAGTGATGGCCGAGGTCGGAGTCGACTGGTCTGCGGAGGGAGGCATCGGTCTCAGCGGGCCCCTGTGCGGCCATGAGGTCGTCGCTCATGGAGATGGCCGGCAGGAGGAGAAGGACGACGATGGCGAGCGCCAGCATCTGTGCCAGCGTTCGGGACTGTCTCTGAGCCGCGGTCTGGCGTCGGCCGGTCCGGTGAGCGGAGCCGGGGATGCAGAACCAAATCCCGACGAGGAGAATCGAGAAGGCCGCCCAAACGAGATTGAGGAGCAGCTCCATCATTCGGTGCGATTCTCCCTCAGAGACGGTTTTGAACAAGTTTGCATCAGATATTCAATAGTATGCACGTTAGGCAATAAGCAGGTGATAGGGAATCCGTAAGGATTTGGTAAGTTCGCAAATAAAGTTGCGCGCCGGAGGTCTTTTCTTACGAAGAAGGGGGCAAACGGGCACACTTTCGGCGCGAAGGTTAGACGCGCGGGGTGTTCCGGAGTGAGGAGTGAGCGATTTACCGGGGAGACGGCGGAGATTCGAGTTCCTCGCGGAGGGTGTTTTTGGAAGGGCCGGGGGTGGGTGAACGGCGAACGGGGCCGGTGGATTCGCGGACCACGAGTTGGGGGCGGACGGCGACTTCGGGGGGCATTTCGGTGCCGGTGGCGAGGCGTTCGAGGAGGATTTGGGCGGCGAGGGTTCCCATTTCATGGAGCGGCTGGCGGATGGTGGTGAGGCGTGGGGTATTGAAGATGGCCTGCGAGATGTCGTCGAAACCGATGACCGAGATTTTGTGGGGAACGTGAATCTGGGCGTCGTGGAGAGCGCGGATGACGCCGATGGCCGCCATGTCGTTGAAGCAGACGATGGCGGTGAAACGGCGGTGGTTGGCCAGGAGGGGCTGAACGGTGGGGTAGCCGAGCTCCGGTGAAGTGAGATCGTGGGCAAGCTGGACGGTGAGCGCGGGTTCGACGGCGAGGCCAAGCTCCCGGGCGGCCGCGACGAGGCTCTCCCAGCGAATATCGGAGTCGGCGCTATAGGGTTGGCCGCGCATGAAGGCGATCTTGCGGTGTCCGAGGTCGTAGAGATGCCGGAGCGCGAGGTGCGCAGCGGCGTTGTGGTCGAGGACGACGTTGGAGACACCGTGGAGGTTGCGGTGGCCGGCGACGGAGACGGCCGGGACGGCGAGTTCCTGGGTGAGATTGGTGTCGATGGCGATGATGCCCTCGGCGCCGCGGCTTGCGAGCATGCGAGGATACTGCTCGATGAGATCCGGGCGATGGCGGTGGCAGGCGATGAAGTTGAAGTAGTTTTCTTTGAGCAGATGGTCGAAGATGCCGTTGAGGACTTCGGAGTGGTAGCCCTCGGCGAGGACGGGAACGAGGATGCCGATCATCATGGTGCGGCTGCTGCGCAACGAGCGGGCGATGAGGCTGGGCTGGTAGTTGAGTTTTTTGGCGAGGGAGCGGATGCGTTCCCGGGTGGTCTCGGGGATGGAGCGGCCGGGAACGTTGTTGAGGACGACGGAGACGGTGGCGGGGTCCAGATTGAGTTCCGCGGCCAGCACCTTGAGGGTGACCCGGCCGGAAGGCGCCGCTCTGGGGAGAGTTTTGTTGCTCATGGGTGTATGTTGCCCCTATCGGCATGGAAAAGAAAGGATTGCATCTACTGTAGTGTATTGCCCGCCCGGAGTTGTCACGCGGAGTTTCTTGCGGATTGAAGGAAGGGCCGCTGTCCTGGATTGAGGACAGCGGCCGATGGATGGGTTGGAATTACATTCCGCTCTGTTTGTCGAGCCGGTTTGAGCTGTCGAATTCGGGATGGACGACGCGGTAGCTGGCTCCTCCGCGGGACCAGACCAGGAGGAGGATATCCTTGCCGGCGGGGGCGGAGTGGACTTCGCTGACGAACTTGTCGGCGGATTGGACGGGGTGACGGTCGACTTCGAGAATGATGTCGCCCGGGGCGAGACCGGCTTCCTCGGCGGGGCTTTCGGGCCGGACGCTCTGGATGGCTACGCCGTTGACTTCAGATGGTATGCCGAGCTGCTGGCGCGCCTCCTGCGTGAGGTCGTTGACGGCGAGGCCGAGCTTGCCGCTTTGGGGCTTGCCGGTTTCGGTGGCTTCGGCGAGCTCAGTGGCAGCGTGGTATTCGCCGACCTTGAGATGAATTGTTTGCGGCTTGCCGTCGCGAATGATGCCCAACGCGACATTGGTGCCGGGAGCGATGGAGCTGACCGCGACCTGGAGAGCGCCGCCATTCAGTATCTTGTTGCCGTCGATTTCGCGCAGGACATCGCCGCTCTTGAGACCGGCTTTGGCGGCAGGCGAGTCGGGGGTTACCTGGGAGACGATGGCGCCGGCAGCGTCGGACAGGTTGAAGAAGGTGGAGTTCTCCGGGGTGACGTCGTTCATGCCGATGCCCAGGTAGCCATGGTGGACTGTGCCGTCCTTAATGAGCGAATCGGCGATGGACTTGGCGATTTGAGAGGGGATGGCGAAGCCGGCGCCGGCGAAGGAGCCGTTGTTGGAGATGATGAAGGTGTTGATGCCGACCAGCTCGCCGCGGGCGTTGACCAGCGCGCCGCCGGAGTTGCCGGGATTGATGGCGGCGTCGGTCTGGATGAAGTTTCCGGGCTTGCGGGGGTCATCGGTGTACGGGTTGGGGCGGTTGAGAGCGCTGACGATGCCGCGGGTGACGGAGAACTGAAAGTAGCCGAAGGGGCTGCCGAAGGCGAGTACCGTTTGGCCGGGATGGAGACGTGTGGAGTCTCCCCAGGAGATGAAGGGAAGGCCGGTGGCGTTGACCTTGATGACGGCGAGGTCGGTGAGTTTGTCGGTGCCGATCAGCTTTCCGGTGAAGACGCGCCGGTCGTTCAGGGTGACGCGAATCTGGACCGCGCCTTCGACGACGTGGTTGTTGGTGACGATGTAGCCGTCGGGCGAGATGATGATGCCGCTGCCGATGCCGTGCTCAAGCTGCGGTTGTTGCGGCTGCATGCGGAAGGCGCGACCGCCGGGGCCGAAGAATTGCTCGAGGCCTGGGGGGAGCGCGCCCTGGGGAATGCCGGGTTGGCCATCGCCGCTGGGGGCTTGTTCCTCGGAGCCCCGGGAGGTGACGGCGACGTTGACGACAGCCGGGGTGACGCGGGCGGCGAGGGTTTCGACGGCGCTGTCGAGGGCTTCGAGGGAGGAGACGCTGCTGTCGTCGAGCGGGGAGACGGCGGAGCTGGCGGCGTGAACCGCGCTGTGGCTCAGGAAAAAGGTGGTGGCGAGCAGGAGCGTCGCGGCGACTCCCGCGGGGAAGGCGAATCGCTTCGCCCTTTCACTTAAAGAATTAGTTGCTTCTTTCATGGTGACCTCTTCGATGCAGTTGAAGTTGACTTACTACAGTTGAATTACGATCCAGCCGTTACGGGTGGGCACGGCGGCATAGGTATGGGAGCTTGGGGGGTAGACGGTGAGCATCAATTTCACGGTTGAGGGCTGCCCGGGCGTAACCGCATCGGTTTCCTGCGCCTGCCAGGTGGTCATCAGGATCCACTGGCGCTCACGGGCGGGAGCGGCCTGGCCTGGAGCGCTGTTTTCATCCGACGCCTCGGCCTGAAGCACAGGAACCGCGGAAAAGCCGAGCGGGAGATCGTCGCCGGCTGGGAGGCTTGGGCTAACGATGCGGTGCTGCGCGGGAATGCGTCGTGGAGTTGCGTCAAGAGCGATGGTTTCACCCGCTGTGCGCCGCGCAAGGTGTGCGCTTACCGAGAGCGGAGCGGGTGCGGCCGCCACGCTTGCCCGGGGAGGGGCGGCGGCGAGGGCGGGGTGGGAAGGAGAGACGAATTCGACCATCTGGGGCGCGTGGGCCAGTTGGGTTGCGCCGGTGAGAACGCCGAGAACGAGTACAGAAGCCAGGAGCCACGCGGCTGCCGGGGCAAGCGACTGTCTTTGAGCGAGGATGCGGTGAACGCGGGTGACCAGTTCTGGACGGCGCTGCCATGCGCCGAGCGAGAGAGCACCGAGCGAGAGAGCCTGCTGACGCCGGGTGAGGTTGCGCTCAGCCAGACGCGTGAGGCAGGTGGCATAGGCGCGCGGAGCGTGGGTCGCCTGGACGACGTGCTCATCGCAGGCGATTTCCCGCTCGGCGCAAAGGCGGCGCTCGGTCCACACGAGGGCTGGGTTGAGCGGGAAAAGCACGAGACTCAATTTCTGGAGCAGGTTGGTCCAGTCGTCGCGGCGCTGGAGGTGTCCGGTTTCGTGGAGCAGAATTTGCTCCAGCTCTTCCGGAGCGAGAGAGCTTAGAAGCCAATCGGGAATGAGGATGCGGGGCGCCAGGAATCCAATCACACTGGGGCGGTCGAGGTCGCGTGTGGAGCAGATCTGGGCGCCGCCGCGGCGGCCGTCTGGGAGTGCGAGTGGTTCGACGGCGACCGGAGTTGCGCGCTTCCAGAGCTTGCGCAGGCGCAGGATGTGGACCGCGAGGTTGATAGCGCGGTAGAGCGATGCGAGGGCCCAGAGGGCGAGAATAGCGACGCTCCAGCGGAAGTCGAGTTGCATGGGTGGGTATCCCATGGGTTGCGCGGCGGAGAGCGGCGGCGCGGATGTGTGAGCAAACGTGTGAATAGGGGCATTTGTCAGGAAAGACCAGACGGGAAGGCCCACGAGCACGAAGAAGGTGGCGGACCAGATGGCAAACCGCACGCTGGCGGAGGTGCGCGGCGCCAGGCGCAGGCAGATGGCGACACACCCGGCCAGTAGGCAGCCCTGCCAGAGGCTGGAGACGAAGAGGGCGGCGGCGCTTTGAGAGATGTGCTCAAGGCTGGATTCAAGGCTGGAGATCAGGGGAAGGATCATGTCCGGCGGCATGGCTCTAGTTTCCCTCCAAGGTGGTCTGCATGGCGGGTTTCAGGGCTGATTTCTGAGCGGGCTTCGGAGCAGGATTCGGGTCAGCGTCTTCGGCCGCATTCTGGATCGCATCTTTAAGACGCCTCAGCTCTTCGGGGGAGATTTCGTCGTCGCCCAGGAGGGAGAGAAGCAGTTGCTCACGGGAGTTTCCGAAGAAACGGCTGAGGATGTGGCGGACTTCCGAGCGCCCGGCTTCGTGCTCCTGAACGGACGGGCTGTAGACGAAGGCGCGGCCTTCCTGATGGTGCTGGACATAGCCCTTTTGCTCGAGGATGCGGATGGTGGTGAGGACGGAGTTGTAGGCCAGCGGTTCAGACGCGGGCATGGCGGCGACCAGATCACTGACAGCGGATTCACCGCGCTGCCATAGCAGCTTCATGAGCCTGAGCTCGGCTTCGGTGAGCGTGATGGACTTCCTGGGCGGCAAGCGGATTCCTTTTTACGGCTTTGGCGGGCTCTTCGGACACCCGCTGATGATTGAGACGAACCAACTAAAGGATTAGTTAGCAGATTTGGCGGAGATTTTCAAGGGCGCGGTGGAATTGCTGTGCGATTCAGGGGGTCTCGGGAGGCAAGGAAGGGTGCTCAGGAGAGAAACACCAGGGCGGCGCTGGCTGGGGGGAGATGGAGATGCGCGGCGCCCTCTCGGACCTCGAGCCGTTCGAGAGTCTTTGCAGCCCACTGTGCGTGCGCGGCGATCTCCGCGCCGCCCAGTGTGACTCCCTCGGTCGAGTCGAGAGAGGGAGCCTGAAGCCTCCATGCGGTTGCGGCGCGGATTGGCTTGGGGGAGCGGATCGCGAGGACGAGGGCGGTTCGATCATCCTTGTTGATTGCGGCAACCTTGTAGGCGGAGGTTCCTTTGGAGGCGTAGACGGCCGCGTTCCCTCCGGCCAGAGAGCCGACGACGCGGAGCGTCTTTTCACCAGCGAGCTGATTGGCGAGCAGCATTCCATAGAAGATGGGCGTGGCGCGGACCGGGGATGCCGGTTCCGAGGAGATGGGCGTGTAGTAGCCGCTGCGCACTCTCTGTTGAACTTTGGCCGTTTCGAATCCTGGCGTATGGCCGCCGAGCCCCGCGGTGAGGAAGGCGCTGACGCCGCCGTGCAGGTTGACGCCGGTGCACCCGAGGCTGGCGAGCTGGAGCATGTAGTCGCAGGCCCAGAGGGCGGCGGCGAAGGCATCGCTCATGCCCGGCTTACCGCCGCGATAACAGGAGTTTCCTTCGGTCATGCGATAGACGCGGCCATGGGCTTGGGCAATGGCGACAATTTGCCTGGTCTCCGAGTCAATTTTGGGATTTCCGGCGAGCAGGCGCTGGATGGTGACGGACGGATCGTTGGGCGGGCCTTCGGCGTAGTAGTGGCCGGTGATAGCGGCAAGGCTTGGGCCGATTGTGGCCAGGGGCTGGTCGCCGAAGCGGGTCATCCAGTAGGAGGAGGCACCGACGTCGGGTCCGCCGAAGCGGGCGGCGGGGACTTTTTTCGCGATGGCTTGGGCAAATGCAATCCATTCCTGGAGGTAGTCGTGGAAGTCCCAGCTGGGAGGGCGGGTGCCGTTGTTGGCGTCGCGGTAGAAGTCGGGCTCGTTGCCGATCTGGAAGAATTCGAGGTGTTCGCCGGTTTTGGAGGCTACGTAAGCGGCTTCGGCGGCGGCGCGCTCGGGGGTATTGTTGCCGAAATTCAGGCCGTAGATGAGACGCCATCCTGTGGCTTGCAGGAAACCGGCGAGGGCGTCGATCGCTTCCGGACGGATTTCAAAGAGCTGGTGGGGCATCCAGTTGGCGTCGAGATTGTCCGGCGGGAGGCGGAGTTTTGGGGGCCGGGTGGATGTCGAGGCGCGAAACCAGCAGAATTCGCTGGTGTTGCCGCCGATGCGGAGGACTCCGTTGGGGCTGAGGAGCCGGAAGTGGGCGACCAGATCGGTGTTCGATGCGGAGAAGAAGCTGGGGTCGGTGAGTTGCGCGAGCTCGTAGCTGAGGCCGGTGAAGGTGAGCGGAATGGTAGGCGCGAGGGGGTGGTCGGCCAGAGTGACCTCGGCGCTGAGGATGGGTGCGGGCGATGCTGTCCGGAGGAACGGGTAAACGGCCGCGGCGCTGGCGTGGGCCAGGAAAGATCGACGGTTCATATCGAAGACTCCGTGCGCGGCTCCGGCGGACTAAACCGCCTTTCCGCCTTTTTCGAAGTGGATTTCGATCTCTTCGAGGGACTTTCCTTTTGTTTCCGGTAAGAGGAAGGCGGAGGTGAGGAAGTAGAAGACGGTGCATCCGGCCCAGAAGAAGAACATGGCGTAATAGCCGAAGTTGCCGACGACGGGGAGAAAGACGGCGGCGATGAGGGTGGAGGCGCCCTGGTTGAGCAGGAGGGCGATGCCCATGCCCATGGCGCGGATGCGGGTAGGCATGAGCTCGGAGAGCATGAGCCAGACGACAACTCCAGGGCCGACTGCGAAGGAGGCGACGAAGAGGCCAAGGCAGGCGGTGACGAGCCAGCCGGTGGTTTCGCCGGGGACGGGGCCGTAGAGGGCGCGCTTGATGACCAGGTGAGGCGGGCCCTTGGGCGCCGGGAAGAAAACAGCCAGAATCGACCTCACCCAGGCTGGACCAAACCGGATCGGTGCAGGTGGGGCTTCGGCTTTGAGGGCGAGGACGGGATTTTCGTCCGAGTTCACAACGGTTGCGACCTGATCACCGGATCCGGAGGAGTAAAGCACAGTCAGCGCCATCGGACGGCCGTTGACGGAGGGTCCAAGCGTCGGCTCGTCAACGTGCAGTGTGACCGTGTCGTTCTGGGATGCGCTTTGCACCTTGCTCAGGACATCTAGACGTTCCGCGTCGATGCCGTGGAAGATGAGGCCCGCTGCGAGGAAGGCGAGAACGATGCCGGCGGTGCCGAGATTGAGAAGGAATTTGCGGCCTTTTTTGTCGACCAGGGCGACGGCGACGATGGTGATGACGCAGTTGAGGACCTTGACGGCGACGTCGCCCTGGGTGGCGTGGGCGGGGTTCATCCCGGCTTGCTTGAGGATGATGACGAGGTATTGGAGGACGGAGTTGATGCCGGTGGTCTGGTTGAGGCTGAGAACGGCGCAGGCGAGCAGAAAAGGGACGATGTATTTGCGCTGGAAGAGGGAGCCGGAGGCGGCTTTTCGTTTGTTTTCGAGGGTGAGCGCTTTCATTTCGCGCATTTCCAACTCGGCTTCCTCGGCAGAACAGGAGCGCAGGAGGGCGGCCGTGGCCTGGTCGAAGCGGTCTTTGCGGACGAGCCAGCGGGGAGTTTCACTGAGGAAAAAGGAGCCGAGGAGAAAGAACGCGCCGGGGTAGACGACGGAGAGGAACATGCCGCGCCAGGCGTGGCTTTGGGCGGCCTGGATGAGGGCCGGATTGCCGGCCGCGGCGGCGATGGCCGCCTCCGCCTGGCGGGTGTAAAACCACCCTACGGTGGCGGCGACGACGATGCCGAAGGTGAGCATGAATTGGAAGATAGCGGTGCCCTGGCCTCGGGTTTTGGCGCTGAGGCACTCGGCAAGGTAGAGCGGGGCGACGACGGCGATGACGCCGCAACTGAGGCCCTGCAAGATGCGGCCGAGGAAGAGCGGGACGAAGCCTTGCGACAGGACGATGAGCGCGACGCTCAGGACGAAGAGGAGGCCGCTGACGATCATCATCTTTTTGCGGCCGAACCAGTCGGCGAGGAGGCCGGCGACCAGGGAGGAGATCATGCCGCCGCCGAGGACGGCGGCGACGATGTAGCCGGTTTGCTCGACGGAGAGGCTGATGGTTTTGCCGAGGTAGAGAAGGGCGGCGGCGATGATGCCGACGTCGATGCCGTAAAGGAGGCCGCCCATGCCGGCGATGAGGAGGAGGAATCGGCTGTAGAGGAGAGGAGAGCTTTTTTGATGAGTCATATTTGAACTTTCACGATTCTAATTCCGTGTCGCGCGCTTCGCGAGGGAATTTGTTGAGGGCGTTATATGAGACGGTGTCTTACCTGTTGACACGAGGAGGGATTGCCTTCACACTGGAAATGTATTCATTTTGCGGTATGGAGATTCATAATGCGAGATGTGGCGCCGAAGGGCACCTACAAGGTTCAGGCTTTGGACCGGGCGTTTGCGGTTCTCGACCTGCTGGGCGAGAGCGATGTTCCGCTGGGATTGGCGCAGGTGGCTACTTCCCTGGGGCTGCACAAGAGCACCGCGCACCGCTTCTTGATGGTGCTGGAGCGGCACCACATGGTGGAGCGGACGGTGAACGGGAAGTTCCGGCTGGGGCTGCGCCTGTTCGACTTTGGCAGCCGGGCGATTGAGCAGTACGATCTGCGCGACCGGGCGCAACCGCATCTGCGCAAGCTGGTGGTGGAGACCGAGGAGACGGCGCATCTGTGCATTCTGGAGCAGGCGCACGTGATCTACCTGGACAAGATTGAGCCGATGCGCTCGGTGCGGATGATTACGCGGGTGGGGGCGAGCAATCCGGTGCACTGCACTTCAGTGGGGAAGGCGATTTTGGCTTTCCTGCCGGAAGAGCGGATTGCGGACATCATCCGGCGGACGAAGTTCGAGCGGTTTACGCACCGGACGATCGCCACGCCCGATGCGCTGCGGGCGGAGATTGAAAAGACCAAGCGGCGGGGCTATGCGGTGGACGACGAGGAGCTGGAAGAGGGCTTGCGGTGCATCGCGGTGCCCTTGCTGGACGCGCAGCGGCAGCCGGTGGCGGCGGTGAGCGTTTCCGGGCCGTCGTTCCGAGTGACGGCGCAGAAACTGCCTTCGATTGCGAATCATCTGCTGCAGTGTGTGCGGGGGATTTCAGTGGACATGGGGTTTGTGAATCCGGCGCGTGTACAGCGGTCGAATCTGAGCGCGTAAGGTCTCCGGGCCTGGGCGTAGGTTTCGTCCGCAGGGCTGACGAACCCTATCCTCTATAATTCTCCGGTGTTGAGCGGAGCCACGGACGGGGCGCTGGAAGGCCGAGCAGACTCGGCCTGGCCGGCCTCGCGGCTGAACTTTACGCGAAACGATCCCTTCGACCGCGCTGCGCCTATCCAGATGGTGCTGCCGCGCTTGGTCGAGAGCGCGGAATTTATGCGGTCGATCCGGGCGTTTGCTGTGTCGGCGGATGCGGTTGCGGTGTGGTTTCTGGGGCAGAATGGGTTTCTGCTCAAGGATTCTTCAGGGCTGCTGGTTGGAATCGACTTATATCTTACAAATAGTTGCGCGACTACATTTGCGCATCTGCCATTCCGCCTGGATCGCCAGTTGCCGGTTTTCATTGAGCCGGAAGATCTGGATATC
>Ga0302279_10006331_pt1 | contig 12642 bp, 12 predicted proteins | sample III_Bog_N3_3_FD_194541 | JGI IMG/M metagenome (GOLD analysis project Ga0302279, IMG submission 194541) | Peat permafrost microbial communities from Stordalen Mire near Abisko, Sweden - III_Bog_N3_3 | ecosystem: Environmental > Terrestrial > Soil > Wetlands > Peat | place: Sweden: Abisko...
ATTCGCCGTCGATCCGGCGGTCGATTATCTCGAAGCCGCGGCGAAGGCCGTCGGCCCCGCGCTGATCCTCGTGCCGTTCACGATGATCGGTCGCGACCTCGGCAGCCGTTTGGCCGCGCGCCTCGACGCGGGGCAGTGCGCCGACGTCACCGACGTGACGGTCGCGGGCGACAAGGTCGCCTGCATCTCACCGAAACTGGGCGGCACCGTCCTCACCACCTGCGCCTTCAAGGGCGACTACGGCATCGCAGCGATCCGCCCGAACTCGTTCAAAGCGGTTCCGAGCGCGGGCGCCGGGGCGGTCGTGACGCTCGAGAAGCCGGCCGGCAAGACCTACAAGATCGCCGTCGATGAAGAAGTCGTCGAGGCGGCGGGCGAGCTCGGCGTCGAGGAAGCCTCGACGGTCATCTCGGGCGGTCGCGGCGTCGGTGGGCCCGACCCGTTCAAGACGATCTTGAAGGACCTCGCCGACTCCCTGGGCGGCTCGGTCGGCGCGTCGCGCGCGGCCGTCGATGCCGGCTGGATCGGCCACGGCCACCAAGTGGGCCAAACCGGCAAGACGATTTCGCCCAACCTGTACATCGCGGTCGGAATTTCCGGCGCCATTCAGCACAAAGTTGGAATGCGAACGGCCTCCACCATCGTTGCCATCAATAAGGACGGCACCGTGCCCATCGGAGAATTCGCGGATCTCCTCGTCGTCGGTGACCTCTTCTCCATCGTTCCGGAACTGACGAAACAGATCCGCGCCGTCCACTCCTAACATCCGAAAGCAGTCAATTGAAGCACCTAGCCCGCCCCTTCGCCGTAACCGCCCTCGTGGTGGCCGTCTCATTTGCCGCCGCGTCGAGCGTTCAAGCTGCGAAGAAGCCGGACGCGTCGGCCTCCCCCGCCGCGAGTTCGTCCCCCGCCCCGTTGCCGACCGCGACGCCCGAACCACCCTCGGTCGCGATCCCACGCCTCGAGGCGAAAATCAAGACCGACCCCGGCGATAAGGAGTCGCTCCAGACGCTGGCGGGCTACTATCTCGGCGAGGGGCGCGCGGACCAGGCGCTCGCGCTCACGCAGCGGCTGCTCTCGCTCGGGAGCAAGACCGCGCAGGTGTACTATCTCGACGGCATCGCGAACCAGAGCCTCGGCCGCATCAAAGATGCGACCGAGGACTTCGAAAACGCGACGAATCAGGAACCGACCAACGCGCAGATTTTGTTGACGCTTACAAATCTCTACCTTCAGACGAATCGCCCCGCCGATGCCGAACGCGTTGCCAAACGCGCGACGACCTTCAACGCGACCGACAAGCGCGCGTTCGAGAACTACGGGCTCGTACTCGGACAGGAAGGGAAGTTCGACGACGCGCGCGCGCAGTTCGAGACCGCGGCGAAACTCGATCCGAAGGATCCGCAGCCGCTCGTGCTCGAGGCGCGCTCCTACGTGTCGCAGAAATCGCTGCCCCTCGCCGGACAGCTCTTCGACCGCGCGCTCGCGGTCGATCCGAAAGACCCGGACGCGCTCTTCGGCAAGGCGAGCCTCCAGGCCGCAAACCACGATGTGGCGGGCGGCATCGCGACCTTCGAGCAGCTCCTCGCCGTCGAACCGAACGACGAACAGCGCGTCGCCGTGCTCGTGGAAGAAGAGCGCTTCTACGTCTCCGAAAAACAGAACGACAAAGCGCTCGACGTCCTCAAGCGGGCCGAGTCCACCTACCCGGCGGTGCCGGCCACGCACATCGCGTACGGCGACTTCGATGCGGCGGTCCTCAAAGATCAAACCGCGGCGGAACGTGAGTGGACGATCGCGCTCGGGCCCAACCGTGACAATCCGGACGCGCTCCAACGACTCGGCCAACTGGCCGCGTCGCGCAGCAAACTCGGCGACGCGATCGGCTTCTTCAAACAACTGACCGTCGTGGAACCGAACGATCCGCGCACGTGGGGCATCCTCGCACAGGCCTACAGCGCGAACAAACAGTTCAACGACGCGCACGACGCATATCGCCGTTCGTTCGAGATCGCGCGCACGCCGCAGGCGCTCGCCGGGCTCGGCGAGAGCGATCTCGAGTTGCGGAACTACAAGGAATGCGGCGAAGTGTTCGCGGCGATCGACAAGAACGCGAGCGACTACATGAAGCAGAACCCGCTGCTCTTGTACGTCTACGCGAAGTGTTCGGCGGCGAGCGGCGACAAGACCACGGCGCGCAGCGCGTACACGCGCTTCAAGCCGTTCGTGAAGCCGAACACGCCCCTCGCGACCGAGGTCGCGAAGGCGCTGCAAGACCTCGGCGGCGGAAGCCCGCCGCCCGCCGGAAAGCCGAGCCCCAAACCCTCGGCGTCCCACTAACCTCCGGGCTCGGCGCGTGATCGTCGTCTACGACGAACTCTACACCGAGCATCTGCGCGACATCGGCCACCCGGAATCTCCGGACCGCGTGGCCGCCGTCGCGGCCCACCTTACGAGCGCGGGCCTGTTCTCGAATCGCGCGGACGCGCGGGACGCGACGGATGCGGAACTCGAGCGCGTCCATCCGCACGCGTATCTCGAACGCGTCAAGCGCGACGTCGCATCGGTCGGTTCGCGCGCCGGTTACCTCTCCACGGGCGATACGGTGATCGACGCGTCGTCGCTCGCCGTGGCGCGCCGTGCGGCCGGCGGCGCGATCGTCGCGATGGAACGCGCGGTCGAAACGAACGGCGCGGCGTTCGCGCTCGTGCGACCACCGGGCCATCACGCGGAACCCGCGCGCGGCATGGGGTTTTGCGTGTTCGGAAACGCCGCGGTTGCGGCGCGCGCGTTCACGGCCACCTACGGCGGACGCGCGCTCGTCGTGGATTTCGATTACCATCACGGCAACGGCACGCAGGCCGCAGCCGGCGACGGCGTATCGTTCGTGTCGACCCACGCGTTCCCGGCCTATCCCGGAACCGGCGGCGCGGCGGAGCAGCGCTTCGATGCCGGCGGCGCGGTCGTCAACGTCCCGCTGCCGCCGCACGACTACGGCACGGAGGCCTTCGTCGCGACGTGGCAGCGGGTGCTTCCGGCCGTTGCCGAACGAGTGCGGCCCGATTTCATCGTCGTGAGCGCGGGTTACGACTTCGCCGCGGGTGACCCGGTCGGCGATCTCGGCGTCGATGCGACGCTCGCCTCCGCCGCGCTCGCCGCGTTGCTGCGGGAAACGGCCGAGACGTACGCGTCGGGCCGCATCGCCTACTGCCTCGAGGGCGGCTACGACGTGGCGACGCTCGCGCGCGCCGTCGAAGCGACGTTCCGCGGGCATGCCAGCGGCACGCCGGCGGCCGCCGCCGACGCGCAGTCGATTCCGCCGCGCCAACGCGCGGTCGCGGACGCCGTGGACGCATGGCGTACCTGATCTTCGCGCTGCGCCTCGCGCTCGGCGGTCTCCTGATCGTCGCCGGCGTGCTCAAGGCGCACGACGGTCCCGCAGCCACGGCCACCTCGATCGCCGGCTACCGCATCTTGCCGCCCTCCGTCGTGGCGCCGCTCGGCGTCGCGTTGCCGTACGTGGAGATCTTGCTCGGCGGCTATCTCGTGGCGGGACTCTTCACGCGCGTCGCCGCGTGGGTCGCTTCAGTCCAATTCGTCGTGTTCTCGTTCGCGGTCGCGTCGCTCGTGGTGCGGAAGATTCCGGCGGACTGTGGCTGCTTCGGTTCGGGCATCCCGACGCCGCCCTCGTGGGGCCACGTGGCGGGGGACGTGGCCTTGGCCGTGGCCGCGACCGCCGTCGCGCTCTTCGCTCCCGGCGCTATTGCCGTCGATCGTCGCCTCGGAACCGGCGGCTTCACGGAAGCGCCGGATGCGGCAAGTCTCCTGACCGCGCGGCGCGAACGATAGCGCTATGAATCGAGCCGAACGCCGTAGCACCATCCCCTCGCGCGCCGAGCAGCAAGCCCAGGCGCAGCGGCGGAAGATCGCCGTGATCGGCTCGTTCTCCGTGCTCGCCATCGTGATCGTGGTCGCGATCGCGCTCGCGTCGCGCGTGCCGAAAGCAGCCTCCGACGCGCCGTCCAACGCGGCGCTCGCGGTCGGGCAGACGGCGCCCGAGTTCGCCGTGTCGACGACGGCCGGCCCGTTCGACCTCGCGCAGGCCGGCGGCAAGCCGACCCTCCTCGAAGTGTTCGCGACCTGGTGCCCGCACTGCCAGCGCGAGACGGCGGTGCTCAACGCGCTCTATCCCGAATTCAAAGCGAAGGCCAACATCGTCGCCGTCTCGGGCAGTCCCTACTCGATGGATCAGAGTCAGCCCGAATCGCAAGCCGACGTCGTCGCGTTCATGACGAAGTTCGGCGTCACGTACCCGATCGCGTTCGATTCGCAGCTCGACGTTGCGAAGAAATATTTGCAGGGCGGCTTTCCCACCGTCGTGCTGATCGGTACGGACGGGAAGATCCAAGCGATCCGCGACGGTGAGATCCCGAAAGCCGACATCGCCAAGGCGCTCGATGCGTCGCTTACGGGGAAGACGCCGGATCCGCGCATGGGCCTACCCGCGACCGCGCCGGCCGGCTAAGTTCTCGTCTTACGGGACGACGCTGCGCGCGATCTGTACGAGTTCCGGTAAGAGCAAGTCGCCGACGAGCGCGAACGCGAGACCGTGCTCTTTCCACGTGAGCAGCGTCGTTGGTCCGTCCTCGATGTAGTCGGCCGCGTGACCTTCGAAGTGGGTCGTCTTCGGGCGGAGCGCGCCGAAGTCGGCCGCGGCGTTGGCATCGTTCTCGAAGAGTGAGATCGAGCGCAGCCCGTCGGAATAGATCAGGTGCAGCGTGCGCACGCCGTTGACCGTGGTCACCTCGGCGCGCGCGAGCATGAAGCCCTGCGGCAGATCGCCGGGACGATAGGGTGAGAAGCCCGCGTTCTTGATCGCGGCATCGACGTCACTCGTGGGCGCCGTGATGTCTTGCCCCGCGGCGCGTTCGTATCCGGGCGGTGCATCGGTCGAAAAGATCCCGTCGGGAATCGATCCCGTGTAACGCAGCTCTTCGAAGCGTGTCTGCGACGCGACGGCGCCGCTCGCGTGATACTCTTCCTTCTTGAGCACGAGGTGCGTGTCGCGGTCGATCCACACGCGGAGCGCGCGCTCGCCCGTGTACTTGTTGATCAGCACGATCGAGGTGGTCGCCCGGTCCGCGACCGTCCCCGCACCGTCGAAGATCGGCCGATAGTTCTGCAGCACCCGGTCGAAATTCGACGTGGTCGCGAGCTGCTCGTCGTTCGCGGGGACGTGTGAGACCGTCACCTTCTCGCGCTTGGTGTCGAACTGATACATCGCCATGCCGCGCGTGATCACGTAGTCGCCGTAGAGCGCTTCGGGCGCGACGAACCAGCGGCGCGTGAGCGCGGGAGCGCGGTGCTCGATCTTCACGATCGTCGCCGTCGCCCGGTTCGAGCTGAAGCGCACCGTCTCGACCTGGCCCACGTACGAGACCGATTCGGGCGCCGCGACGCTCGCCCGCAGCAACGCCACGGGGTCCGGCCCCGCGAGCGTGCCGGCGGCCCGGCAGGCACCGCCGAGCGAGGCCGCAAGAACCGCGCCGAGGGCGGCGCCGCGGAGCGTCCGGGCGACCGGCGACCTAGCGCACGTCATCGATCGCGCCCGTCGTCGCAAGCCCGTCAGCGGAGGCGTCGACGAAGGCGGACGAAGTCGGGTTCGCGATCATCGAGGTCTCGAGCACGAGCGACGACGAGCGTTCGGAGAGCGGCGTCTGGGCGGCTTGCGCGGCGTGCGCCTCGAGGTAATAGGTCGCATCGATCGTCGGCCCGGCGCGATGCGCGAGCGGCGAGGCGAAGAACCCGCCCACGAGGAGCGCGGCGGCGACCGGGATCGCGTAGGCCGGCCGAAGCCACGCCGCCAGGCGCGAGGCCGAACTCGGCTTCGCCTGACGGATGCGATCCCACACGGCCGCGGTCACAAGCGAGGGCATCTCCAGCTCCTCGGCTTTCGCCGCCGAACGCAGCGCCTCGGAGAGCAGGGCTTCGATCTCATACGCTTCCCGGCAGTCGGAGCAGGCCGCGAGATGGGCATGCGCCAGCGCGTCGTCCGCCGGCGAAAGCTCGCCGTGGACGAAGTCGATGATGCGTTCGGTCGAAAGGTGTTCGTTCATCGTTCCTGCTGGGTTCGGGCTCGTTCGACGAGCCGGCGGAGGAGCGCGCGTGCCCGGTGCAGTCGCGAGCGCACCGTGCCGATCGAGCATCCCATGATCTCGGCGATCTCCTGGTAGCTATATTCTTCGATGTCCGCGAGGACCACGACTTGGCGCTGGTCGGACGACAGTTGGGCGAGAGCGCGCGAGAGCGGCTCTCCAAGCTGACGGTCGACGTAGTCTTCGATGGGCGTGACGGCGAGCGGTCGCTGTCCCGAAAACTCTTGGGGTGCGTTGTCTTCCGGTATCTCTTCTTGGAAACGCCCTTTTCGTCGCCGAAGTTCGTCCCGGTACAAATTCGTGACGATCCGGTAGATCCAAGAGAGGAACGACGTCCCGGGCTGGAACGAGCGCCAGGCGCGATAGACCCGGATGAAGGCGTCCTGGCTGAGGTCGCGCGCGTCCGACTCGTTCCCGGTCAGCCGGTAAGCGAAGTTATACGTCGCCTTGCCGTACTGCGTCATCGCCCGTTCCAGGAAGGCCGCTTGCTCGGGCGACGGCGGCTCCAGCGGCGTTCGGGGTTCGCCCATCGCCCGGGTATTGGGGGGCCGCCTTGGAATCACCCACCATGGACGTGACACCCCGCCGGGAGGGGCGCGCCGGACTTTGCAACGAATTAGGCTCAGCTAAGTTCTAGCGAAGGAACCCCTAAGCCCGACCAGGAGACCTGCCGGCTTGGCCGCTATCACCGCCCCGAAGACCCCGCCCCGACCGGCCTCGCGCTCCCGGTTCTTCACGCGTTTACTCGCCGTCGTCGGGCCCGGCGTGATCGTCGCGTTCGCCGACACGGAGGCCGGCAGCGTCACGACGGCCGCCACGTCCGGCGCGCAATTCGGCATGAAGCTCGTGCTGCTGCAGTTGCTCCTGATCGTGCCGCTCTACGTCGTGCAAGAGATGACGGTGCGGCTCGGCACGGCGACCGGCAAGGGTCACGCGCAGTTGATTCGCGAGAACTACGGCTTGTTCTGGTGTTGGATCTCGCTCGGCACGATGCTCGTTACGAACCTGGCCGCCCTCGTGACGGAATTCATCGGCATCGCCGGAGCCGCGTTGATCTTCGGCGTGAATCCGGTGCCGATGGTGTTGGCCGCCGCCGCGATTCTGATCGCCGTTTCGATCACCGGCGCCTATCGCCGCGCGGAGATCGCGGCGCTCGGCCTCTGCCTCTTGGAGTTACTGTTCATTCCGGCCGCGTTCGCGGCACATCCGTCGATCGGCACGGTCGTTCGCGACGGCATCTTCGGGTCGCAGCCGCTCGGCAACCGCGACTACCTCTTGTTGATCGCGAGCAACATCGGCGCGGTGATCATGCCGTGGATGATCTTCTACCAGCAGAGCGCGACGGTCGACAAGGGCCTGAAGTTACGCGACCTCAACTTCGCGCGGCTCGACACGGCCTTCGGTGCGGTCGCGACCCAGGTGATCATGATCGCGATCGTCGTGACGACGGCTGCGACGCTCTACGTGCGCCACATCTCGGTCTCGGACGCTGCGCACGCGGCGCTCGCGCTGATACCGCTGACGGGCCGAGCGTCGGGGATCATCTTCGGCGCGGCGCTCATCGGCGCATCGATGCTCGGCGCGTTCGTCGTGTCGCTCGCCACCTCGTGGGCGTTCGGCGAGACGTTCAACTGGCCGTGCTCGCTCAACTACAAGTGCACGGAAGCGAAGCGCTTCTACGGCCTCTACACGGGGATCGTGGTGCTCGCGGCGGGGATCGTTCTCGTGCCGAACCTCCCGCTCGTGAAGATCACGCTCTACGTCGAGGCGGGCAACGCGCTCGTGCTGCCGCTCGTGCTCGGCTTCCTCCTCGTGATGGCAAACGACAAGAAGATCCTCGGCGAGCGCCGCAACTCGCTGCTCGGCAACATCGTGGCCGTGGGCATCTCGGCGATCTGCATCTGCCTCGGCATCTGGTATGCGGCGCTCACCTTCATGGGGCAAACGGGCTAAGGGTTCGCCTTCCGGCTCGTTCTTACAGCGCGGCCGTCACGCGCAGGTCGGCGCGAAAGCCCTCGCCCCACTGCGTCGTGTTAAAGCCGTTGTTGATCTTCAGGATGTACTGCGTGTCCGTGAAGTTCTCGAACGTGGCGTTGAAGCCCAGCCTTCCGTGCGCGCCGCGCGCCGCGTCGCGACCGACGGAGGCGTTCCACACCAGGTGCGGCGGCAGGCGGCCGTTGCCGTTTTCGAACTCCACGGGGTAGCCCGTTCCGTACTGTGGTTCGAGGCTTGCGAAGAAGCTGCGATCCGCTCCCAAGCGCTTCGTGTACCCGAACGTTGCCGTGAACGTCTGGTCGTGATCCTCGGGCGACAGCGTCACGTCGCTGGGATCGGAACCCGGCGGAAAGAGAAACGTGCTCCCCGAGATGCCGCCGGCGAGAGACTGCGAGAGTTGCGTCGAGAAGAACAGTGAATCGCCGTTCCGGAACGCTGCATCCGCCCGCCCCTCGACGCCTTTGGCGATGCCGATCGTGTTGTTGAACACGGCGAAGATCGGCGTGTTGGCGAGTTGGGTCGTGTCGAGCACGTCGCGCACGTCGCGCTTCCAAAAATTCAGCGTCGCGCGCGCGCCGGGCGCGAACGTGTGCGCGAGTCCGAATTCGTAGTACTGGTCGTGCTCGGGCTGTAAGTCGTAAGGCACGTTGCTCGCGACGCCGGTGAGAATGACGGCGGCCTTGCGCGTGTCTTCGAGGAACGGGGCCGCGTAGAGCTGCCCGTAGTACGCGTGCAGGATGTCTTGCGGATCGATTTGGCCGTTGATCTCGAGGCGCGGCGTTAACTGGCCTCCGCTCACGTAGCCGGTCGAATGGTCGTAGCGCAGCCCCGCGAGCACGGAGAGGAAGCGCGTCGGGGTCCACTTGTCTTGCACGTAGGCGCCGAGTTGCGAGCCGCGCTGCGCCGCGTTGTCGCTGAAGAGCTGTGTCGGGATCGGATTGCCGTTCGCGTCCGTATCGTACGCGATCGTCTCGCTCCCGCCGAAGTTCTCGACCGACTCGTCGATCCCGAGCTTGATCGCGTTGTTTCCGAACACGTGGAAGTGATCGATCCGCAGGCCTTCGAAGTTCGAGTGCCGGTCCTGCTGCAGGCCGTCGACGCCGCCGGCGAGATCGTTCGCGAAGTCGCCGAGATAGCGGACCCGGTCGTACCGGTACCATGGAGCGATCTGCGTGTACGAGTTGCCGTCGGCGGAGTTGTGCGTGAAGACCGCGTTGATGAACTGATCGTGCTCGATCTGCACGTCGTCGGTCGCGGCGGGCGAGGTGATCGGATCGTTCGGATCGTTCGCAAACGGGTTGATCGGAATCTGGAACGTCGCGTCGTTGTTCGAGAGATCGAAGGCGAGCGTGTCGTGCTTGCCGAGGTTCGTGACCGTGCGTAAGAATTGATTCGATTGGTTCGAATCGTCGTGCACCGGCACGAAGGTGGGCGCGTCGATGCCGCGCTGCGAGCGCTCTTCGTTGAGGTTGAGGAACACGCGCGTGTTTCCGAATAGCGTGGCCGATTCGGCGAGCGAGCTCTGCAGATCGCCGTACGATCCCGCGCCGAGCGTGAACGTGCCGGAGGTGGGCGCGCTCAGATCCTCGCGGTGCGAGATGATGTTGACGACGGCGCCCTGGCGCGAGCCGCCGAATTCGGCCGGAAACGCACCCGTGAACACTTCGAGCGAATCGATCGTTCGGGGATCGATCACCTCGCTGAAATTCGAGGTGGTGCCGAAGGGCAGCGGCACGCCGTCGATCTCGTAGGCGAGCCCGTGAAAGCCGTGCGCGACCGGCTCGTTATACGAGAAGTGCACGATGCCGGGGAGCGTCTCGATCACTTTATTGAGGCTCTGATTGTCGGGGAGTGCCGCCAGTTGCGCGGCGCCGATCGTGTTGACCGAGACGGGCGTGGCGCCCGGGCCCTTCACGAGCCCGGTACGCGACCCGCCGATCTCTTTGAGATGTAGGTCGAGCGCGAGCGAGACGACCGAGTCGCTTTCGACGGCGACCGGTTGCGTGAGGTCTGGGGTCCCGTCGCGGTGCGCGACGAGCGTGTAGCGTCCGAACGGGACGCGCGTGAAGACGAAGCCCCCGTTCGAGCCGGTGACCGTCTGCAAGAGAGTGCCTTCGCCGCGCAGCGCGACGCTCGCGCCGGCGACGGCTTTGCCGGCATCGGTCAGCGTGCCGCGGACGAGGCCCGTGGTGTCGGCGAGCGCGGGGGTGGCGATGTTCGCAAGAATCGACGCGGCAAAGCATGCCGCAACGAGCGGTGTACGCAAGGATGAGTTCCCTTCGGTGGCTCGGTGAAAAAGTGCTGAGCTACGCGAAGAGGGGCGGGGCGCGACCCCGTATGGGCGTTCCGCGACGCGCGCCGCGGGGGAGGGTGCGGCGCCGAACCGCGGGCACGCGGCCGAGGGCGCGGGAGCGGTTGGCGCTCGCTTCGCCACGCAAGCGGGAACCGGCGTCTCGCAGCGTGCCCGCGAGACGGCTCGCGAGCCCGAGCACGAGCGCGGCGACCGGGAGCGAGACCGTGATGGCGCGGATCAGACCGCCGGTCGCGACGTTGCCTTCCAGGCACTCCGCGAGCGCGTATGCGGCGACGCCGGCGAGGGCGAGGCCGAGCGTGCGGTAGGCGGCCGGACGCCGCGTCGCGATAAGGAGGCGGGGCGCGGCGAGCAGGCCGGCCAGGAACGACCCACCGAGCGCGAGCGCCGAGGTCGCGAGCAGGATCCCGAGCAGAGCGGGGCCTTCGGGGCCTCCGGGCGCATGCTCGAATCCGGCCACGGCAAGGTGGATTCCGGCCCCCGTCAGCATCGCCAGCGGTACGGCTACCGCGAGCCTCCGAAACGTCATCGAGGGGGGCTGTTCGGGTTTCCGCGAGGGTGGCCCCCCGGGCTTCCGGATGAGGACTCATTCCTCCAAGGGACCGGCCGAGGCGCTACGAACACCGCCCTCCCCGGCCCCGAAGCCGGCCGCTCTCCCCGTCCCCGAAGACCACACTCACTCGATCGCCCCGCCGAGGCCCATGCGCACCACCACCAAGAGCAACGTCCCGAGCGAAGCGTCCGATGCCGTCGGACTCATCGTCGCGCTTTTGGTGCGTTTTCCCGAAATTGCGACGGTCGTCTCGCACCCCAAAGATGGAACGCTCACGCTCTCGTTCGCCGTCGAGACCCGCGTGGACCGCCGCTCGGAGGCCGAGGTCCGCGAGGGCATCGGCGAGCACGTGCGTTCGCTACTCGACCTCACGCGGGACAAGCCCGACACGCTCGCGGTCGTCGTCGAGAGCGACGATGCGGCAAGCTTCGTGCGCATCACGCGCGACGTTCGCAGCTTCACGCGCGAAGAGCTTCAGGTGATCGTCGCGCTCCTCGCGGACCGCTTCGGCGGCACGCTCGTGCGCAGCCCCGCGCCCGACGACGACGGTTTCGACGACGACGTGGCCGACGACGATCTGGTCGAGTTCGCGATCGAGGCGATGCGCGATCCGGGCCAGCAACGCAGCCTCGTGGGCTTTCGAGAAGAGAAGCGGGTGCTCGTATACTTCGTGAAGTCGCGGAAGAAGGCCAAAGCGCGCGCGCGGTCGTAGCGCGCCGAGTGCTCGTAGACTTTCACTGCCACACGACGGAGAGCGACGGAACGCTCTCGCCGCCGGAACTCGCGGGCCTGATGCGCAAACGCGGCGTCGAGATCTTCTCGGTGACCGATCACGATGCGCTCGGGGCGTATCCCAAGCTCGGCGATTCGGTGGGCACGGCGCGCGTCGTTCCGGGCATCGAGCTCAACACGACGTATCGCGGCAACGAAGTCCACGTGCTCGGCTACGGCTTCGCGGCGGACTCGCCGATCGTCGAAGAGGCGATCTCGACGAACCGGCACGAGCGCGAGCTGCGCGCCGAAAAGATGGTCTCGCAGTTGCGGGCCGCGGGGTACGAACTCGATCTCGCGGCGGTCCGGGCCGAAGCCGCGCACGACGTGACCGCGCTCGGCCGCCCGCACGTCGCGCGCGCGCTGATCCGCGCCGGGTACTTCACCGACATCAACACCGTGTTCCGCGAGCTGCTCGTGTCGGGCAAACCCGGTTACGTTCCCTCTTCTTATATGCTGCCTCACCAGGCGGTGGAACTCGTCGCGAAAGCGGGCGGCGTTCCGGTCCTGGCGCATCCGAGCCGCTTGAAGGACGAAGCGGTGATCGACGAGCTCGTGCAGGCGGGGCTCGTCGGGATCGAAACCTTCTACGGCACGCACGATGCGAATCAAGTCGCGCACTATCGGGACGTGGCGGCGCAGTTCGGGCTCGTGATGACGGCGGGATCGGACTTTCACGATCCGCGGTACAACGAGCGTGGCGTGGGCATGGACGTCGACCGGGCGGACATCGCGCCGTTTCTCGATCTTGTGTTGTAGGCGGTTGGGCCGGGTCTCGCGGTGGGGCGGGGCGTGATGCTCGCCCGAACCCGCTAACATGGCCAAGCCGCGAAACTTGCAGCTTGAGGTTGACACAG